>Ga0156226_1187_pt2 | contig 28976 bp, 24 predicted proteins | sample RifCSPlowO2_12_FD_107874 | JGI IMG/M metagenome (GOLD analysis project Ga0156226, IMG submission 107874) | Betaproteobacteria bacterium RIFCSPLOWO2_12_FULL_62_13
TCGCACATGTAGCGCGCCTGATTTGACATCAGCACAATGCGGTCCCTGGGCCGCAATACGCCATCGACCACGCGCACCAGCATGACGACTCCGACGTAATTGTCGAACCAGGAATCGATGATCAGCGCCTTCAACGGCTTATGCGGTTCACCGCGGGGCGCCGGAATGCGCCGGATAACCGCTTCCAAAATGTCCGCCACGCCTTCGCCGGTCTTGGCGCTGACCTTGAGCGCGTCCTTCGCCGGAATGCCGATGATGTCTTCGATTTCCGAAGTCACGCGCTCGGGGTCCGCCTGGGGCAGATCCATCTTATTGAGCACAGGCACCACTTCCACCCCCTGCTCGATTGCCGCGTAGCAAACCGCAACGGTCTGCGCCTCGACACCCTGGGAGGCATCGACGACGAGTAGCGCGCCTTCGCACGCAGCGAGCGAGCGCGACACCTCGTAGGAAAAATCGACGTGCCCCGGCGTGTCGATCAGATTGAGCGCATAGGTCTCACCGTCGCGCGCGCGATAGTCGAGCGCCGCGGTCTGCGCCTTGATCGTGATGCCGCGTTCGCGTTCGAGCTCCATCGAGTCCAATACCTGGTCCTGCATTTCGCGGTCGGACAGCCCGCCGCACAACTGGATGAATCGGTCGGCGAGCGTCGACTTGCCGTGGTCGATATGGGCGATGATGGAAAAATTGCGGATATGCTGCATAGAAAAGGGCGCCGTGCAGCGCCCTTGTCGCCTGTCAGAATTGCCTATTTTATCGGATTTCCGCCAGCAACGCAGTAAGCGCAGCGCGATCGAGGAAATAATGACACAGTTCGCGCCCGCCGTATGCGAGCACCGGCACTTTTTCGCCGTAGAGCTGCTCGAACGCGGGATCGCGGTCGACGTCGATGATCTCGAACTCGAATCGATTGGCGGCCTGCAGCTCGCGCAGGCCGGCGATCATTTCATCGCACAGATGGCAGTAGCTGCGGCTGTAGAGCGTCAGCCTGGGCGCCACATCAGCCGACATCCACCCGGAACGGAACGTAAAGTGAGTTGGCGCCGCGGCGGATGAGCAGCGCCACGATGCGCCCCTTGTCGAGCTGGCTCATCAATTCCTTGAACTGCTCCACCGACTTTATGTCCTGGTTATTGACCGCGAGGATGACATCGCCGCGGCGGATGCCCGCCCGTGCCGCAGCGCCCTGCGCGTTCTCGACCAGCACGCCGCCGTCGACCTTGAGTTCCTTGCGTTGCGCTTCGCTCAGATCGGCGAGCGCCATGCCGTACTGGCTCGCCATCGCCGGTGGTTTGCCGCCGCGGCGCGACAGCCGCGTCGCGCGGTCGTCCTGCATTTCGGCCACCACCAGTTGCACATCACGCCCCGCTTTGTTGCGCCAGATCTGCACCGTCACCTTGCTGCCGGGACGGGTAGCCCCGACGATGCGCGGCAGGTCTTCCGAGGAATTGACCGGCTTGCCGTCAAACCTGAGGATTACATCGCCCGATTCGACGCCCGCCTTGTCCGCCGGGCCGCCCTTCTCTACCGAGCTTACCAGCGCTCCCGCCGGCCTCGCCAGGCCGAATGACTCCGCAAGCTCCTTCGTGATCGACTGGATGACGACGCCAATGCGGCCCCGCGTGACTTTGCCGGTGGTGCGCAATTGCTGTGCGATATCGTTGGCGACATCGATCGGAATGGCGAAGGACAATCCCATGAAGCCGCCGGTGCGGCTGTAAATCTGCGAGTTGACGCCGACAACCTCGCCTCGCAGGTTGAACAACGGGCCGCCCGAATTACCCGGGTTGACGGCTACGTCGGTCTGAATGAACGGCACGAAGTTTTCCTGGGGCAGCGAACGGCCCTTGGCGCTGACGATACCCGCCGTCACGCTGTTCTCGAACCCGAACGGCGAGCCGATCGCCACCACCCACTCGCCGACCTTGAGGCGGGTGGGATCGCCAAACCGCACCGGCTGCAGCCCGCCGGCATCGATCTTGATCAGGGCGACGTCGGTGCGGCGGTCGGCTCCGATCACCTTCGCCTTGAATTCCCGCTTGTCGTTCAGCTTGACCGTGACTTCGTCCGCGGCGTCGACCACGTGCGCGTTGGTCAGGATATAGCCGTCACTGCTGATGACGAATCCGGACCCGAGCGACTGCGACTGGAATTCGCGCGGACCGGGACTCGGAATGAAGCGGCGAAAGAACTCGTAGAACGGATCGTCTTCCTGCAAATTGGGAATCTGTGGCAGCAGCGGGTTTCTCACCGACTGGGTGGTGCTGATGTTTACCACGGCCGCTCCCTGTTTTTCCACCAGTTCCGTGAAATCCGGAAGCTGGCCTGCGACGGCGGCGGGCACCAGAAACAACAGCGCGAAAACGATTCTTCTTAGCATACGACTGGTCTCTTCACTACGGGAATTGTGGCTTGGAATTCTATACCGCACCGTTACCTGGCGGCGGCATCGGTTCTCAGTTCGAGCGATTCGGCGATCTGCATCACCGTGGCGGCAGGGGCTTCTCCCAGAACTGTCACCATGTGGTCAGCAAACGAACGCGTGTAAATGTTGACCGCGCCCTGATGGGTCAAAACCTGCGCCGGCCGCGCCTTCGGCATGGATTCGATAAACACCGATATGGCGGCAAGCCCGTCCGAGAATACGATTTGCGCCACCGAGCCGGCGCGGCCCGCGATCGAGCGCCTGACCTCCATCAACTTCTTGAAACCGGGCGGCTGGTTGTTGACCACCCACCCGGTATCGGCTGCCTGCTCGCTCACATTCAGCGCCGTACGATCCACGCGCCAGTGCCTGCTCTTTGCCGAATATTTCGACTTGACCTTGTCGCGACTGAAGCTGCCCCCGATTTTCAATTGCGTGAAAGTAAACAACTCCACGGCCTCGTTTTTCCCGCCGACCGTCCGTACGCGCAACGGCAGGCCGGAGCGAACCTCGACGCAGAACTGGCGGCCGTAGCGCAAGCTATCCTTGGGCTCGAGCATGACGATCTGGCACTCGTGACCCGCGACCCGGTCGCGTGGGCCCGTCTTCACCGTGTAGCTCTCCATGATGCCCGCCAGGTTCTCGGGCAAAATCGCCGGCAGCAAACGCGCATCGCGCTGTTCAATGAGGACGGTCTTGGTGGTGGGCAGGTAGCAGGTAACCTGGTCGTTGGTTCTGATCACTTCGCGCGCCGAGCCGTCGAGCGTTTCGAGCTTCTCGAAAACGCCACCGGCGGGATTCACGTAATGGACGATGCGCGAAGTTTCCGAGAGGCCACGGCGCTGGTAGACAAAGGTGCCCAGGTAGTTGACCTGGTTCGATGCGCCGGCCAATTTCTTGAGCCAGGTGAGGCCGTCCTGCGAATCCCCGTTTTCCGCCGCCGCGAAATTGACGGCCGACAATCCCAGGAAAATGACCGGCCAAACAGCTTTCATACAGGGATCAGCGGGTCTTGGCGGACTGGTCGGACGAGACGCTGCGAATGTAAGGCACCACGCCCTGGATGACGGTGCTCGGCGAGAATCCCTGGTGCGCAAGAATATACTCGTTCATGGCGCCGTCGTAGGGAACACTCGCGAGCTGCGGCACCGCAGCCGGTACCGGAATAACTGCCACAGGCGCCGGGACGCTGGCGACTTCAGGCCGGGGACTCCCAATGTTGGTGGAAAAGGCGACCCAACCGACCAATGCCACGGCAGACAGCGAAGCCGCCGCTGACAACGCATAGGTCGTCACCTTCCTCACGATGCCGCGGCGCGGAGCGAGAACCGTCGGCTCAAGGGCGAGACGCTGGGACAGGCGCCGCGTGAAGCCCGCGGACAACGGATGCTCGCCGCGCAACGCGTCGCCGATCAGGTGGAAAATATCCCACCTCTCCCGCATTTCGCGCTGTTGCCGGAGCCGGGCAAATTCCTGCCGCGCCTGGGCTTGGTCGAGCTCACCATCCATCAAAGCCGAGATCCTGTCCATCTCACCATCTCCTGTCCTTGCGCGTGCCGAGCAAAGGTCTCAATTTCTCGGCTATTGCCTCGCGCGCCCTGAAAATTCTCGACCGCACCGTGCCGATCGGACAGTTCATGATGCTCGCGATGTCCTCGTAGCTCAGACCTTCGATTTCGCGCAATGTTATCGCAGTCCGCAATTCCTCTGGCAACTCTTCGAGCGTTTGGTTCACCGTCTCGGCGACCTGACGGCTCATCAACTCGTTCTCCGGGGTGTTCAGGTCGCGCAACTGTTCCCCGTCCTCGAAATTCTCCGCCTCATCGCTGTCGAAATCCGTAGTCGTAGGCGCGCGCCGCCCCATCGCCACCAGATAGTTCTTGGCGGTGTTGATGCCGATGCGGTACAACCACGTGTAAAACGCGCTGTCGCCGCGGAAGGTCGGCAACGCACGATAGGCCTTGACGAAAGCCTCCTGCGTTACGTCTTCGACCTCGGTCGCATCGCGAATGAAGCGGGACAGAAGCCGCGCGAGCTTGCGCTGGTACTTGCTCACCAGCAACTCGAACGCGTGCTTGTCGCCGCGCTGCGCGCGCTCGACCAACTGCTGATCGACTTCGCGATCGCTCATCGGACCCATCCCTGACCTTATTATTATCCAAGTCGAGCGGCTTTACCGGCCAGACAAAGCGCACAGTATACCCGCTCCAACCGGTTGGGTCGCAGCGCGAAGATCGATCGTTAATTCACTGACAGGGCAGCCCGAAATTAGTTCACCCCTGGTTAGGGGTATAGGCTGCCGGGGCGGTTGACCTTCCGCCGGATTAGGCTATCATCGGCCGTTTCCGTCCGAGGGATCGATGGCGCCCGGGTTCGAGGTTCTCATCATTGGCACCGGCTTGGCCGGTCTCACCCTTGCGCTGCACGTGGCCGAGCGCAAGGAGGTCTGTCTGGTCACCAAGAGGGAACTGCTCGACGGCGCCAGCAGCTCGGCGCAGGGCGGCATCGCCGCGGTACTGGCCGACGAGGATAGCGTCGACTCCCATATCCACGACACATTGGTTGCCGGCGCCGGGTTATGCGATGAGAACGTGACTCGTTACGTGGTCGAACAGGGACGCTACTGCGTGCGATGGCTGATCGCCCAGGGCGTTCCGTTCACCCGTGACCCGTTCAACGATAGCGGCTATCACCTCACCACTGAAGGCGGTCACAGCCGCCGCCGCGTAATCCACGCCGCGGACGCCACCGGTCGCGCGGTCCAGGACACGCTCGAGGCCAAGGTCAGGGCGCATCCCAACATCAAGCTGCTCGAGCACCACAACGCGATCGACCTCATCACGGGCGCCAAGCTGGGCCTTGCTGATAATCGCTGTTACGGCTGCTTTCTGCTGGACATCCGATCAGGAAGAGTGCGCGCCGTTGCGGCACAGCACACAGTGCTTGCAACCGGCGGCGCCGGAAAGGTCTACCTCTACACGACCAATCCCGACACCTCGACCGGTGACGGCATCGCCATGGGTTGGCGCGCCGGCTGCCGGGTGGCGAACATGGAATTCATCCAGTTCCATCCAACCAGTCTTTATCACGCGCACTCCAAACCGTTCCTGATCTCGGAGGCAGTGCGGGGCGAGGGTGGCGTGTTGAAGCTCCCGGACGGCACGCGCTTCATGCCACTACACGATCCGCGCGCCGAACTCGCCCCGCGCGATATCGTGGCCCGCGCGATCGACTTCGTAATCAAGAAGCACGGACTCGACTGCGTCCACCTGGACATTACCCACCGGTCCGCGAATTTCATCAAGGAGCATTTTCCCAACATCTACATCCATTGCATGGAGGTCGGCATCGACATCACCCGGCAACCGATTCCGGTCGTTCCAGCGGCGCATTATACCTGCGGCGGACTGATGACCGACCTGTCGGGCCGCACCGATGTCCCCAACCTCTACGCCACCGGCGAGACCGCTTTCACCGGTCTGCACGGCGCTAATCGGCTCGCCAGCAATTCGCTGCTTGAGTGCCTCGTGTTTGGCATGGCCGCGGCGAAGGACATCCTCGCGCAATCGGCTCCGCCCGCGCCCGGGCTTGCGGAATGGGACGAGAGCCGCGTTACCGACGCCGATGAGGAAATTGTGATCGCGCACAACTGGGACGAGCTGCGGCGCTTCATGTGGGATTACGTCGGAATCGTGCGCACCAACAAGCGCCTCGCGCGCGCGATGCACCGCATCCGGCTGCTGCAGGAGGAAATCCAGGAATACTACGCGAACTTCCGCGTGACCAACGACCTCCTGGAACTGCGCAATCTGGTGGCTGCCGCAGGGTTGATCGTGCGCAGCGCGCTTCTGCGCCGCGAGAGTCGCGGATTGCATTTCAGCCGCGATTATCCCGACACCCTGGCTGACGCGCGCAACACGGTGCTCGTGCCCTAGAGCCGCCCGTTTCCCCGCTTCCGCAGGCCTGGTGAAATCACCTGTCGTTCAAGCACCGCGAATCCCCATTCAATCAGGAGCGCCATCACCGCCGCCGGCACGGCACCCGCCAGCAGCAGCACGTGATCGTTCACCGCGAGACCGGCAACGATGCGTTCGCCATAGCCCCCGGCGCCGATGAAGGCAGCGATGGTTGCGGTACCGACGTTGATCACGGCGGAAGTCTTGATGCCGGCCAGGATGGTCGGCGCCGCAAGCGGAAGCTCGATCAACCGCAGCGTCGTCCTGGTCGAGAGTCCCAGCGCCGTGGCGGCTTGCTTCAGCAGCCATGGAACTGCGGAAAGCCCCGCCTCGGTATTCCGTACCACCGGCAGCAGACCGTAAAGAAACAGCGCAATGATCGCCGGCAGCGTGCCGATGCGGTTGAGGGCCGCGATGAGAAATGCGAGCAGCGCGAGCGACGGCACGGTCTGCAGGATGCCGACCGCCCCCAGGATCCAATGCCGGACAGCGGGGAAGCGTTCCGCCCAGATCCCGAGAGGAATACCCAATGCGACGCTCATCGCAAGCGAAGCGAATACCAAGACGACGTGTTCCAGGGTGAGACGCCAGAAATCCCGACCGAACATCGCATCGACAAATGAACGGCCAGCGCGTTCGGCGGCGGGTTGCCGCTTTTCCCCGGGCGCAGACAGGAAGTCCGCGGCAACTTTCGAGAACGGGGCCGCAGACAGCTCGGCGGCGCCGTTCATCGCAATCATGTGCTCTGTCGAAATCCGGCCCTCGAGTTTCCGCAGCGCCTGCCACGAGCGCGGAAAACGCTGAGGCAGCTCCAGACGATAAAGCAGCACGGCGTCGTACGCGGGGAAAAAGCCGCGATCGTCCACCAACACCTTGAGCTTATAGCGACCGATCTTGGCGTCCGTCGAGTAGACGTCGATCACGTCGATCTGGCCGGCGGCAAGCGCCTCGTAAGCAAGCCCATGGTCCAGACCGCGTGGCGCCGTGAACGGCAATCGATACGTCTGCCGTAACGCCGGCCAACCGTCCCTGCGGTTCAGGAACTCCTGGGACAAACCGAGCCTTAGGTCACGGTGCCGGGCGAGATCGGAGATGCGCGTGATGCCGAGCGCGGCGGCGTGGGGCATGGACATCGCTAACGCATAGGTATTGCTGAACCCGAGCGGGACCGCTGCGGCAAGCCCGTCGCGGGCCAGCTCACGGTTGAGTTCGGAGATACCGGGAACGCGCTGGAGCCCGAGCAGTTCAAAGGCGACCGTCCCGGAGTACTCGGGGTAGACATGAATCGCCCCGCTTTTCAACGCGGCAAACAGGATCGCGGTGTTTCCCATCCCCTGCTGGTGGACGGCGCGCGCCTCGCCGGCCGATCGGACCGTCTGGGTGAGGATCTCGCCCAGGATGTAGGACTCGGTAAAACGCTTGGAACCGACGTGGAGCGTCTCCTGCGCCCAAACGAGCGCCGGCGCCAGGAGCAGCAGGGCGAGGCGGGTCATCACCCCCGCACCTCGCGGGCTACGTCCCGAACGGATGGCGCTGGTTGTATTCAGCGGCCGCGTCTTCCAGTTTCATGAACACGGCGCCATTTTCCTTGAGCGCGCGCACCAGCCTCTCGATCATCATCATCCGGTGGCCGCGCCCGATGACAAACGGGTGGAAGGTGTACGTGATGACGCCCCACTCGAGATTGTCCTTGAGATATGTGAAGTCGTCCCCCCAATTTGCGAGCACGTCATTGGCGTTCATCAAGCCCTGCAGGATCCAGGTCGCGGTGCGGATGAACTCGAAATGAGGATAATCGTCGAGCGTCCAGCTCACCGGCATTTCGATGAGCCGGGTCGGCTTTCCGAACACCGCGGGTTTCTCAAGCTCGATCACGTCACCCTGGCGCACGCGGTAGGGCATGTAATCGTCGCCCATCATGCTGCTGTCGTAGACGAACCCCTGCTCCAGGAGCAGCTCGACCGAGTGCGGGGACAGATCCCATGAAGGCGAGCGGTAGCCGCGCGCGTAGCGGCCGGTGAGCTTGCTGATGGCCTCGTTGGCTCGCGTCAACTCCGCCGCTTCCTGCTCGCGCGTGAGGCTCGCAGGCGGCCGATGGGTCCAGCCGTGGTGGCCGATCTCGTGCCCGCCATCGAACACCATCTTGCATTCATCCGGGTAAGTTTCGAGCGTGTGCCCCGGGATGTACCACGAGGCCGGAATATCGTATTTCTTGAGCAGCGCCAAGATGCGCGGCAGCGCTACAGCGGGACCGAATTCCCCACGCGAGATCGGCGTCGGCGAGGCCATGCCGCGCGCGATCCAGCCCGACATCGCGTCGAAATCAAACGTCAGGCAGACGATGTGGCGTCCCATTCCATTCCTTTCTTTGCGGTCAGGCTGTCACGCAGGGCCTCGTCGACCGACGTCGACCCGTAATTCGGCATGGCAGACATCATATTATGCCGTGCGCGGCCTTCCCGAACCAGTTCGATATATGGACTTTCTGTCGCACGCTAATGTATCGCGCAAAGCCTATTCATGCCGCCGCTGCGCTGGCAAAATATCAGGCATCGCGCATCGCGCGCCCACCCCGGACACTGTCATGAAACCCCGAGATTACGAACTCGATCCATTCTGGATGCCTTTTACCGCCAACCGCCAGTTCAAGAGTGCGCCGCGCATCCTGGTCTCAGCGAAGGATATGCACTACACCGCGGAGGACGGCCGCCGGATCCTGGACGGCACGGCGGGCCTGTGGTGCGTGAATGCCGGGCATTGCCGCGCCCCTATCGTCGCAGCGATCAAGCGACAGGCCGAAACGCTCGATTATTCGCCGCTCTTCCAGATGGCACACCCGGGAGAATTCCGCGCCGCGGGACTGATCGCGGCGCTCGCGCCCGCGGGACTCGATCGCGTGTTTTTCGCCAACTCGGGGTCTGAAGCGGTGGACACTGCGCTCAAGATCGCGCTTGCATACCACCGCGCCCGCGGCGAAGGGCATCGCAATGTGCTGATCGGCCGGGACAGGGCTTACCACGGCGCCGGGTTCGGGGGCATGTCCGTCGGCGGTATCCCCGCCAACCGCAAGGCATTCGGCAACATGCTCGGGCGCGTCGATCACCTTCCGCACACGCACAATCTCGAGCACAACGCATTCAGCCGCGGCCAACCGGCCTGGGGCGCGCATCTTGCCGACGATCTCGAGAGCCGCATCATCGCGCTGCATGACGCGTCCAACATCGCCGCGGTGATCGTGGAGCCTGTGGCGGGGTCCACCGGCGTAGTGGTGCCGCCCAAAGGCTATCTGGAACGGCTGCGCGCAATCTGCAGCAAGAATGAATTGCTGCTGATTTTCGACGAAGTGATCACAGGATTCGGCCGGACCGGGTGTGCCTTTGCGGCCGAGACCTTTGGCGTCGTGCCCGACATGATCACCTTTGCCAAGGGCATAACCAGCGGCACCGTCCCCATGGGCGGCGTGATCGTGCGCCGCGAAATCTACGACGCCGTGGTGAACAACGCGCCTCCGGGCATGGTGGAGCTGTTCCATGGCTACACCTATTCGGGACACCCGCTTGCAACGGCCGCCGCTGAAGCGACGCTCGCCCTGTATCACGAGGAGAAGCTGTTGGACCGGGCGCGCGAGCTTGCGCCATATTTTGAAGAAGCGCTGCACGCGCTCAAGGACGTACGGCACGTGATCGATATCCGCAACTTCGGTCTGATGGCCGGCATCGAGCTTGCACCCGCGCCAGGTAAGCCCGGTGCGCGCGGATTCGAGGTTTTCCTCAGGTGTTTCGAGCGCGGTGTGTTGACCCGCGTCACGGGCGACATCATCGCGCTTTCGCCGCCGCTCATCATTACCAAGGAACAGATCGACGAGCTCGTTGGAACCATCGGACAGGCGCTGCGCGAGGTGGGTCCCGATTGAAAGCAGGCGCTGCGCACGCCGACCACGAAATCCCGCCCGGCGAGAAAATGGGCAGGAGCCTTCCGCCGCTCACACCCGCTGCATCTGGCGGGCACCGAGCTTGACCAAGCAGTGGTCGATCCATTCTGCGGTGAGCTTCTCCTGGGTCGAGTTTTGCTTCAGGCGCGCCTCGAGCGCGTTCCAGTCGACGCAATCGAGCGGCTGGTCCTGGTTGAAGCACGAGAAGACATAACTTGTCTTGCCGGTTTGCGGATCGACGTGAGGTTGCAGGCATTGGGCACAGATTTCCTTCATCATGCACTGCATCGGTGAGTTGATGGACCCGATCGCAAGGTGATGCGGCTTCAGGTAGGGCTTCAGCAGATCGTGGCGCGCGCGCGCCACCGCCGCCATCATCCGGTCCGAACCGATTGCGATGATGCGATCGGCATCCTTGAACGGGATTGACTGGCCGTTCAGCGCCCCGCTCGCATACGCGTGCATGCCCTGCACGATATTACCAACGAAGGTCTGGTCCTGCGGCCGGTCGGGCGTGAATCCGGGCTCTTCGTCGCAGCACCACACCACGGTGTCCGCCGCCGCTTCGATCTCGGCGATCTTGTAGCGGTCCGCCATGTGCTTGTAGCCGGCGAAATAGAGCACGCGGCATCCCGCCCTGCGCATCGCCTGACCGATCGAGAACAGCACCGCATTGCCCAGACCGCCGCCAGCCAGCACAACCGTTTCATTGGAGGGGATTTCTGTCGGCGTGCCGGTCGGCCCCATCAGCACCACTGGCTCGCCGGGTTTGAGCAGGATGCACAGGTCGCTTGCCCCCCCCATTTCCAGCACCACGGTCGAGATGAGACCCTGTGTGGTATCGACCCACGCTCCGGTCAGGGCAATTCCTTCCATGGCGAGCCGTGAGCCTTCGACTCGGACGGCAACGGTGTCGTAGTTTTGCAGCCGGTAGAATTGTCCGGGGTGAAAGCGGCGCGCGGCAAGCGGAGCACGCAGCACGACTTCCACGATCATGGGCGTCAAACGTTCGACCCGGTGCACGGTTACGCGCAATTCGTCGTTGAGGTGCGCGAGGAACTGTTCGTTGTTCATCGCCGAAGCCGGTTTCGCGGCTGACAGCACGCGGCTCACGATCGGATAGCCCTGTCTGGCGCTCGCTATCGCCTTCACCACGTTGCCGAAGAACGACGGGTGCACGTCGCCGAAATAGCTCATGTAACGTCCGTCATCGCGCTTCGCAAGGAGCACCCGCACCTCGTTCGGCTTCGACATTCCCTGCTCGGCGGCTACCGGCCTGCCGTCTTCGTCGACTGCCTGGAAATAGCGCCCGTCGAGCCTGAAGTTGGCGGCGTCCTCGCGCGCAAGCACGGTGTTGGGCTGGGTGCCGGCTGCGATCAGAATGGTCCGCGCCGGCAGTTCGATTTGATTCGTTTCAATCCATTTGCCGTCCTCGCTGCGGCTTTGCACCGACACCTTCATCGCACGGGCGTGTCCATACTTGTCCACTTCGACCTTGAGCGGAGTCAGACCCTCGGCGAAGCGTATGCCCTCCTCCAACGCTTTCTGCACTTCCTCGTGATTCAGCGTGTACGAAGGGCTATCGATCAGTCGCTTGCGGTAGGCGATCGTCACGCCGCCCCAGGTTTGCAGCAGTTCCAGAATTCGCGGCGCGCGTGCCTCCGCGGCGGCGGCCTTGCGTTCCGCCCGGATGGCGCGCGCATGCGCGAGAAACTTGTCAGCGATCTCGCGCTCTTCCTCCGTCCATGCTAGACGCGCCGCGGTCTCGCCATGCTCGCGGGCAAGCAGTTCGTAACGCTGCAGGAATTTTTCAACCTGCAACGGGTAGTAGGCAAGCGACTCGGTGGCGGTGTCGATGGCGGTGAGCCCGCCTCCGATCACCACTACCGGCAGTCGCAACTGCATGTTCGCAATCGAATCGCCCTTCGCGGCACCGGTAAGCTGCAGCCCCATAAGAAAATCCGAGGCCGCCCGCACGCCACGCGCGAGACCGTTGAGCATGTCAAGCACGGTTGGTCGGCCTGCGCCGACCGCGAGCGCCACGTGATCGAAACCCATCACGAAGGCCTCGTCCACGGTCAGCGTGCCGCCGAAGCGGATGCCACCGAACAGCGCGAATTCGCGCCTGCGCTCCAGTAGCAGCCGCACGATCTTCAAGAAGTTCTTGTCCCAGCGCACGGTGATGCCGTACTCGGCCACGCCCCCGAAGCCCGCCATCACCCGCTCGTCGAGCGCTTCATAAAGCTCGCGCACGTCGCGGATGGGCTGGAACGGCACGCGTCGCCCGCGGTCATCGACCCCCGAGATCTCCGGCGGCAGCGGCTCGATCTTGAGGCCGTCGACGCCGGCCACCGCGTGGCCATCGTTCATCAGGAAATGCGCAAGAGAGAATCCTGCCGGTCCCATGCCGGCGATCAGCACCCGCTTCCCGCTCGGCGCATGGGGATATGGCATGCGCAAGTTGAGCGGGTTCCAGCGCGTGAGCAGGCTGTAGATCTCGAAACCCCAGGGAACATCGAGCACATCTTTGAGCGTCCGCGTTTCAGCCTGCGGGATGTTGACCGGCTCCTGCTTCTGGTAGATGCACGACTTCATGCAGTCGTTGCAGATGCGGTGCCCGGTTACCGCGGCAAGCGGATTGTCGACCGCGATGATGGCGAGCGCGCCGATGGCATGCCCTTCGGTCTTGGCCTTGTGAAACTCGGAAATCTTCTCGTCGAGCGGGCAGCCGGCGAGGATGACGCCGAACGGACTCTTTTTGAACGAAGCCGCGCCCCGCCCGGTGGCGCCTTTTTCCCTGAGGCCTTTCGAGCACGAGTCCTTGCCCTGCTCGTGGCACCAGATGCAGTAATGCGCCTGGTCGAGTGCCCCAATGAGGTCGGTGCCGGAATCGGTGAGTTTGAACCCGTCGCGGCGGCGCAAGTGTTCTTCGCCCAGCCGGTGGCTGGTGTAGCCTTGCGGGTGATCGGTGATCACCGGCACCAGATGCTGCGGAGTGATCTTATGCGGCGCTTTGAACAGTACGCCGTCCCGGTGCTTGCGTTTCCCGGCCGTGGTCAGCGCAGCCCACGCAGCATACCGCAGCGCAAGCTCCAGCTTGCCGGCATTGGCCGCTTCGTCTTTCTGCCACTCCGTGACATGGCGCGCGAACGCAAGCTCGCCTAACGGCTCCTCAAACAGGGCCTCCAGTCTGGCGGCGAGCCCCACGCCGTCGATCCGGTCGGCCTCCTCGGCCTTGAACTTGTGCATCGCCTTGCGCTGCACGAAGAGGCGCTTGACGCTGTAGAGCGGCGCAAGATCAACGTGACGCCTCGCGAGCGCTCGCAACTCGGCTTCGATGCCGAAAAACCACGCGATAAACGTATCGAGATGCGGCGCGAGCGCAAGCAGGAGTTCCGACTCCTGTTTCGCACCCAGCGTGTCGGGCGCGGCGCGGCCAATGAGCAGCCGCCCGTGCAGTGCGGCGTCGCGTTGCGCCAAGTGGCTTAGAAACAGCTCGTCCAGGCGCACCAGACCGTCGCGGCGATAGAGGGCGTCGAAAGGCAGGCCGGAATCAGGAATGGGGATGCGGGTTGCAGTCAAATCGCCGAATGAGAAGCATTCAGAAACGGTAGATTATACCAAGTGGACCACGCCCCCCTCATAGCCGATCGTTCTATGCTTATATGTGCCGTGCGGGTCGCACTTTCGATGCGCAGTATCCCCTGACCGCGAGGGGTCTTTCCGTTCGCCGCATCAACACCACTACAGCAACCGCATCAACGGTCAGTCCGCGCAGTAATTCAGATCACTACCGGAGTGTGAGCCAGTGCCGACCCTAAATTCGGCTTTGCCCGACGTGGTGTTCGGCCGCCGTCACCGTGTTGGCGATCAGCATCGCAACTGTCATCGGCCCTACGCCGCCGGGTACCGGTGAGATCCACGACGCTCTTGATTCCACGCTCTCAAAGTCGACATCGCCTACGAGCTTGCCTTCGGGCAGACGATTGATGCCGACATCGATGATCGCCGCACCCGTCTTGACCATTTCTCCCGTGACGAGCCGCGGTTTTCCCGCAGCGGCAATCAGGATGTCGGCCATGGCGGTGTACTTCCCAAGATCCTGTGTTTTCGAATTGCATACCGTCACCGTCGCGCCGCGCGCGATAAGCAGCAGCGCCATCGGTTTGCCGACTATGTTGCTGCGCCCCACCACGACCGCGTGCCGGCCTTCAATCGTAATGCCCGCATGATCGAGCATGATCATCACGCCGAGCGGCGTGCATGGGACGAGCGTGGGATGTCCTTCAACCAGGGCGCCCAGATTGTGCCAACTGAAGCCATCGACGTCCTTCTCCACCGCGACGGACTGCAGTATGCGTTTGGCATCGAGATGTGACGGCAGCGGCAGTTGAACGATGATGCCGTGGATCCGCTTGCTGCGGTTGAGTTGGTCGATTGTCGTGAGCAGCGCGTCTTCTGAACAATCGGCGTCCAGCTTGCGCACTTCCGAGTGCAGCCCCGCCGCAACGCAAGCCCTGACTTTGTTCCGGACGTATATCTGCGATACGGGGCTATCGCCAAGCAGCACTGCGGCGAGACCGGGTTGTATGCCGCGCTGTCCCAACGCATGGATGCGTTCCGCAAGCCGTGCATAGGTCTGGCGAGCGATAGCCGCTCCGTCGAAGAGAATTGCAGCCATCGAATTATGCGTTTCGATCAGTCGGGAATCGGAGGCCTTGATTGTGCATTTCTGGTCCGGAACGTTCCGCAGGCGCGCAAGTATTGCGTAGCAGCAGATTCGCTGTCATCGGTGCCGCGTCGGGCGCGCCCGTCGCCGGCGGTCTTCAGGGGGACGGAGCATTTCGGCCGGGCGTCTTGCCGCCTTCTTCGAGAATCTGGAAGAACACCTCGTCCTGCTTGATCATGCCAAGCTCGCTGCGCGCGCGCTCCTCGATGGCTTCGAAACCTTGCTTGAGGTCGCGCACCTCGGCATCGAGCGCCGCGTTCCGCGCCTGCAGCTTCCGGTTGATTTCACGCTGCGCCCGGATCTGCTGATCGACCTCCCACACCCGCATCCAGCTTCCCTTGCCCAGCCACAACGGGTATTGGATCAATGCAATCAGCGTGACCAGGACCAGCGTCAGGAGTTTCATGCGGAAAAACGAGAGGCGAGAGGCGAGAGGCAGGAGGCGAACGCGACAGCGATCTCATCAGGCCGCGACACCACGGTGAAGCCGATCATTCGGAGAGGCGAGTAACTGGTTTGTGTCACCCCTCTCTCCTCTCTCATTTCGCCTCTCGTCAGCGCAGTTGATAAAACGCGCCGCGCCCGGGGTAGGTTGCCGTTTCGCCCAGGTCCTCTTCGATGCGCAGCAGTTGGTTGTACTTGGCGAGCCGGTCCGAGCGCGACAGCGATCCGGTCTTGATCTGCAGGGTGTTGGCCGCCACCGCGATGTCGGCGATCGTCGTGTCCTCGGTTTCACCCGAGCGATGCGACACCACTGCGGTGTAGCGCGCGCGCTTCGCCATCTCGATGGCCGCGAAAGTCTCCGTGAGCGTGCCGATCTGGTTGACCTTGATGAGGATCGAATTCGCGATCCCCCGCTCGATTCCCTGCTTCAGATACTTGGTGTTGGTCACGAACAGGTCATCGCCGATCAACTGCACCTTGCTGCCGAGTCGCTCGGTGAGCAGTTTCCAGCCGTCCCAGTCGTCCTCTGCCATCCCGTCCTCGATGCTGAGGATCGGATACTTCTCGACCCATCCTGTGAGATAGTCAACGAACTCCGCCGGCTTCATTGACAGGCCCTCGGAAGCGAGCGTGTACTCCCCGTCCTCGTAGAACGCGGAACTCGCGCAATCGAGACCGAGCGCAACGTCCTCGCCCGGCCGGTAACCGGCGCCTTCAATGGCTTCGATGATGACCTTGATCGCTGCCTCGTGCTTGGGCAGCCGCGGCGCAAAACCGCCTTCGTCGCCTACCGCGGTTGACAGGCCCCGATCGGACAGCACCCGTCTCAGCGCATGGAATACCTCGGCGCCACAGCGCAACGCATCGCGAAACGATTGCATCCCGACCGGGATGATCAAGAACTCCTGAATAGCGAGGCTGTTGTCGGCATGTGCCCCGCCGTTGACCACGTTCATCATCGGCACCGGCATTGACATCGCCCCGGCCCCGCCCAGATAACGGTGCAGCGGCAGCCCGGATTCTTCCGCCGCTGCCTTGGCCACGGCCATCGACACCGCGAGGACGGCGTTGGCGCCGAGCCGCGCCTTGTTTTCCGTGCCGTCGAGATCAGTGAGCGTCTTGTCCACGAAACTCTGCTCGGTGGCGTCCACCCCCATGATCGCCTCGCAGATCTCGGTGTTGATGTGTTCCACCGCTCTGAGCACCCCCTTACCCCCGTAGCGGCCCGCATCCCCGTCGCGCAGCTCGACCGCCTCGCGGCTACCGGTGGAGGCCCCTGATGGCACCGCGGCGCGCCCCAGGACGCCTGATTCGAGCAGGACATCCGCCTCGACGGTTGGATTACCACGGGAATCCAGAATCTCCCTCGCAATCACGTCCACGATCGCACTCATTGTTGTTCCTGAAGTGTCGGTAAGAAAAAACTTCCGCGCCAGCAGCCTGTCGGACTTAAGAGTCCGCACAGGCTGCTAACAGCAAGACCGGCGGAGAATTCGGAATGAACCCCACCCAAAGTAGTCCCCGCCTCCCGGCAAGCCCGAGAGTGTAAAGAAAAGCGCATGTGAAGTCGCATGTTAATCGTCATTTTCTGCCGTTTTTCTGCCGCCGGTTTTGCCTTAGGAGTTTGTCGCGGGTAAGTCCGACAAACTCCTAGGCGACCAGATTTTCGGCAAAACCCCGGCGTTTGATCAGTTGATCAAGCGCCTTGATGGTCTCGAGCAGCGCCTTCATGTGCTTGAGCGGCCACGCATTCGGCCCGTCGGACAATGCCTTGGCGGGATTCGGGTGCGTCTCCATGAACAGGCCCGCAACTCCGCTCGCCACCGCCGCGCGCGCCAGCACCGGGACGAATTCGCGCTGCCCGCCGCTCGAGGCGCCCTGGCCCCCGGGCAATTGGACCGAGTGGGTGGCGTCGAATACCACGGGGCAACCGGTCTCACGCATGATGACGAGCGAACGCATGTCTGAAACCAGGTTGTTGTAGCCGAACGACACCCCGCGTTCGCACACCATGATGTTGTCGGCGCCGCTTGCCGATTTCGCCTTTTCCACCACGTTCTTCATGTCGCCCGGCGCAAGAAACTGCCCTTTCTTGATGTTGACCGGCTTACCCGCGGCCGCCACGGCGCAGACGAAGTCGGTCTGGCGGCAAAGGAACGCCGGGGTCTGCAGGACATCGACCACCACCGCCGCGGTGGCGATCTCCTCGGTTTCATGCACGTCGGTCAAAACCGGCACCCCGATCTGTTTCTTCACTTCATCTAGAATCTCAAGACCATTCTCTATCCCCAAGCCACGGAAGGATTTAATCGAGCTACGATTGGCCTTGTCGTAAGACGATTTATAGATGAACGGCAGGCCCACGGCAGCACAGATTTCCTTGAGTTCACCAGCGGTGTCCAAGGCGAGTTGCCGCGATTCCACGACACACGGGCCCGCTATCAAAAAGAGCGGTTTATCGAGCCCGACTTCGAAGCCGCAAAGTTTCATTGCGCGTCCTCGCTCGAATCCACGGACCTCGCATCCCGACTCCGGGGTCGCATCCCGCAAGCGGGTCCCTGCTCCGCCCTTCGCGGGCGCCCCGCTATCAGGAATAACGGTTGATCGAGACCCGCTTTGAAACCGCAAAGGTTCATCAACGTCCTTGGTGTCGCGTGGTGCGGCTCAACCCCACACTGGCGCCGGATCGTGCGCCGCTGAGACGAGGTGGACTCATGCGCGCGGCCTCACGCGATATTCTTGAGCCGGCCGGCCGCCTCCGCCGCCGCCTCTGGCCGGGCATTGATCAGCGCAGCCTGTACGAATGCCTTGAACAACGGGTGCCCGCTGCGCGGCGTCGATGTGAATTCCGGATGAAACTGGCAGCCGATGAACCACGGATGGCCCGGCAACTCGATCACCTCGCACAGCCCGTCCTTTGCCGATATACCACTCACCTTGAGGCCGGCATCCTGCAGCCGCGGCAGGTAATGATTGTTGACCTCGTAACGGTGGCGGTGGCGTTCGACGATGCGCGCCGCGCCGTAGACGCGATAGACCGTGGAATCCGTCTCGAGAATGCATTCCTGGCCGCCCAGCCGCATGGTGCCGCCGAGGTCGGACTTCGCATCGCGCCGCTCGACCCTGCCGTCGCGATCCTGCCATTCGGTAATGAGCGCGATCACCGGATGCGGAGTATCCGGCTCGAATTCCGTGCTATGCGCGCCAGCCAGGCCGACGACGTTGCGCGCATATTCGATCACTGCAAGCTGCATGCCGAGACAAATTCCAAGGTAAGGCACCCGGTTCTCGCGCGCATGGCGCACGGCCTTGATCTTGCCCTCGACGCCGCGCTTGCCGAACCCGCCCGGAACCAATATGGCGTCCATGTTCTCGAGGCAGCCGATGCCATTTTTATCGATGCTCTCGGAATCGACATAGTTGATCCTGATCCTGGCCCCGGTGTGGATGCCGGCGTGGATCAACGCCTCCGACAGCGACTTGTAGGACTCGGTAAGATCGACGTACTTGCCGACCAGCGCGATGTTCACCTCGCGTTTCGGATGTTCGAACGCGTAGACGAGCTTGTCCCAGTTTGACAGATTGGCGGGCGGCGGCGCAAGCCCTAACTTGCGGCACACGATATCGTCGAGATCCTGCGCGTGCAGCATCGCGGGAATCTTGTAGATGCTGTCGACGTCGACCGCAGAGATCACCGCTTCCACCGGAACGTTCGTAAACAGCGCGATCTTCTTGCGTTCCTCCTCGGGCAGCCTCCGGTCGGCGCGGCACAGCAGCACATCGGGCTGAATGCCGATCTCGCGCAGTTCCTTCACGGAGTGCTGGGTCGGCTTGGTCTTGATTTCGCCTGCCGACGGGATGTACGGCACCAGCGTGAGATGAATGAAGCACGCGTTCTCGCGCCCAAGCTCGATCGCCATCTGGCGGATCGCTTCCAGAAACGGCAGCGATTCGATATCGCCCACCGTGCCGCCAATCTCCACGATTGCGACCTCGGCATCGCCCGCGCCGCGCCGGATGAAGAGCTTGATCTCGTCCGTTATATGCGGAATTACCTGCACGGTGCCGCCCAGATAGTCCCCGCGCCGCTCCTTCTTGATCACGCTCTCGTAGATCTGGCCGGTGGTGAAGTTGTTGCGCTTGCCCATCTTGGCGTGCTGGAAGCGCTCGTAATGGCCGAGATCAAGATCGGTTTCGGCGCCGTCCTCAGTGACGAAGACCTCGCCGTGCTGGAACGGACTCATGGTGCCGGGATCCACGTTGATGTAGGGATCGAGCTTCAACATGGAGATTCTGATGCCGCGGGATTCCAGAATCGCGGCAAGCGAGGCGGCGGCGATACCTTTGCCCAGAGAGGAAACCACACCACCCGTGACAAAGATATATTTGGTCATTTCATCAAGCGCGCCGTTTGGTTATTTTATCGCAAATCCGGTTCCCGTCCAATGCATTTGAGGCGCCGGAGCGCTTGACCGCCGCATCGCCTTCGGCCAGGTTGACCATCTTGGCCGAGCGGCGGCTTGGCGCGCGCCGGGATAGAGCATTTGCACTGCCTTCGAAGCGGGCCTGCGGCGCAGGTCTGCTTTCCGGTCTTGCTGCAGCCGCACGTGCCATAACTGCTCGACGATCGAGCGGGGGAATCGCTCATTCGGAATACCTGAGAATTGTGCGCAGGGCCAAAACGGGTTATTTTACCGATACCCATTCGACTCTGTAACCCATGAGCGAAAAACGCACGGCATTTTTCGTTTCGGACCGCACCGGCATCACCGCTGAAATGCTGGGGCACAGTCTGCTCACCCAATTCGACACCTTGCGCTTCCAGGAAGTCACGCTCCCTTTCGTCGACTCAGTGGAAAAAGCACGTGACGTGGTGAGGCAGATCAACGAGCGCGCGGAAAACGACGGAGCACGTCCGATCGTAATCAGCACCCTGGTGAACACCGAGATCGCCAACGTGGTAAGCGGGGCCGAAGCGCTGTTTCTGGACTGCTTCGAAATTTTCATCTCGCCGCTGGAGAAAGAACTGGGCGTCATGGCTTCGCACGCCATCGGCCGCAGCCACAGCATGAGCGACTTCGTCAACTACTACCACCGCATCGACTCGGTCAACTATGCCCTCTCGCACGATGACGGCGTTTCCACACGCGACCTGTCGGAGGCCGACATCGTTCTGGTGGGGGTGTCGCGCTGCGGCAAGACGCCGACCTGCCTCTATCTTGCCATGCAATACGGCATCCGCGCCGCCAACTATCCGCTGATCCCCGAAGATTTCAGCTCGATGCTGCTGCCGGCCCAAGTGCATCCGCTGCGAAAACGTCTCTACGGGCTGACCATCCGGCCTGAGCGGCTGCAGCAGATCCGCAACGAACGCCGTCCCGGCAGCAAGTATGCGACGCTCGTGAATTGCGAATTCGAGGTGCGTGAAGCGGAGGCGCTGATGCGCCAGGAAGGCATCCCGTTCCTCGACGCCACCAGCAAGTCGGTGGAGGAACTGGCCACCACCATCCTCCAGGAAGCGAAGCTGGTGCGGAGGATCTATTAGTAATTATGAACGATGAATGACGAGTGGGACGACGGTTGGCTCTGATTCTCATTCCGCATTCATCGTTCCGCATTGACCCGCAGCTGTCTCACCCGCTCAAACAGGCATACCGCAGCCGCCGCACCCACGTTGATCGACTCCGTTCCGCCCGGCATCGGAATCATCGCCGGCGCGCCCGCTTCGGACAGCAATTCGCGCGACAGCCCCGCCCCTTCGTTGCCGAAAACAAAAGCAGTTGGGCGCCTCAGGTCAAGCTCGAAGATCGATCGCTGCGCATTTGCAGCGGCAGCGACCACCTGTCCCTGGTAATCGCGCGCAAACGCGATGAGATCGGAGCGCTCCGTGATGTTGACGAAAAAATGCGCGCCCATCCCCGTCCTGAGCACACGTGGTGACCACGCGTCCGCACAGCCATTGGACAAAAGCACATGCCGCACGCCCGCTGCCGCGGCGCAGCGCAAAATCGAGCCCAGGTTGCCGGGGTCCCGGATATCCTCCAGCAGCACACAGCATGCAACATCGCGCGGCACGGGGCGCGCCGCCGGAATCTCCACTGCGGCGAGGATGCCGGAAGGCGTAGTCACCGGCGACAGTTCACGAAATAATCCATCGGCAAGAATCACCGGTTCCAGCGGTTCCGCCTTCCTGAGCAGCCCCCTGATCTCGGGTGTTTCGCCCGCGGCGGCGCTCACTGCCAGTGCCCGCGGCCGGCCCACGCGATCGAGGTAGGTCGCAACGAGGTGGGCGCCGTCAAGCAAGGCGGTGTGCCCGGCGCGCCGCTCGCGCGGCGACTCCTTGAGCTTCGCGAGCGACTTGAAGAGCGGATTGCTGCGCGAGCTGATGAGCTTCAACGGGCGCAAGTCCTGAAGCCCGCAAATACATCGCGCCGGTCAGGCGTGTAAAAATTTCGCCAGGTGTTGCGCAACAGGCTCCGCCGCGTCGCGAAACATCCCCCGCGCAGCACTTTGTGGTCACCAAACCACGGGTCGGAATATTCCTTGTACGGGTCCCGCACGAATCCCGGATAGGGACCAAACCAGTCGGCAGTCCATTCCCACACGTTGCCGAACATCTGGCGGCAGCCGCACGCACTGTCGCCTTGCGGGAAGGCCGCGACATCGGCACAGCCTCCCGCCACACCATACAGATTGGCGAACGCGGGCGACGGCGCCGCATCGCCCCACGGATAGCGCCTTTTGCGGTCCACCGAGCCGGGTGCCGCCGCGGCCGCGAATTCCCATTCCGCTTCGGCCGGCAGCCTGCGCCCCGCCCAACGGCAATACCCCTCCGCTTCGAACCAGTTGACATGGATCACCGGAGCGTTTGGCGGCAAGGCGGAAACGTCGTCATAATGGCGGTGTAGCCAAGCGCCGTCCCGCCTGACCCAGTAGACGGGATGCCCGGCCTTGGCTTCAGTTAGCCATTGCCAGCCGCGCTCGCTCCACAATTCACGCCGCCGGTACCCACCGTCATCGATAAACGCCGCGAATTCGGCATTGGTCACCGGGGCTCGCGCCATGCGAAACGGCTGCACTTCGACCTCGTGCGCCCACTTCTCGTTGTCGAATACAAAACCCTCGTTCGGCGCCGCACCGAGCAGGAACGTGCCACCCGCAATCTCGACATCGCCCGGCCAGGGACCTCCCTTCGGGTCGATCGGGGCAACGACCGTCCGCGGCGCCGGATAGCCCAGCGTCTGGCGGGTGTAGGTGAACGCCTCGCAATGCATCTCTTCATGGAATGCCGCAAGCTGCGCGAAATAACCCAGATGTTCCGTGGCGCCTTCGCGGTCCAGACGTCCCAGCACGCGGTCGAGCACCGCGCACAGATAGGCGAGCGTGGCGTCGAAATCGGGCAGCGGCAAGCTCCAGCGCGTGTCATGCGGCACCGTCGCCGAGTTGTAAAGCTCGTCGGCATTGTTGAGCATCGATGGTGCGAGCGCGCCGTCGCGCCGGTAACGCAGGCACCAATGCTCCTGGAACCAGCCGACATGTCCTACTTCCCACAGCGGCGGATTGACGATCTTGAGCTGTGGGCCAAGCAGACGCTCCCCATCAAGATCTTCGCAGAGGAGGATGGTGCGGGCCCGCGCGGCGAGCAGCATTTCGCGCAACGTTCCGGCGTTGGGGTTTGAAGCTGACATCGCGTATGGGGCTTTTTGCTATAGTTGCGCCAAAGTTTACCGTGGATCGCTCGACGTGAGAATCGTGATCGTCACGCCCGCCGGTGCGCGCTCCCGTAACGGTAACCGCAACACCGCCGTGCGGTGGGCGGCGCTGCTGCGCGCACTCGGCCACCGCGCCGTGGTTCAGGTGTCATGGGACAGTACGCCAGCGGATGCGATGATCGCCTTGCATGCGCGCAGAAGTCACGAATCGGCAGTAAGTTTCAAGGAAGCCTACCCCGACCGACCCCTGGTGCTGGCGCTCACCGGCACCGACCTTTACCGCGACATCCGTTTTGACGCGAGCGCCCAGGAGTCCATGCGGGTTGCCAACCGCATGATCGTGCTGCAGGACATGGGGATCAAGGAATTGCCGCCTGCGCTCCGCCGCAAAACGCGTGTCATCTACCAGTCGATGCGCCCGGTCCGCTGCCAGAATCCGCTCAAGTCCTGCTTCGAGGTCGCGGTAAGCGGCCACCTGCGCGAGGAAAAGGATCCGTTTCGTGCGGCAGCCGCGATGCACCACCTCCCGGCAGCAAGCCGCATCCGCATCGTGCACATGGGCGGAGCCCTCAGCAAGGAGATGGCGCTTGACGCGCGCCAATGGATGGCGCGCGAACCGCGCTATCGCTGGCTTGGGGAACTCGCGCACTGGCAGGCGCAGCGGCGCCTCGCCCGCAGCCGGCTGATGGTGATCAGCTCACGCATGGAGGGCGGGGCGAACGTGGTGTCGGAAGCGTTGGCTGCCGGCGTCCCGGTCATTGCCTCGCGAATTTCCGGCAACATCGGCATGCTGGGCCGCGTTTACGCCGGCTATTACCCGGTCGAAGACGAAAAGGCTCTGGCGCGCCTGCTGTGGCGCGCCGAATCCGACGCACGCTTTCTGCGCCGGCTCAAGCGGCAGTGCGCAGCACGTCGATATCTGGTGAATCCGCAGCGTGAAGCACAAAGTCTGCGGCGGCTGCTCGCGGAGCTTTGCTGACGGCAGCCGCGCCGCGGCCGGCCGCAGCGCCAGATACGCGAAAAACATACCGCCGATCCACACGACGTCGCCAAGCAAATGCAGCATGATGGCAAGTTTCATGGGGTTCCCCCGTCGCACATCACAACGCAGTCCGCGCGCGCCTCAGGCTGGCCGCAGCGCCGCTGCGGACTCGAGAATGAGCCGCACCGGTGCGAAGCTGCGGCGATGCACCTCACACGCGCCGTGTACACGCAATGCGGCAAGATGCGCCGCCGTGGGATACCCCTTATGCAGGTCGAAACCATATTGAGGATACCGCCCATGAAGTTCCAGCATTACCGCGTCGCGCGCCACTTTGGCGAGAATCGATGCCGCCGAAATCGCCGCAACGGTGGCGTCACCCTTGACGATGGCGCGCACCGGGCACGCCATTTCCGGGCAATGTGCACCGTCCACCAGGACCTCGCGCGGCGCGACGTCAAGATTGTCGACCGCGCGGCGCATGGCGAGCAGGCTGGCACGCAGAATGTTGAGCGCGTCGATCTCTTCCACGCTTGCGCTGGCTACCGACCAGGCGGCTGCGCGCGCCCTGATCTCGGCCGCCACGGCTTCACGCTTGCGCGGCCCAAGTTTTTTTGAATCTGCCAGGCCATCGATGACCACGCCGTCGGAAAGAATTACCGCAGCGGCGAAAACCGGTCCGGCGAGCGGCCCGCGGCCCGCTTCATCAACACCGCAGATCCCGGCTACGGCGCTCATACTGTCCTGCCGTCCAGGATCGGGAGCAGCGCCGCCGCCACTTTCTCTGCCGTATTCTGCCGCAGTTCCTGCAGAATGCCGGTAAAGCGCGCTTCGAGCCGGGCGCGAACCATCGTGTCGAACATCAGATTGATTACCGCTTGCGCCAGATTGTCAGGCGTTGCTTCGTCCTGCAGAAACTCCGGCACGATGAACTCGCCGGCGAGGATATTGGGCAATCCCGCGAACGGCTGATAACGGAGACGGTTCATGATCAACCACGAAATGCCCGGCATCTTGTAAGTGATTACCATCGGCCGCTTGAGCAATGCAGCCTCCAGCGTGGCTGTTCCGGAGGCCACCAGGACCACGTCTGCCGCCGCCATCGCCTCGTGAGCATGGCCGAACAGGACCGTCACGCTAAGACCCTTTCCGTCGTTGCGATACAGCACCGTCTCGAGTAGTTCTCGAGTTTCGCGGTTCACCACCGGCGCCAGGAATATCGTCTCGGGGATGAGTTCAGAGATCCTGCGGGCGGTGGCGACGAAAAGATCAGCCATCTCCGCGACTTCGCTTACCCGGCTGCCGGGAAGCAGTGCGACAATTCGCGCTGCAGCCGGCAGGCGCAGCTGTTCGCGCGCCGCCTGCACACCTGGAAAATCGCCCAGCATGTCCGCCAGCGGGTGGCCGACATAGGCGACCGGAATCTGCGCCTCCTCGTAGAGCCGGGCCTCGAACGGAAACAGGGTCAGCATCTTGCTGACGGCGCGCTTGATCTTGTGAATGCGGCGCCGGCGCCACGCCCAGATGGTGGGACTCACGTACTGAACGGTCGGAATGCCGGCGGTCTTGAGTTTCAGCTCCAGGTCGAGATTGAAATCCGGCGCGTCGACACCGATGAAACAGCTAGGCCGCTTCCGCAAAAAATGTGCGGCGAGCCGGTGCCGGATGCCAATGATCTCGAAGTAATGGCGCAGCACTTCGACGTAACCGCGCACCGCCAGTTTTTCCATCGGGAACAGGACCTGCATGCCGGCGGCCTGCATCAGTGGACCGCCGATGCCCACGAAGCGCGCCCGGGGTACGTGCACATGCAGCGCCCGTACCAAATGGGCGCCCAGCAGGTCGCCCGAGGCTTCTCCCGCGACGATGCCGATAGTGGGCGTCGCGGCAGCGGTGTTTTTCACGGCTGGCAGCCCGTCGGAGTTATTGGGAGTTTGCCGAGGCCAAGTGCGACAAACTCCTAGCGGATGACGCCGCGGGTGGAAACAGCGAAAAACTCAAGCCACAGGCGAATCTCCGGGCATTCTGCTGCCTGCCGTTCGAGCTCGTTTTTCGCCTCGTCGAGCGTCAGCCCGGACTTGTAAAGCGTCTTGTAGGCACGCTTGAGTTTGGCCACGGTTTCCGCCGTGAAACCGCGCCGTTTGAGTCCTTCGGCGTTGATTCCGTAGGGCCTGGCCGAATTGCCCGAAGCGATCACATACGGCGGAATGTCCTGCAGCGCGATCGTCCCCAACCCGGTAATGCTGTGCGCCCCGATGTGGCAGAACTGATGGACGACGGTAAAACCACCGAGTATCGCGTAATCGCCGACATGCACGTGGCCCGCGAGTTGGGTGTTGTTGGCGAAAACCGTATGGTTGCCGACCTGACAGTCGTGGGCGAGATGGACGTAGGCCATGATCCAGTTGTTATCGCCGACCCGCGTGACAGTGGCATCCTGCACGGTGCCGCGATTAAAGGTGCAGAACTCCCGGATGGTGTTGTTGCTTCCGATTTCGAGACGGGTCGGCTCGCCGCCATATTTCTTGTCCTGGGGCGCTTCGCCCAGGGAAACGAACTGATAGATCCGGTTGTTCGCGCCAATGCTCGTGTTTCCGGTGACTACAGCATGCGGCCCGATGCGGCAACCCGGACCGATTTTCACGTGCTCGCCAATGACCGCGTACGGCCCGATCTCGACCTCAGCCGCGATTTCCGCGCGCGGATCGACAATCGCCGTCGGATGGATCTTCACTTCGGCCCCGATGTCCGCCTGTCAAGACCCGCGGTGAGTCCCCTCACTGCGTCCCGTTCTTCAGCGCTCGAATCGTGCACATGAGTTCCGCCTCCGCGACAACCCTGCCCTCGACCCGCGCTTCGGCCCGGAATTTCCAGATTCCGCGCATTCGGCGCTGCAGCGTGACATCGAGACGCAGCGTATCTCCCGCGGTAACGGGCTTCTTGAAGCGCGCCTTGTCGATCCCGACAAAGTAATAGACGGATTGGTCATCGCCCCGCGCCCCTATGGTCTTGAAGGACAGGATCGCCGCCGCCTGCGCCAGCGCCTCGATGATCAGCACGCCCGGCATGACCGGGTGGTGCGGAAAGTGGCCCCCGAAAAACGGTTCGTTGATCGTCACGTTCTTGATGGCGACAAGATTCTTGCCCGCTTCATAGGAGAGCACCCGGTCAATCAGCAGGAACGGGTAGCGATGCGGGAGAAATTCAAGGACCTGGCTGATGTCCATCCTGTTCAAGATTCGCTCCTTTCGAGAGACGCGAGTTTCCTTTCCAGCGCCCGCAGGCGGTCCGCCAGATCACTCAGGTGCCGTATTTGTGCGGCGTTCCTGCGCCATTGCCGGTTAGCCTCGAACGGATAGGCCCCGGTATAAGTGCCGGGTTTGTCGATCGACTTGGTAATGATCGTATGCGCGGAAATCTCGACGTGGTCGGCTATCGTGATGTGTCCGGCGATGCCGGATGCACCGCCGATCCGGCAATAGCGGCCGATTTTCGCGCTGCCGGCGATGCCGGCGCAGGCGGCAATCGCGGTGTGCGCGCCGATCCGCACGTTATGGGCCACCTGGATTTGATTGTCGAGCTTGACGCCGTCTTCGATCACCGTGTCCTCGATCGCGCCGCGGTCGATCGTGGTGTTGGCGCCGACCTCGACATCGTTGCCGATCACGACGCGGCCGATCTGCGGGATCTTCACCCAGCCTGCGTCGGCCATGGCGATGCCGAAACCGTCGGCGCCAATCACGGCGCCGGAATGCAGAATCACGCGGTCACCGATAATGCATCCATCATAGATTGTCACGTTCGAATGAAGCCTCACGTCGTTGCCCAGCACGACCTCGTCGCCAATCACACACCCGGCCCCGATCAGGCAGCGTGCCCCGACCCGGGTGTTCCTTCCTACCACCGCAAGCGGTCCGATTTCCGCGTTCGCCGCAACCACCGCTGAGTCATCAACGATCGCCGTCTCGTGTGTCCCGTGCGTCGGCTGCCGGGAGGGGTTGAGCAAACCGGAAACACGCGCAAAATAGGCATAGGGATTGGCACAGACGACTCGCGGCAGATCGGTCGCATCGCGCCCCGCGGTGCCAACGATCACGGCCCCTGCGCGGGTCGCTTTCAGCTGCTGCAGATAGCGCTCGTCTGCAAGGAATGCTATCGTTTCCGGCTGCGCCGTGTCGAGGGCTGCGACCTGGCTCACCCGGGTATCGGGATCGCCAACGATTTCGCCGCCGAAGCGCTCGGCGATCTCTCGCAGGGTGTAGGCTTTTCGCTCGCTGCGCGTCATAACCGGATGGGCGACGAGTCCGCACCGCAGGCCATCACCGTGCGGGCGGCAACGGCGCGGGCCACGGACGCCACGCCGCGCATCATGCTTATTTGCTCTCGGCGAGTGCCTTTAGAACCCGGTCCGTGATGTCGATACGCGGGCTGCGGTAGACCGCTTCCTGCACGATAAGGTCGAATTTTTCCGACTCCGCGATCTGCCTGATGACGCGATTCGCCCGCTCGAAAAGCGCCGCCAGCTCCTGATTGCGGCGCAGGTTGAGGTCCTCGCGGTACTCGCGTTGCATGCGCTGAAAATCGAGGCTCATGCGCGCCAGCTCCTGCTCTTTCGCGCGCCGGTCGCTCTCGCCCATGATCATCGCTTCCTTCTCGAGCTGCGCTTGCAGCGCCTTGATCTGCCCTTCCCTGCGCTGCAATTCCTGCGCACGCGGCGCGAATTCCTTCTCCAACTGCTTGCTCGCGCGCTCGGCGGGTGCGGATTCGCGGTTGATCCGCTCCGCGTCGATAAAACCG
>Ga0156226_1081_pt1 | contig 28164 bp, 23 predicted proteins | sample RifCSPlowO2_12_FD_107874 | JGI IMG/M metagenome (GOLD analysis project Ga0156226, IMG submission 107874) | Betaproteobacteria bacterium RIFCSPLOWO2_12_FULL_62_13
TGGAGCGGGAGCACTTGTTGCGCGCGTTGCGCCAGACCTCCTGGAATGTCACCCGCGCGGCAACGCTTCTGGGCATCTCCCGCGATACGCTGCGCTACCGAATCGAGAAGTTCAGCCTGGCCCCAAGCACCTGACTCCCGGCAGCGCGATAAACCCCGCCAGGAACGACGGGGTTTAAACGTCGAAGGTATTCGTTTGGGTCGGAGGCAATATTGCGTTTGGGTAAATCGTTGTGGTTAGAGAAACGCAGTATTGCGATGCGCTTGAGTAGCGCTCCAGAAACTAGACGGCAAGCCGCGCCGGTCGGGGCCGGATTTGCTCAGGTCCGCATTTCGCTCCCTCTCGTGTTACTGCTGCTTGGATTCATCGCTGCGCTCCTTTCAGTGGCGCCCACATCGAGAGCCGAGACGGTTGATGCCACGTATGCGGACCTCGCGCCGATTCTCACAAGGCGCTGCGTGATGTGCCATTCAGGGGAGGCTGCGCCGCTCGGCCTTCGGCTGGACAGCCTCGCCGGAGTGCTCAAGGGGAGCCAGAGAGGACCCGTGGTGAGGGCGGGTGACCCAGCCGCGAGTGAACTCATTCGCCGCATCAAGGGGGCGAGCCAGCCGCGCATGCCGATGACGGGACCTCCGTTCCTCTCCGACCGGGAAATCTCATTGTTCGAGCGCTGGATTGCGGCAGGCTTCAAGGAAGGCGCAGATGTCGCTACCGTGACGCCAGCCGCGCCGCAGCCCGCGCGGCCCGCGCCGGGCGAACCGGTGACATATTTGCATGTGGCGCCGATTTTTGCCACGCGCTGCGCGAAGTGCCACTCGGACAACGGACAGATGGGACGCGCCCCGGAGGGTTATCGCCTGGTGTCGTACGCATCGACGCTTTCGACCGCTGATCGCGTGCGGGTCGTGCCGGGGAATCCGGCTGCAAGTGAAATGGTGCGGCGAATCCGCGGACAGGCGCGACCACGCATGCCATTCGACGGCCCGCCGTTCCTGAGTGAGGAAGAGATCCGCTTGATCGAAGATTGGATCGAGCAAGGGGGACGCAACAGCGAGGGGGAACCCGCGGCACTCCCGGCGGGCGGCCGCCTGCGCCTGCACGGCACGCTCGCAAACGGGTGGCGACTGGACCGCCTTCAATTGACGGTCACCGGTACAACGCGCGTCGACAGGGCGCCACGACCCGGAGACTACGTCCAGGTGCGGGGCCGTTTGGGTAGTGATGGGAGTGTTCACGCCGAACGCATCAGACGCCGATGACGGATGCCTCCGCGTGCTCCGGCAATCACGAAACGCGGATCTTTGCGTGACCAAGGTTCCGGCAGATGCGACGCCGGCGCATGAGCGGCCACCACTCGTAGAGAAAGAGCGCTCGAACCGCTCGTCTACCCGGCGCTGTGCGAGCGCTGGAAATCGCATGGCGAGGTGAAGCGCCGCGCCGCGCTGCGATCGTGAAAAGCGACTCGTGACTCGTGGTTCGCAAGCCTCGTGGCACGAGTCGCCGTGCCTCGCATCCGCCGAAATATTCAGGTTTGCAACCGAGCCTGTTCTGCAGGTATCGCACGCATCAAATTCGAGTGCTGACCCAATTACGCGCCAAGTTGCACGTGCTTAGACTCTATCGTGTTTCGTGACTCGTGACCCGTGACTCGTGACAAATGTTCGGGGGGGGAATGCACCATGAAACCCGCGACTATCGGCCATTCAGCACTGATATCGCTTTCGCTGATCGCCCTGCTTCTTGCCACCAGCGCCGTGGGCGCGGAGACGCCATCCGGGCAGTTCGGAATTGTACCGCCCACTCCAAATGCCAGTCATGTCGATCCCGGCAGAGCGCTCAATAAAGAAGATAACCCGTTCTTCCCATCGCGGGCCAGTACCGGGGGCACACGACTGACCGTTGAATTGTTCGATCCTCCCGAAGTTTGCGGCGGCTGCCACACGGAAATCTACCAGCAGTGGAAAGGGTCAATGCACTCCAATGCGTGGAAGGACCCGATCTACCGCGCCCTGCTCACACGGGCCAGCCGCGCTACTGCCGGTCAGGTCGACAAGTTATGCATGGGCTGTCACACACCCATCGGCGTGACGACCGGTGAGGCCAATCCCGCCGGCAGGAACATGAGTGCAATCTCTGATCGCGGCGTGCAATGCGACTTCTGCCACAACGTTTCGGGGGCGCGGGGTATCGGTAACGGCGCGTACGTTCTCACACCGAAGAAGTTCGGCCGGCCGCTGAAGTTCGGACCCTTCAGAGATGCAGTGTCACCGTACCACGATACGACTTACTCGGAACTTCACACCAATTCCGCACTCTGCGGAATGTGCCACAATGTCACCCACCCCTTTAACGGGTTGCCTATCGAACGCACCTATGATGAGTGGAAGGACAGCATCTACGCCGCACAGGGGATCGGTTGCCAGGAATGCCATATGACGCCGGGCCCCGGCTACACCAAGAACCCCGGGAAGGCTACACCGTTCAGCAAAGAACGCGAACACATCTTCACCCATTGGTTCGTAGGCGCCAACGCGATGGTACCGACGATGCTGGGCGCCCCGACCCATGCGGAAATGGCGCGCGAGAACCTGCGGGCATCCGCAACCATCGAATTCGTGTCTCCACCAGACCGGGTCAAGCCGGGTGAATTCGTGACGATCGCGGTGCGGGTGACGAATGTGGGAGCCGGCCATAAGCTCCCCACCGGGTTCCCGGAGGGACGGGAGATGTGGGTGGATTTGAAGGTGACCGACGCGGGCGGGAAGGAAGTCTACAGGCTGGGCGCAGTGAAGAATGGCCGTACCGAACCCGGCACCCAATCATTCAAAGTCATCATGGCCGATGACGCCGGCAAAATCATAGACCTCGAGCTGTGGAACGCGACACGCATCGTGTCTGACACGCGGCTATTACCGAAGGGCTCCGCTGACCTGGCGTATCGGTTCAAGCTCCCGGCCGATGCCAAGGGTCCTTTCACCGTGACCGCAGACCTCAATTACTGGTCGTTCCCGCAGTATATCGTCGACATCCTCCTGGGCGGCCAGGCCCCTCGGAGCCCGGTGATCAAGATGGCGTCTGTGGAGAAGAGGTTGCCGCTGAACTCCGGCGTGCAAGCAAAGCACGCCCGCTGAGACTTTCGCGCACGATCGTGAGGAAGGTTCATCCCTTGATGCACGCCTTCGGACGCAGAAAGGCCACGCGGCGGGCAAGACCCGCTGCCTCGGTCGCCTCCGCCACCACATCGACGTCCTTGTAGGCGCCGGGCGCCTCTTCCGCCGCACCCCGCATCGAGTGGGTGCGGATCAGTATCCCCTGACCGGCCAACTCGTCAATCAACTGCCGGCCGTGCCACCGTTTGAGGGCCTGGTGCCGGCTCATCGCGCGGCCCGCGCCGTGGCTCGCCGAACTCAACGCGCGCTGTTCGCTTTCGCGCGTTCCGCACAGCACGTAGGAGCCGGTCCCCATGCTGCCGCCGATGATCACCGGCTGCCCGACATCGCGGTAACGCTCCGGCAAGCCCGGCTGCCCGGGACCGAAGGCGCGCGTTGCGCCCTTGCGGTGCACATGGAGCAGCCTCTCGCGGCGGTCCACGATATGCTGTTCCGTCTTGCAGGTGTTGTGCGACACGTCGAACAGCGTTTCCAGCCTGGCGTGTGGAAACTCCCGTGCGAACGTCTTGCGGGTTAGATGCGCCAGGATCTGGCGATTGGCGAGCGCGCAGTTGATCGCCGCGTTCATTGCTCCGATGTACTGCTGCCCCTCCGGCGAATTGATCGGCGCGCAGGCGAGTTCGCGGTCCGGCAGTTCCATGCCCAACCGTCCCGCCGCTTTTGCCAGGCTCACCAGGTAATCGGTTCCGATCTGGTGCCCCAGCCCGCGCGAGCCGCAATGAATGGAGACCACGATCTGACCCGCGCGCAACCCGTACGCCGATGCCGCGGTCTCGTCGTAGATCCGGTCGACCACTTGCACTTCGAGGTAATGATTACCGGAGCCGAGCGTACCCATCTCGCCGCGCTGGCGTTTCTTGGCGAGCGGCGAGACGTTCTCCGGGACCGCCCCCGGGATACAACCGTTTTCCTCGACAAATTCAAGATCGCCGGCCGTTCCATAACCGTGATCCACCGCCCACCGCGCGCCGCCGCGCAATACCTCGTCGAGTTCCGCCGGCGCGAGCTTCAGTTCGCCCTCTTCGCCCACTCCGGCCGGAATGTCGCGGAACAGCCGGTCGGCGAGCACGCGCATACGCGGCATGAGGTCGGCAAGGTCGAGGTTGGTGCGCAGGCAGCGGATACCGCAGGATATGTCGAAACCGACGCCACCGGCGGAGATGATGCCGCCCTGCTCGGGGTCGAAGGCCGCCACGCCTCCGATCGGAAAGCCGTATCCCCAGTGCGCGTCGGGCATCGTCATTGCCGGGCCCGCGAGACCGGGCAATCGCGCAACATTGGTGATCTGCTCGAGCACCTTTTCGTCCATCGCCGCGAGCAACTCACGGCTGCCGTAGAGCCTCACTTCACCGCGGCGTTCCCCGGCATTTCGGAGCAGCGTCCAGCACCAGGAGTCGATCCGTTTCAACCTTCCGATATCCACGTGCTGCGCCTATCTCGTCTAATCGGCGAACCGTAAACGGCGAAATGCGATGGATGCGGTTACGCAATCCGGGCCGTTACTGTTCACCATTCACCATTCACTATTCACTATTCACGGGTTCTAATCACACGTCCACCACACAGCGCGCTTCCCAGCCCTTTTCGTCGCGCTTCACCACGAGCGCAGTAAGCGTTGCGCCTTTCACTTCTACGCCGCGCTCGAGCCCCGGCCGCCACGGCTCTCCGCTTGCGCCGCCGCGCCAGTGCACGCCATCTCGCTCGATCCAGAAGCGCGCGAATACGACGCCGCGCTCGCGCGCCGAGCCCAGCAGGAGATTCAGCCAGCGCACCAATGCCAATTCCTCATCCGCTTCCTCAAACTCGATCGCCACCGTGTCCTCATGACGCACCGCCGCGATATCGGTCATGATCGCGAAGGTCGCGCGGGCCGCCGCCTCAAACGCCTCTTCCAGGGTCGCGCCACGGCCGACGATGCCCATGTCGGCATCGTGCTCGAAATAGGTATGAGAGGGTCCCGGGATCATGGTTGCGGCAATTCGGCCTCACGTTTTATCATGCTCCCACTGACGGCAGCCGTGCTTGACCTATATCAAACCGTCGCGGGCCAGTTCGCGTTGTACAATGTGTTTGGGTCGTCAAAACACTCGGAGACCGCGTTCATCATGCTCAGAAAGCGGATTCAGCGGCGCAGCATCGGCATAAGTCTGGTGGTGGCGGGCGGGCTGCTCATGTGGCTCGCCCCCGAGGAGTCAATTGCCGGGCTGATCCTGCTGGCCGCCGCCGTTGCGCTGGAGATTACGGGCCTCGTTCTAGAGCACCGTGCGGGCAAATGATCAGCCGCGCGGATCTCCGGTCCGCCAGAATCCGCTTGTACATGGCCGAATCCTCCCGCTAAAAACTTCACCTTTTCACATCATAGGGATCGGGCAATTCCGAGGCGTGATGTAAATCAAGCATTCATCGGTGAGTCCCCACTCGAAGCAAAAACCCGGCGGCGGCAAGATATAAAAGGGCGGATAGGCAGGATAGGGCCACACGCCATAGACGAGCGCCGGATCGGATTGTAGACCGGCACATAGATCACCTCGGGATTTGCAGGCTCGATCACGATCGTCTGGCCATCGGTTTTGACCACCTGCTGCGGGGTCGAAACGAGCGCTCCTGCCGCTTGGGCCGCCCGACGCAAGCGCTGAACCGAGTCCGTCACTTCAGCGGGCTGTGCCAAGACGCAGGGGCAGGCGGCGCAGCCGCCGGCCGGTTGCGGCGAATACCGCGTTGGCGAGCGCCGGCGCAACGATCGGCACGGCGGGTTCGCCGACTCCGGCGGGCTCGGCGCTGCTTTCGAGGATGTAGGTTTCGACCCGGGGCATCTCGGCAAGCGTGAGGATCGGGTAGTCTTCGAAACTTGCCTGCCGCACGCGTCCGGAGGCGACCCGGATCTCCTCCTTCAGCGCCGCCGAAAGGCCGAACGCAATGCTGCCTTCGAGCTGGGCGTGCACCGCGTCGGGCAGGACGGCGGTGCCACAATCGATCGCGCACACGACGCGCTCGACGCGTATCGCCTCCTGCACGATGCTTGCTTCCACCACCTGCGCGACGACGCTTCCGAACGACTCATATACGGCAAGGCCGCGGGCGCTGCCGGCCTTTAACGGCGCGCCCCACCCGGCGCGCTCGCCGGCATAGCGCAGCACCGCAGCGTGGCGCGGGGCTTTTGCAAGCAGTGCAAGCCGGTACTCGAGCGGGTCGCGCCCTGCCCGGATCGCCATCTCGTCGATGAAGCACTCGATCGCGAAGGCGTTGTTCGAGGCGCCGACCGAGCGCCAGTATCCGGTCGGCAGCGGCGATTCGATCTTGACGTGCTCTTCGCGCAGCGCCTGAACCGCGTAGGGCACCTCGATTCCTTCCAGTGCGAATTCGGAGCCCGCGATGCGCATCATCCACGCCGCGGGACGGCCGTTCTCGTCGAGGCTCGCCATAATACGCATCGCGTGCGCCGGCCGGTATTTGTCATGCTTCAGGTCGTCGGTGCGCGTCCAGATCACCTGCACCGGCACGCCGAGCGCCTTCGAGAGCTCAAGCGCCTCGGCAACAAAATCCGTCTCCAGCCGCCGCCCGAATCCGCCGCCGAGAAACTGCGTGTGCACCCGCACTTTCGACTTCGGCAGCCCCGCGATGCGAGCCGCCACCTCCTGCGTATCGCTCTGGTGCTGCGTTCCGACCCAGACGTCGCACGCGTCGCGGCGCACGTGGGCGACGCAGTTCATCGGCTCGATGGTCGCATGGGCAAGATAAGGCGTGCGGTAGACCGACTCGACGACTCGTTGCGCGTGCCGCAGCGCGCGCGGCGCATCGCCCCGATCCTTGACCACCCTGCCTTTCCTGTCCAGGGCGGCAGTAAGCTCGCGCTCGATCCGCGCGCTGCTCAACCGCGCGTGCTCGCCCGCGTCCCATTCCACGCGCAACGCCTCGCGACCGCGCAGCGCCGACCAGAAGTTTTCCGCCGCCACCGCGACCCCGTTTGCTATGGCGATTACGTGCCGCACACCGGCAACAGCGCGCGCTCCGCTGTCATCGAAACGTTTCACACTTCCGCCGAAAATGGGAGGCCGCGCCACGACTGCCACGAGCGCCTCCGGTACTGCGATGTCGATTCCATAGCGCGTCTTTCCGAGGCACATTGCGGGGATGTCCAGACGCCGGAGCGGCTGCCCGATGCAGCGGAACTCGTCCGGCTGTTTGAGCGGCGCCGTGCGCTGCACAGCGAGCCGTGCCGCCTCCCCGGCAAGGTCACCGTAGCCAAGGCGCCTGCCGCTCGGAGCATGTACCACGCAGCCGCTTTCGCTCCGGCATTCGGCGGGACCGGCGCCCCAGCGCCGCGCCGCTGTTTCAACCAAGCGCAGGCGGGTTTGCGCCGCGGCCTTGCGCAACCGCGCCCATTCGCCGCGGACGCTGCTCGAGCCGCCAGTGAATTGCCCGCCGCCAAAGTAGCCGTTCTCGTAGCGCTTGTCCGCCGGGGCGAACACGGTGCGCACGCGCTCGATCTCGACATCGAGCTCCTCGGCGGTGAGCGCGGCGAGAGCGGTGAGCGCCCCCTGCCCCATCTCCGAATGGTTCACCATTAACGTCACCGTGCCGCCGGCGTTTATCCAGATCCATTGATTCAATGCCGTGCCCGCGTCCGGCGGCAGATCGCTCAGCAGTTCGGGAAGGCTGAGCGGCGCAGCAGGGCCGGGTCCGCGGGCGGCCGCGGCATGCACCGCGCGCCGGATGCGGGCATAAGTGCCGCAGCGGCACAGCACGCCGGACATCGCCGCATCGATGTCAGCGTCGCTCGGCGCGGGCCGCCGATCGATCAGCGCTGCGGCGCTCAGCATCTGGGCAGGCTGACAATAGCCGCATTGCGGCACTTGCGCCGCGATCCACGCCTGCACGACGGGATGGTCCGGAGGCAGACCCTCGATCGTGACGACCTTGCGGTCCCCGACGCGCGCGAGCGGCACCATGCACGCATGGTTGGGCTCGCCGCCGATCAGCACGACGCACGCGCCGCATACGCCTACGCCGCAACCGTACTTTGTACCCTTCAGGCGGAGTTCATCGCGCAGCACCCAGAGCAGCGGCTTCATCGGGTCGGCTTTGACTTGATGCGTCACGCCGTTGACATTGATGGAGAACATGCGTTCAACAGAGGTTGTCGGATTTCCCATCTTCACGCTCGACTATGGACGCCCCGAAGGCCAGGCAATCGGAATCGCCATCGCGCGCGCCAAGCAATGGGCGGAACACCTCCACCGCCACGATCGATTGCGGATATTTCATGATCTCGATCGACGACAGCGTCACCAGGATCTCCGCGCTCGGCTTATCGAGCGGAATTTCGACGCCGGAATCATCCGCGAGCCGTTCGACGCGCTCTTTGAGCACTTTGGGCGTGGCGCCCAGGGGGCTGCCTTCGCGTTCGGCGCGCTGGGATTCCTTTGCGTTACTTTGCGTCTCGGCGCCTTAGCGGTTATGAACTGCCGGACTTGGGAAGAATCACGCTTCGTACAGCGTGCGGCCGGTGCTGTCGAGCACGCGCACGCCCACCGGTATGCCCCTGCGCACGCTCTCCGTCACGACGCAGAAATCCTCGAACTGCTGCAGGCAGCGGTCGGAATGCTTGATCTCGTCGCCCGCCTTGCCCAGCCGAATCTCGACGTCGAGTCCGCCGATGCGTGTCCGTCCGCGCTCGTTGCGTGCCATGCGCCCGGTCACCCGCGCCCGCATCGCGCCGGGGTCCTGTTTGAATTTGCGCGCAAAAAAGCAGACTCGCCGACAGGCAGTTCACCACGGCGGCGGCGATCAGCCGCGAGGCATTCGGACCCGATGAGCGTCCGAGCGGCGCGGGTTCATCCAGCTTGAGTTCGGGCACGCCTTCCCAGTCGAACCGCACGCAAAATTCGTAATCGCGCTCCTGCTCGAGTTCGATGGTAAACGCATGGTTCTCCGCGGCCCCGGTCGGTGCCGCATCCTTGCCGGCAGCAGGCGCGATCTCTACGTCAGTCGTCATCGTTGTACTCCTTACAAACGGCCATTGGAAGCAAGAATGCGGCTCCCTTCGATCCGCAGTGTTGATGCAGATCAACCAGCCTCAACGAAAAAGCGGAATAGACAAGATCAACAGGATTCACGAGATTGCCTCAATGTTTTCATCGTTATGCTCCTGGTCCTGCAAATCCTGTCGATTGATTTTCACCAGCGCGTTTTATTGAGCAGTTCGCGCAGCGCGCCGAGCGGCCGTGTATTCAACACCTGCTCTGGGGTAAGCCAGCCGCGGCGCGCCTGCCCGATGCCGTAGCGCAGGTGCGCAAAATCGTGCGTGCTGTGCGCATCCGAGTTGACCGCCACCAGCACGCCTTCGTCGCGCGCCATCTGGCAATGGATGTCGTTCAAATCGAGCCGGTCGGGCTGCGCGTTGAGTTCAAGGAAGCAGCCGCGTCGCTTCGCCTTGCGCACGATTTTCAGCATATCCACGTCGCACGCTTCCCGCTCGCCGAGCAGCCGCCCGCTCGGGTGCGCGAGCAGCGTGAAGCAGGGGTTGTCCATCGCGCGCAGGATGCGTTCGGTCTGCTTGCGGCGCGGCAGGTTGAACGCGCTGTGTACCGCGCCAACCACGATGTCAAGCCGCTTCAGCACCGAATCCGGCAAATCGAGGCCGCCGTCCTCCAGAATGTCGACCTCGATGCCCTTCAGCACCGTGATGCCTGTGAGTTCGCCGTTCAGGCGGTCGATCTCGTCGATCTGCTTCAGCACCCCGCGCGGATCGAGCCCGTGCGCCACCGTCAGCCGGCGCGAGTGTTCGGTGATCGCAACGTAGGCAAGGCCCGCCGCTTTGGCGGCGAGCGCCATCTCCTTGATGCTGTTGTGCCCGTCGCTCGCCTTGGTGTGCAGGTGCAGATCACCTTTGAGGTCCTGCAGCGTCACCAGCCGCGGCAGCTCGCCGCGGCGGGCGGCCTCGATCTCGCCGCGGTCCTCGCGAAGCTCGGGTGGAATGAATGGCAAACCAACCGCCTCGAACACCGATTCTTCGGTGTCTCCCGCGATCCGGTTCTCACCGCGAAATACGCCATACTCGTTGATCTTGAGCCCCCGATCCTGCCCGAGTCTGCGAATGGCGATGTTGTGCGCCTTTGAACCGGTGAAATAATGAAGCGCCGCGCCGTGGCTCTCGCGCGGCACCACGCGCACGTCAACCTGCAGCCCGGAACGCAGTACGACGCTCGAACGCGTCTCGCCGCTCGCAAGCACTTCCTTCACCTCGTCGTAGGCGCGCAAGCGCTCCATCACCGGGCCCGCCGCGCGCGCCGCCACCAGGATGTCGAGGTCACCCACTGTTTCGCGCATGCGCCGGAAACTGCCTGCGACCGTCACCAGCGCGACGCCGGGAACCGATTTGAGATGGGCAACGAGCGCTTCTGCATACTGTGCCGCCACCGCAAGTTTCACGCGCTGCTCGCCGCGGCTGCACTGCTCGAGCGCCTGCAGAATTTGCCTCTCCGTCTTTTCCCCGAAACCTGGAACTTCGCGGATTCTACCGGAACGCGCCGCCCGGCGTAGCGCGTCGATGGTGTCAATGTCGAGTACCTCGTGCAGGAGCCTGACGCGCTTCGGCCCCAGACCCGGAATCTTCAGCAGCTCGGTGATCGCCGCCGGCATCTCTCGGTGCAGCCGTTCCAGCAGGCCGCAGGCGCCACTCGCGCAGATCTCGTGAATCTTCGCCTCGAGGTCCGCGCCGACGCCGGGCAGCTTGGGCAGCGCCTGCCCCTGATCGAGGAGCGTCTTGAGATCCCGCGCGAATTCGCCCACCGTGCGCGCGGCATTGCGGTAGGCGCGGATACGGAATGGGTTCTCGTCACGGATCTCGAGCAGGTCGGCGATCTCTTCGAAAACCGCGGCGATGTCCGCGTTATGTATCGGCACCGTTACCGGACCTTACGAGATGATACAAAGCGTCATCATCATTCCCACCCATAGACGCTCCGGCACTCGAGCGGCCAGTAACGCATCAGCCGTTTGAGGATGTTGACATCCATCCCGGCGGACCGGTGGGTCCATACCGGCTCATCCTTGCTGAGCCTGTTGAGCCGATGAAACTTGAGGTTGACCGGCTGGTGCGCGAGTTCGGCCTCGTGATACAGCGCGTTTTCCCGCTCGGCATCGGCATCGCCCGCGAATGACAGCCATTCCTGCGCAAACACAAACTGCATGTGCTCCAGCTCGTGACACAGAGCGTCATCCACCGCAACCGGCTTGTCCAGGCCCGGGGGTTTGACCTGGTAATCATAGACCCAGCCGCCGTAGAGGTCACCGCCTTTGGTCGCGTAGAACGGGTGCTCGTCGCTCGAAAAATAGCCGTCAAGGAGAAAGAATGCCGTCTGATACTCGCCGTCGACCGACCCGATCCACCAGCCGCAGACATCCTTCCCCCGAACTGCGCAGACGACCGCGCACAACAGTCCCATCCCGCGCGGGGCGTACGCGATGAAGCTGTGCGGATCGGAGCTCACGTGAGTTGACCGGCGCTTGGCGCGCGTTGCCGTTGAGATTGGACACATCTCGCACCTCCGTTTCCTGAATGGTAGCGGCGAGACGCAACGGGGCGTTGATTTAGATCAAGAGACCGTGTCCCGGATTTCGGTCTACTAGCAGTTTGTCCGACCCAAGTCTGACAAACTCCTGATTGTTGTTTTTACGATCTTATTTGCACGAGGCTCAATGTGGCGATAACCCGCCATGAACGGCCGCTGGCGGCGGCGCTGTGCCGCCCCGAGTGCTACCCGCACCCGGTCGGGAAGGTGCGCGTCATGGAGACGCATATCTCGTGGGTGCTGCTCACCGGAACATGGGCCTACAAGATCAAGAAGCCGGTCAATCTCGGCTTTCTCGATTTCTCGACGCTTGAGCTGAGGCGCAATTTCTGCAAAGAGGAACTGCGGCTCAACCGCCGGCTTGCGCCGCGGATTTACGAAGCGGTGGTGGAAATCCGGGGCACGCCGGACAACCCGCGGGTGGAAGGCGATGGGCCCGTTCTCGAGTACGCGGTGAAGATGCGCGAGTTTGCGCAGGACGCGCTTGCGAGCCGTCTGCTCGCTGCGCGCGGGCTTGGACCACAGCACGTGGATCAGCTCGCCGCAACCATCGCCGCGTTCCACGGGAGCGGCGCGATAGCCGAGGCGGGCAGCGCATTCGGCTCGCCGCAAACCCTGCTCGCGCCGGCGCTGCAGAACTTCGAGCACCTGTGGCCGCTGCTCGCGACGCTCGAGGACCGGACGGTGCTGGCGGCGCTGCGCGAGTGGACGGAACGCGAGCATCGCGCGTGCCACGCACTCTTCGAGGAACGCCGCAGCAGCGGCGCGGTGCGCGAATGCCATGGCGATTTGCATCTCGGCAACATCGTCTTCATCGACGGCGAGCTCATCCCTTTCGACGGCATCGAGTTCAACGCCGACTTGCGCTGGATCGATGTCATGAGCGAGGTCGCCTTCCTGGCGATGGACCTCACCGACCGCCGCCGGCCGGACTTCGCTCTGCGGTTTCTCAACACCTACCTTGAACTGACGGGCGACTACGGCGGTCTCGGGGTTCTGCGTTTCTATCTCGTCTACCGCGCGATGGTGCGCGCGAAGGTCCACTGCATCCGCGCCTCCCAAGCCGGAATACCGCCCGCGGAACGCCTGCGGCTGCTTGCCGCCGGCCGCGACTATCTGGATCTCGCGCAGCGTTTCACCCGCGGCTGGCGCCCCGCGCTCATCATCACGCATGGCGTCTCGGGTTCGGGCAAGACCACCGCCACACAGTCTCTCATCGAACTCGCGGAAGCGGTGCGTGTGCGCTCGGACATCGAGCGCAAGAGGCTGCACGGCCTGGCTGCCCTTGCGCGCTCGGGCTCCGCCCCGGGTACCGGTATTTATACGCGCGAGGCGACGGCAGCCACTTACGACCGGTTGCTGCTTCTCGCGCACGGGATCATCGAAGCCGGCTATCCGGCAGTGGTGGACGCGACGTTCTTGAAGCGCGGCGAGCGAGATGCTTTCCGTGCACTTGCTTCAAGCTGCCGCGTGCCTTTTCTGATTCTCGACTTCGATGCACCAGAACCGGTGTTGCGGGAGCGTGTCGCCCGGCGACTCGGCACCGGAGCGGACGCCTCGGAAGCAGGTCTCGCGATACTCGGGCGCCAACTCGCCACCCGCGAAGCGCTCACCCCGGAGGAGGCCGCGGCTGCGATAAGGATCGATACCGGCCAGCCTGTGTTGGCGGCGGCATGGCAGACGGTGCTGCTGCGCCTGGCCGCGCATGGCTCATGGGCACGCGATCCTTACACGAGCGGTCCAGTTTACGGTCCCTAAACGAAAGCAATAGACATCCCGTAGGGTGTGCTCCGTAAAACGGAGCGCACCAGCCCGCGGAATTGGTGGTGCGCAAGCGCACCCTACGCGCGCTGTAAGTTTATTCGACCGGCAGACCTGCAACTTTCCATTCTGGAAACCCCGTTTCGAGTCGTCGCGCCCTGAGCCCCTTTTTCCTCAATTGTGCCACCGCCTCGAAGGAGAGCACGCAAAAGGGACCCCGGCAATACGCGATGACTTCCCGATCGCGCGGCAGCCTGCCTGCGTTTTTTTCGATGTCGGCGAGCGGAACGTTGATCGCTCCGGGTAGATGACCCGCTGCGTATTCCTCGGTTGGACGCACATCCACGACCGTTACCAGGCCGCTGCGCATACGTTCAACCAGATCATTGACTGATACGGGTTCCAGGCTGTCCTTGCTGGTGAGGTACGTGTTGACGAGGTGGGTGACCTCGGCGACATTGTGCTGCGCTACCTCCTGGAGTGCAGCGAGCAGCCTGATCACGCCTTCGCCGGTGACGCTGTAATACACGAACAGGCCTTCCTTGCGGGCGGTCACCAGCCCGACCTGGCGCAGGACCTGCAAGTGCCGCGAGGTATTGGCGACGGAGAGTCCGGACAGCTTCGCCACCGCATCGACGCTGCGCTCGCCCTGTGCCAGAAACTCCAGCAATTCCAATCGGTTACCGCTCCCGAGCGCCTTGCTGACACGGGCGAACTCGGAAAAGAGCAGCGTTTTCACGTTGTTGCTTGACATGGGACCGGTCTCATCTTAAGCTATTATTCAAGTATTCAATTGAATACAAGAATCAGTCGGCTTGCAAGCGGTTTTCTTGGCTGGCCGCTTGCGTGATACGAGTATGTTGGAACTGCTGATCAAATACGAGGCTCCGTTACGATTCGGGTTGTTCGCGTCCGTCTTCGCGGTCATGGCCGCGTGGGAAATCGCCGCGCCGCGCCGTGCTCTCTCGATGCCCAAGGCCAAGCGCTGGCTGGCCAATCCGGGAATTCTAATCATAAACGGTGTGCTGGTCAGGGCCGTTTTCCCGGCCGCCGCCGTCGGAATGGCGATGCTCGCCGGGCAGCGCGGCATCGGGTTGCTTCATTTCGTTGATCTCCCGCCGCTACTGGAAATCGTGCTGGCGGTTATCGCGCTTGATCTCGCGATCTACCTCCAGCACGTCATGTTCCACGCAACGGGATTTGAGACTTGACCGAATGCTGCTTCAGCCGTTTCGCGATGATAGCCGTGAGTATTCGATTGACCGACGGATAGCAAGACGATGACTACCCGATCAACGATTTAGGGATGCAATTCATGGGCAAGACACTTTTGATCCTTAATGACCCACCTTACGGCACCGAGCGCAGCTACAACGCGCTGCGGCTGGCGGGCACGCTTTGCAAGACTGAAGGCGAGGAAGTGAAGTTGTTTCTTCTGGGCGATGCTGCATCGTGCGCGAAGTCCGGGCAGCGAGTCCCCGAAGGCTTCTACAACATTCAGCTCATGGTGAACAAAGTCATCCGCAGTGAGGCCGCGGTTGGCGTCTGCGGAACCTGTATGGATGCGCGCGGGATCGCGGAGGGCGAGCTGATCGAGGGCACACATCGGAGCACGCTCGCCGAACTCACCGCTTGGACGCGGTGGGCAGACAAGGTGCTGGTGTTCTGAGAGAAAAATGGCGTCAGCCAAAACGGTCCTGATCCTCGGTGGTGGTGTCGGGGGCATCGTTGCCGCCATGCGGCTGCGGCGGCTGTTATCACACGAGCACCGTGTGGTCCTGGTCGAGAAGGAAGCGAATCATGTGTATTCGCCTTCCTTTCTCTGGTTGATGATCGGCGAGCGCGACGCGGGCGAAATCTCCCGCCCATTGGCCGCGCTGCGACGGCGCGGAATCGAGCTGGTTCAGGGCGCGGTCGAGCGCATCGAACCGGCCGAGCAACGGGTCTACGTGAACGGGTCGGATCTGGCGGGCGACTACATGATCGTCGCGCTCGGCGCGGAATACGCGCCTGAAACGGTCCCTGGACTTTCCGAAGCTGGACACAATTTCTACACGCTGGCGGGCGCGGCATCGCTGCATGCCGCGCTCTCGAAGCTCGACAGCGGGCGCATCGCCGTCCTGGTCGCATCGATGCCGTTCAAATGTCCGGCCGCGCCCAACGAGGCCGCAATGCTGCTCGAATACGACTGCCGCCGGCGCGGCGTGCGGAAGAATGTTGAGCTCGACTTGTATACGCCGGAGCCGGGACCCATGCCGGTCGCGGGAGCGCAGGTGTCCGCGGCGTTGCGCGAGATGATCGAGGCAAAGCGCATCGGCTATCACCCCGGCCACGCAATCACGAACGTCGATCCCGCCAGGCACCGGCTGTCATTTGCGAACGGCGCTGAAGCCGGTTGCGATCTGCTCGCATATGTGCCGCCCCATCGCGCACCCGAGGTGGTGAGGCAAGCGGGAATGTGCGGCGAAAGCGGCTGGATGGCCGTCGATCGCGGCACGCTGCAAACCCGACACCCGGGCGTCTACGCGGTCGGCGACGTGACGGGCATCATGCTCACCTCCGTCGGCAAGCCGCTCCCGAAGGCGGGCGTGCTGGCACACAACCAAGCGGAGGTGGTCGCGCGCAACATCGCGCTGGCTATTACGGGCCGCGGCACCGCGCGAAAGTTCGGCGGGGAGGGCGAGTGCTTTATCGAAACCGGCGACGGAAAGGCCGGCTTCGGGAGCGGCAGCTTCTACACCGAGCCGGAGCCGCAGATCAAGCTCAGGGCACCGAGCGCTCTTCTTCACTGGGGCAAAGTGGCGTACGAGAAATACTGGCTGTGGAGCCGGTTCTGACAAGAGCAAAGTAAACCTTCGCCGCGAGGCGCAAAAGCCCCGCCTTCGCCGCGCGTCCGAGCGCGAGGCAATCCGTAACTTCGACAGGGACCGATGATGAACAAGAACAGGCTGGTCGAATTTTCCATCGCCCGCCCGAAATTCGTTTTTGCAGCCGTGTTGCTGGTGACATTGGCCTTTGCCGCGCAGTTGCCGCGAATCCGGCTCGACACCAACCCCAAGAACATGTTGCCGCCAACCTCCGACGTGCGGGTGTGGAACGACAGCGTGGACCAGACCTTCGCCCTCTACGAAGACACGATCGTTGTCGGCGTGGTCCATCCAAAAAGCGTGCTGAATCAGAGAACGCTCGCGAAGGTGCGCGATATTACCGCCGCGATTCTGAAAATCAAGGGTGTCGCCGGGCGTGATGTCTCCAGTTTCACTACCATAGACAACGTGACTGCCGAGGGCGGAGGGCTGAGAGTGGCTCCCCTCGTGTCAAGGATTCCGCAGAGCGACGCCGAACTGCAGGCCTTGCGCAAAACTCTCTTCGAGAATCCGCTCTTCGTCGACCGCATCATCTCGCGCGACGAAAGGACCACCGCCATCTACGTGCCGCTGGAAAAAGGTGCCAACGGCAAAGAGGTTGCTGACCGCATCCGCGAGATCCTCGTCAAGCATGAGGGCGAGGAGCAATACCACGTTGCCGGCGACCCTGTGGCGCGGGACACCTTCGGCGCCGAGATGTTCAGGCTGATGGGCATCTTCTCGCCCATCGCCGGAATGATCATGTTCGCAGCCATCTATGTCATGTTCCGGAACCTGGCGCTCGCGGTGACCATGATGGTGGTAGCGATGGTTGCCGTCGTCTGGACCATGGGGCTGGGGATCGGCCTCGGTTTCCCGATCCACATCATGAGCTCGATGGCGCCGGTATTCCTGATGGCGATCGCCACCGACAGCATCCACATCTTCAACGAGTTCTACTTCCGGTTCCGCGAGAAGAAGGACAAGCGCCGCGCGATCGTGGAAACCATGGAGGCGGTGGGCCGTCCGGTGCGCTACACCGCGCTCGCCACCGCTGCCGGCTTCGCCGTCCTGCTCTTCATGGAAATTGTGCCGGTCAAGGTGTTTGGCGGGCTCATCGTTTTCGGCACGATCGCGCTGCGGCTGTTCAGCTTCAGCCTGATCCCCGCCGTGCTCACGATCGTGCGGCCGGAGAAGATCGGTGCTGCGGCGGCAGGGGAAGACATCGCCGTGAGCCGCACGGCGCGGGCGCTCGCGCGGCTTGGTGCCTGGGGCGCGAACCGGCCGAAGGCCACGACCGCGGTCGGCTTGGCGCTGATCGTGCTTGCGCTTCTTGGCGTCGGCCGCATCGTGGTGAACAACAACATGGTGGCGTGGTTCAAGGCAGGGAGTGACGTCCGCATTGCCGACACTGTGATCAATCGGGCGCTCGGCGGCACCTCCCTCGGCTATGTGGTCGCGACCGCCGGCGAGCCCGACGCTATCAAGCAGCCGGATACCTTGCGTTATATCGAGGGCCTGCAGCGCTACCTGGAGAAACTGCCGCTCGTCGGCAAGACAACGTCCGTTGTTGACTACGTCAAGCGCATCAACCGGGTCCTGCACGACGACGATGCCAAGTTCGAGGCGGTGCCCGGCGCCGCGGACACGATTGCACAGTACCTGTTCCTGTTTAGCATGTCGGCCAAGCCCTCCGACCTCGACAACGTGGTGGACTACCCGTTCCAGAGGGCCAACATCTGGGTCCAGCTCAAGACGTGGGACGCTGCGGCAATGCAAGACGTGATCCGGGCCACGGAGGAATACCGGCGGCTTAATCCCACGGCACTCGATTTCAAGCCTTCAGGCATTGCCTACTTCAACCTGGTGTGGAACCACGAGGTCCTGTGGGACATGGTAAAGGGTTTTCTTCTCGCGCTGGTGGCGGTGTTCCTCATCCTCGCCTTTGACTTCCGCTCGCCCAAGTGGGCGCTCATCGGCTACGTGCCGCTGCTCTTCACCGTCCTGCTCATTTACGGGGTGGTCGGGATCGCCGGCAAGGATTTCGACATGCCGATCTCCGTATTGTCGTGCCTGTCGCTCGGCATGGCGGTTGATTTCTCGATCCACTTCATCAGCCGGCTGCGGCAGCGGCTGGCGGAAACCAACACCGATGCCGCGCGGGATCTCGCCGCACTGAAGGAGGCGCTCGCATGGACGGCGGCCCGTCCCGGCAAGGGAATCATGCGCAACGCGGTGCTGTTCGCGGCAGCCTTTTCGGTCATGTTGTTCGCGCCGCTCACGCCCTACATCACCGTGGGTGCGTTCATCGTCAGCATGATGCTGCTCTCGGCGCTGCTCACGATTCTTTACCTGCCGGCGTTGATTGTATTGATGAGAGGCTGGCTGTTTAAGACAGGAGAAGCCAAATGAAACCGCTCCGGCGAATCGTCTTTTCTCTAGTCGCGTTGGGCGCCGCAGTTTCGATTCCCGCTCGCGCCGCCGAACCTTCCGCCGACGAGATCGTGCGGCGTTCTCTGGAAACCTTCTACTACGCCGGGAACGACATGCGCGCAAAGGTGCAGATGAAGCTCATCAATCCCCAAGGCAAGGTACGGGAGCGGGAGATGACCATGCTGAGGATCAACCTCGGCAAATCGGGCGACCAGCGCTATTACATTTACTTCCACGGTCCGGCGGACGTGAAGAGCACCTCCTTCCTGGTGTGGAAATATCCCGCCAAGGAGGACGACCGCTGGATCTACGTGCCGGCGCTGAGGCTGGTGAAACGCATCGCCGCTGACGACAAGCGCTCTTCCTTCGTCGGCTCGGATTTCACCTACGAGGACGTTTCCGGGCGCGACCTGGATGACGAGTCTCACGCGCTACTGCGCAAAGAGGATCTCGGCGGACGTCCCGCATACGTCGTCGAGAGCAAGCCGAAGGCGGCGGCCGATTCCTCCCGGCGCGTGTCCTGGATCGACGCGGAGCGCTGGCTGCCCCTCAAGGAAGAATACTTCGACGCGCGCAATGAGCCGTCCCGCACGTTCACCGCGGACAAAGTGGAGCAGAAGGGCAAGTATTGGACGGTCACCGCCCGCGGCATGAAAAACCTGCAAAGCGGTCATCGCACCGAGGTCGTCTTCCGGGAGGTGGAATACGACGTGGGGTTGAAGCAGGATATCTTCACCGAACGTTACCTGCGTGACGCGCCCAGCCAGTGGGTGCGGTAAGGAGATAGCGGGCGGGACCGGAAGAATGATCGCCGCGATGAATCGCGTGGCGCGCGCCGCGGCGATCATGGCCGTTGCTTCGCTCATACTGGCGCCATCTTTTGCGGCGGGCACGGAGGGGGTCGCATGGGATGGCTTCGTGCAATCGCACGCGGCGGGGCGCTTGCACCAGGTCAACTGCCCCCCGGAAACCGCGTGCGACTTTCCGGCAGCCGAATTGCGAGTACAGCTCAAGGCGGAAGGCAAGAATTCGTCGGGGAGCGCGGGCTTCCTGGGGCGCTTCGACCTCGTTCGCGATGCCGCGATCGACGACACGCGGCTCGTGACGCGCGAGCTGTTCGCTGATTGGTTCTCCGAGAAGGCGACCGCTCGTCTGGGACGGCAAATAATCACCTGGGGCGTGGGGGATCTGCTCTTTATCAACGACACTTTTCCGAAGGACTCGGTGGCGCTCTTCACGGGGCAGCCCATCCAGTACCTCAAGCTCGGCAGCGACGCGCTCAAGCTCAATGCCTTTCCCGGCGCAGCCAATCTCGAATTGATCATCGCCGATTTCCGGCCCGACAACACGCCGACGAGCCGCCGCTTCGTTTTCGTCGACCCGTTGCCGCCGGGGTTGCCCCGGCGCACGGTGGAACCGGGTCATCGTGCCGGCGAGTTAGAAATCTCCGGCCGGATATCAGGCTATCTGGACAACTGGGAACTCGCCGGTTACTTCTCCCACACCCATTTCCGCAATCCCGCGTTGCGTGCCGCTGGGGACGAGGTCGTTGGAACCTTCCCACGTCTCAATACGATTGGGGCGAGCCTCACTGCGCCGATAGGCAAGGGGGTGCTTAATCTGGAGGCAGGATACTACGACTCGCGCGAGGACCGAGACGGTCGTGACCCTTCTATCGAAAACAGCCAGTTAAGGGGACTTATCGGATACTCGCGGCAACTGTGGGAGGATGCCACGCTCGGCCTGCAACTCTACGGCGAATGGATGCGCGATTACGCCGCCTACCGCGAGACCCTGCCCGCCGGTTTTCCCGCGAAGGACCGCCTGCGTAAGGTGGCGACAGTTCGATTCACCCACCTTTTCGCTCACCAAACGCTCACCTTTAACTTCTTTGCGTTCCTTGGTCTGAGCGAGGAGGACCGCTACCTTATCCCTTCGCTCCGTTACGCCTTCAGCGACAATCTCTGGGCCGAGGTCGGGGCCAACCTTTTCGGTGGCAAGCGTAGCGGCATGTTCGGCTCGCTGCAGGACAACAGCAACGTTTACCTCACCGTTCGATATGCTTTCTAACTGATCAGCACCACCGGGCAGCCAAGCATTGACAGCAACGCCTGGAGTCTGTCGCGATCCTGTGGCGTCGCCCCGTCGTACCAAAGGAGCGCCGCGGCATTCTCCGCCTTCACCGCCTGCGCGATGTCGAGCGCCTCGCGATTTCGCAGCCATGCGAAGCGTGCCATGGCCCCACGGTCCGCGAGCCACGCTTTCGCCAGCTCACGCAGGCGATCGAAGTCTTCCCTGCTCCCGCTCGAAACAAGCAATGTGAGTCGTGTCTCCGCGGTCGCCGCGAGCGCGAACGCGACCGCAAGCGCCCGCCACGCCCGCTCCGAACCGTCGAAGAGCAACGCAATGGGGCGTAAACTCAGTCGCTGGAACTGCTCGCGGTGGCGCTGCGCCTCGCGCCCCACCGCGCCGGCCCTGGGCGGGACCCGCACGCTTTTCACCATGGGCCGGTGCGCCGCCTTTCCAAAAACCACGAGATCGACCTCGGTCCGGCATCCCAGCACTGCTGCCGGAACGTGCCCGCGCAAAACCTGGAATGACCAGCGCAGATCGAGTGCAGCGGCGATGTGCTCAAGCTGTTCGCGGCTGTGCTCGGCCTCCAGCCTGAAAGCGCGCTCGATGTCGGAAGCCTCGATCGGGCGAATCACCGCAGACACGAGTCCGAGCTCGCGCGTGAACGGAAGCTGCGCCATGCGCATCAGATTGACGTCTTCCACGAACAGCCCGGACAGTTCGGCGTCGAGCGCGGCGGCGAGTCCCGCTGCGGCCTCGAGCGCCACTTCACCGAGCGGCGTGGTGTCGAACGCTACGACGATGCGCTCGACTTTGGACTCGCGATCGCGCTCGCTCATGATTTCGGCCGCTTCCCCTCACGCCCGCGCGCCACGCCGGCGGCAGCCAACTGCTGCCGGCGCGCGGAAAGCTCGCGCAGACGCTTCGCCACGCGGCCGTTGATGGCGGCGGACGGAAAACCGCCAGCCGCATCGGGCTCGCCGGCCGCGACGCCGGTGAGCAGTTCGATCGCCTGGTCCACATGCGACACTGCGTAGACGTGAAAGCGTCCGGCCGCGACCGCCTCGATCACGTCCGCGCGCAGCATCAGGTCCTCCACGTTGGCTGCGGGAATCACCACTCCCTGATCGCCGGTCAACCCGCGCGCGCTACAGATATCGAAGAAACCCTCGATTTTCTCGTTTACGCCGCCGATCGCTTGCGCTTCCCCGAGCTGATTGACAGAGCCGGTTATTGCGAGCGACTGCCTGATCGGGGCCTCGGCCAGTGAGGACAACAATGCGCATAATTCGGCAAGCGACGCGCTATCCCCTTCCACCAGGCCGTAAGTCTGTTCGAACACCAGGCTTGCGGCAAGCGAATAAGGCCGGTTCACGCAAAACCGCGCGGCAAGAAACGCCGACAGGATCAGCACCCCTTTCGAGTGAATCGCGCCGCCCAGCTCGACTTCGCGCTGCACGTCCATGATTCGACCCTCGCCGAGGCGGGTGGTGGCGGTGATCCGCGTGGGTGCGGCGAACGCGTGATCGCCGAGCTGCAACACGGAAAGCCCGTTGATCTGTCCCGGGCGCGCGCCGGAGGTGTCGATCAGCACCGTGCCGCGCAGGATGGCCTCGTGCATGCGCTCGCGCAATCGGTCGGCGCGCTTGCGCTGCGCTTCGAGCGCGCGCTCGACGTCGGCGGCGGAAACGCGCTCGCCGCCGCCCTGGCGCGCCCAGTAATCCGCTTCGCACAGCAGATCGGAGACGGCTTGCAGATTGGCGGAAAGCTTGCGCGCATCGCCCGCCAGCCGCGCGCCGTGCTCGATCACCCGCGCCACCGCGCCGCGGTCGAACGCGGCGAGTTTCTTCTCGCGCACGATGGTGGCCACCAGCCGTGCGAACAGCAAGTCGTTCTCCGGGGTGCGGTCGAAGCGGTCTTCGAAGTCGGCCGCCACTTTGAACAGCTCGCGGAAGTCCGGATCATAGGCGTGCAGCAGGTAGTAGATCAGGCGGTCGCCGAACAGAATCACTTTCACATCGAGCGGGATGGGCTCGGGAGCAAGCGACACGGTGCTTACCAGGCTGAACATTTCGCCCAGGGACTCAATGCGGATGCGACGCGTCGAGAGCGCGCGTTTGAGCCCCTCCCAGGCAAAGGGCTGCGTGAGGAGCTTATAGGCATCGATCAGCAAGTAGCCGCCGTTCGCCCGGTGCAGCGCTCCCGGCTTCACCAGCGTGAAGTCGGTTACCAGCGTCCCGAACTGGGAGACGTGATCGACCCGCCCGATCAGGTTCTGATAAGTAGGGTGGTCTTCCTGGACGATGGGCGTGCCGTCGGGTCCGGCATGGTCCACCATCACATTCACCTGATAACGCCGGAACGACGGGGCTTCCGCCAACATGCCCGGCGCGGGACCCTGCGCCTCGCGTCCGCGCACGAACTCCTCGGCATTCTCGATCACGTCCTGCTGCATCGCTTCGATGTACTCCAGCACCTCGGGGAACCCCGCGTAGCGTTCCTTCAATTCCGCGACGTGATGTCCCACCGCGTAGAGCGTCATCTCGCGGTTGAGCTGCTTGAAGCGCTCGCGCTGTTCCTTGCGCCAGCGCACGATGTTGCGGATGATGTTCTCGAGCTTGCCCTGCAGCTCGCTGATCTTGTGCTCGATACGCGCCTTCTCCTCTTGGGGCAGCGCGGCGTAATCCTCCGCGGAAATCACCTCGCCTTCCTTGAGCGGCGCAAAGGTGAAGCCCGCCGGCGTGCGCAGCAGTCCGATCTGCTGGCTCGCCGCCTCCTGGCCGAGTGCGGCAAACGCTTTCTCGTGGCGCTCGGTGAACTCGGCTTCGAGCCGCCCGGCGCGCGTGCGGTACTCGTCGCTCTCGAACACGGCGGGTATGGCGCTGCGCAGTTCCTCCAGGAGCTGCTGCATGTCGTCGCGCAGCGCGGCGCCGCGCCCGGCGGGCAGCTCGAGCGCCAGGGGCTTGCCAGGCTCGCGGAAGTTGTTGATGTACACCCAGTCGCTCGGGCGCGGCTGCTGCGCCACCTTGCGTGCGAGCTCGCCCTTCACCAGCGTATGTTTGCCGGTGCCGGCAGGCCCCATCACGAACACGTTGTAGCCGTCGCGCCCGATGCCGATGCCGAATTCGACCGAGCTCGTCGCCCGCGGTTGACCGAAGAGCTGCGCCAGGTCTTCGAGCTCGGCCGTGGTGTCGAAGCCGAACCGCGCGGCATCGCAACGACGATACAATGCTTCGGGTTTCAGTTTTTCTCCACTCTCCATACTCGAATCCAGTTGAAAAATTTATTAAACCGCCGATGAACGCAAATGAACGCAGAAAAGGCAGGTGATTCAGTAATTCAGTGACTAAGTGATTGGTCAGTGAGCGGTTTGGGCGCTTTTCGCAATCACGCAATCACTCAATCACTCAATCACTTAATCACTTGAGTCCCATCGCATTGGCGTTGATCGGCGTTTATCCGCGGCTAACTCCTCTTCCGGTCTTTCGGTCAGTCCGCTTCCCGTTCCACCGAGCAGCACTGCGCGGCGCGATCCGCCGCGCCGTCCGGTTGCAGCACCGCCCCCGTTACGGCGTTCGGACGGTACGCCGTGCAGCCCTTGAGCCCGAGTTCGTAAGCCCGTTCATAGAGACCGGCAAACTGCTCGAAACTGAACTCCGCCGCTACGCTGACGGTCTTCGAAATCGAGTTGTCCACGTAACGCTGCAGCGCGCCCTGCATCGCGAGCTGCGCGTACGGGTCCACATCGGCCGCTGCGACGAACGCCGGGGGTGTTCCCGCGACGCTCCCCGCGATGCGCCGGTACAGCGCGCAGGCATAGTCTGTCACGGGAATCGTCTTGAGCGAACCGTCGGCAAGGCGCAGCGAGCGCCGGTAGTCCGAAGCGTAGGCCGGTTCCAGACCGCTCGAGACATTGCCGGCGAGCAGGCTGATGGTGCCCGCTGGCGCGATCGCGGTCAGATGGCTGTTGCGGATGCCGTAGCGCCCGATGTCACCCACGATCTCGGCCGGAAGCCGCTTCACGAACTCGCCGCAGATGTATTCGGCCGCGCGCAACAGCGGAAAGCCGCCTTTCTCGCGCGCAAGGCTCACCGACGCGCGATAGGCGCTCACGCAGACCGTGCGCATCACCTCACCCGCGAGTTCCAGCGCGCGCGACGAGTCATAGCGAACGCCGAGCATGGTGAGCGCGTCGGCGAGCCCCGTGATGCCGAGCCCGATGCGCCGCGAAGCAAGCGCCACTTCGCGTTGTCTCGCGAGCGGAAAGTTGGAAATATCATAAACGTTGTCCAGCATCCGCACACCGACTTCCGCTGTCGCGGCAATCGCCGCGAAGTCGAGGCTCGCTTCGCGGCCGAACGGCTGGCGCACGAAGCGCGTGAGGTTGATCGAGCCCAGGTCGCAGGCGCCGTACGGCGGCAGCGGAACCTCGCCGCACGGATTGGTCGCTGCGATCTGCTCGCAGTACCACAGGTTGTTCGCCGCGCGCACGCGGTCGATGAAAATCACTCCCGGTTCGGCGCAGTCATAAGTGGAACGCATGATGCGCGCCCACAGCGCGCGCGCCTCCGTGCGGCGGAACACCCGGCAGCGCCGCGGCCGCGCGTCTCCCGGCCACACCCGTTCAACGAATTCCGCGCCCGGCGCCTCGGCTGAGTTCTCGGGAAACACCAGTGCCCAGTCGCCGCCCTCGCGCACCGCCTTCATGAAATCGTCGGTGACCAGCACCGACAGGTTGAAGCGGCGCAGGACGCCCGGGTCGCGTTTCGCCGCGATGAACTCCTCGATGTCGGGATGATCACAGCGCAGTGTTCCCATCATCGCGCCGCGCCGCGCCCCGGTGGAAAGGATGGTGCCGCACATCGCGTCCCAGATGTGCATGAAGGACACCGGTCCGGAAGCGATGGCGCCGGCGCTTTTCGCAGCCGAGCCCTTGGACCGCAGCGTCGAAAAATCGTAACCCACGCCGCCGCCCTGCTGCATGGTGAGCGCGCCTTCCTTGAGGGCGTCGAAAATGCCGTCGATCGAATCGGCGATGGTTCCCATGACGAAACAGTTGAAAAGCGTCACACGCCGTTGCGTTCCCGCTCCAGCCTGTATGCGCCCGCCCGGCAGAAAACGAAACTCCGACAACGCCTCAAAAAAGCGGCCTTCCCATTGCCCGTGCCCGCGCGGCTCGACGCGCGCGAGCGCGCGCGCAATGCGGCGCCAGGTCTGCTCGACCGTCGTTTCCGGCGGCCCGTCATCGTGCAGGCGATACTTGGCCTGCCAGACTTCGCGCGCGCCATGAGCGGTGAAACGGTCCATATGGACCTCGATTACTTGCACAGGGCCGGCACCTCGCTCGTGGTGCGATCGACCTCGTCGGCCAGCATGCGCAGCGCCGGGGCGATTTCGACACGATACGGGGCCACCGCGGCTTCGAGCGGGGCAAGACGCTCCGGCAACTGCTTGAGCTGCGCCGCGGCACGACGGCGTATCGACTCGAGACTCTCCGCCGCATCGAGGCGCCGGCCGTTCCTCATCACCGGTACAAGCAGCGGCTCCCCGTTTTGCGCGTCGCCTTCCACGCTCACGACATCATGATTGAACCGGCCAAAGTCGTCGCGGTGACGAAATACCTGCTTGCGCCCAGGCCAGGTCGCCTTGGCGGTCGAACGCTTGCGGCGCGGGCGGCCGGCGTATTCCTGCAGCTTGTAAACCGCGTCCAGGAATGGCGCGTCCGAGGAGGTGACGAGGCTTGTGCCGACGCCAAAGCCGTCAATCGGCGCGCCGGCCGCCAGCAGCTTGCGCAGCCGGTATTCGTCGAGGTTGCCGCTCGCGAAAATAGTGGTCTCGCGCAACCCCGCATCATCAAGAATGCAGCGCGCGCTTTTCGCCAGCGCGACGAGATCGCCGCTGTCGAGCCGGATTCCCTTGATCGCGATGCGTTCGCGCTGGAGCTGCGGTGCGAGCGCCGCAACCTTGCGAACCGCGGCCTCGGTATCGTAAGTGTCTACCAGAAACACCGTGCCCTTGGGAAATGCGCGCGCGAAGTCGATGAATGCTTGCGCCTCGTCGTCGTGCGCCTGCACGAACGAGTGCGCCATGGTGCCGAACAGCGGGATGCCGAACCGCGCGCCGGCGAGCACGGTCGCAGTGCCGGTATAGCCCGCGATGTAGGCCGCGCGCGCGGCGAGTAATCCCGCTTCGCCGCCGTGGGCGCGGCGCAGCCCGAAATCCACCAGGACCTTGCCGGGCGCGGCGAGCACGCCGCGCGCCGCCTTGGTCGCAACCAGCGTTTCAAAGTGAACCAGGTTGATGAGGCGCGATTCCACAAGCTGGGCCTGCGGCATGGGAGCGATCACGCGCAGGATGGGCTCGTTGGGAAAGAAAATCGTGCCTTCCGGCATCGCGTGCACTTCGCCGGTAAAGCGCAGCGCCTCGAGATGCCTGACGAAATCGGTGGAAAAGAGGCCGCTTTTGGCGACCCACTCCAGTTCCTCGGGACCAAAGCGCAGCCGCTCCAGGTATTCGATCGCCTGTTCCAGTCCCGCCGCCATCATGAAGTTGCGGTCGGGCGGGAGCTTCCGGATGAAGAATTCGAACACGGCGGACTCGCCCATGCCGCGCACGTAGTAGGTGTGCAGCATGGTGAGCTGGTAGAGATCGGTGAGGAGCGCTGAAGACAGGGGATTCACGATGAAAGTTCTTGATAGTTCACCGCGACGGCGCCCGCTTCCTGCATCTCCCGCTGCGCCCGCTCACCGTCCCCGGGCTGCACATTCACCGCGCGGATCGCATCCTTGAGCAACAGCACCCCGAAGCCTTCCTTGAGCGCGTCACGCACGGTGTTGAGCACGCAGTAGTCGGTGGCAAGCCCGCCCACCAGCAGGCGCTTCGCGCCGCGCTCGCGCAAAAGCTGGGCGAGCGGCGTCCCGGAGAAAGCGGAGTACGCATCCGCGTCTTCGCGCATCGCTTTGTCGATCACCACCGTGTCGGGAGCCAAATCCAGATTTTCCGCGAACGCAGCGCCCGGGGTGCCCGCTACGCAGTGCTGCGGCCATGGCCCACCGCGCGCACGGAACGAGCAATGATTCTTTGGATGCCAGTCGCGGCTCGCAAATACCGGCAATCCCTTGCGGCGCGCGAGCGCAGCGTAGCGATTGAGAGCCGGCACCACTGCGTCGCCGTCGGGCACGGCAAGCGCTCCGCCGGGCATGAAATCGCGCTGGACATCCACGACCAAGAGTGCCTCGTGATTTCCAATGGTGATCGTCATCGCGAACCCTCCAAAATTGAATGCTAGGTTACGCCGCGCAGTGCCCG
>Ga0156226_1310_pt2 | contig 27519 bp, 24 predicted proteins | sample RifCSPlowO2_12_FD_107874 | JGI IMG/M metagenome (GOLD analysis project Ga0156226, IMG submission 107874) | Betaproteobacteria bacterium RIFCSPLOWO2_12_FULL_62_13
TAAACTGGCCGCGGTCGGCAAGCCACGCCTTGCGTTTGCCTTTGAGCGCCTGCACTGCCGTGCCTTTGCCACCTTCGACCTTCAGTGTTGCGCGCCCGACCGGTGCGGTAAGCGCAACGCGGATATTGATAATCTCGATCTCGCGAACCGGCGGCACCTGTTGGAAAACGCGACGGTACTCTTGCAGGAACACCTTGCGGATCGCGGCTAGCGATTGGGGCGTATACGGTCCGTGCGGCAGTAGCGTTACGAGCTCAAACCCCTGGCCGACAAAGCGCAGGTCGGCGGCGCGCTCCACCAAGATCTTCGATGTGCCGATCAAGGTGGCGTCGATCACGGTGCGCGCGTCGTGCTCGAGATCTCGGAATGCGCCCTCGAACGCGCTCCACTCGAGTTCGCTCAAGCGCTTGGCCAATGTCAAGACGCGGTCGACGCGCGCCGGCGCCATCAGCAGGCCGAGCGCGGATGCAACCCCCGCCCTCGGCGGGCAAACCACCCGCCGGATGCCGAGGCGTTTCGCCACCTCGCAGGCGTGCAGGGGACCGCCGCCGCCGGTTGCCAGCAGCGCGAACTCGCTGCCGTGGCGGCCGCGTTCCGCGACGTGCACGCGGGCAGCCGCCGCCATGTTCTCGTTGACGACCGAATGTATGCCCCATGCCAACTCGGAGAGCGACAGTTTGGATGTCTTGGCGAGCGGCTTAATTGCCGTCTCGGCTTGGCCACGATCGATCATCATTGTGCCGCCCGCGAATGTCACCGCATCGAGAAAACCCAGCATGAGATTCGCGTCCGTCACTGTAGGAGACGTGCCGCCGCGTCCGTAACATGCCGGCCCCGGGGCTGCGCCCGCGCTACGCGGCCCGACCTTGAGCAGACCAAGCTCATCCATCTCGGCGATCGATCCGCCGCCGGCGCCGATCTCAATTAGTTCGATCGTCGAGATATTGATGGGCAGGCCGCTGCCTTTGGCAAAACGCTTGGCGCGGCCGGTTTCGAACTGATGCGCGAGCAGCGGCTTGCCGGCCTCGACCATCGCAAGCTTCGCCGTCGTGCCGCCCATGTCGAACGCCAGGATGTCCGCAATCTTCGACCGCCCGCCGAACAACGCGCCGGCGAGCGCGCCGGCCGCGGGACCCGATTCGAGCAACTGGACGGGCACGCGCTTGGCCTCGCCGATATTGGTCAATCCGCCGTTGGACAGCATCATGAACAGCGGCGCTTTGATGCCCAGCTTGGCAACCTCGGTCGTGAGCAGCTCGAGATAGCTTTCGGCGAGTGGCTTGATATAGGCATTGACGACAGTGGTGGACGTGCGTTCGTATTCGCGAATCTGCGGCGAGACGTCGTAAGACAACGAGATGGACAATTGCGGAAACTCGCGCTCAATCAAGTCGCGCGCGCGCCGCTCGTGAACCGGGTTGGCGTAGGCATGCAAGAATACGACCGCCAGCGACTGCACGCCTTGTTCTACCAGCTCACGTGTCCGCTCTATAAGCACCGTCTCGTCTAGCGGGCGTTCGACGCTGCCATCGGGGCCGATGCGTTCGGGGACTTCGAGCCGCAGGCGCCGGCGCACGAGTGGCTGCGGGAACTCGATAAAAAGATCGTAGAGCTCGTATTTCCTCTCGCGTCCCATTTCGAGTGTGTCGCGAAACCCTTCGGTGGTGATCAAGCCCGTTCGCGCACCCTTGCGCTCGACCACTGCATTGGTGAATAAGGTCGTCGCGTGCACCATGCGCGCCACATCGCCATACGCGAGGCGCTCGCCCTCAAAGAGCCGCCGCACACCGGCGACCACGCCGCGGTGAGGCGAATCAGGCGTGGTCAGTTCTTTATGGCTGAAAGAAACCGCGCTACTTTGGTCATAGACCACGATATCCGTGAATGTGCCGCCGATATCAATGCCCAATGCATATTTCGCCATTTGCTTTCTTTCGTTGAACTGTAGGTATTGTGCTGTTGCCACGGGCGGCGGATCAGTCACGTGAGAGCCGGCTGCGCGCGCCGCTATATGACGTAGCCGTCGATGCGATCAGCTTCGATGCGTTCCCGCGAACGTTTATCCGGCGGCCCGTAACCGCCGCCGGCCGGCGTGCGTACTAGCACTGTGCCCCCGAGACCAATCAAGTACTGCTGCTTGAGATCGGCGAGCGCGGCACCGTTAATCAGCACTTCCCCGAAGGCCCCTGCTTCGCCGCCCGCGATTCCCGCGGGGGCGCTCTCGGCGCGTGTGCGTTCAGCGAGGAATGTAACGGTGATCGCCCCCGGCGCGCGGCTTTCGAACAGGATTTCTTGGCCATTGCCCCCGCGAAACTGGCCCTTTCCGCCGGTTCCGGTGCGAAGGCGCCGATAGTGCAACTTCATCGGCACCTGCTGTTCGATCATTTCCACCGGAGTACATGCAACGTTGCTCGGCCACGACACCACGTGCAAGCCGTCGCGGCCATTTGACGCGCCGTAGCCGTTGCCGGTGAAAAACAAGTTCGCGAATGGCGAGCCGTCGGCGCGATGTCCAGTCACATGGGTGCACCACGTGGGCGAGCCGACGGTCGCGATCACGCGGTCGGGTATCACTTTCGAAAGGGCCTGGATCACCATCATCGAGCCGAACTGCCCAATCATCCCCCGCATGCTGCCCGCGGCCGGCGGCCTCGAATTGACGATTGAGCCCAGCGGCGCCTTGATCGTGATCGGTCGCAACACGCCCTCGTTGTTCGGAATGTGCGGCGCGAGCACGGCCGTTACGCCATACGACGTGTAGGCGGCCGTGTAGGCCATGCATGAGTTGATCGCGCGCTCGACCTGCGGCGCGGTGCCTTCGAAATCGATTTCGATCGCGTCGTCCTTTACCGTGAGCGCCATCTCGAGTTTAACCGGCTGCTCGGCGATGCCGTCGGTGAGCGCGGTCTGGCGATAGACTCCGTTCGGCACCTTGCGGATCGCCGCACGCATGGCTGCTTCAGACCGCATGTGAATTTCTCGCGCGAGATCCTCGAGTGATTTGAGCTTGTGTTCCTTCAGCAACGCCATGACGCGCTGCTCAATAAGCGTCACCGCCGTGAACTGTGCATAGAGGTCCCCCATGACTTGATCCGGCACGCGCACGTTCTTGCGCAGAAACTTCTCGAGGGTGGGATCTATCTTCCCGGCGTTCATCGCTTTCATGATCGGGATCTGAATGCCTTCCTCGTAGACTTCCCGAGCTTCAGGACACCGGAACCTGCCTCCAATGTCCGGCGCATGCGCGGTGGACCCCGCGAAGCCCACCAGTTTCCGGCGATAAAAAATCGGTTTCGCAACCGTAATGTCCGGCAGATGACCGGTTCCGCACCAGATGTCGTTAGTGATCAGGATGTCGCCCAGCTTGAGCCGAGACGGCGGATATTCCTTGAGGAAATGCTTAATGGTGCGCGGAACCGTGCCGATGAAAGACGGAATGCTGTCTGTGGCCTGGGCTAGCGAGAAACCATTCGCGTCGGCCAAGACACATGCGAAGTCGTTCGCCTCGCGCAAGGCGGTCGAGAATGACGTGCGCACCAGCGCCGCGCCCGCTTCGTCCACAATCGAGATCAGGCGCGACCACAGCAGTTCCAGCGTAATCGCGTTAAACGACGGCATCAACTATCCTCCCATAATAATCCGAGCCGGACGACGGAGCTGCCAGGCTACTTCAATGCCGCACACGCCCGCTGAATGCGCCGGCAGCCTTCCTTCAGCGTTTCCAGATCGGTGGCAAAGGACAGACGCACATGGGGACTCAAGCCGTAGGCCTCGCCCTGAACGCCAGCTACGCCATTGTCGAGCAGATATAACGCGAAATCCTGTTCAGTGGCGAGCGTCTTGCCGTTCGGAGTTTTCTTGCCGAGCGCACCCGAGCAATTCGGGAACGAATAGAGCGCACCTTCGGGATTACGACATGTCAAGCCCGGCGCGGCATTGAGCAGCGGAATCATCACGTCGCGCCGTTGCTGGAACTCGAGTGCACGCATGCGCACGTATTCCTGCGGACCGGTCAGCGCCTCGACGGCGGCGGCTTGACTGATCGAACATGGGTTGTATGAGCTTTGCGACTGGAGCTTGGCCATGTTGCGGATCAATTCCCTGGGCCCGCCCGCAAAACCGATGCGCCAGCCCGTCATCGCGTAGGTCTTGGATACGCCATTCACCGTCAGCGTACGATCGTAGAGCGCCGGCTCGACCTGGGCGATGGTCGCAAACTCGCGCTCGCCGTACAGCAGATGCTCATAGATGTCGTCGCACAGTATCCACACCTGCGGGTGCCGCAGCAGTACGTCCGCCAGCGCCTTGATCTCGGCGCGGCTGTACACGGCGCCGCACGGGTTGGACGGCGAATTGAACACCAGCCACTTGGTGCGCGGTGTGATTGCGGCATCGAGCTGCGCGGGTGTGAGCTTGAAGCCGTTCTTTTCGCTGCATACGATGATCTTTGGCGTGCCGTCGGCGACCAGCACCATGTCGGGATATGAAACCCAGTGAGGCGCCAGGATCAGGACTTCGTCGCCCGGCGTAAGCGTCGCCATCATGGCGTTGAACATGATCTGCTTCGAGCCGCTGGAGGCCGCTATCTGGTCGCGCGCGTAGTCGAGTCCATTCTCGCGTTTGAACTTGGCGCGCACGGCCTCCTTGAGTTCTTGCGTGCCGTCAACCGTGGTATAGCGCGTCTCATTGCGCGCAATTGCCTCCACTGCCGCCCGCTTAACGTTGTCCGGCGTCGGAAAATCGGGTTCGCCCATGGTGAGCTTGATAATGTCGCGGCCCTGGGCCTGCAGCTCGCGCACCTTCTGCGTTGCGGCGTAGCTTGGAGAAAGCTTGATGCGGTCCAGCCGCGGCGCGAAGAAAGTCATGCGTCCCCTCCATGTTTTAACGTTCTAGTTATCCATTTTTGCCAAACCTGATTTCAAGTCATTTCTCGCAGCGACAGCATCATTGATTTCATCAACACCGCATGATGCACAGGGTTGCGAGTAAATGATCTCGCCTGCGTCCATATTGTGGCTGTTCGGCACCAAATACCACTTCAAGAAAGTTACCATCCCAATAGTGTAGCGATTTTGATTTAAGTCAATTTCGGTATAGAAATTTCGGAGTATAAGAGGACGCATCAATCGGGTCATTTCCACCGCAACGGTAGACTGCGGAACCAAAAGCGGCTACCAGATTCGTCTGTCTGTGGATTGTTAGGGTAGTCGCCGGCATGTTCGAGTACGGTTTATGCGAAACGCGGTGCGCCGCAGATAACTTGAGGAGGATGAGTGTTGGACCGAGCACTTTGCATTTGCTGGTATAACCTTCCCGAACAAAGCCGTGAGGCCTATCTCTCTTGGTTCCACGAGAGCTATATACCGAAACTCTTGCAGCAACCCGGCGTGCTTTGGGCTGCGCATTACGCCTCCGCGAAAGTTCCCCCGCACGCGCTCCTACGGTTTACGAACGACAATTCCATTCCCGTCGGTACGGACCACATACTGTTGGTTGGCGCCAATAGCTCGCATTCGTTTGCCAAGGACGTACGGATGTTTGCTGATGGCGTACCACGCAAGCCAGATGCGGACCTACCGCAAGAAGACCGGAAAATGCTTTCGCTAAGAATCGGCAAGCGCACAAATATCATGATCGAGGAAGCTCGAGTAGACGGCCCCGAAGCAAATCAGCGAGAAACCGGAGTGGCGCTGAGCCCGTGTATACAGCTCGGAAGTTTTAACGCCACCTCCCCTGAGGTCGAGGAAGAGTTGCTTGCTTGGTATGCCGGCTCCCGTATGCCTTCTATGCGTAAATTATCGGGGTGTCTCGGGATGCGGAAACTCGTTTCGGTTGCGGGATGGGCGAAGCATGCCGTCTTGCATGAATTCGTATCACTTGAAGCCCGCACAAAGCATGGTGTCCTGCATAAATTGGAAGGACGCAGAGAGCGAGGGGATTGGGAAAACAGGCTTATCCCGAAATTGATCCACGAACCGGGATCCCCAAACGTTGCCTTCCGCATATGGCCGCCAGTGAAGTTGGACTGATCATTGATCGCGTGTATCAGGAAATGGCCCACGCTTGGCTGCCGCGGACGTAAAGTGGTGCCTGTTTGCAAAGCCGCGGAAGCAGGGGCGGAAATATTAGGATTGAGCCCGGTTCTTTACTGCGCGATCAACAACGCAGGGGAAGGCGGGGCAATTCACGGCTTCGACGTTCGCGCGCTTCCGTTTACGACAATTAACTGCGAAGTAATGCTGTGAGATCGTCAGTCGGTGGGGAGATGAAAGAATCGAGGAGTACCAGATTCCAGAATGCCACAGTCAGGCATCATGCCCGACAGGAAGGAGTCAATAAATGGTTATAACGAAAGCGGAATTACCTGTAACGCCCAGAGAGTGTCGTGAAGTTTTCCGGCGAGGCGAATGGAATGGGCCCACCACTGGCCTATGCATTGGTTACACCAACGCCAACTTGGTGATTGTCCCCGAGAGCCTGGCTTACGACTTTCTGCTCTTCTGCCAGCGCAATCCCAAGCCGTGTCCCCTTTTGGAGGTGCTTGAGCCCGGCGATCCCACGGTGAAATACCTGGCGAAGGGCGCCGATATCCGCACTGATTTACCTCGATATCGCGTCTTTGTAAAGGGCGAGCTAGTGGAGGAGCCCACCGACGTGAAGAAGTACTGGCGAGATGATCTGGTAGCCTTCCTCTTTGGATGCAGCAGCACATTTGAAGGGGCTTTGGAAAAGGCAGGTATCCGCCCGACTTGGCGCGAAGGCCGCCGGCTTGGTGCATTCATCACCAACATACAATGTACCCCGGCCGGTCGCTTGCAGGGGCCGATGGTGGTTTCGATGAGACCCATACCTGCCCACCAAGTAGCTATCGTGGTCCAAGTCACCGCACGGTTCCCCACGCACCATGGTGCCCCGATCCATATTGGCGACCCAGCCGCCATTGGCATCAAGGACATAACCAAACCCTATTCGGGTGGCCCCTCCGATGTGCGGCCCGGGGAGGTGCCAGTGTTCTGGGCCTGCGGCGTCACCCCGCAGACGGTAGCCCTTGAGAGCAAGCCGGAGCTTATGCTGACTCACTCCCCCGGACACATGTTCCTCTCAGACATCCCCTCCGACCGGCAGGCCATCCCCTAAAGAGCCTGTGTCGGAGGAAGCCGAGCCGTTGACAGTCAAATGGTTGATGGATTTGCTGAGACCCGCATGCCCTGATGCTTTGCGGGTTTTTTCGCGCAAAAATATTTTCTGAAAAAGGGAAACCCGCGAGAGCATGGCTCTATCCGCCCTGAGGAATGTTGCAAGGCCGGTCATTTGAATTGATCCTTGATGAGTTCGACCACCTGCGGAATTGCGACGAGCGCGCGTCCCCGCACCTGCTCGATGGAAAGGCCGCCTAACGGGTGCGGTATCATTACCAGCGGCAAATCGGATAATCCCAGTACGCGCGCCTGCGTCTTTCCCAGTGTGCGAAAAGTATCCGAGCAGATGTCGGATCGTGCGCATGCGCTCTATTTTGTGGAGATGCCGGCTTTCTTGATCATCGTGGCCATGCGCGCAACCTCCCGCCGAATGAACTCGTCGAACCCCTCGGGTGTGCTGGGCCGCGGGATAGCGCCCTGCACAGAAAAGAGTTCCGTGACGTCCGGTAGCGCGAGTATGCGCGCAACTTCCTTGGACAGCTTGTCCTTCGCCACCTTCGGTGTCTTGGCGGGCGCCAGCAGACCGTACCACACACTGAAGTCGAAACCGGGCAATCCCACCTCGGACATCGACGGCACGTCCGGCAGCGCGCGTGAGCGTTTCTTGCTACTCACCGCAAGAGCGGCGACCTTCTGGGCCTTGACTAGCCCCACGGCCCCCGTGATGGAAGTAAAGGCGAACTGCACGCTCCCGCCGATTAAAGCTATCAGACCCTCTCCCGCACCTTTGAAAGGAACGTGCACGACTTTGATGCCCGCGGCCTGATTGAACAGTTCAGCGTTAATGTGCATACCGCTGCCGATACCTGCTGAGGCGTAGTTCAACTGCCCGGGCTTCGACTTGGCGAGCTTGATCAGTTCGCGCATCGACTTGATGCGCAAATTGCGCGGCACGGTCAGCACGTTGGGTATGTCCGCGACCAACGTGACGCCCGCAAAATCCTTGAGCGTGTCGTACGGAAGCTTGCTGTCGAAGGCGGCATTGAACGCGTGGCCTATGGCTACCATGCCGAGCGTATACCCGTCAGGTGACGCAGGCGCGAGCACCCCCGACGCGACGACGCCGCCCGCGCCGGGGCGGTTGTCCACCACCACGGGCTGTCTCCAGTTCTCCGACATCTTTTTGGCGATCGCCCGCGCCAGAACATCGGTTCCGCTTCCCGGCCCGAAGCCCACCAAAATGCGTATCGGCTTGGCCGGAAACTGGTCCTGCGCGTGCGCTGCGCCGGCCGCCAGCACTGCGGCCCCCATGACGACCACTGCTGCAAATTTCCGCATGATCTCCTCCTTGGTTTAACTTTCAAGTGCTCGTCGCGATTCCTACTCAGCGTCGTGAAAATACTGACTCCGCTCAGCCCTCACCCCCGCCCCTCTCTCCCGGAGGGCGAGGGGAGATTTATGATGCAAATGGGTTGTCATCCATTTGCACGAGACTCAGTAGCCCGCAACTACGTATGAGATGCTACCCACCGAATTTTCAACATTCTTTGACTTGGATCAAAAAATAGATGGCTCAGGACTGCCATAAATACCCACACGTAATGTACATGAATAGAGAGGCTCAACGCCACTTGTCATAACGTAAATCGGAGGAGGCCGCGGAGTCCTCTACGGATGTGTTCGGAATCAAGTTTGGCCGATATCCTACTGAGATACTTACTGAGCATTGCAGAAATGCATGACCATGCTCAGCCCTCATCTCCGGCCCTTCTCCCGAGGGGAGAACAGGGGTTCGAGGCACGAATGGATTGTCATCGATTTATGCAAGACTCAATACGGCATGGTTGATCGAAGCGAGAAAAGAGTGGTCGTGTGCGGCGGCGGCTTGGCAGGCCTCACGGCAGCGGTCACGGCGCTGGAAAGCGGCGTCCCGGTCACCTTGCTCGAGAAGGGACCCGAACTGGGTGGCAATACCGTGCTCTCCGGCGGCATGATCTGGACGTTTGCGGAATACGACAGGATACGAGCCGCCATTCCTGACGGCGATCCTGTCCTTCAGTGGCTCGTACACGACACTATCGATGCGGCACGCGCATGGTTGGCGCGCCAGGGCGCGATCCTCGGTCCTGATCAACGGTGTCATGACGATATCGGCCGCGGGCGGCAAATGCAGCCGCCGCAGGCGATCGCGGCGCTCGCGGACAAGTTCACCTTTTTGGGCGGCGAGTTGCGCCTGGAAACGGCGCTCGATTCATTGATTGCCAGGAACGGCGTCATTCATGGCGTGCGCGTTGCACGCGGCGACCGCGTCGACGAGGAGCCGGCGCGGGCCGTCGTGCTCGCAACCGGAGGGTTCCAGGGCAATCCCGAGCTGCTGTCGCGATATGTGATTCGTGATCCGGATAACCTCTACCTGCGGTCCAACCCCTGGAGCACCGGCGACGGATTTCTCGCTGCGACGCAGGTTGGAGCGTTGACATCGCGAGGCCTCGACAACTTTTACGGGCACGCGCTCGCGGCGCCGCCGGCGCGCTTCACGAAGCTGCAATTCCGCGATGTCAGCCAGCATTACGGCCAGCAATCCATCGCCGTGAATCTGCTCGGTGAGCGTTTTGCGGACGAGTCGGATGGCAACTCGGAAGATACGCTCAACCAGCGTCTCGGGCATCAGCCCCAAGGCAGGGGTTTCTATATCATAGACCGGGAACTCATGGACTGCGATGAACCGCATGCCTCAGGGATCGTGACAAGAGTTATCGTTGAGCGTGCCAAGGCTTCAGGGGCGCCCGTAGTGCTCGCCGACACGATCGAAGATCTCTGCCTGAAGCTCGTCCCTTTCGGCATACCCGAGATCCGCCTGTTCCGCGAGATCAGCGAATTCAACCGGCTGATCGAATCCGGCCGGGCTGATGAGCTGAAGCCGGCGCGGCGGCGCCATCGCAAGAGTCTCAGCCGGGCGCCGTTCCATGCGGTGGGAGTGAAGGCGTCGATTACATTCACCATGGGCGGCTTGCAGATCGATGAGCGCGCCCGGGTTGTGCGGCGCACCGGCGGAAGCTCACCGTCAGCCGCCATGCCGACGACGCGAGCGTTCACCGAAACAGATGCGCTCTCCATCGCTATCGGACGGGAATATCGCCAGACGGCAATCGCGGGCCTGTACGCGGCCGGATGCGATACCGGCAACATTAGTCACTTCGAATACATGGGCGGCCTGGCGCCGGCGCTTGCTACCGGGCGCGTAGCGGGACTTAGCGCCGCGGGCTTTATCAAGAAATTATTTGGTTAGCGACTTATCTCAGTAAACCCTGATTTGAAGCCGCTTGGGCGCGGCTGATCCGCAAGGTCTCCGAAGTCGATCCGTTGGAGTACTCGCGCTGCAAGCGTCGATGCACCTTTTGAAACATGCGGCGCGTAATAGCCACCGAGCGACACGCCCCAGATGCCGACACGACCAGCGTCGATGTCACTGCGCGTTTCCAGAAATGATGTCGGCGAACTGCAACCTGCCGCCCGGCTTCACCACCCTGTATAGTTCGCCAAAGACTGCCTCTTTGTCCGGCGCGAGGTCGATAACCCCGTTGCAACAACTGCATTTATGCCTTCTTCTCGCCGGTGCAGCTCAAGCGGCTTGGTTGATCTACATCAGTACGCCCCATGGCCTACAGCAATGACTTATATGAAAATTCGTCCTTCGCGCTCGCGCCCGAAAGCTTGAGTCAAGCACTGCGGTCGCCCAGGAGCCGATTGCGAAAAGCCAGCATGTTGCAGAAGAGCGCCCCCTGCTCCTTCGCGTCGTCCAGCGCCACATGGGTGTGAGGCAGCTCGTCGAACCACTCCCTGGGCATGTTGCGCTTCACCGAATTTCGGTATTCGGTCCCGAGTAACGCCATGGCGTAGCTCTTGATATCGAGCGCGGAGTGCGAGAACGGAGCCTCGCCCGCAAACCGGATCAGATACCAGTGCACGAACATGAAGTCGAAGGCGGCCGGATAGGCGACGAAAACCGGCTTTCCTGGCAGCGACCTCAACCACGCGACATATTCCGGCATTACCACGGCGGGATCGCGCGGATTTGCACGACAAGCGGCCCAAGCCTTGGGCTGAGTGTTCCACCACTCCATGGTCTTCGGGTGGCCCTGCGCGCCGGGCAACATGGTGAGGTTGGCGGCGAACGTCCCGATCAGGGTCTTGTCGCCCCGGAACGCGGCGGAGGCAAAACTCAGCATCGAGTGAGGACCCGGGATCGGGCCATCGGCTTCGATGTCCGTGCTGACGTAGACTTCGGGCATACGCACCCGCGTGTTACTTGACGAGTCTAAAGCAAAAAAGTCAGTCCGACCCGCTATTGAGCCTCGTGCAAATGGGTGACAGCCCATGTGCACCACAAATCTCCCCTCGCCGTTCCCTCATCCCTGACCCCCTTCGACAAGCTCAGGACAGGCTTCTCCCGGAGGCAGAAGGGAAGCTCGATCCTCCCCTCTCCCGTTCCCGGGAGAGAATGGGTCGGGGGTGAGGGCTGGAGGGGCAGGGGGTGAGCCGGGATTTCTCGGACGCGCCTGCGCGCGTCCGTGCCGGCGAACGCCTGAAGCGTCCCGCTTCGGGCCGGAACGGGCTGAGCGGCGTCAGGCATTTTAACGATGCTCAGTGGGCGCGCGGAGAAGGTCGATCAGAGGGGTCCCGGTCAGCCGGTGAACGTATACGACCATGTTCTTTGAAACGGCGCCCCGAATCTTCCAGTTATTGACTCTGCTCCAGGTGATCTCCTGACCGCTGAGCTTCGACAGATCCCGTGCAAATTGAGCCGTTGAGCCTCGCTCCTCGATCATTTTGGCTATCGTCTTGCGGCGTCGTCTCAGGCGCTTCTTCGCGTGAGTTTTTTTGCCCTTCATGAGTTATGCTCCCCTCTCGTGTTGCGTCGCCTCGACCGCCATGACATTCTGGTCAGAGTGACATTTCCATCCGCATGCCGCGAAAAAGTCACTCCGAACCCTCAACGCTTTCGAGACCTGACGTTGATCCCGAGCCACAGGCACACACCATCTATAACGGCCTTGAGCTGCTCGGACAAGAGGGTGCGCAACGATCGCATCCGCCTGAGTCAACGAGGATCAATTATACCTCCCACGCCGGGCGGGTCCTATCCGGCAATGACACATCATCCGTGTCATTCCGGTCAAGTGCGCGCAGCGAACGCGAGCCTTGAAGCGGTTCGGCTACCGAATCGGCCACGATGGTGAGTCCCCGCCGGTCGGCGACTTCGCGCTTGTTGGCGCAAATGCGCCATTCGAAGTCCGGGACGAGTTTCATGGACTTGAGACGCGTCACGGCATCGTAGAAGCCCACGAAATCGAGGGCGGTCATGCGGTCAAAGATAACGCACGCAGCTTTCATCGAGGAGCCCGTCAAGCCGGCTTTCTGAAGCTCAAGTACCAGGCCTGACCGTCATACAACTCGCAAGACTCCACCTGCTCCATCCCTGCCGGGATCAAGTCCCTGGGGGGGATGATCGGTCTATGATGGTGTCTGAACCATGCGTTGATGCCGGGAATGTTTTCCAGCCTGCGGGCGACTTTTTCGGTTTCATCCATGATGACGATCTTCGAGCCTTTTCTCGCCGCGCGGACCATCTCGCGAATGGCTTTCCCCTGGTCACTGAAAAAATTGATGCCGCCCATCTGGTAGACGACGTCAAAGGTCTCGTCGTTAAAAGGCAGATGTTCGGCCTGGCCCAGGAAGAGTTCGACGAGAATGCCCAGTTCTTCTATTCTCCTTTGGCACACTCTCAACATTCCCGCCGAAAGATCGAGTCCGTAGTACTTGCACTCTCGCGGGATAAGCGGCAGATCGGCGCCCGTGCCCACTGACGTCGAGAGCACGCGGTCGCCATGTTTGATCTCGAGTTTCTCGACAAATTCCTTGCGCAGCTTGTGTTCGGAGACGCCGAGGATGTACAGCCCTACCCTGCTCAGCAGGTCGTAGAACGGCGCCCAGCGATCGTAGATCTTGCGAAATCTGCCGTTTATGCCCGTTATCTGGTGAGGTTCCACGAAAATCGGAATGCCGTTGCGAATCGGGAATTCCAGTCCATGCTCGTGATTGACCAGAAATTGCGTTGCGTCGCCATTGATCGCCGGACGGGTCTCAAACTCGAGCGGCGCACGCTCCAATGGGCTGCACAGAATTTCCAGAGTCTCGAGTCGCATCTTTCGGAGTCTCCTTAACAGGCGCCAAACGATCCCTGCGCGCACGCCATAGGGCCATAGTGTATCGGTACTTCGCCGCCCGTGTTCGTCACGGCGGCCCCATGCTGCCGCCATGCGAGCCCAGTCCTCTTCGCCGAAGCGGCCGCGCATGCCTTATCAGCGAACTGCATTAGGGTACGCTAATACCCAGTTCACCGCGATTTTAGTCCGCTTCACCAACGTTTCCGCCCCTACCCCTTGCGCGAATTTGGTGCCCCTTGACAAGTGGGCTGTATTGGCGCGAAATCATCGGCACGCCAGCAGGCTATGACTTCATCATGAAAACGGATGCCTCCGGGCGACCCGCCGCAGCGCATCGCGCCGCCGGCAGGGATAACGGTCATCGATGCATCGAAACAACTCGTGTGAGGAGGATGGTCCAATGAGCACAACTGCTGCTGCCGTTTCCCGCCCCCCCGTTTTTGAACGCATCGGCGAAAGAATCGCCGGCAATGTCCAAAAATGGCTTCCCGACCCGTTTCTCTTCGCCATCCTGCTTACCTTCATCGCGTTCCTCATGGGCATTTTGATTGCCGACAAGACGGCGGGCGAGATGATCCGGCACTGGTACAGGGGGTTCTGGAACCTGCTCTCCTTCGCCATGCAAATGGTCCTGGTCCTGGTCACGGGCTACGTGCTCGCCCACGCACCGTTCATCCGGCCGGCGCTCGCCCGGATCGCCGACCTGCCCCGGACCGGGGCACAGGGTGTGGTGCTGGTCACTCTGCTCGCGCTCGTCTTCGCCTGGATCAATTGGGGCTTCGGGCTCGTCGTCGGCGCCATCATGGCGGTCGAGGTGGGCAAACGCGCCCACGCCAAGGGCATTCCGATTCACTACCCGGTGCTGTGCACTGCAGGCTACGCCGGGTTGGGCGTAAGCTGGCACTGGGGGCCTTCCGGATCGGCGCCGCTTTTGAGTGCCACCAAGGGCCACGTCTTCGAAAAGCTGATCGGCGTCGTGCCGACGGCGGATACCATCTTCTCGAGCTACGCCATCTGGCTCGGTATCCTGAGCCTGATCTATGTGCCGCTGATCATGTATCTGATTTCGCCCAAGTCGGCCGACCGCTGCCGCGGCATCGAGCACTGGCTGCCCGAAGCAGTGAAGGGCGGCGCAGCCGAAAAGGTCACGGCCCCGGCCGCCGGCGACAGCTATGCGGACAGCATCAACAACAGCCGCATCATCGGCGGCATCATCGCCCTGATGGGCATCGTTTTCATCGTGATGCACTTTTGGGGCGGCGGCACGCTCGATCTCAACATCGTTAACTTCACCTTCCTGATCGTCGGCCTCGTCCTCTATCTCCGGCCCTACCAGTACCTGCTCGCCTTCTACGACGCGGTGCGCGCTGCGGGCGGCGTCATCCTGCAGTTCCCGTTCTATGCCGGAATCATGGGTATGATCAGCCTCTCCGGGCTCGCGGTCATCATGGCGGGCTGGCTCATCAATATCGCGAATCCCACGACTTTCCCGATGCTGGCCTGGCTCGCGTCGGGACTGGTCAACCTGTTCGTGCCGTCGGGAGGCGGTGAATGGGCCGTGCTGGGCGAGACGCTCATACGCGCGGGGCAGAGCCTCGGGGTGCCGATCGGCAAATCGATCATCGCATTCGGCACCGGCGATGCGTGGACCAACCTCTTCCAGCCGTTCTGGGCAATCGCGTTGCTCGGCATCACGGGCATGCGGGCGCGCGACATGTTCGGCTACTGCATCACGCTGATGTTTGCGCTGCTGCCGTTCTTCGCCGTCCTGCTGACCTGGCTGCCGTATTGATCCAGGCGGAAAACAGGATCAATAACCGAACCGCTACGGCCGCAAAGCGCACTCGCCGGGGGGGAGTTGCCGACCGCGTCGAACGCCAGCGGCACCGGCTGTGCCGGCGCATTCGCTCATCGCGCGGCAAGCTCTCGCATCACCGCGAACAGCGCATTCTGCCCTTCGAATCCGATGCCGGGCCGGTCCGGGAGCTCGAGGTATCCGTTCTCCACCTTCGCATCATCTGCGAAGCCGGCGAAGACGCCGAACACGCCGGGATAGGCTTCACAGCCGCCCAAGCCGAATCCGCCCACGATGGCGAGCGTCATCTGATTGCCGCCGCCGACATAGCAGGGAACTTTGTCCGGCACATTGCCGCCGCTGTAGCGCTCGGCCAGCACGCGGTGCAAGGGCTTGTCCGCGACCTTCGCGACCGCGTCCCACACCGCGACTTCGATGGTGCCGATTGCCACCGAGCGCTCGCTGTGTCCGCCGGGCTTCTCGCGCTGCATCATGCAGGCGAGAATTTTTTCCGGATCGAGATTGTCGCCGGTCTCATTCAGAAGCGACTCGGGCGGCGCCTTGAGGAGGCGTGGAATGAAGCGCTCGCGCATCTGCGCCCCGCACGCATAGCGGCCGGTGGAATTGAATGCGAACCCGGTGACCGGCTTGCCGTCGCGAATCACGTCGGTGATCACGGCGACGACCGAGGTCGTCATCTCGCTGAAATCAAATACGGCGTTACGGAGACTCGACTTCAGCGGGATGGCAGTTTCACGAATTTCACGGATTCTCATTTCCAGTCTTCAAGTTCCGGTTTTCGCTCATGTCGGGCACGTAAAACTCGTAGGTGTTGCGGCCTTCAGCCTTGGCGTGATACATCGCGACATCGGCGCTTTGCAGCAGCGCGTCAATTTCCCCCACATCGCGCGGAAAGAGGGTGATCCCGATGCTGGCGGTGACGTAGATTGTCCGCCCCTGGATGGCGATGGGGCCGGACAAAGCATCCTTGATCTTCCGCGCCACCGTCGCAGCCTGATCGGTGTCAGTGATGTTTTCCAGCATGATGGTGAATTCGTCGCCTGCCAGGCGGGCAACGGTATCTACATCGCGCAGTAAATCTCTCAGCAGCCTCGCCACCGCCCGCAACACCTCGTCACCCGCGGCGTGTCCCAGGGTGTCATTGATTTCCTTGAAGCGGTCCAGATCGAGGAACATCAGCGCGAGCATTTTCCTGTTGCGCTTGGCCCTCGCCATGGCGAGCGCCAGCCGGTCGCGAAACAGATTGCGGTTGGGCAGTCCGGTCAGGGAATCATACTGGGCGAGATAGGTGAGCTGTTCCTGGACCTGCTTGCGTTCGGTGATGTCGCTCATGGTGCCGTCGATGCGCTGCGGCCGGCCGCGTTCGTCGTGGACCACGTGCACGCGGTTCTCGACGGTCCGGACCGCACCGTCAGGGCGCACGATGCGAAACTCCTGGACCAGCTTGCCGTGATCGAGCAGCTCGCACACTCCTTTGCGCACGCCGAGCCGGTCCGCGGGATGGATTACACGGCGCCATACCCGGGCGCTGCCGAGGAAGTCGCGCACCGGGCGCCCGGTCAGCTTGTGCACCGCCGGGTTGAGATACAGAATTTTACCGCTGTGCACGTCCATCGACCACACGACTTCCTCGAGCGCAGCGAGAATGCTTTCGAGCTTCTGTTGGCTGGCGTGCAACTCATCGAGCGCCTGCTTGCGCTCCATCGCCCGCGCCAGTTGGGAGCCGACGGTGGCGATAGCCTCGAGGAACAACGTATCGGGCTCGCGCACTTCATCGGCGAAAAACTCGAGGCACGCGGCAACCCGGTCTTGCACCATGACCGGAAACGCGAATGCGGATTTGAGCCCGCATGCGAGCGCGATATCGCGGCGGGTAAAGCCTTCGTGGCCGGCGATGTCCGCAACCCAGATCGGGCGCTTGCCGTGAACGATGAGCGTCATGAAACCGCGCGGATGCACGCCGTAGCGCAGAACCTCGGAGCTCGCCATGAATGCGCGGAAGCGGCCGGGGTCGGGAACACGCCAGTGCGAGGTGGCGAGCTCGTGCATCGGGTCGTTGGGGTCAAGCGTGAGCGCGTGCGCGATTTGCCACTTGCCGTGGCGCCAGATATGCTCGAGACAGGACTGGATCGCGGCATCGGGGGTGGCGGCTTCGTTGGCGGCGACCGCGAGCGCTTCGAGCAGTTGCGTGAGCTCGGCCTTGCGCTGCAGCTCTAGCTCGGCGCGCCTGCGCTCGATCACGCGCGCGAGTTGCGATGCGACGCTCGGAAGAGCTTCAAGAAGTGCCGTATCGGGCTCGCGCACCTCCTCGGCGAAGAACTCGAAGCAGGTGACCACTTCATCGCGCACGATGACCGGAAACGCCAGTGCGGCCCGGATGCCCAGATCCCGCGCATGCGCCAGTCGCCCCAACTCTGCGACGGCGGACAGATCCGCTATCCAGCACGGTCTGTGTCCGATGATGGCGGTGGTGATGAAGCCGTCGGGACGCGGGCGCAGGCGCAGATTGTCGGACAGGGTGACGAATTCGCTGAATCGTTGCTGATCGGGCGGGTGCCACTGCGACTGGGTGACTATCCATTCGTCGCCGCGCGGCGCAAGATGCATGAGGTGCCCGACGACCCAGCGGCCGTGCTCGCAGATGCGGGCGAGACAGGTTTGCATCGCGGCTTCCGGCGTTGCGGCTTCGTTCGCCGCGCGCGCCAGCGACTCCATGAGCACGGTAATGGCGGCTTTCTGTTGTGCCTCACGCTCGAGCTGTTTCCGGCGCGTGATGTCGCGCATGGTCTCGGCGATATAGACGACACGGCCCTGCCCATCTTTGACGAGCGATAACGTCATCGCCGTGACAATGCGACTTCCGTCCTTGCGCAAATGCGTGGTCTCGAACCGCTCGATGGATTCGCCGTCAATCATGCGCTCGATCAGTCGCCGAATCTGACCGCGGCGCTCCGGCGGCGCGAGGATCGAAATCGAGCGTCCGATCGTTTCCGTAGCGCTCCAACCGAACATGCGCTCGGCTGCGGCGTTCCACGAAAGGATGGTGCCGTCGAGCGCGCGGCTGATGATGGCGTCGTTCGACGACTCGACGATCGCCGCGAGTCGGCGCAGTTCATTCTGGCCGCGGGTCTGTTCGTCGCGCATGCGCTTTTGCTCCAGTGCGCGTTCCACCGCCGCCCCGAGGCGCGTCATCCGCTCCTTCAGCACGTAGTCCGTGGCGCCTTCCCGCAGCGCCAGGACGGCCATTTCCTCGTCGATGGCGCCCGAGACCAGGATAAACGGGATTTCCAGCGCGCGACCGCGCAGCAGGCGCAGCGCGTCGAGCCCGGTGAATTGCTGTAGCTGGTAGTCGGCGAGGACCAGGTCCGGTGCGGGATCCAAGGCTGCCAGAAAACTGGGTTCGCTATCGCAGTGCCGGACTTTCAGTGGCGCAAACCCAGCCGCTTCCAGCGCGTGTACCAGCAGCTCAGCGTCTGCAACCTGGTCTTCGAGGATCACTACGTCAAGCGGGATGGGCATTTACTCGACCTTGATTCCCGCGCTCTTCACGACCTTGCCCCACTTAATATTTAGCGATTACTGAGGCTTGATACCTGCATCCTTGATGATCCGGGCGTAGAGCGGCGTCTGTTCAGCGATGAATTTCGCAAACTCTTCCGGCGTGCTGGTGAGCGGCTCGATGTTGACCGCTTCGAGCCGCTTGCGCAGGTCCGGTAAGTTCATCGCCTTGACGATTTCCGCGTTGAGCCGCTGGATCATGTTCGGGGACGTGCCGGCCGCCGTAAGCATTCCGTACCACAGCCGCACGATGTAGTCCTCGATCCCCAGCTCCTTCGCGGACGGCACGTCGGGCAGCGCCGAGGCGCGCTTGGTCGAAAGCACCACGAGCGCGCGCGCCTTGCCCGCCTTGACCTGCGTGTGCGCCGCCGGCACAGCCATGATGATCAAGTCGATCTCGCCGGCCACCAGCGCCATGAGCGCGAGCCCCGAGCCCTTGAACGGAACGTGCGTCATCCTGGTCTTGGTGATGCTCATGATGCGCTCCGGCGTGAGGTGCGTGGTAGTGCCCACGCCACCGGAGCCGTAGTTGAGCTTGCCGGGATTCTGGCGCGCGATCGCGATCAGCTCCTTCACCGACTTCGCCGGGACCGAGGGATGGACCACGATGACATTGTTGATTTCGGCCACCAGCGCGAGTGGCGCGAGGTCGCTCTGCTTGTAGTTGAGCCTCTTGTAGAGCGACGGGGCGATCGCGATGATCGACGAACTCAACGTGACCGTGTAGCCGTCCGGCGGTGACTTGGCCGCGAGCTCCAGCCCGAGGTTCCCGCCTGCTCCCGGCCGGTTGTCGGGGAGCACAGTCTGACCCATCTGCTCGGAGAGTTTCTGGGCGATCGCCCGCCCCAATATATCGGTGGGCCCGCCCGGCGGAAACGGCAGGATGAATCGGACCGGCCTGGCTGGATATGCCTGCGCCAGTGCCACGCCGGAAGCAAGCGCGAAAAATGCCAGCACGAGAGCGCCGCACACAAACCGTAAGAAACCGAACATAACTCCCCCTTTCTTTTCGTGACAGCCGCGCTCTCGACGCGCGGCTCGGATCGTTACTCGAAAATGCGGGACGCCGGCCGATGCGGTTCTCGCGCAATCTTGCACGTCGAGCCTGGTTTGTCAATGCGCGGTTCCCGAAAAGAGGTGCCCTTCGGTTCATACTTGAAACCGCAGATGAACGCGGATGCGCGCAGGTAAACCCTCGTCAATCAAACCATTGTGAGGCATGTGATGTCTACCCACCAGCACACGTAGGGTGCGCTTGCGCACCACCAACACATCGGTGCGGTGCGCTCCGCCTTGCGGAGCACACCCTACGGGCCAGGTTCCGCAGCCCGGTCTGTGCGGTCGCCCCCGGAAACCGTCACGAACCCGATATGACCAACAGCGCTCCCGCTATCGCAACGGCCACGCACCAGATGATTGCAAGCGTCGAATAGAACGCGGCCTTGCCTGCCGCCGTAACCATCCGGCGCAGTCCGCTATAGCCATGCGCCAGGACGACGGCAAGCAGGAGGGCATTGAGCGCGCGGCTGGCTGCCATATCGGGCACTAACACGTGGAGCGCTACGAGTGGTCCGAGCAGCAGTCCGGACGCCCTTTGCAGAATCCACATCCAGACCGGAGTGATCGTGAATGCGCGACCGAACACGATGCGGTTAGATGCCGGCATACCTGAGCACCTCCCGTATCCCGATGACTGCGCTGAGACCGATGATGACCCAGAGCGAGCGCCGGTAATCGAGTCTCGCCCCAAGATCAACCGCCAGGAGCTTCAAACCGTAAAGCGTATGAAATGCGATGCTGAAATAGAGCACCGCATGGATCCAGTGCTGGCTCTGCAGAACGGGCAACCAGGGGGCACCCGCTTTGAGCGATGCAAGGGCGGGCGCGTGCAGCACCGCCTGCGCGAGCACATGCACCAGCACGAAAATCACCACCACCGCACCGGTTATCCGATGGAGAATCCGTGCAATCTCGCCGTGGAGCAGTGCCTCCGCCTGCCGGGTGGTGTTTCTGGGCAATGCGATCGCCTGGTTCATTGTCATCCCCTTCCGCCGAACAGCAGTTCCTTCCGAAATTCGCGAATCGCCTGCGCCGGGCTCAGGTCCGCCGGGCAGAGCTGCGTGCAAACATCGCAGCCAAAGCACTCGAGCATTCCGGCACCCACCGCCTGTTGCAGGCGATCGGTGCGATCGGCCGGGTGTTCCGCCATCTGCCGCAGCTTCAACATGAACGCTGGCCCGTCGAACGGGCGCTCTTCCACCGCCGGGCAGGCCGAAACACACACCATGCAGGCGAGGCAGGAATCCAGGTGGCAAATGTGTTCCGCCAGTTTCGGATCAATCGGCTCGGGCCTGCCCGGATGCGCGGTCTCGCGCGACGGGGCAAGCGCAAGCCCGGCGTAACGTTCCTCGATCTCGGATCTGTCTATCACCAGATCGCGCAGCACGGGGAAAGGTGTCAGCGGCTCGATCCGCATGTGCGACTTGCAGCGCTCCTGGCAGGCAAGAACGGGCGTTCCGTTGACGCGAACCGCGCAGGTCCCACAACGCCCGATCCGGCATGCGAACTGGAAAGCGAGGTCCCCCGCCTGTTCCTCATAGATGGATCTGATCACGTCCAGCACCCGCATGTTCTCCGCGCCCGTCACCTGAAACCGGTCGTAACGCGGTTCCGAGTCCCGAGACGGATCGAAGCGCCTTATTTCGGCAGTGACAGTGATACTCATCGTGCACCCGCTGCTGCGAATAGGGAGTGATTGGGCTTCGCGGCTTCAAGCGTCGCCACGGGGCGCTTGTCAAGTCTCAGGTTACGGCCTTGACGCTGCACGCAGATGTTCGCCGTCCATTCCGGATCGGTTTCAGGAAAATCAGTGCGGTAGAACGCGCCGCGAGTCTCCTTCCGCAACAGGGAAGCTGAGGCCATCGCTTCGGCGATATCGAGCAGGTTTTCAAGCTCAAGCGCTTCCATCCATTCCCGGTTGAGGATACGTGACCTGTTGGTGACTTTAAGGGAAGGCAGCACGTGTTCGCGTGTATCGCGGAACGCGCGCAGCGTTTCTTCGAGCTTGGGTCCGCTTCTCACCAGCCCAACGTGATCCCACATGAGCTTCTGGATGCGCTTCTTGACCTCTGGGGGACGCACGCCGTCCGGCTGGCGCAAACCCGCTTCGAGCTGCTCGGCACGCGCGCGTGCTTTTTCGAGGCCACGAGCACTTTCGACACCGACTGTCCTCGCTTCCTCCGCCGCCGCCATTCCCGCGCGCCGCCCGAAAACCTGGATATCGGGCATGGAACTTCCGCCCAGGCGGTTGGCGCCGTGAACGCCGCCTGCGGCCTCACCGCCCACCAATAAACCCGGAACATTGGTGCGGCACCAGGCGTCGATGCGCACCCCACCCAGCGTATACAGTGCGCTCGGCATGACCTGAATGGGCGCTTCGAGCCTCGCCTCGCCTTCGCCGTAGTTCTCGAGGAGCCGCTTGACGTAAATCGGCCTCTCCTTCAGGAAGGACTCGAATACCCGGGGATCCGGGATCATCAGCACCCCGCCTTCAGGCGTGCCGCGCCCCTCGAGGATCTCGAGCATGATCGCGCGCGCGAGAACGTCGCGCGTGCTGCCTTCCCTGCGCACCGGATCGTGTTTGAGTACGAACCGCTCTCCCTTGTTATTCAACAGATGGGCGGGTTCACCCTGCGGATCGAAATGGCGCATTCCGTAATGCGCCGGTTCGGTAAGCGTGTAGCCGCGGGCGCTCGGCGGGTAGACGAAGGAAATCGGGATGAACTGCATGAACTCGATATCCACCAACTCGGCCCCGGCACGCAATGCGATCGCAATTCCGTCTCCTGTGTTGATGATCGGCCCGGAGCTGGTTTCGTAGAGTTGGGACGTGCCGCCGGTTGCAATCACCACGGCAGCACACGAAAAGTAATGCCAGACGCCGCGCGACAGATCCAGCACCAGCCCACCGGCAACGCGCCCGCTGTCGTCTTGAATGACCTCCGCCAGCATGTGGAAATCGAGAATCTTGATTCCCCGGGCATGCAACTGGTGCAACATGACCTCGGTAATGCCGATACCCTCGTCAACCGAGCCCATGGTCCTGACAAACGAGCCGCCGCCCGTCATCGACAGGTAGTATTGCGTTTGAGCCGTTCGATCCCACGTCAGTCCGTATTCCTCGAGGTCGTAAGCGCGGTCCATCGCCTCCTCGGCGAGAATCTTCGTAAGCTCGTAATTGTTGATCCCGGCCCCGGAGTCGAGCGTGTCCCGGAAGAAGGCATCGGTGCTGTCTTTCCGATTGAGGCCGGACACCGCGTTGTAACGCCCCCCCGACATGCGGGTGTGGTTGGCTCGCCTCGGGCCTTTCGCCAACACAATCACGTTCGCGCCCGCATCATGCGCGGCGATCGCGGCGCGCATGCCGGCCGCGCCGCTGCCCGCGATGAGGACATCGGTCTGCTCTATTGCCATCTCAAGCTGGGGTTTCACCGCTGCATCTCCCTTGGCGCAGCATCCGGGCTGCGCCGATCTATCATCAACCAGCTCTTCACAATCCTGGAAAACAATCTCACGCAAAGACCGCCAAGTTCGCAAAGAGTGCCGGGGCCGTTATAGCTTTGCGGTCTTTGCGATCTTGGCGTGAAAACCTTTTTTGGTTCCGGCTATGCCGGGCTAGGAATTTGTCGGACTCAGTCCGACAAATTCCTGATTACTTGACCTCTTTCACTTTGCCCTTGAGCGAGGCATCTACCCAGTTGTCCCCGAACAGGATCTCCAACGGCTTCTTGCCATCCTTGATGTCTCTCGCCTGCTGATATTCCATCTGCATGCGCTGCCCGGCTTTCTGGAGCACTTCCTCGGCGATGGATAAAGGAACAACGGCGACGCCATCGTCATCCCCCACCACGATATCGCCGGGGCTGATCACCAACCCGCCGACCTGAACCGGCACGTTGATCGAGCCCGGGGTGCTTTTCTGCGCCGACCGCGGGCACACCCCCCGGCAGAATGCGGCGAATCTCTCCTCGCGGAGGAGGCGGACATCCCGCACGCAGCCGTTGCTGATGAGCCCCACCACGCCGCGGTTTCGCGCCTGCAAGGACATGTTGTGCCCGAAAGAACCCGTGTTGTTCTCCCGGCCTTCGTCAATAACCAGGACGTCGCCGGGCTGCGCCATGTGCAGCGCCTTGTGGGTCGTAATGTTGTCGTTGGGATAGTTGAGTACCGTGAACGCGACGCCCACGACCTGAATGGGCTCGAATATCGGGCGGATCTCGGGCGTCATTATCCCGTGCCGCCCCATTGCATCGCCGAGCGTTGAAGTCCAAATCCCCTTGAATTGCTCGACCAGCGCCGGGGCGGGTCTGGGAAAGTTATGATTGATGAGCCCGTACATGGGGGGTGCCTCCCGTCGTTATTCGATGTCCGCATATTGAGTTTTGCGTAGCCACAAGTAAATTCTTCCCGGCGGCGGGCCGCTGGACCGCACTCTTTTGACCCACCGAGATACCAAGTGTGGCTGGCAAGCATAAGCGAGGTGCGCCGCGCACGCAAACAGCGCTTTTGCCGCGCCCCTACCCTAACCCTCCCCCGCGGTTCGCGCAGGGGAGGGAAACAGTATCCTTCCGCCGCTTGCGGGGGAAGAGCCTGCCCCGGACTTGATCCGGGGTCAGGATGGGGGCCAATGTGTCAACTATGTCCTGAATTCTCAATAGTTGGTTTGGCCTATCAAAAAGAGTGTTTTTGACCCATGCGCACATTTGCGCAAGAGCGTAGTGTCCCCCAAAACCCACGAACGGTTGCCCGTGAACGGAGAACTGCAAAACCGCAGAGGCGATGAGCGCGTCCGCGCTTCATTGGCCGTCGATTTGGGAGGCGCCACCGGCGTGACGCGGGACGTCAGTGCGTCGGGGATATTCTTTGAAACGGACGCCTCCTTCGCCATCGGGAGTCCGATAAACCTGGCTGTGGATTTGGATACGCCTGGCGGACAGATGAGGTTCAAATGTCTCGGGAACATCGTTCGGCTGGAGCACCACGATGGAAAGGTAGGGGTGGCGGTAAAGATCATCGAATCCAACCTGGAGCCCGTGGCGTGACGGCTTACTGAGTCTCGTGCAAATGGGTGACAACCCATGTGCACCACAAATCTCCCCTCGCCCTCCGGGAGAGCGGCCGGGGGTGAGGGCTGAGCGGTATCAGGCATTTTTACGACGCTCAGTAGGAGGTTCCACCCACTCGGGGTAGGTGGATCAGCCCAGAGAAATCGGTACGGTTGCTCTATTGACGGTTCGACTGCGCAGGGCCGATGCTGGCAATACGGAAAGAAGCGTTTTGGCACGACAATCCGAAACGTTGATGCAAGAACAACGCGCATTTTTCTGAACAGGGGGTCCAAATGCGTAAGCTCTCCAAGATGATTGCGATCGCAGTGCTCGCCACCTCTGGCCACGTCGCAAGCGCCGCGGATCCGGTCCAGTACAACCTGGATACCGTATTCAGTGGCACTGCGCCCAGCGGTTTGGCGCCGTGGTTGACGGCTACCTTTTCTGAAGGGGCGACGGACACGGTCCGGCTGACGTTGACAACGTCCGTGGTGTCGGGGTACTACGTGTCCAAGTTTTTCTTCAACTATGACCCTGGCCCGAGTGGTGCTGCGGTCTCCGCATTAGCGTTTTCCACCGTTGGCTCCAATGTTCTTGCCAGCGACATCAAGCGCGCTTACGACCAGTGGCAGGCCGATGGAGATGGCAAGTATGACATCAGGTTCGATTTCGCCGCTGGCGCGCTCTATAGCGGCCAGCAATCGGTTTACGACATTGTTGGGACCGGGGTGACGCCGCAGTCATTCAAGCTTCTGGCCACCGCTGGCGGTCCTGCGGGTCCGTTCTTTTCGGCTGCCCAAACAGGAGGGCCCGCGAATGGATGGATCGGTGCCCAAGTGGCAGCAATTCCCGAGCCCGAAACCTACGCGATGTTGCTCGCCGGGCTGGGCCTGATGATCATGCTGGCACGCCGGCGCAAAAAGTCGCTCTAACTAAACAACCCTCGGCTGTAAGCCGAGGGGTTTAATAGACGTCGGCTTGAAGCCGACTGTAAAGGCTCCACGACTGTCATTCCCGAGGCGTCGGGAATCCAATGGCGGCGGGCATTGGAGGTGGGTTATGTGTAAGATCTCAAAGATCATTGCAATATTGATATTGGCGGTGACTGGGCAAGCAGCAAATGCAGACACGCTACCAACCTTGCTCAGCGGCACATCTCCGGGCGGGTCGACCTTCTTCAACGCATCGTTTTCGGACGTCGCGGGTGGGGTGCGGCTGGATCTATCGATCGGTTCGGGATGGAACTCGAACGCGCAGCTTGACGCGTTCTACTTCAACTACGCCAACTACACCGGCGGACCAGCGCTTTCGACGCTTGCATTTACTTATCAAGCCGGCGTTTTAGGCACTTTCACAACCGGGGCGGATGCCCAAGATTCCATCTATGCCGGGCTCTTCGACATAATGTACCAGCCGAATTCCGCATTTAAGAATTCCAATCCGAGCGCAACTTACCTGATTAGCACCACCGGGCCTGGTACGATTTCCGCATTGGCGTTTACCAACGAATTTTCCAACAGCAGCACCGGTCATGGCCTTGCAGCGCGGATTAAGTCAGGCGGTAATTTCGGTACTGTTGTCGCGAGCGGTTTTACTGCTACGCCCCCGATCCCCGAGCCGGAAGTCTACGCGATGATGTTGGCAGGGCTCGGCCTGTTGGGCTGGATCGCGCGGCGGCGCAAGCAGTCGTTCGATGCCGTGCCCGCGTGATCAGGAACGCTCGCAACACACGAAACCCCGTCTGAATGGCGGGGTTTTTTTACTATTGAGCGTTACATATCCGCGTGACATTCATCCACACCACCCCGTCTCCTTTGGAGGCACGCCTCCTCAACAGAGGAGGGGAGAATTTTTCCCCTCCTTTCCAAGGAGGGGTGGACGCGAAGCGGGCGGGGTGGTTCGCGGTGATGACCGTCGCGGTGGCTGTTGTTGCAGCCGCGCCAGCGAACGGAGCGGAGTCAGGGCCCCTGTCACGTGCTGATTATCGGCTGAACGTGACCGCACTCGCCGCGTTTCGCCTGGCTGCGGCCAAGCCCGCCGCGTTGGCCTCCAACCCCCGCGACGAACGCGTGATCCCGGCATCGCTGGCGGACAAGCCCTTTGCCCGGATGATCCACAGCGCCGCGAAGCAGGCCACGCTCGACCCGGCGCTGGTGCACGCGGTGATCTTCGTCGAGTCCCGCTACAATCCCGCAGCGCGCTCGCCCAAGGGCGCGATCGGACTCATGCAGGTGCTCTCCCAAACCGCGGCGCGCTACGGCGTTCGCAATCCGGCGGCCTCGCCCGAGGCGAACCTCGCGGCGGGCACCCGCTACCTGCGCGACCTCATGCAGCTCTTCCAGGGCCGGCTCGATCTCGTGCTCGCCGCATACAACGCCGGGGAAAATGCCGTGCTCCGCCATGGCCATCGCATCCCGCCTTATCGCGAAACGCAGTCCTACGTGCCCGCGGTGCTAGCAAAGTATCGCGAATGGCGGGATCCCGCACAGCGACCCGAGCCGCCGGCCGTCACGACATCGCGCTTTATCGAGTACCTTCCCGGCACTCGCCTCGATCTCAGCCTCCTTCCCCCTTGATGGGGGAAGGCTGGGATGGGGGTGATACATTGCGCTGACAAATGACGTCGACATTTCACTCCCACCCTGGTCCGCCCTGGCCCTCCGTCGCGTCAA
>Ga0156226_1061_pt1 | contig 27259 bp, 30 predicted proteins | sample RifCSPlowO2_12_FD_107874 | JGI IMG/M metagenome (GOLD analysis project Ga0156226, IMG submission 107874) | Betaproteobacteria bacterium RIFCSPLOWO2_12_FULL_62_13
TGTGGGAAAGCGCTGATCCCAAAGCGCTCGCACTGCAAGACCGCATCTTGAAGGACCTTGGAATTACGAAGAAGCGAAAAAAGAAAGGCGAATCCGACGACTCCGAAGAAAGGGATGATGAGGCATCAGGCCGTGTTGATATGCGACGGTGCTATAAGACCCTGCTGAAATACGACCTAAACAGCCTTATTCATGGAGTTTTTCTCGAGAAAGTCGCTGGTCGTCTCCGTGTCCCGCGCGCGCTCTCCGGCTTCGTCGAGGCGTCTAACGTTAAACCCGCCGAGGCAGGTGGAACAAAGTTCGATCATGTGTTTCCGGCCAAAGACGAGGCACGGGGCGTAACGTCCAAGGACGGTTTTACAAACGTTCCTTACCCATCGACGCAATTTTCTGCCGAATCAACTACTGCGTACTTCAACCTCGATCTAAACCAAATTCGTGGCTATGGATTAGGTCCAGACGCTGAACAGCTCTTGATCACGTTGGCTCTCTACAAGCTGGCTCGATTTTGTGAGTCGGACTGGGATTTACGTTCAAACTGCAAGTTCGAAGTTGGTTCGATCGAGACCACGAGACCCAAAAAAGACTTCGCATTGCCTGCAGCCAAAGACATCGCGGAGATGCTCCCGAAACTGATCAGCAAAGTCTCGGGCAGCGGAGGTTTTGGTGACGATAATTCTAACGGTGTGCGAACCGTAACTTGGGTCAAGAAAAAGAAGAAGATAAGCGTAACGCCCTACCTGCACCCATGGCACCTCAAGAAGCCGCAGATGCGTTCACCCGAAGCCATCGCGGCGGCCCTCCTCGGCCAGCTACGGCGCGAATGGAACGCAAGCGACGGAGAGCTGACGGGCATCGTCGAAATTCGCGAGCAGCCTTCGATCCTGCATGGTGGCCGCGCGCTTCGTCCATTGCACTTCCACCGCTTCCGCCGAAAGCGTGGCCTCGTGCAACCCGACACGCTCGGTCGCCTGCTCGAACTGCGCTTCGCTCAGCCTGTTCGCGGACCGCTCGCGCTCGGCTTCGCCTGCCACTTCGGACTCGGTCTTTTTGTCCCAGTTGAATAGACGATCCAACCGCCATGCCCGCCTTCAAGATCGGTGATCGTATATGCCACCTCGACCACGGCGAAGGGACGGTGACCTTCGTCGGGGAAAAATACGTCGGCGTCGCGTTCGATGGAGAGGGCGACGCGCTGCTGCGCATGGACAGTTCGGTGAGAAGTACCGGCGACATACTCGGGCAGGACGCGTGGCTCGTGCGGGCCACGGTGATGCGCCTGTCGGATTACCGCAGCGAGGACGTCGATCTCGATATCCTGATCACGCGCAAGGCATGGGAGGGAAGTGAGCCACCCCGGGTCGACCAGGACATCGAAGGGCGGTTGTGGCTGCAGGTGCATCTTTGGTATCCACATGACCACGGTTCGGTCGGCGCTTGAGGGTCGATGCGCGTTTGAATTAACCGGTCTGGAGGCGGACGGACCGCGCTACCTCGGCCTCTTCGTTCCTGCGAACGACGCATAGGCCAAAAGTGAAGTCGCGTGGCGGTGCGCAAGACTGCGCCCGGTGCCCAAGGGCGCTCGGAGGCTCGGGGCTGCGTTGATCGGACGATCATGTACATGTAGAATGAAAGACCTGTACATATGAAGATGACGCGATGGAAAAACTGACACTGACGACGTTGCGCCACCGGCTGTTCGAGGTCGCCGACCGGGTGCTCGAGACCGGGGTGCCAGTGGCAATCGAACGGCGCGGCAGGACGCTGCTGCTGGCTCCGCAGTCGGCGGCGCCCAGGCTCGCGCGGCTGAAGCGCAGGAGGCTCATCAAGGGTGCTCCCGAATCCCTGGTGAACGTCAAGGCTGGCAAGTGGCGAGAGCTCGAGAACCTGAAGTAGTTCATCTCGATACGCACGTCGTCTGCTGGCTGTACGAAGGGCGCTCCGAGCTCCTTTCGGCGGCCGCCAGGGAGGCTGTGGAGCACGGGCTGCTGGCGATCTCGCCTATCGTTGATCTGGAATTGCAGTTGTTACACGAGATCGGGCGAATTCTCAAAGGCCCCAGCACGGTCCTGCCGGCGCTCGCCCGCGAGATCGGCCTTCAAGTAGCGGCGACGGAGTATTCGAGGATTATTGCGGCGGCGCGCGATCTGAGCTGGACGAGGGATCCGTTCGATCGGCTGATCGCGGCGCATGCGACGCTCGCCGGTGCAAGACTGGTCACGAAGGACCGGCTGATACGAAAGCATTGCCCGGCGGCCGTCTGGTAAGCGGCCGGCGAGCCGCCAGAGGTATTACTATCCCAAGATCGAAATACAGCGCACCGAAAACCGAAATGACCGGGCCTTGCTTGACCTAGTTCACTTCATGGTTCAGAATCTAGTCATGATCAAGCTGAACATCCACGAAGCCAAGACCCATCTTTCCAAATACCTTTCCCGGCTGGCGAAGGGGGAGACGATCCTGCTGTGCAAGCGCAACACGCCGATCGCCGAAATTCGCCCGTTGCCGGCCACCCCCAGGAAGCCCCGCCCCATTGGGCTGGGAAAGGGAACGTTTGCGGTTCCTGACAGCTTCTTCGAGCCGCTGCCCGACGAATTGCTCGACCTCTTTGAGGGCAAGGGCAATTGAGGATCCTGCTGGACACCTGCACGTTCCTCTGGATCGTTGAAGACAGTCCCAGGCTTTCGCAGCAGGCACGGGAGTTGTTCTCCGATCCGGGTAACGAGGTCTTGTTGAGCGCCGTTTCCGCGTGGGAAGTGATTCAAAAACACGTCAGCGGCAAGCTGCCGCTGCCCGACACGCCGGATCGATTCATCACCCGGCACCGCAAGGCGCATGGCCTGTCGCCGCTCGCGCTCGACGAAGACGCGGTGCTGTATCTTCCGCGCCTGCCTGCACTTCATCGCGACCCGTTCGACCGCATGCTCGTGTGTCAGGCGATTGCGCAGGGCTTGAGCATTTTGACCCCCGATCCGCTGGTTTCGCAGTATCCGATCCGCGTGCTGTGGTAACGGCGATGTAGAACCGCGCCCGCGAGCAGCGCATCACCGACGAGATCGTCGAGCGGCGCGAGCCGCGCCACCGGCTTGCCTCGGTCCGTGATGACCACGGTTTCGCCCTGGCGCACGCGGTCGATGTAGGCCGAAAGCCGGTTCTTCGCTACCGCAGCCAGCTTTCCACTTTGAGATCCGGAACGCGCGAAAACTGGGCAACATTGTCCGTGATCACTGCGGCTGCGAGACTTCGCGCGTGCGCGGCAATCAGGGTGTCGAGCGGGCCGATCGCCAATCCCCGCGGCTCGAGGTAGGCGCGGATTTGTCCCGCATGCAGCGCCGCCGCTTCACCAAAATCCACGATATTGAAGTGCGCCAACAACAGCCGGACCGCGGCGGATTTTCTTGCGGGATCCTTTGCCTTCGCGATCATCGTTTCCAGTTCGGACACGGAAAAATCCCCTCCGTTCCGGCGTAACAGCAAGGCAGTCGCGATGTCGGGGGGAGGGTATGCATCCGACACGCAACCACCCGCCGGAAGGAGGGGAAGGGTGAATCCTCGAGCCCGCACTAGGCGGGAAGCCGGGGTCAGTTAAGACATGGCATGCTTCCCGTGAGGAGATAGTCGAGGAGCTCCGCCACCGGGCGGATGGCGGTGCCGAACGGCAGGCGCTCCGCGCCGCGGAAGAAAAGTCCTTTCTTGACGTCGCCTTCGAGCGCGAACGCGAGCCGCGTGTCGATACAGAACTGACCGATCGCCGCAAGCCCGTCGCGCAGCCCACACACCGTGAGGCAGTTGAGCCCCGACACGCAGCGCCGGGGATCGGCCTTGGCATGCGCCTGCAGCGCTTTCTCGCGCCGCAGATAGTTTTTGAGCCACGGCGTGAGCACCGCGCGCGCCGGGAGTCCGGCGACGCTCATGAAAGTGACGATCTCGTCAGGCCCGGCCTCGGCCAGCACTTGCTTGAAGTTCGGGTGAGCGTCGCCCTCCTCGGTTACGGCGAAGGGCGTGCCGATCTGCACCGCGGCCACGCCAAGCGCGAGCAGCGCCTGGACCTCTTCGTGACTGTTGATGCCGCCGGCGGGAATGAGCGGAATGCGTTCACGCTCGATTCCGAGTTCGCGGAACAGGTTGAAAATTCCGCCGAGGACCGGCTCGAAATCGAAGCGTGGATCCGCAATCTCTTCGGCGCGCGTGGCGCCGAGATGCCCGCCGGCGTAGCGCGGGTGTTCGATGACAATCGCGTCGGGCAACCGGTTCTTGCGCAGCCATTTCTTGACGACGATGCACACACCGCGTACATCCGAGAGAATCGGGATCAGCGCCACGCGGGGAAAATCCCGCGTGAGTTCCGGCAGATCGAGCGGCAGCCCTGCGCCCATCACGATGGCGTGCGCGCCGCTTTCGCATGATTGGCGCACGTAGGCGGCGTGTGCCGTGACCGCCTTCATAACGTTGACCGCGACGGCGCCGCGGCCTTCGGCGGCGTCAAGCGCCCTGCTGATTTCGCGGTTGAGCGCCACCAGGTTGAGCTGATCGAGCTCAACCTGGTCGTGGCAACCCTCGGAGCGCTCCATGAGATCGGGATGGTGGTGGCGCAGGTCGACACTGGCGATCGTGCCCATGGCGCCCAGCCGCGCCACATTTCCCGCGAGCCGGTGCGCGGACACACCGACCCCCATGCCGCCTTGAACGATGGGCAGCAGTCGGCGGCCCCTCAAGGTCCACTTCGGCAAGCAGTCCATCGGAATCGCGGGGAAAACCTCCATCTTCGCGGGATGCGTCCGAGTGCTGGCGATAACGGTTGCTGGAAGGGCGGTCTGTGCGAGCTACGCCGCGTGCAGTTGCACGCTCGCGGGCTGGCGTACCTTCGCGCCGCGCAACGCGTGATTGAGCGCCACCGCGACAGTGAACACCACCAGCGCTCCGCCCTGATGCGCGGTGGCGAGCGCGACGGGCACGGCGAGCAGCAGCGTGCCGATACCGAGCGCAACCTGGATTGCCAGCACGACCAGCAACAGGTGAAACAGTGCGCGGATCGGCCGCGGCAACTCGATCGCCTGCGCCCTCAACCAGGTCCAGGGCACGAAGAGCACGAGCAACCACGCGATCAGGCGGTGGTTGAACTGTACGGTGGCCATGTTGTTGAAGAAGTTCTCATACCATGGATCGAGCATCAACAACTCGGGTGGCACGAGCTGGCCGTTCATCAGGGGAAAGGTGTTGTAGGCCGACCCGGCGCGGATGCCGGCGACAAATCCGCCCGAGATGACCAACAGCGATACGAGAAGGGTGACTCCCCATGTCCACCGCCGCAGGCGGGGCAAGGCGTGGTTGTCGCGCGCCAGCGGCTGCGGCGACATGAGATCGAGAGCGGTCCACAACATCGCGCCGTAGATTACGAACGCCAGCACAAGATGTGCGGTGAGCCGGTACTGGCTTACGCGCGGATCGTCAACCAGTCCGCTCGCGACCATGTACCAGCCCATCACCCCCTGCAGCGCCCCCAGCGCGAAAATACCCGCGAGCTTGAGACCGAGTGCGGCGTCGATTTTGCGGCGCACAAGAAAGTAGACGAGCGGGACGAAAAACGCGATGCCGATCAGGCGTCCCAGCAGCCGGTGGAAGTACTCGAGCCAGAAGATGTCTTTGAATTCTTCCAGGTTCATCCCGGCATTCACCTTTTGGTACTCGGGCGTCTGCTGGTACTTCTGGAACAGTTCGGTCCAATCCGCCTCGGTGAGCGGCGGCACCGTGCCGACGAGCGGCTGCCATTCGACGATCGACAGACCCGAGTGCGTCAGCCGCGTGACCCCGCCGAGCACGACCAGCGCGAATACCAGCGCGCAGCACGCAAGCAGCCATTTCGCAACCTGGGCGCGTACCGGGTCAGGCGCCTCCCGCCCGTAAGTCATCGGCGTCATATGCTGAACGAGAAATCCCTGCTTTTTTCGACCATGGCGATTCTATGCCGCCCCCGGGCGCCCGCGCCCGGCTCCTTCAACAAAATTTGATCTGCATCAAACTTTCCGTCAGGCGCGGCCTGCCGCCCCCCGCCCCGTGGTTTTCCGTTTTTCCGAAAGCTTGATATGCATCATGTTTTTTTCCGCACAGACTGAATTAGATTGACGCCTATAACACGCCGCCCGGCGTTTCCGCCAAACCAACAAGGAGGCACTTATGGCTGAAGTGACACGCGACCCCGGCCCGACCCTCGATGAGCTGGAAGAGGGCATTCCGATCATGCAGCAGCTTCTGGACAACCCGTTCCTGTTGCTCTTCCTCGGTATTGCAATGCCGACGGTTCTCTACATCATCTGGGGCGTGATGGAGATCGTCACCATCCCGGTCGGCAAGTGAGCCGCCGCCGGCGCGTCCCTGATAACCCCGCTAAGGAGAACTGCCCATGAGCGCTATCCAGCCCCCGCCCGCCCGAGTCTGGTGGAAGCAGCCGATCGACCGTCTCGAGGGCACCTGGATCGTCCTGGCTCTGATCTGGTGCCTGGTCATGTTTTTCATGATGCCGTACTGGCACCTGTTCGGAAAACAGAACCTCGCCAACGAGGCCTATCGCACGACTTCGGAAGCCTATACCACGAAGACGCAGGCAATGGTGGACAAGTATACCGTGCGCAAGGAGACCGAGCAGCAGATTCCGGTCGTCCGTCCGCCGGAGGGAAGCGACGTCTACCTGATCGCGCGGCTGTGGAACTGGTGGCCGATGCTCGAGCTTGAATCCGGCAAGAGCTATCGCCTGCATTTGATGTCCATGGACTGGCTGCACGGGTTTTCGCTGCAGCCGGAAAACATCAACATCCAGGTGCATCCCGGCTACGACCACGTGCTGACCATCACGCCGACGGCGCCGGGCGTCTATTCGATCATCTGCAACGAGTACTGCGGCATCAATCATCACACGATGTCGAGCAAACTCTACGTCAAGTAAAGGGGACGGTGATGGCAATCAACAGAATGTTCCGCACCTGCCCGGCCACGGGCCTGACGTACCACGAGCCGGCGGAGGCCTTGATGAAGGCGAACGCCGTTGCCGGCGTGGTATTCCTGCTCGTGGGTGGGATTCTCGCGCTGCTCGTGCTGCTCACGCGCTGGCCGGCGGTCCACCTGCTGCCGGCGGACTGGTTCTACCTGGTGCTCACCGGCCACGGCCTGGACATGCTGGTGTTCTGGATCATCTTCTTCGAAATAGCGGTCCTTTATTTCTGCGCATCCACACTGCTGCGGTGCCGGCTCGCGACCCCGAAGATGGCGTGGCTCGGGTTCTGGTTGATGATCGTCGGCGCGCTGATGAACAACTTCGCGGTGTTCAAGGGCGATTCGAGCGTGATGTTTACCTCGTACGCACCGATGGGCGCGCACCCGACGTTTTATCTCGGCCTGATCCTGTTCGCAGTGGGGGCGTTGATCGGCTGCTTCGTGTTTCTCGGGACGCTGGTAGTGGGCAAGGCGGAGGGCACTTACAACGGCTCGATCCCGCTCGTGACCTTCGGCGCGTTGACGGCGTGCATCATCGCCGTCTTCACCATCGCCGCCGGTGCGATCATCCTGATTCCGACATTCCTGTGGTCGGTGGGGCTGATCCCCAACATCGACTCCCTGATGTACCGCACGGTGTGGTGGGCGTTCGGGCACTCCTCGCAGCAGGTCAACGTGTCGGCGCATGTTTCGGTGTGGTACGCGGTCGCCGCCATCGTGTTCGGTGCGAAGCCGTTGTCCGAAAAGGTGAGCCGCACCGCGTTCTTTCTCTACATCCTGTTCCTGCAACTCGCTTCGGCGCACCATCTGCTCGCCGATCCGGGACTGACGTCGAACTGGAAGATCTTCAATACCAGCTACGCGATGTACCTGGCGGTGCTTGCGAGCATGATACACGGGCTCACCGTACCCGGCGCGATCGAGGTTGCGCAGCGCGAGAAGGGCTACAACAAGGGTTTGTTCGAGTGGCTGCGCAAGGCGCCGTGGGGCAACCCGGTGTTCTCGGGCATGTTCATGTCGCTCATCGGCTTCGGCTTCCTCGGCGGGATTTCGGGCGTCGTGCTCGGGACCGAGCAGCTCAATCTGATCATGCACAACACGTTCTACGTGCCGGGGCATTTCCACGCGACGGTGGTGGTGGGCACCACGCTCGCCTTCATGGCGATCACCTACTTCCTGATCCCGACGCTGTTCCGCCGCGAGATCATGTTCCCGAAGCTCGCGCAGTGGCAGCCGTATCTGTTCGGCATCGGCATGAGCGCGTTCGCGCTATTCATGATGGGCGCGGGCACGCTCGGCGTGCCGCGCCGGCACTGGGACATGACGATGGCGGGCAACCTGCTGCCCCATGAATGGCCGGGGACGGCATACCTGATGGTGGGGTTGATGGCAGTTAGCGGCATCGTTGCGGTCGTGGGCGGCGCTGCATATCTCCTGATCACCGTGGGCTCGGTGTTCTTCGGCAAGCGTATCGAAACGCCCGGCTACAAGCGTGTGCGCGTGGCCGAAGGCATGGCCGCTCCGGCGCCCGCGCAGCCGGTGGCGGCAGCGATCACCGGCCACGGCGGCGTCGGCATGGGCGGCATGGTGGCACCGGGCACCTTCGCGCTGGCGATGGTGCTGCTGGTGTCATTCGTGCTGTATTACTTCGTGAACTGGAAGTATCTGTCGCAGGTGTGGCCGCTCAGATGACGACGCGAGGCCAGGCGACAGCCGCGGCGAGCGGCCTCCTCCCGGTGCAGCCTGTCCCGGCATGTCGTCAGCCGGGAGCCGGGATCCGATCTCCAGGAACGGCGCTGGTGCGCGCCCGCGCCGTCGCTGCCCTGGTGCCGGGACTCTTCAAGCTGCGTATCGGTGCGGTCATTGCGTTCACCGCGCTCGCCGGCCTCGCCGTCACACCCGGCCGTGGCGTGGCGTGGTGGGAGATCACGCTACTCGGGCTTTCCGTGCTGATCGCGTCCGCCGCGGCCGGCGCGTTCAACCAGTACTACGAAGCGGACCTCGACCGCCGCATGCGCCGCACCCGGGGACGGCCGTTCGCGACCGGCGCACTGCGGGCGGGCCCGGGATGGCTCGCGCTCATCATGCTCATGGTGGGGGGCGCCGTGGTGGCCACCGCGCTTGCGCTCAATCTGGACGCAGCCTTCTACGTATTTCTCGGCGCCTTTTTCTACGCTGTTGTCTACACCGTGTGGCTTAAGCGCCGCACTTGGCTTAACATCGTCGTCGGCGGTGCCGCCGGCAGTTTCGCCGTGCTCGCCGGCGCGGCGGCGGTGACGCCCCAGTTGGATGCCATCGCGATCGTGTTCGCCGCCATGCTGTTCCTGTGGACGCCATCACATTTCTGGTGTCTCGCCATCGCCTGCCGCGAGGATTACGCTGCGGCCGGCGTGCCGATGCTGCCGGTGTTGATCGGCAATGCACGCACCGCACGCGTGATCCTTTCCAACACGGTCGCGCTGGTCGCCACCTCGCTCACGCCGCTCGCCTTTGGCATGGGATGGATCTACGCAGTGGGCGCGGCGAGTGGTGGCGCGTTCTTTCTGGCGCGCAATCTCGCGCTGGTGCGGCATCCGGACCGGGCGAGCGCGATGCGCTGCTTCCACGCCTCGCTCGCGCAGCTCACGCTGGTTCTCGCTTCGGCGATGCTCGACCGGACGATAGCGGGGTAGGGCTGCGCCATGTTGTCGCACACGATATTCCAGCCGGAGTTGCTGCTCGTCGCGCTGGGACTCGGAAGCAGCATGGGTGGCGTCACGCCGGCCACGCTGCTGACGCTTCCCGCGCATCGCGTGGAAGCCGTGGCGACGGCAGCACCGGCGCAGGCCCCGGGGTTCGACGAACGCGCCGCACTGCGCCTCTCGCAGAGCGCAGTCGGGAAGCCGGTCGGCGAGCACGTGCTGACCGACCGCACAGGGCGGCGCTTGAGCTTTACCGCATACCGCGGCAAGCCGGTGCTCGTCAACTTCGTCTACACCGGCTGCAGCCACGTCTGCCCGACCGCGACACGGTTTCTCGCACAGGCGGTCGGTGAAGCCGAGCGCGCCCTCGGAGCGCAGAACTTTGCGGTGCTCACGATCGGATTCAATCTGCCGTTCGATTCACCGCAGGCGATGGCGGACTTCGCGCGCCGCCACGGGGTGGACCGGCCCAACTGGGAGTTCGTCAGTCCGTCTGCCGGCGGCGTGGCGCGACTTACGCGCGATTTCGGCTTCAGCTTTGTTCCGAACTCCGGCGGCTTCGACCATATCACGCAGGTGAGCATCGTCGACGCCGAAGGAAAGATTCACCGCCAGGTTTACGGCGAGAACTTCGATCTGCCGTTTCTGATCGAGCCGCTGCGTGAACTTGTCACCGGCACGCCGATGGAAGGGCTCAACTGGACCCAGGCGCTCGATCGCATTCGCATCCTGTGCACCGTCTACGACCCCGCGTCGGGGAAGTACCGCATCGACTACGCGCTCTTCATCGAAATCCTCACCGGACTCTCCGTTTTCGGCGGCGCGCTGCTGTTCCTGCGCAGCGGACGCAACCGGCGCCATGCTATCCGCCGCAGCTAGGGAACATCTGATCAAGTCGTCCTCGCCCCCGATTAGAGCCTTCGAGGGCAGGCTGCGGCGGGGACCCAATCACATCCTTGTATATCCTGGATTCCCGCCTGCGCGGGAATGACAAGACCAAGGTTATTCAGAGCTTCCCTAGCAGCGTGGCCGGCGCTTGATGCATATCAATCCCGGGCCGCTTGCCGCACGCTAACATGGGCGCGAGGCGATGAGTCACTGCTCACCGCTTACCGCTTACCGAGTGGCCGTGTTAAGACGCATACAGCTTGCCGGACAATGGATCTTCATGCGCGTCGAGAGCCTGTTCAACCTGGCTTTCGGCGACCGGATGAATCCGCTTTATTACCTCGGTCCGATCTCGTACCTGATGTTCTGGATCGTGGTGGCAAGCGGGCTTTATCTTTACATATTCTTCAAGACCGGCGTGGAGGAGGCCTATGCTTCGGTCGAACACCTGACCCTGCAGCAATGGTACTTGGGCGGCGTGATGCGCAGCCTTCACCGCTATGCTTCCGACGCGATGGTTCTTACCATGGCTTTGCATCTCGCGCGCCATTTCACCTTTGACCACTACCGCAGCTTCCGCTGGTTCTCGTGGGTGACCGGCGTGGTGCTGCTCTGGCTGGTGTATGCCGCCGGAATCAATGGCTACATGCTGCCGTGGGACCGCTTGGCGCAGTTCGTGGTGGTGGCCACCGCCGAGTGGTTCGACTGGCTGCCAATGTTCAAGGGCGCACTGATCCGCAACTTCATTTACGCCGACAGCGTCAACGACCGCCTGTTCTCGTTGCTCTCCTTCATCCACATCGGTGTGCCGCTCGCGACTCTCGCGCTGCTGTGGGTGCACACCCACCGCGTGCCGAACGCCAGGACCAGCCCGCCGCGGCCGATCGCCGCGACGGTGACCGCGGCGCTCATCGTGCTGTCGCTCTTCAAGCCCGCAGTGAGCCAGGAACATGCGGACCTCGCCGTGGCGGTGACGACCATCGAGTTCGACTGGTTCTATCTTCTGGTCTATGCGCTGATCTACCGCTGGACGCCGGGCGAGGTGTGGCTGCTGGTGGGCGGCGCAACCGCATTCTTTGTCTTGCTGCCGTGGCTGCCGCCCAGGCTTGCGCGCAAGGGCAAGGCGTTCAGCGTGCTGGTCCACCCGGACAACCGAATCGTGCCGGCGCGCGAAGGCGAAACCATTCTCGACGCCGGGCTGCGCGAGGGTGTTGCGCTGCCCTTCGAGTGCCGGTACGGCGGCTGCGGCGTGTGCAAAGGTCGCGTCCTGTATGGCGCGGTCGACCATGGCGCCTATCAGCCGAGCGTGCTCACGGAAGCGGAGAAACGGGAAGGCAAGGCGCTGTTCTGCTGCGCCACGCCGCTCACCGACGTGGAGGTTGAATATGTGCCGGTGGCGACGCCGGGTGGCGTTCCCGTCAGGACCTGCACGGCGCGGGTGCACAGGATGGCGCGGCTCGCGGATAACGTGATGCAGGTGTTCATCAGGCCGGAAGGCGGCGAGGTACTGCACTTTTACGCCGGGCAATACATCAACATCATCCTCGACGACGGCGAGCGGCGCAGCTTCTCTTTCGCCACCGCGCCGCAGGAAGCAGAACTGATCGAACTGCACATCCGCTGGATCCACGGGGGGCGTTTTACCACGCATGTTTTTACGGCGATGAAAGAGGGCGACGCGGTGCGCTTCGAGGGGCCGCTCGGCGCGTTTTTCCTGCGCGAGGACAGCGCGAAGCCGATCATATTCGTGGCCGGCGCGACCGGGTTTGCACCGGTGAAAAGCATGGTGGAATACGCGTTTGGCAGCGGCATGAAGCGCAAGATGATCCTCTACTGGGGCGTGCGCGCGCTTGGGGACCTCTATCTCGGCGAACTGCCGTGGCGCTGGGAAAAGGAGCACGATAATTTCAAGTTCGTGCCGGTGCTCTCGGATCCCGCGCCGGAAGACCACTGGACCGGACGCACCGGCCTGGTGCACGAGGCGATCCTCCAGGATTTTCCCAACCTGAGCGAATACCAGATCTATGCTTGCGGCTCGGTCGAAATGGTCGCCGCCGCGCACCCGGCGTTCCTCGCTCGCGGACTCACGCAGGACGACTGCTTTTCGGACGCGTTCAAACTCGTGCCGCACTTGAAGACCGCCACGCCGCAGGCTGAGATGGTGCGGCTGGGGGGAGGCGCATGAGCCAGGGAGCAGGGATCGGCGCAACGCGGAGCAGGGGCCCCGTTTACGGGGATGCGACCGTGGAGCCGATCATTTGCGCGTCGTGGTGGTGCCGATCCTGTGCGCGTCTTCGGGGTCAGATCCCAGAGGGGTCCCTCTTCCGCCCTGCGACGCGCCCCGTTTCGCGGGGATGCGACCCAGGCGAATGCGCCAGGCCGCCGACGCGATGCTGATCGAACTTGCAACGTGATATCGGAGGCGGCGCCATGAAAACGGCGTTGCGATTTATTGCGCAAGCGCTGCTCTACCTGCCGTTCATGGTGCTGATCGGGTACTTTTCGACCTCTCCCGCCTACCGCCATCTCGGCGCCGACCAGGCGCTGATCCGGCTCTCGTTCAGCCATGCCGCGCAGCGCATCGGCGAATGCCGGCAGCGCACGCCGGAGGAACTGGCAAAGCTTCCGCCCAATATGCGCGCGCCGCTCGTTTGCCCGCGCGAACGCGCGCCGGTGGCAATCGAATTGGAGATCGACGGCAAACTGGTTTACCAGGCGGCGGCGTCGCCTTCGGGGTTCACCAGGGACGGCGCGGCCACCGTCTACCAGCGCTTGCCGATCGCGGCCGGCCGCCATCGCTTCACCGCGCGCCTCAATGACCGCGTCGCGCCTGGTTTCCATTACGAACGCGACGTGACCCTGGACCTCGAGCCGGGGCGCGTGCTGGTCATCGACTTCAACGCAAGCCAGGGCGGTTTTCTCTTCAAATGACCGCGATGCCGCAGACCGTTCCAGCTTACGGCGCGATCCAGGCCGCCGGCGTTGGCGCGTTGCGGCCGATCGAGCGCGCGTTCGACGCCGTATTCCAGGCCGCCGCCAATCCGTGGCGCCACTTGGGCGCACTCTCCTTTTTCTTTTTCTGGATCGCCACCGCGAGCGGGATCTATCTCTACATTTTCTTCGACACCAGCGTGGAAGGAGCTTATCGGTCGGTGGAGGAACTCACGGATGGGCAGTGGTACGCCGGGGGCGTGATGCGGAGCCTCCACCGTTACGCTTCCGACGCGCTGGTCGTGAGCGTCGTCCTGCACCTCGTGAAGGAGTTGCTCGCCGGCCGCTTCGCCGGGTTCCGCTGGTTTTCCTGGGTGAGCGGCGTGCCGCTCTTGTGGTTGCTGCTGGCGTCCGGCATCGTCGGCTACTGGCTGGTGTGGGACGAACTTGCGCAGTTTATCGCGCTCGCCACCGCGGAATGGTTCGACGCCCTGCCGCTCTTTTCCGAGCCCCTGGCGCGCAACTTTCTTGCTCCGGGCAGCGTCGACGACCGGCTTTTCACGCTGCTCATGTTTCTGCATATCGGGCTGCCGCTCGCGCTGCTCGCCGGCATGTTCATCCACGTGCAGCGCGTCAACTACGGCGACGTCGCTCCCGGGCGCGTGCTCGGCTGGGGAACATTCCTCGCCTTGCTTGCGCTCTCGCTCGCAAGACCCGCGACGAGCATGGATCCTGCAAACCTCGCCCTTGTGACTCAGGCGGTCGCACTGGACTGGTTTTACCTTGCGTTCTACCCTCTGTTCTATGAGTGGTCGCCCAACGCCGTGTGGGCGCTGGCGGCGGCAGCGACGGCTGCGCTGCTTGCGCTGCCGCTCGCCGCGCGCCGCGCCCGTCCGCCGGTCGCGCACGTCGACCTTGCCAATTGCAACGGCTGCGGGCGTTGTTTCGCTGACTGCCCATACGCCGCGGTCGTGATGCGCCCTCGCCAACTTAGCTTCGTGCAAATGGGTGACAACGCATTTGCACCACAAATCTCCCCTCTCCCGTCCCCGGGAGAGGGGTCGGGGGTGAGGGCTGAGCGGAATCAGGTAAGTTTACGAGGCTCAGTAGGCGGCCGGCCAGGACAACAGCATGCGGTCGTGATTCCGGGGCTTTGCGCGAGCTGCGGCATCTGCACCGGCGCGTGCCCGTCCTCCACGCCGTTTCGGAGCAGCCAACGCCTTGTGACGGGGATCGACATGCCGCAGCAGCCGATCGATACAGTGCGCCAGGAACTTGAGCGCGAGCTACTGAGCATTGCGGAAGAACGTTATCCGCTCGGCTCCCACCCCTCCAGCCCTCACCCCCGGCCCCTCTCCCAAAAAGGGAGAGGGGAGGCGATTGTTCCCCTTCTCCCTCCGGGAGAAGGATCAGGGATGAGGGAAGGCGAGCGGCGGGTGATGGTCTTCGGCTGCGGCCACGGCGCGGCGGCAGCGGCCTGCAAGAGCCGGGACGTCGCGACATTCAGCCTGCTTTGCATCGGCATGCTGCCGCCGGCCTTCATCGAATATGCGCTGCGGAATGGCGCGGACGGTGTGCTCATCGCGGCATGCCGCGAGGGTGACTGCGAGTATCGGCTCGGCGAGCGTTGGCTTGGCGAGCGGCTTGCCGGCGCGCGCGAGCCCCATCTGCGGCCGAGCGTGCCGCGGGAGCGCGTGCGGCTCGTCTACGCCGGTTGCGGCGAGGAGAGCGTGCTGCGGCGGGAACTCGCGAGCCTCCATGCGGCGCTCGCGCGCCTGCCGCGCAACCAGCGCCGTCGATCGTCACGCGACAAGTTCTCCGTGAGCGCAGGAATGACAAAGAGGAATGTGCAAGCATGAAATCCCTGCTCATGAGATATGTTGACACGGCGCTGCCGGGGCTTAAACGCTCCGCGTGGCGCGCAGGCCTCGGCGCGACGCACTACGAGCTGGCCATTCCCGGAGACGAGCGGCGCGCGCTCGCGGTCGGCTGGCTCGCCCTGGGCCTCGCCTCCCTGATCGGGGCCGGCGTTTTTTCCATCCTGCTGGTGCTGGCGCGCACTCCCTATCTCCAGCATCTGTTTCCAGTGGTCGATTTCTTCCGCGTCGCGCTGATCGTCCACGTCGACCTTTCGGTGCTGGTCTGGTTTCTCGCCTTGGGCGGCGTCCTGTGGAGCATCAACAGCGAGAGACGTCTGGTCGCGCTCGGCTGGGCGGCCCTGGTGCTCGGAGCGGCCGGTGCCCTACAGATGAGCATCGCGCCGTTCTTCGGATTCGGTCTTTCGATCATGAGCAACTACGTGCCGGTGCTCGACGATGCCTGGTTCCTGGGGGGGCTCAGCGTTTTCGGCGGCGGCTTTTTCCTGCTCACCGTGCGCAGCCTCGCCGCTGTGCCGCGCGTCGGCGTACGCCCGGATGGCGCTGCCGCGTTGCGCTTTGGACTCAATGCCGCGGCGGTGTCGGCAGCGGTGGCGCTGATCGCGCTTGCGTGGTCGTACGCCGCACTGCCCGGGGATCTGCCACGCAAAGGCTACTTCGAGGTGCTGTTCTGGGGCAGCGGCCACGTGATTCAGTTCACCTATACGCTGTTCATGCTGGTGGCATGGTTGTGGCTCGCCTCGGAGTCGGGCGCACGCGTGCCGCTTACGCCGCGCGTCGCGATACTCATGTTTTCGATCGCGCTCGTCTCGGTGTTTCTCACGCCGGTCATCTATCTCGCCTACGAGGTCACCTCGGGCGAACACCGGCGGCTCCTTACCTGGCTGATGGAGTTCGGCGGCGGCCTCGCAATCATGCCCGTGACTTTGGCGGTGGCGTTGGGCATATGGCGCGGTGACGCTGCTTTGGGCGCGCGGCGCCCCCTGCGTGCAGCGCTGGTCTCGTCGATCGTGCTGTTTGGCGTCGGTGGGATCATCGGGTTCATGATCCAGGGCAGCAACGTGCGGATTCCCGCGCACTATCACGGTTGCATCATCGGTGTCACGCTCGCACTGATGGGTGTGGTTTATCTGCTTCTTCCGCGGCTTGGGTTTGCTGCGCCTTCGGTGAAGCTGGCCACGCTGCAGCCGTATCTCTACGGCTTCGGCCAACTGCTGCACATCGGCGGGCTCATGTGGTCGGGCGGCTACGGCGTGCAGCGCAAGGTCGCTGGCGGCGAACAGGTGCTGCGCAGTGCGGGCGAGATCGCGGGAATGGGGTTGATGGGACTGGGCGGGCTCATTGCGGTGGCCGGCGGATTAATGTTCGTCGTCGTGGTGCTCCAGTCGATGTGGCGCGGAAGGGGCGTAGAGCGCAATGACGGCAACGCCTCAAGCTGAGGATGCCGGGCAAGGCACGCGCCTCCTGCGGCGCTGCGCCGCCGCCGGGGTCGCGCTGCTCTACGCGGTCATCGTGACGAGCGCATACGTGAGATTGGCGCAGGCGGGGCTGGGGTGCGCCGACTGGCCCGCGTGCTATGGCGCGCAAATTGCGGTTCCCGCTGCGGGAGGCGAACCGTCTCTCTTGTTCACGGTAATCGCGCGCCGTCTCGCCGCGGCGGCGGCCGGTTTCGTGGTGATCGCGATCGTCGTGGCGCACTTCGGCACGAAGCACCGGCAGGCTGGGGGCACGCCGGTCGTCGGCGCGCTCGCTGCGCTCACGATATTTCTCGCGCTGCTCGGGCGGGTCACAACCGCTGCCCCGCTCCCGGTGGTGACGTTGGGGAACCTCCTGGGCGGCATGCTGATGCTCGGACTCCTGGCGTGGCTGCGCCTCAGCCTCGTTGCGCCGCTAGGACAACATCGTGCGAAGTGGAGTCGCTGCGCGGAGTTTGGATTGGTCCTGCTTGCGGCCCAGCTCGCACTGGGGGCCATGGTGAGCGCCCACCACGCGGCTGCCACCTGCGCCACTTTTCCTGAGTGCCATGGACAATGGTGGCCGTCCGGAGGCGATCTTTTGCTGCTCGATCCGTGGCGCGTGCCCGCACTCCATTCGGGCGCCGCGCTCGCCGCGGATCCCGCGCGCGCCGCGCTGCACATGCTGCATCGCTTCGGCGCGCTTATTGTCGTGATTTACTGGGCCGGATTTGCGGCTTTCGCGTGGCGGTCGCGCACACCGAATGCCGCCGCGGCGGCACTGACGGCCCTCGTGCTGCTCATGCAAGGGATCGTGGGGGCTGCTGCCGTGGTGCTGCAGCTTCCGCTGGCGCTTGCGGTCGCGCACAACGCGCTCGCTGCGCTCGCCGTGCTCGCCGCGGTGGGCGCTTATTCTTACTCAAGATCAGCGGATGCGGCGAGCGTATCGGCTGCGTGCCAGATGGTCACCTCGAAATAGCCCTCGGGGACGAACCGGCAGCGATAGTGGAAACCGTTGTGGGTGAGAATCTTGAACAATGGGCGCGGCTCGCAGTGCAGCAGCATCACGATCTTTTTTCCGCGCGGCAGTCGATCGAGCGCTTCGAGCACGCGCACCATCGGTTCGGGCGGCTCCCACCCGCGGGCATCGATCGTCTCAAAGATTTCCAGCGGGCTTCCGCTCATCGTTTCGCTCTGTCTTCCGACGCCTTACGCCCATAACCCAGCTCGTGCGCCGGAAGATTGTTGAACATTGGCAGCCATCAGCATAAGTGTCTACCGTGCGTCGTGCCTTGATTCCCATCAAGAAATCCGGGACTGACGGCGCGAGCGATGGCGCTAGGAACATAGCGACTTTCCCGTAACCAATATTTTGGTGCTGGAACCCACCAAAGCGAAACGATATCGCGCTTTAACTGCCCGCCAGCAATTCTGCGGAGGGTGCATGTGCACCGTTCGCAAGCTGGATGCCGCGTGGCATGGCGGGGGAGATAGGAGGTAACAGAAGATGGAGACACCACGCGGCGCCGAACAGGAATGGAAGCCGTGCCCCCTCGACTCCGACGGGTTCCTGACGGCGCCCCAAGAATGGCACGCGGAAATCGCCCGGACGCTCGCCCGAAACGACGGGCTGGAACTCGACGAGGCACACTGGAAGGTCATCCGGTTCCTTCGCAGCCATTATGATAAAGCGAAGACCGTGCCGACCATGCGAGAAGTGCGCCAGGGCACGGGCTGTTCAACGCGGGACCTCTTCGCGCTGTTCCCGGCGGGAGTTCCTCTGACGCAAGGCGTGAAGATCGCGGGGCTCCCCAAGCCGACGGGATGCAAGTAGATGTTGGTTGGAAAGCTCATGCGGGATACTGCTCGCAGACTCACCAAACAGGACATCGAAACCCTCGCCTACTTTCGGTATCAGTTGCGGCTCTTTTTGCGTTTCAGCGAGAAAATCTGCCAGAAGCACAACGTTACGCCGCTGCAATACCTGCTGCTATTGCATGTTCGAGGATTCCCGGGCCGCAATTGGGCGACGGTCAGCGAGTTGGCCGAGCGGCTGCAGGCGCATCACCATGGCGTCGTTGCCTTGGTTTCCCGTTGCGAGAAGCAGGGGCTGATCGAACGCCGGCCGAGCCATAAAGACCGCCGGAAGGTGGAAATCCATCTATTGCCCAAAGGCAACCGGTGCTTGGAACGGCTCGCCAAACTGCATCGGAACGAATTGACCTCGCTGCAGAAAAAATATTGGTCACCTCTGGATATCATAGCGAGCAAGGCCAGGCGCAAGAAGCGACGCAAAGACAGATGAGACATTCAAGCAGTCAGGTGACCGTCAAGTGAGCACGCGCCGCAGTGACGGTTTATTTGCCGCGCGCGTGCTGCACGTCCTGGCAGCCGTGTTCTGGATTGGCGGCGTGGCGATGGTTACCGCCGTGCTGCTTCCCGCGGTACGCCGGCTTGGGACGCCGGAGGAACGGGTTGTCTTCTTCGAGCAGGTCGAGCGCGGCTTCGCTGCGCAGTCGCGCGTGACGACTTTGATCGTGGCCGCGAGCGGTTCTTATCTCGTCTACCGGCTCGATTGGTGGGAGCGCTTCTCGCATCTCGAGTACTGGTGGATGCACGCGATGGTCGCGGTGTGGGCGATCTTCACGCTGATACTGTTCGTACTCGAGCCGCTGTTCCCGCACCGCCGGCTCGTCGAGCGCGCGCCGCGCGCTGGATTCGACCTTCCGGCTGATGACGCGTTTCCGCTGGGTGCTGCTGATGCTGAGCCTGATCACGGTTGCGGGCGCGGTGGCCGGAAGCCACCGGTATTTGCTGTTTTCCTGGTTGCATGATGTGCTATGAATGAACTGCCGCTCAATCGACCCAGGCGGCCGCCGGCGCCGCCTGCCGCGGGCGGCTTCGCGCTGTGGAACCTGGGTTTTCGCCCGTTCTACCTATTGGCGAGCCTCTTCAGTGCTTTCAGCGTGCTGCTTTGGACAGTGCAGTACTCGGGTTACATACAAATCGCAGCGGTCGTTCGCGTCTTCGTTGGCATAACGTCGCCCGGACAGTATCTGGCGAGCATTCAGCTATCCGGGCTGCTCTGGGCTGCCGCGTTCGGTCTTTACGCGGTCCGATACTGGCCCATACTTTCGCGGCCCCGAGTGGACGGCAAGCCGGGATGACGATGAACGGGGACGGGATGCGATGATCGAGCGTGTGACGGCGTGGCAATGCATCGGCTGCGGGCGGATCGAGGGTGCGCAGCCCTGTATCGGAATCTGCGAGGACCGCAAAGTCGATTTTGTGTACGCCCCCGACCACGAGGTAGCGCTCGCTCAGTTGGCTCTCGCGCGCTCGCAGACGGAAGCACTCGCCGCGTTGGTTCGCCAGTTCGTACACACGACGCCGCGTGAGGGCGAATGGGAGCGAAGCTACCGGGCGCTGCAGGCACGCGCACGAGAAATGCTGAAAGGACTCGCCACGAACAGCGACTGTTAGGGGAGTCCACACAACCTCTGACCGCATGCCTGGTCCCTTTGGCGGCTCGCGAGCGTCGTCGTTGCGTTCCTTGTTGCGGTGTCAGGATACTTCTTTCAACTTGGCGTTGAGAAAATCGCGCAAGACCACAGCATTGTTATGCTCAACGTCGTGCGCGCTGTAGAGCAGGGTGACGTTCCCGCGCCGCGCCCCAACGAGGATCGATGCCCAGGAATCGGGATGAGCCTCGAGTTCCAGCCGGTAGCGGCGTTGAAATTCGGGCCACCTGGCGGGATCGTGTTTGAACCAGCGGCGCAATTCGTCGCTGGGCGCGGCTTCCTTGAGCCATGTGCCCAACGGGAGCGAAGCGCGCGCAACGCCACGAGGCCACAGGCGGTCGACTAAGACGCGGTAGCCGTCCGTTCTCGCCGGCTTGTCGTAAACGCGTTTGATCTTGATCATGTTGACCCCGATCCAGACGAACCCGTTGGCGGACATATTCGCGGGATTCCGAACTTGCGCCCTGTCGTAGGTTGACAAGCTCCTACAGCAACACGACCCCGTGATGCTTCGCCTGCAGCGTTCGGCCAGCTCTCCGACCGTCGACCATTCCCGCCCGGGAAACCCCTTGATTTGCAGCATCAGCAGGTACTGCAAGGGGGTTACGCCCTTCCTGCGGGTCACCTCTTCGCTGAAACGGAGAAAACGGCGCAGTTGGTAGCGGAAATGTGCGAGGGTCTCGAAATCGGCTTTTGACATGCGGTGGCCGGATCTCTTTTGCTCGCTGTTTTTTCATGGGCAAACTGCGTGTGTCGGGCGGGCATCTGGCGGCGGCGGTTTCCAACGCGGGCGGGCTGGGACTGGTCGGGGGAGGCTACGGGGATCCCGCCTGGCTGCGCGCGGAGTTGTCGCGTGTTACCGAAGAGACGGACAGCCCCTGGGGTGTGGGCCTCATCACCTGGTCCGTCGACCGGAACGTGTTGGACCTCGCCCTGGGCTATCGCCCCGATGCGTTTATGCTCTCTTTCGGTGATCCTCGCCCCTATGCTTCCGCGATTAAGTCCGCAGGCTGCAAGCTGATCTGCCAGGTTCAGGATGTTGAGCAAGCGCGGGTGGCGCGCGAGGCGGAGGCCGACGTCATCGTCGCCGAGGGTACCGACGCGGGAGGGCACAGCGGCGCTCGCGCGACATTGCCGCTCGTGCCCGCGGTAGTGGATGCGGTGGCGCCCACACCCGTGGTGGCGGCCGGCGGCATCGCCGACGGTCGCGGCCTCGCGGCGGCGCTCATGCTGGGCGCTCACGGAGCACTGATCGGCACGCGCTTCTACGCGAGCACCGAGGCTCTCGGCCGGGACAGCGCGAAACAGCGCATCGTCGCCGCCAAAGGCGAGCAAACCGCCCGCACGCGCGTGTTCGACATTGTGCGTGGGTACGGGTGGCCTGCGGTCTATCCTGGCCGCGCGATTCGCAACCGTTTTCTGGAACGCTGGGACGGTCGCGAGGGCGAACTGGCGGCCGCGCTGGAAACCGAGCATGCAGCGTATCAGGCGGCGGCTCGCGCGGGCGATTACGAGACGGTGGCGGTTTGGGCTGGAGAGGCCGTCGATCTTATCCACAGCGTGGAGAGCGCAGCGACGCTTGTCGCTCGGATCAGTGCCGAGGCCGAAGCCCGGTTGCATGCCGGTGCCGGGTTTGTCCAGTAGGTGTGAGGGAATCGCGTGATCCGCCGGAGCGGATGCCACTCGACAGATCGGGGCTTGGCGCGGAATTGCTGCGGACGAAGAGCGCGACGAACCAGCCGCAAAGGAGCAGCACCGCGACCGTGATCATGGAGTTGGATTTTCGCAACTCTTCGGCATACGAAACCCGTTACTTGGATTTTTGAACATACACACCCCTCCGCTCCGGCGAAGGCGGGGCCTCCTCGTAAGCTGCGCACAGCTCCATGTAGTTCCTGGAAGGGACGTCGCCCGGATACAACTCGACCACCCGCTCGAACAATTTCCTCGCCTCCGAGAAGCGCCCTTCAAGAAACAGGTCAAGCCCTTGCCCGTAGATAGCTATTGCCTCCATGCGTTCCGTCGCCACACTGTCCGTTAACCCCAGCATTTCATAAACGTCCAGCGGCGCGGTTTTCCCCTTCAACGCCACCTTCGCCAGCCGGCGGAAAACGAACCTGTCGGGCCGATGCGATTCGGCCTCGTCCCGGGTGCTTTCAGAGACGGCGATATTCGTGCCGAAATCCTTATTGAGTGGTTCCAGCCTCGCGGCGACGTTGACCTCGTCGCCGATCACCGTGTAGTCAAAGATCTCTTTTGAGCCCAGATTGCCGACAACCATTTCGCCCGTGTTGATGCCGATTCTCACATTCAGGAGCGGCTTCCCTTCGCGGCGCCACTTCTCCCGGAGCTTCGTCATCTCTTCCATCATGAGCAGGGCCGTCTCACACGCACGAGCGGCGTGATCCACCTGCGTCGCCGGCGCATTCCACTCCGCCATGATCGCGTCCCCGATAAACTTGTCCAACGTACCGCCGGTCTCCTTGATACACTTCATCATCTGATTCAGGTACTCGTTAAGAATCGCGCTCACATCCTCGGGCGCCATCTTTTCCGATAACGAGGCAAACCCCTCGATGTCAGAAAAAAGCACGGTCACGCGTCTTCTCTCGCCACCCAACTTGAGCCTCTCGGGCGACTCAAGCACCTCCTTCAAAACCTGTGGCGCCACATAATGGCCGAAGGCGGACCTTATCTGCTTTTTCTCCCTTTCCTCAGCCACATACTTCAACAACACCACTCCAAGATAAGTGCCCGCCATCGCAACAGACACGTTTATTATTGGAAGCACCCATCCGTGTGCGAATAACGCCCAGTGGGCTCCGGTCACAGAGGCGGACAGCGTCGCAGCTACAGTGAATCCGATATACGGCCCTGTTGATGCGGCAGCCAACCCCACGATCAGGGCAAGCACGAGGATGTAAGCCTTCTCGGTCCACCCGCCGAGCTGACGAAGAAATCTCGCCGAAAGGATGTTGTCTATGATGTTGGCGTGTATTTCCACCCCTGGAGTCACCGGGCTGAATGGTGTTGCTCGAAGATCTGAAAGTCCGGCCGCGGACGCCGTTATCAGGGCGATCTTGTTATTGAACGTCCCAGCCGGCAGGGCCGGTTCTTTCCCCGCCCGAACGAGATCCGCCGACGCGATCACAGATTCGTACGGGATGTAGCGGTAGAAGGATTCAAAGTTGCCGCCTCCATGACCCTCGTGCGCGACCCGCCCTCCCTGATAATTAATCATTGCGCTGCCGTCAGGAAGCAGCGGGATTTCCGTGTCCCCTACAACTACGCGGTCATTTTCCATTCTGATGCTGTCCGGAGAAATCCCTTTTACTTCCGCCGCCACAATCAATGCCAGCGAAGGATACGCGGTATCCCGCGTCCCGAACCACGCAAGGGGCATGAACCTCCTGCATACCCCGTCCCGATCAGGAACGTAGTTGATGTGGCCGACACCCCGCGAGGCTCTTGCCAACTCATCGAAAGGGATCGTGGCATTGAAAAACAGGGTCTCGCGGTGTTGCAATCGAATGGGCGCGGCCGAATTGGCCAACGCCGACTTGATCCTCGAGGCGACATTCTCATCAGCCGCAAGACCTCGATCCAACGCCAGGTCATTCTCTCCCAAATAGAACACCGACGACTGAAAGACATTCCTGGACTTCCCCACCTGCGAGACAAACAAGGCATCGCTTAACTCGGGATTGAGGGCGTCCAGCCGGTGCTGGAGTTCCTCCCTTATCTCCGGGAGGTCGGCGTTCTTCGCCAGCGCTTTCAGTTGATGAATAATCGTGGAATCTACTTCCTGCCGCAGAGACTTTTCGGGAAAGAGAATATCAAAGCCGATTGCCCTCGCACCGTCGGACTCGAGATACTCGATCGCGTCGGCGTGAACGGCACGGGGCCATGGCCATCTTCCGTAGAACGGCTCGAGCCGTCTTATCGATTCCTCGGAGATGTTGAGGATGACGATATCGTCTGTGTGGCGGACAGGGCGCGCAAAGAAACGATACCTGGCGTCGAGGGTCTGCCTTTCGAACGAGTCGAGATGCCCCCCGACGTCGACAAAAGCGGCAAGAGACGCAAGAACGGCTATGAGCGCCGCGTATTTCACTTCCTGTCCGGCCTTAACTTGCCGCCGCCGCCGACCACATGGCAGTTAAAACAAAAGTCAAAGCCTGCGCCGGTTTTCTCCAACAGAGATGCTGCCGACTCCGTCTTGCCGGGAATGGGCGAACCCGCTGTGAAGGCAAAGTATTGCCCCTTGGGCACCTTGATTACCCGTCCACCGTCCAATGAAACTTCAATTTCGCCAAAACACGTGCTTGCACAATAGTTCTTGCCGTCATAACAGACACAGAAAGCGGTCCCGCGTACCCCTGCAGTCGCAAGGCTGGTCGTTATGGATGCCTTGCTCCCCTTCGGCAGATTGGACTCAAACCAAGCAAATCCTCTTTGCATCTTGATGTTGAAGTCCTTGGGATCCTTGCCCAGTTCTATATCGGAAGAAGGCCCTATCACGATGCGTCCAATGTCGGCAAGCGTTACGATCACGACCGCAGTCTTGTCCGTTCTTACCCTGTCCTCCCGAGAGATCTCTTGCCCGACCCTCAACGGACTCCAAAGATTTTGCCGGAACCTCTCGAACTTGCCATCCCGTATGGACACAACGAGACCTTCCATCTTCGCTTTTCCTTGTGCTGCCACCCCGAACATAGAGTGCGCGAAGAAAAGGAACATTGCCATCGTCACAACCGAGCCGGTTATGACCAAGCCCGTTCGCAAGTGCCTGCCAGACTTTTTCATGATGTCACCCCTCTCCATTGAACTCGAACCGGTTCGGACTCGACTCATGTGCACGCAGAAACAGATGGTCGAGCGCGTGCCCGACGCTGAAAAATACTCCGCGGCGGCTCGATGATCCGCCGAAATTTCTCCCTTCTCGACATCGCTGCCCCAAGAAGCGACAGTAAATCCCGAAAGGTCGCGGCTACCGGGGGAGTCCGGCGAGGGCAGGGGGACGCCGCGATGCCAGAAACTCGGCCGTTATGGTGTTCATGCCCCGCTGCAACGCCTGTTTTTCCACGTGCGCCTTGACATATCCCCGCACGAATGCCGGGACGCGTTGCAGGCGTTCCTCGGCTTCTGGTTCCCAAGCCACGTCGGAACCCTGCGGCGCAGAAAGCGCTGCTTCCGGCAATCGCCCTTGTGGTCTGACGTAAAGGCACTTCGGGTCCTCAGCGAGCAGTTCTCCGTGCAGAGCCAGCGCCCGCGCCCGGCAACCGCCGCAACTGTAGCGGAAATCGCAAGCGCCGCATTTTCCTCCCGGCAGTTCATTACGCAGGCTGACCAGCACAGGATTATCGTATCATAGCTGTTGCAGCGGCTCGGTTTTGAGATCACCGATCACCACGGGAATATAAGGACAGGGGGTTACGCACCCCTGGGGGCGTGATGCGGAAATAGTGCCGGCCTGCCAAGCATGCGCTCGACCAGTCGGCGTAGCCCTGGCCGGCTTGGCCCACATGTAAACCCTGCACCCGGCGCGTGTAGGGCGCGCAGCGGGCACGGATTTTCAGGCAAGGGTGCTTGTCTTGGAGCTGAACGATCTCGTGCAACGTTTCCTCGTAGCTTGCAGACGTGAGATCGGTCTGAGTGACGCCGCGCCCGGTGCACACCAGGAAAAATATGTTGAACGCCATCGCGCCTATCTGCTCCGCGAGATCAGCCAGCGCGGGAAGGTCGCGGCGGTTCTCTTCAAACACTGTCGTCTGCAGCACGATGGAGAGGCCCGCTTCGCGGGCCGCGTGGATGCCGCCGCGTTCGCCTCTCGCACCGTCCCATGCGGCGAACGCGACGGGAATGGTCTGGCCACGCGCGAAGGTGAATTCTTCCTGCGCGCGCGGAATGGCAATGACGGTCTTCCATACGCCGTCCTGCTTGTCTTGGGGCACTGAAGCGATCGTTCCGAACCCGCGCGCGAGAAGTTTTTCCACCGACCGCCGCGCTTGCAACGCTGGATCCGCGAGCGGATTGCCGGCCGCTCAGGAAGTGAGGAATACCTTGTCGGCTTCTTTCTTGCTGTAGTCCGTTGCCTCGGCGATTTCGCCAGCAGCGCGCCCCGAAAAGGGATACCAGTCAACTGCCATGTTCGGATATTTTTCGTCCACGTCGTTGTTGTGCGATGCCTGCCAGTCCGACTTCCACTGATAGATCGTGACCGGGCGGTCGGCCTCTCCCATGCCGAAGAACGGGATGCCGCTTTTGGGATCCGACGGAAATTCCACGGCAATCACGTCGCGGAACGCATGCACGCCGCCCGTCATCGTGTCATTTGCGGCGTCCCGCCATTCCAGTCGCAGCGCAAGCCGGTTCTCGTCGTAGAGCGCGCGCACTACAATCGCTTTGATACTCGACTCATAGGTGCGTGGCTTGACCACGGCCTGCGGAGCCAGCGGAATCTCCAGGATATCGGCGCCCTGCCACCCAGGATCGTCCGGATCGAGGCTAACTTGGGTAACCGGTCGCGCGAGGAGCGCAGCCTTTTGTTGAGCGCTCGTACGGCGCGCTGGCCAGAGCAGCCAGCCGGTCAAGACAGCAAACGATGTTCCGAGCACGGTTCGGCGCTGCAAATCAAACTTGTTTGCGATCATAGCGTTCTCCCGAAACCACAAGTCGCTTCGCAACCTGCCAAACCGTCGTCTACCGCCGCGGGTGATGCCCGCGCGGGCTGCTCGATCACGTCCGGGCCGGCGACCTCCTGGGATTCGAGCCCGAGCGCCCGCAACTCGCCTGCGAGAAAAGATGCCAGCAAGTGGCTCAAGCCTTCGTAAAGGGTGCCGCCTGCCCTCGCGCGCAGGCGTCGGGCGAAGCCGAACGCCCAGCGGCAAAGATGGTCGCGAAGGAATTTGCCCTGTGCC
>Ga0156226_1402_pt1 | contig 27196 bp, 23 predicted proteins | sample RifCSPlowO2_12_FD_107874 | JGI IMG/M metagenome (GOLD analysis project Ga0156226, IMG submission 107874) | Betaproteobacteria bacterium RIFCSPLOWO2_12_FULL_62_13
TCCTGCATAAAGACCCTCGCGGCCTGTCGGACCTAACAGTCGGTACAGGCTGGTAAAAGCAAACCCCGCTCAGCGATTGGAAGAAACCCCGCCCGACGCGGCCCCTGCCTTCCGGCAGGCAGGGAACGTGAACAAAAGTGGGGGTGAATCCGCATTTCTGTCATTATTTCTTGCAATTTTCTTGGCGCCGGTTTTCCATTAGGAATTTGTCCGACCCCAAGCTTGCCCCGGACTCCGATCCGGGGTCCGACAAATTCCTAGCCCAGGCGCGCCCCGCGCGCGAGTCCGCGCCCCGCGAGAAACGCGCGCGCCGGCAGCCGTTTGCCGCCGGCACGCTGTATTTCAATGAGCCGCAACGCGTCTGCGCCGCAGGCGACAATGAGGGCCGCCGCACTGCTTTCGACTATTTCACCGGGCGTTGCACTTACGCCGCGTTCCACGTCTGCCCGCCAGATCTTCAGCGTTTCCCCGTCAAGCAGGGCATAAGCGCCGGGGGCTGGATTGAACGCGCGTATCCTGCGTTCTACCGACGCGGCGCTCTCAGTCCAGTCGATATGGGCTTCCTGTTTGTCGATCTTGCGCGCGTACGTAGCAAGCGTCTCGTCCTGCGGTCGCGGCACGAACGGCGCTGCAAGCGCCCGCACAATGAGCCCGCCGCCGAGAACGGCGAGCCGATCGTGGAGCGTCTGCGCGGTATCTGTGTCGCTTATCGGTATTGCCTCCTGCAGCAGGATCGCCCCGGTGTCGAGACCCTCGTTCATCTGCATGATGGTGATTCCGGTGGTCGCGTCGCCGGCAAGCAGTGCGCGTTGAATCGGCGCCGCGCCGCGCCAGCGTGGCAGAAGGGAGGCATGGATGTTGAGGCACCCCAGGCGCGGCAGGGCCAGCACCGTCCCGGGCACGATCAGACCGTAGGCGGCCACGACCATGACATCCGGTTGGTGCGCGGCGATCGCCGTCGCAACACGCTCATCCTTCAACGATGAGGGCTGCAGCACTGGCAGGCGGCGCTTTTCGGCCAGAAGCTTGACCGCGGACGGCCTCGGCTTGCGGCCACGGCCCGCCGGCCGGTCGGGCTGCGTCAGCACCAAGCTCAAGACATGTCCGGCGCCGATCAGGGCGTCGAGCGCAACGCCGGCGAACTCCGGCGTGCCGGCAAAAACAATGTTCATCGAAGCCTTCTTGTTGGCTGGTCACCCGGACGCGGTCTGACGGACAACCTCAAAACGATGTGCCGCTCGTTGAGTCGTCGACGCGAGACCGAGTCTGCGTGCGGCCTCTGCAGGATCTTCGCGAGCTCTTCGCACTGATGTGTCGGCCGCCTGGGCGCTTCCCGCACCACGCTGCGCGAGACCGAGTCCGCGCCCTACATCGCCTGCCGCATCTGCTTTTTCAGTTTGGCGAGGATGCGCTGCTGCTTGAGCCGCGACAGATACTCGACGAACACCTTTCCCTCTAGATGGTCTATCTCGTGCTGGATACACGCCGCAATCAACCCTTCCGCCTCGAGCGTAAACGGCTTTCCTTCTAAATCGAGCGCGCGCACTCGCACGCGCTCAGCCCGCCGCACTTTTTCGTAGATTCCCGGCACCGACAGACAGCCTTCTTCGCAGTCGGCCTCGCCGCTTGCCTCGAGAATCTCCGGATTGATGAATGCGCGAAGCTGGTCGCGCGTTTCGGAAATATCGATTACGATGACGCGCTTGTGCACATCGACTTGGGTGGCGGCTAAGCCGATGCCTGGCGCCGAGTACATGGTTTGTGCCATGTCTTTGATTAACTTGCGAACTTCATTGTCGACGCGCGCGACCTTGGCTGCCACCTTGTGAAGCCGCGGGTCGGGGTAACGCAAGATTCGCAGAATGGCCATAAAAAGCTTGCCAATTTAATCAACTAGATGCAGAATTTAAACCAATACGTAACAATATACTTTGAGGCCTGATATGGGGGGCTCCATGGGAAAGCTGATTATATCGCTGATTTTGCTGCTGACTCCGGGGGCGCCGCTGCTTGCCGCCAGCAGCGGGGATTTGCAAGAAAGCGCCCCGGATATTTACACCGTTGTGAAAGGCGATACCTTGTGGAGTATTTCCGGACGCTTTCTCAAGCAGCCATGGCGCTGGCCCGAGCTGTGGAAGATGAACCAGGACCAGATCAAGAACCCGCATCTCATCTACCCGGGCGATGTCGTCGTGCTCGATCGCTCGGCGCGGGAGGTTCGGCTGCGCCTCGCGCAGCTCGAAACCGTGAGGCTCTCTCCCAAAGTGCGCGTCGAGCCGCTCGCGGCGAAACCGGTTCCCACCATCTCTCCGGCCGTGATAGAGCCTTTCCTGTCCAAGCCGCTGGTCGTCGGTCAGGATGAACTCGCCTCCGCTGCGCGCATCGTCGCCACCCCGGACAACCGGGTCGCGCTCGGTGCGGGTGACGTCGCGTACGCCGAAGGCTTAAGCAAGGACCAAGGCCCCGCCTGGCAGATCTTCCGGCGCGGCGACCCGCTGATCGACCCGGAGAGCGGAGAAACACTCGGGTTCGAAGCGATATACCTGGGTGAAGCACGCGTGCGCCAATTGGGCGACGTGAGCACGATTGAAATCATCCGATCCACCCAGGAAATCTACCGCGAGGATCGCCTGCTGCCGGCCTCCAGGGAGTTGCCCACATTCGCCTATGTCCCGCGCGCGCCGCAGAAGAGCATCAGGGGACACATCGTATCCACCTACGGGAGTCTACAGGAGACCGGGCCGAAGTCGATCGTCGCCTTGTCGAAAGGCAGCAAAGATGGTCTCGAAGTGGGCCACGTCCTTGCAATCTACCCGAACCAGCGTGTTGCCCGCTACGCATTGCGCACCTCCCCGCTCTGGGGCCGCAGTGGCCCGAGCGGTGACGACAGCCCGCGTCCGTACTACAGCGAGGAGCTCACGCCTCGCGACGCCTCGCTCTACCCGGCGCAGAGGCCGGTCAACGAGGGCGATCTGGCCCGCCTGCCCAGCGAACGCTATGGCTTGGTGATGGTGTTCCGTACCTTCGACCGCACGGCGTTCGGGCTGGTGATGGAAGCTTCGCGTCAGGTCACGATCACCGACGTGGTCACCAATCCCTAAGCGCGCTCTTTGCCGGCGCCCGCGCGCCAGCGCGAAGGGCGTCTCCCGTCGTGTCACATGGCGCTCGATAAAGACCTCGAGCAATGGCTGCGGCTGAGCTTGCTTCCGGGTCTCGGCGACGCCTCATTCCGGCGGCTGCTGTTCGCTTTCGGCTCCCCCGAGCAGGTACTGGGCGCGAGCCACGCCGCGCTTCGTGGCGTCGTCCCGGCGCCTTTGGCGAACGCCATCTGTGGCGGCGGTGCGCGCGATGGCTTGACCGAGGTCTCAGACTGGCTCGACGACCCCGCCAACCGCGTCGTCACGCTTGCCGACGGGCATTATCCGCGGGCGCTGCTGCAGATCCCCGACCCGCCGCCCCTGCTCTATGTCAAAGGTCGCGTCGACCTCCTCGATCGGCCGGCGCTTGCAATCGTCGGCAGCCGCAACGCTACGCCGCAAGGCGTGGCAACTTCCGAATCGTTCGCCACGGCGCTCAGCGACGCCGGCTTGACCATCATCAGCGGTCTGGCGCTTGGCATTGATGCCGCCGCGCATCGCGGCGGACTGTCCGGCAGGGCATCCAGCATCGCGGTTGTCGGCACCGGTCTTGACGTCGTCTATCCGGCGCGTAATCGCGCGCTGGCGCACGCGCTCGCGGCGCAGGGCGCGCTTGTCTCCGAGTTCGCGCTCGGGACGCCGGCGATCGGGACGAACTTTCCGCGTCGCAATCGCTTGATCAGCGGGCTTGCGCGCGGCTGTCTGATCGTCGAGGCCGCGCCGCAAAGCGGATCGCTCATCACCGCCCGGCTTGCCAACGAACAGGGCAGGGAGGTCTTCGCGGTGCCGGGCTCTATCCACTCACCGCTTGCAAGAGGCTGCCACCTGCTCATCAAACAAGGCGCAAAGCTGGTCGAAACCGCGCAAGACGTGATCGAGGAACTTGGAATGCGGGCGCCGGCGGACGTGTCGCGCGCTGAGCCTCCTTGCGCGGAGGCGCGCGCGCTGGCGCTGCTCGACCATCTCGGTTTCCGGCCATGCGACATCGATACGCTCGCTGCGCGCAGCGGACTTGCGAGCGAGGCCGTCGCCTCCCTGCTCACGCAGCTCGAGCTCGACGGCCTCGTGGCCGCTGTTCCCGGCGGGAAATACCAGCGCCTGCGCTGAGCGCGCTCGCCGCCGTGCCGGCGAGCGCACCTCTTTCGTGCGGCGAGAGTTTTTGCGCTTTCCGTTTTCGAGCTTGCGCTAACCCCCTTTTGTTCTTATCATCTGGCGCTCTTTTTTCGCGCGCCTCGCGTTTTGCAAAAGAGCGCGCGGTCTGCTGCTACACGGAGTTCCGGCGGGCGCAATGGGAAAACACCTGATCATCGCGGAAAAACCCTCGGTTGCCGGCGATATCGCGCGCGCTCTCGGCGGCTTCACGCGCCACGGCAACTACTATGAGAGCGATCAATACGTGCTGTCTTATGCGGTCGGCCACCTGCTCGAGTTGGCGGTTCCCGAGGAGTTCGATCCGAAACGCGGCCGCTGGACTTTCCGGCACCTGCCGGTGATCCCGCCGCGCTTTGAGTTGGCCCCCATCGACAGCAAGGGCGCCTCGCAATTGAACGTGCTGCTCAAGCTCATCAAGCGCAAAGACGTGACCGGTCTCATCAACGCCTGCGACGCGGGCCGCGAAGGGGAATTGATTTTTCGCTATATCGTGCAGCACGCCAAGACCAGAAAGCCGATCGAGCGGCTGTGGCTGCAGTCGATGACGCCCGCCGCCATTCGCGAGGGCTTCGAGCGGCTGCGCGCCGACCGCGAAATGCTCGCGCTTGCCGACGCCGCCAAGTGCCGCTCGGAAGCCGACTGGCTGGTCGGGATCAACGGTACGCGCGCGATGACGGCGTTCAATTCCAAGGAAGGCGGGTTCTATCTGACGACGGTCGGCCGGGTGCAGACCCCGACGCTGGCAATCCTTCTCGAGCGTGAAGAGCGTATCCGCAACTTCAAATCGCGCGACTATTGGGAGGTGCACGCGTGCTTCGGCGCGAAAGCCGGGGAATATGCTGGCCGCTGGTTCGATCCCGCATTCAGGAAAGCCGACGACCCGGAAAAGAAGGCGGAACGCCTGTGGAGCGCGCAGGAGGCCGCCCTCGTCGCTGCCGCCTGCCGCGACAGGACCGGGGTTGTCAGCGAAGAGACCAGACCCACGACGCAGCTCTCTCCGCTCTTGTTCGACCTTACCAGCCTGCAGCGCGAAGCGAACAGCCGCTTCGGCTTCTCGGCCAAGACCACGCTTTCGCTCGCGCAGGCGCTCTACGAGCGCCACAAGGTGCTTACCTACCCGCGCACCGACGCGCGTGCGCTGCCGGAGGACTATGTGGCCACGGTCAAGAAAACGCTCGGGGTGCAGCGGGGCTCGCCTTACTCTGCGCTTGCCGCCAATATCCTGAAACAGGACTGGGTGCGGCCCAACAAGCGCATCTTCAACAACGCCAAGGTGTCCGACCACTTCGCCATCATTCCGACGCTGCAGCCGCCGAAACCTCTCAACGAGGCGGAAAGCAGGCTCTACGACCTCGTGGTGCGGCGCTTCCTCGCCGTGTTCTACCCGGCGGCCGAATTCCTTCAGACAACGCGTATTACCAGGATAGACGAGCACCAGTTCAAGACCGAGGGTCGCCTGCTTCGACAACCCGGCTGGCTCGCGGTATACGGCAAGTCCGCGCAAGAAGAAAACCAAAGCCTCGCGCCGGTGGCGCCCAATGAAAAAGTCGCGGCGCTGGAGATGAATGTGTTCGCGGACCAGACCAAGCCGCCGGCGCGCTACAGCGAGGCAACGCTGCTTTCGGCCATGGAAGGCGCGGGCAAGCTCGTGGAGGACGACGAACTGCGCGCAGCCATGGAGGCGAAGGGACTAGGCACACCGGCCACGCGCGCAGCGATCATCGAGGGACTCATCCAGGAAGAATACGTTCATCGCAACGGCAAGGAGCTGGTTGCGACGCCGAAGGCATTCTCGCTGTTCTTTGCGCTCAGGCAGTTCGGTGTCACCGAGATCACCTCCCCGGAACTCACCGGCGACTGGGAACACAAGCTGAAACTCATGGAGGCGGGACGGCTCGACCGCCAGGAATTCATGGAGCACATCGAGTCAGTGACCCGCGACCTCGTCGAGCGGATCAAGAACGGTGACATCCCGGACGCCGCGTTCGCCACCGTCCCCGCACCGTGCCCGAAGTGCGGAGGCACGATCCAGGAAAACTATCGCAAGTTCCAGTGCCAGAAATGCGACTTCTCCCTTTGGAGGGTTCTCTCGGGGCGCGAATGGGCGCCGGAGGAGGTTGGTGAGCTCGTTACCCAGCGCTTTTTCGGCCCGCTCACCGGATTCCGCAGCCGCGTTGGCAAACCGTTTTCCGCAGGCGTTCGACTGTCGCAAGACTTCCGGATCGAATTCGACTTCGGGCGCGGAGCGCCATCGGGTGACGGGGGCGAGGCTCCCGATTTCAGTTCCCAGGAACCACTCGGCGCGTGCCCGAAGTGCGGCGCGCGTGTTTTCGAGCATGGCAGCGCTTATGTCTGCGAGAAAACCGGCAGCGCCGAACGCGGCTGCGACTTCCGTTCGGGCAGGCTCATCCTGCAGCAGCCGATCGAGCGCGAACAGATGCGAAAACTCCTTGCGACGGGGCGAACCGACTTGTTGGCCGGTTTTATCTCCCGCCGCAACGGGAGGAGGTTCAAGGCCTTTCTGGTCGCGCGGTCCGACGGAAAAGTGAATTTCGAGTTCGCTGCCAAAACGCCCACGAGCACTACGCGCCGTGGCCTCGCGCGGGACGCGCATAAAACCGAGAGCGCCGCACCGGCCAAGCCCGGAAAGCGTCCCTCGCCAGCGGGCCGCGGCCCCCGCACCAAGCCTTCCGTCAAACCGCGCCGCAAAGTCGCCTAGATATCGAGGTTGCGCACACCGAGAGCGTTGCTCTCAATGAAAATGCGGCGCGGCTCGACCGCGTCGCCCATGAGCGTAGTGAAGATTTCGTCGGCACTGATCGCATCCTCGATCTGCGCGCGCAGGAGACGCCGGGTTTTGGGATCCATGGTGGTCTCCCAAAGCTGCTCGGGGTTCATTTCACCCAGCCCCTTGTAGCGCTGGATGCTCACGCCGCGTTGTACTTCACCTAGCACCCATTCGATCGCGTCGCGGAATTCCGTGACCGGGTGCTTCTGCTCGCCGCGCTTGATATACGCCCCCTCGCCCAGCAGCCCCTGCAGAACCTGCGCGGTGCGCTTGATCTGCGCATAGTCGCCGCTTTGCACGAAATCGCCGTCGATGTAGCTATGATGCACGATGCCATGCTGGGTCTTGCTGATCGCGAGAACGTAGCGCTCGGTTTTCTCGTCAAACTTGGCCGCAACGTCGATATCCCGCTCGCCGAGCAGGGCGGATACTGCCTTAGCGCTCTTGTGCGCGGTTTTTTCTTCAGTGAGGTCCAGCGCCGTCGGCTGCTTGAGCAGCGCGTGCAATACTTCGGCGTCGATCAGCTTGCTCACGCGTTCGATCACGGCTTCCGCCAGCAGATACTGCTTCGCCACCTGCTCCAGCGCGTCCTTGGTGAGCGGCTGCGAATGAGCCGTTGCGTAAAGTTCCGCCTCAGACAGCGCGAGCTTCAGGAGAAAGTGTTTCAGTTCATGCTCGTCCTTTAGATAGCGCTCGGTCTTGCCGTGTTTGGTCTTGTAGAGTGGAGGCTGGGCGATGAAGATGTGGCCGCGTTCCACCAGTTCCGGCATCTGCCGATAGAAGAACGTGAGCAGCAGCGTGCGGATATGCGAACCGTCGACATCGGCGTCGGTCATAATGATGATGCGATGGTAGCGGAGCTTGTCCGGTGCGTATTCGTCTTTGCCAATACCGGTGCCGAGCACGCTGATCAGAGTGGTGATCTCCTGTGAGGACAGGAGCTTGTCAAAACGAGCCTTCTCGACGTTGAGGATCTTGCCGCGTAGTGGGAGAATCGCCTGGAATTTTCGGTCCCGTCCCTGCTTAGCCGAGCCGCCGGCCGAGTCTCCCTCCACGATATAGAGCTCGCACTGCGCCGGATCGCGCTCCTGGCAGTCGGCGAGTTTGCCTGAGAGCCCGAACGAGTCGAGGATTCCCTTGCGCCGAGTCAACTCGCGCGCCTTGCGCGCGGCGTCGCGCGCGCGCGCGGCGTCAATGATCTTGCCGCAGATGATCTTCGCGTCAGCAGGCTTCTCGAGGAGGAACTCCATCAGCTTCTGTCCGACGATTTCCTCCACCACGGGGCGAACCTCGGAGGAAACCAGTTTCTCCTTCGTCTGCGAGGAGAACTTTGGTTCCGGCACCTTGACGGAAAGAACCGCGGTAAGCCCCTCTTTCATGTCATCGCCCGTCGTTTCAACCTTCGCTTTCCTTGCCAGGTCATTCGCTTCTATATACTGGTTCAGGGTCCGCGTCATCGCCGCCCGCAGCCCCGTAAGGTGAGTGCCGCCGTCGCGCTGGGGGATGTTGTTGGTAAAGCACTGCATCGACTCTTGGTACGAGTCATTCCACTGCATCGCCACCTCGACGGTGATGCCCTCCTTCTCTGCCAGTGCGTAGAAGATGTTCGGATGGAGAACGTTTTTCGCGCGGCTCATGTACTGGACAAACCCTTTCACCCCGCCGCTGAACGCGAACCTTTCCTCCTTTCCGGTGCGCTGGTCGATGAGCATGATCTTGACACCATGATTGAGGAATGACAGTTCACGCAGCCGTTTCGCAAGAATGTCATAGTGATACTCGACATTGCCGAAGATCTCTTTACTCGCGAGGAAGTGCACCTCGGTGCCGCGTTTCTCGGTCTTGCCAATAGGTTTCAGAGGCGCCACCGCTTCGCCCAGGTGAAACTCCATCTGGTGAAGTTTGCCCTCTCGGCGAATGCTAAGTCGAAGCCATTCGGACAACGCATTCACCACCGATACCCCGACGCCGTGCAAGCCGCCGGAAATCTTGTACGAGTTATTGTCGAACTTTCCCCCGGCGTGCAACTCGGTCATCACCACCTCTGCAGTGGAGCGTCCTTGTTCGTCCTCCGGGTAGAGTTCGGCCGGGATTCCGCGGCCGTTGTCCAGCACACTGATGGAGTTGTCCGGGTGGATGGTGATCGTGATCTCATTGCAGTATCCTGCCAACGCCTCATCGACAGCGTTGTCAACGACCTCGAACACCATGTGGTGCAGCCCCGTTCCGTCACTCGTGTCGCCGATATACATTCCGGGGCGCTTGCGCACCGCATCAAGGCCCTTCAGCACCTTGATGCTGCTGGCATCGTAATCGTCCGCGCTGTTTTGCTCTCGTTCCTTATCTATTATCATCGTCGATGAATGTGGGTTGCGGTTAAATGCGCATCGGCATCACTACGTACTTGAACTCGTCGCGCTCCGGGACCGTGATCAGCATACTGCTGTTCGCGTCGCCGAACGCACATCGGACAGTCGCTGCCTGCACATTGTTGAGGACGTCCAGAAGGTAGGTGATATTGAATCCTACATCGAGCGGTTCACCGTTGTAGTCCACCTCGAGTTCTTCCTGTGCTTCTTCCTGTTCATTGTTGGTGCACGATATGCGCAGGCTATTGGCGGTCAGCATCCATCGCACACCGCGGAATTTTTCATTCGAAAGGATCACCGCGCGCTGAAGCGCTTGGAGAAGGGTAACCCGATCAAGGGAAATGTGGTTCTGATAGTTTGTCGGGATGACCCGGCCATAGTCGGGAAACTTCCCATCAATGATTTTCGTGATGAGTTCGATCGCGGCGAAGCGGAACTTCACCTGCGCCGCGTAGATCTCGAGCTCGAGTTCCTCATCGCTGTCTTCAAGCAGCTTGGAGAGCTCCTGGATCGCCTTGCGGGGCAGGATCACTTCTCTTTTTTCCGGTTGCACCGAGACTGTTCCGGCGGCGTAGCTCAGACGGTGACCATCCGTCGCCACCACGCGCATATGCTCGCCTTCAAGGACCAGCAGCAGGCCGTTCAGGTAATACCGGATATCCTGCTGTGCCATCGAGTATTGCACCAGAAGCAAGAGTTCTCTCAGTTGCTTTTGCGTGATCCGGATATGCGCCTGCCTGACTCCGGGATCGGCGAGCATCGGGAAATCCGCTGCCGGCAAAGTCTGCAGATTAAAGCGACTCCTGCCGGCCCGTACCTGGAGGCGGTTATTCTGCACATCGAGCAAGGCTTCTGCATCGTCCGGTAAAGCACGAAGAATATCCTGCAGCTTGCGCGCCGATACCGTTAGGCTGAGATCCTCGGCACCTTTGTTTTCATCTTCGCATATCGTCGACACTTGAATTTCAAGATCGGTCGCAATAAGAGAGATCCGGTCCTGCTGACGTCTGATCAGCACGTTTGAAAGAATAGGCAGCGTATGCCGTCTTTCAACAATGCCGGTGACTGCCTGCAAAGGCTTGAGGAGAATATCGCGCTTTGTTTGAAGAATTTTCATAAGAGATGGTAGTAGATAATAAGACTAATAAGTCCGGCCATCCGCTGTGGATAACAATTGAAAAGGTTATCCGTCATGACGATAGCGTTGTGACAAGATGTGGGCAGACGAGTGGTTTCGTGTTGATCATTTGTGAAGAAAAGCCGCGAGCGGCGAGAAAGAGGCTGATATTCACAAGCAGTCCCTGTGTCATCAACTGTGCAGAACTTTGAGCAGGGAATTAATATCACGCGTGATGTCGCTATTGGTGGTTCGCAGAAGCGCGATTTTACGGCAGGCGTGCAGAACGGTGGTATGGTCCCGCCCGCCGAAAGCGTCACCGATGTCCGGAAGACTGAGTTGGGTAAGTTCCTTGGCGAGCGCCATGGCAACTTGGCGCGGACGGGCAACGTTACGGCTGCGCTTCTTGGAATACATTTCCGACACTTTGATCTTGTAGTAATCGGCAACCGTCTTCTGTATGTTTTCTATGGATACCTGACGATTCTGTATCGCGAGGAGGTCACGTAGAGCGTCGCGGCAGAGGTCTGCGGAAATTTCTTGCCCGGAGAATCGTGCATAGGCGAGGACGCGTTTCAGGCCGCCCTCCAGTTCGCGCACATTGGACTGAATATGCTTCGCCAGGAAGAAGGCCACCGTTTGGTCAAGAATGATCCCTTCGACTTCGGCTTTCTTGAGGAGAATGGCGACGCGCATTTCAAGCTCAGGCGGCTCCACTGCAACGGTGAGGCCCCAGCCGAAGCGCGAGATTAAGCGGTTTTCGATCCCGGATATTTCCTTGGGGTAGGTGTCGCAGGTGATAACAAGCTGTTTGTGCGATTCGATCAGCGCGTTGAAGGCGTAGAAAAACTCTTCCTGTGTGCGGCTCTTCCCGCTGAAGAACTGGATATCGTCAATAAGGAGAAGGTCCAGCGAGTGGTAGTAGCGCTTGAAGTCATCAAAGGCTTTATGCTGATACGCGCGCACCACGTCCGAGACGTATTGTTCTGCATGAATGTAGCGGATCTTGCTCTCCGGAACACGCGCGTGCAGAGCGTTGCCAATGGCTTGGATAAGATGAGTCTTGCCAAGACCGACACCACCATAAATGAAAAGCGGATTGTATGCCGTGCCGGGGCGCTCCGCTATCTGGGTAGCCGCTGCGCGCGCCAGTTCATTCGCTTTCCCGGTAACGAAGGTCTCGAAGGTGAAAGCAGGATTGAGGCGTGAAATTTCCCGCGAGCTCGGTCTGGAGGGCGACGTATCGCCAACTGCCGCGGCAGGCGCGGGCGGGAGGGGAACCGGAAGGGTCTCTTTTTCGGCGAGCAGGAGCCGAATCTCGATCGGCTGTTCGAACCGCGCGGTCGCAAAAGCTTGAATGCGCGACATAAACTTGTCTCTGATCCATTGGAGCACGAAGCGGTTCGGGGCAACCAATGTCAGCACGTTGCCGTCCGCGTGGAACTGCAGAGGCTTAATCCAGGTTCGGAACTGTTGGGCGGGGAGTTCTTTCTCAAAATGCGAAAGACAGTAGTCCCAGAAGCTGTTCATTTCGAGCGATATAGGAGTTATTGTAAAGCCCGCGGGAGAGAGCCAAGACAAGAGTAAATTTTAGCCGCTTCGGCTGCAGTTATCCACAACTATCAACGTATGTGCGAGCCAATCTTGGCAAGAAGCGGCGATTTGACAGCCGCAGTCCGGAAAGGTTTTAATAATCAATTTTCCACCTCAGGCGAAGCATGGCAACCTATGAAACGAACCTATCAACCCTCTAAGACGCGGCGTAAGCGCACACACGGGTTTCGCGTGCGCATGAAGACACGCGGTGGCCGAGCAGTCATCCGCGCCCGTCGGGCGAAAGGCCGCGCGCGGCTAGGCATCTGATTTTCGAGCGGAACGGGGCTCCTCTGGCAGGCCAAAGCGGAATCAAGCGGCTGCTGCGGCATGAACAGTTTGAAGCAGTCCTTCGGGATGAACCCGCGGCAGCCGGGCGTCTCTTCGTGGTTCGCGCCAAGCCGAACAGCATGATGCAGGCACGACTTGGCATCGTCGCCGGCCGTCGTGCAATTCCGCGAGCGGTAGACCGCAATTACTGCAAGCGCATCGTGCGCGAGATGTTTCGTCTCATGCAGGGAAACCTCGCGGCAGTGGACTTGGTGGTGTTATGCCGCGGACCGGTGCCGAGGCAGCAGAAATCCGCGGCACGGCGGGAACTAGCGAGGCTCCTAGCGGTGTTCGGTAAGGACCGGAGCCGGTGCTCGATAGGTAGAGCGCGGTAGTTCTGGCGTTAGCAGAAGTCGACAGCATCCATGGATTCGCAACGGCTGATTCTGTTTTTTGTGTTCTCGTTTTCGGTGTTCCTGCTACTCGACGCGTGGCAGCGCGATCAACGTTCTGAGCCCGCGCCAACGCCGCAGACTACCCAGAAAGGCGAACAGCCCGCGCTACCGCGCCCGAGCGAGAAGCTGGTCGCGAGTCAGGCCGCAAAGCCGCCGGAGGGTTCGGCGGTGCTCGCGCCCGGCCAGACGATCAAGGTGGAGACTGATTTCCTGCGCGCCGAAATCAGCACGCAAGGAGGGGATCTGCGGCGGCTCGAGTTGAAGCGGCACCGGGACACCTTGGAGAAGAGCAAGAACTTCGAGCTTTTCCAGGATCAGCCGGATCAGGTGTATGTTGCACAATCAGGGCTGCTCGGAAATGCCCTGCCGAACCATCGCACTGTTTTCGCCGCTCGCGCGGGGGGGTATAGGCTCGCCGAAGGCGCGAAGATCGTAGAGCTGAGGCTGGACGCACCGGAGGTGAACGGCATCAAGGTGGCGAAGGTGTATCGCTTCCATCGCGCAAGTTACGTCGTCGATGTGGGGTATGAAATCTTCAATCACAGCGCAGCCGCCATCCAGCCCTTCGCATATTTTCAGTTGTTGCGCGACAGCAAGCCGCCCGCCGGAGATTCGGCGATGTTGCCGACGTATACCGGGGCCGCAGTTTATACCGACAAGGAAAAATTCCAGAAAGTTGCGTTTGCCGACATCGATAAGGGCAAGGCGCCCTATCCGAAAAACAGTAACGATGGCTGGATCGCGATACTCCAGCATTACTTCTTCAGCGCCTGGCTGCCCAAGAACGGAACACCGCGGGAGTTCTACATGCGGCGACTGGACGGCGGTCTGTACGCGGCGGGGGTGATCGTGCCGGCCGGCAGCATAGAACCGGGCAAAAGCACAATGCTCGCGGTGCCCCTCTACGCCGGGCCGCAGGAGCAGGACAAGCTCGACAAGCTCGCGCCCGGGCTGGACCTTACCGTCGATTACGGCTGGCTGACGATTATTGCCGTTCCGCTGTTCTGGGTGCTGGCATGGATCAACCAGTGGGTAGGCAACTGGGGGATCGCAATTATTCTGCTGACCGTGATCATCAAGCTTCTGTTTTACCCCCTGTCGGAAGCGAGCTACCGCTCGATGGCGAGGATGCGGGTGCTTGCGCCCAGGCTGCAGAAGATCAAGGAGCAATATGGTGACGACCGGCAGCGCATGCAGCAGGCAATGATGGAGATTTACAAGACGGAGAAGATCAATCCTCTGGGCGGCTGCCTTCCGATCGTGGTGCAGATCCCGGTGTTTATCGCCCTCTATTGGGTGCTCTTGGCGAGCGTCGAGCTGCGCCATGCGCCGTTCATGTTATGGATTGACGACCTTGCTTCGCCGGACCCGTGGTTTATTCTGCCGATCGTCATGGGCGCCACCATGATCATCCAGACCAAGCTCAACCCCGAACCGCCTGACCCCGTGCAGGCCAAGGTGATGAAAATCATGCCGATCGCCTTCAGCGTGTTCTTCTTCTTCTTCCCGGCGGGACTGGTGCTCTACTGGCTCGTCAACAACGTGTTGTCAATCGCCCAGCAGTGGCACATCAACCGGGTACTCGAGCGCGCGAACCTCAAGCCGTCGAGCAAGGCGTAGGCCCCGCACGCGGGCACGCTAGGGCCCGATGGCATCCAACGACATTATCGCTGCGCTGGCGACCGCACCCGGCCGTAGCGGCATCGGCATCGTTCGCGTCTCCGGCCCCCGGCTCGACTGCATCATCGAGCCCATCGTGGGCAAACCGCTGCCGCCGAGGCGCGCGGTCCTGGCACAATTCCGTGATGCACAGGGCGCCGCGATAGATCAAGGCGTCGCACTGTATTTTCCGTCGCCGCGATCCTACACCGGCGAGGACGTGCTCGAGCTGCAAGGGCACGGTGGCCCCGTCGTGCTACAACTGCTCCTGAAGCGTTGCTTGGAACTAGGGGCGCGCGTTGCCGAACCGGGCGAGTTCACCAAACGGGCCTTTCTCAACAACAAGCTCGACCTCGCTCAAGCCGAAAGCGTGATCGATTTGATCGATGCCGCGACGGCACAGGCCGCGCGCGGTGCCGTACGCTCGCTAAGCGGGGAGTTTTCTTCAGAAATTCAAGAGCTTAGGACTAAGCTCATCACTTTGCGCATGCTCGTTGAAGCGACCTTGGACTTTCCTGACGAAGAAATTGACTTCCTTAAACAGTCCGATGCAAAAGAGAGCCTGAAAGAGCTGCAAACCCAGGTTGGCGCCGTTTTGGAAGCATCGCGCCAAGGCAGCCTGCTGCGTGAAGGGATGCATATCGTGCTGGCGGGCCGGCCGAACGTGGGCAAGTCCAGTCTGCTCAATCGTATGGCCGGGGAGGAGGTTGCAATCGTGACCGACATTCCCGGCACCACGCGCGACGCGATCCGCCAAGTGATCAACTTGAGCGGCGTGCCCGCGCACATCATCGATACCGCGGGGCTGCGCGAATCTGAGGATCCAGTGGAAAAAATCGGTATCGCCCGCACGTGGGCGGCGATCGAAAAAGCGGATCTCGTGCTGCTCTTGGTCGATGCAACGCGGGGCGAAGCCGGGGCGGATCGGGAGATACTGGCGCGACTACCAAGCGCGCTGCCCTGCATCCGTGTCATGAACAAGATCGATCTCATGCCGCGCCCTGCGGCGGTTGAGCAGCGCGACGGTGCGGCCGTTGTCTGGCTGTCCGCCAAGACGGGCGAAGGGGTCGACTTGCTGCGCGCGACGCTGCTGGAGGCTGTCGGCTGGCATAGTACGGGGGAGGGTTTGTTTCTGGCGCGGGCGCGCCACGTGCAGGCGTTGAACCGTGCTCGCGGCCATCTCAAACAAGCGGGAGCGTTTGGGTGCGAGCTCGAGCTCCTGGCGGAGGAGCTACGCTTGGCGCAAGAAGCGTTGTCAAGCATCACGGGAGAATTCACTCCCAATGACCTTCTGGGCGAAATCTTCTCGCACTTCTGCATAGGCAAGTGACCGCCCGGGGGAGGGTTGCGGTGGGCCTCCGACGCCCCCGGTTTGGGAGACAGGGCGAGCTCGGCGCGACCCCCCCTTTTTTTGTGGTTTCACGTGAAACCGTGAAGCAGGCAGCAAGCATGGCTATCTAAAACCACCAAGTTGGTTGATCAGCTCGCGCCATCGATAGACATCGGCCCATTGGGCCCCGCTCGCTCGGGTAGGTGTTCGGTTTTGGCGGGCTCGTTTACCCAAGAAACGCGCAAGTTTCACGTGGAACACGGCCCCGGTTGTGCTTCTAGCCTGTTCATTTTCCGCTTAAAGTCAGGTATCATGCAGGCTGCGATGCGAGGCCGGAAAAATGACGCAATATCCTGAAAATTTTGATGTTATTGTGGTTGGCGGCGGTCACGCCGGCACCGAAGCGGCCTTGGCTGGCGCGCGCATGGGCTGCAACATCTTGCTGCTCACACACAATATCGAAACGCTGGGGCAGATGTCATGCAATCCTTCGATCGGCGGCATCGGCAAGGGTCACTTGGTGAAGGAGGTAGACGCGCTGGGAGGCGCCATGGCGGCGGCCACCGACGAGGCCGGTATCCAGTTTCGCATCCTCAACTCGCGCAAGGGTCCCGCCGTGCGCGCCACGCGCGCGCAGGCGGATCGTCTGCTTTACAAGAAAGCCATTCGCGGCCGGCTGGAGAATCAGCCCAAGCTGCGGGTCTTCCAGCAAGCGGTCGACGATCTGACGCTGGAAGGCGATTGCGTCACCGGCGTAGTCACCCACATCGGCATCCGATTTAGCGCGCGCGCCGTGGTGCTTACGACGGGCACATTTCTCTCGGGACTGATTCACGTCGGTTTGCAGCACTACCAGGCGGGACGCGCCGGCGATCCGCCCGCAGCGAGTCTTGCGCAGCGGTTGCGTGCCCTCAAGCTGCCGGTCGGGCGGCTGAAAACGGGGACGCCGCCGCGCATTGACGGCCGCAGCGTCGATTTCTCGGTGCTGGCCGAGCAGCCCGGCGATGAGCCGACACCGGCGTTCTCGTTTCTCGGCACACGCGAGCAACACCCCGCCCAGGTGCCATGCTGGATCACGCATACCAACGCTCGCACGCACGCCATCATTCGCGGAGGGCTCGACCGCTCGCCGATGTTCAGCGGGGTTATCGAAGGCGTCGGGCCGCGCTACTGCCCATCGATCGAGGACAAGATCCACCGTTTTGCCGCGAAGGACTCGCACCAGATTTTCCTCGAGCCCGAGGGACTCACGGTCAACGAATTTTATCCTAATGGCATATCGACCAGCTTGCCGTTTGACGTGCAGTACGCGCTGGTGCGCTCGATCAGGGGCCTGGAGCGCGCCTACCTCACGCGCCCCGGTTACGCGATCGAGTACGACTACTTCGATCCGCGCGGATTGAAGAGTTCGCTGGAAACCAAGGCGATCGGGCGCTTATTTTTCGCCGGCCAGATCAACGGCACTACCGGTTACGAAGAAGCCGCCGCGCAAGGGCTGCTTGCCGGCATGAATGCCGCACTCGCCGTGCAGGAACGCGAATCGTGGTGCCCGCGCCGCGACCAGGCGTACCTCGGTGTTCTGGTCGACGACCTGATTACGCGGGGCGTGTCGGAGCCGTACCGCATGTTCACGAGTCGCGCGGAGTACCGTTTGAGTCTGCGCGAGGACAACGCCGATTTGCGTCTCACCGCGATCGGGCGCCGGTTGGGGGCGGTTGACGACGGCCACTGGGCGGCGTTCTGTCGCAAGCGCGAAGCGATCGCGCGCGAGCAAGAGCGCCTTAAGTCAACCTGGGTCAATCCGAAACTGGTGCCGCAGGCGGAGGCTGAACGCGTTGTCGGCCAGGCGCTCGAGCGCGAGTATGCGCTTACTGACTTGCTGCGCCGTCCAGGGGTAACCTACACGGCGCTGATGACGCTGCCAGGGGCTGGCCCCGCGGTGGATGACCCGCAGGTCGTCGAGCAGATCGAAATTCAGGCGAAATATCACGGGTACATTGAACGCCAGCAGGAAGAGATCGAGCGCAACGAGCAGCATGAAAATACGCGGCTACCAGCGGATCTGGATTACACGAAGGTTAGCGGGCTCTCGGTCGAGGTGCAGCAGAAGCTGAACAAAGTCCGCCCGGAGACGATCGGTCAGGCGGCGCGCATTTCTGGGGTGACGCCGGCGGCGATTTCGGTGCTGCTGGTGCACGTGAAGCGCGGGTTCGCACAATTCAAGAAAAGCGCATGACCCTTGCCGGGAAGCTTGCGCAAGGCGTGGCCGAGCTGCGCCTCGGGCTGCCGGCGTACGCCGAACAGCGGCTCATCGATTATGTCGCGCTGATCCAGAAATGGAACAAGACCTACAACCTCACGGCGGTGCGCGAGACGCAAAGCATGTTAAGCCATCACCTGCTCGATTGCCTCGCCGTGCTGCCGCATGTTTCGGCACAGACGATTCTCGACGTGGGAAGCGGTGCGGGCCTGCCTGGCGTTCCCCTTGCGCTGGCGCTGCCGCAGGCTCGCGTCACGCTCCTCGACAGCAGCCACAAGAAAGCGGCGTTTCTGAAGCAGGCGGTGATCGAGCTCGGGCTTGAGAACGCTTCGGTCGTGTGCGAACGGGTCGAGAGCTGGCGACCGCAGCACAAATTCGAACTCGTGATCTCCCGCGCATTTTCCGATTTGCACGAGCTTCTCGGGCTCGCCGGGCATTTATGCGAAAAATCTGGCGTAGTCGCGGCGATGAAGGGCGTTTATCCCCACCAGGAACTGGCCCGGTTGCCGGAAGCGTTCAGGGTGAAGAGCGTCGTCGCACTCAAGGTGCCGGGCCTGCGCGCCGCGCGCCACCTGGTGCTGATGCAGCCGGCGTGAGCCGAACTCGTGGCGAAGATACTGGCGATCACCAATCAGAAGGGCGGCGTCGGCAAGACGACCACCAGTGTTAATCTCGCCGCAAGTCTGGCTGCGGCCAAACAACGCGTGTTGCTTGTCGATCTTGATCCGCAGGGCAACGCGACGATGGGCAGCGGGATCGACAAACGCGGCCTCGCCGCGACCGTCTACCAGGTGCTGCTTGGCGTGCGCGCGATTACCGAGGTGCGCGCGCGCTCGGCCAGCGGCGATTACGATCTTATCCCCGCCAATCGCGAACTCGCCGGCGCGGAGGTCGAGATGGTCGACATCGAGCGGCGCGAAACGAGGCTCAGGGAAGCGCTTGCGCAAATAGCGAGCGAGTATGATTTTATCTTGATCGACTGTCCGCCCGCGCTCAATCTGCTTACCGTCAATGGCCTCACTGCCGCTCACGCGGTGATGATCCCGATGCAGTGCGAGTACTATGCGCTGGAAGGTCTGAGCGATCTGGTGGCGACCATCAAGAAGGTGCGCCAGCACCTGAATCCCGAATTGCAGATTGAAGGCCTGCTGCGCACGATGTATGACCCGCGCAACACGCTCGCCCGGCAGGTGTCGGCTCAACTGATCGAGCATTTCGGCGACAAGGTTTACCGCACCGTGATTCCGCGCAACGTGCGGCTGGCGGAAGCGCCGAGCTTCGGGGTGCCGGCGCTGAATTTCGACCAGAACTCGAAAGGCGCACAGGCGTACCTGGCGCTCGCCGGGGAAATGCTGAACCGCAACGCGCAGGCGGCGTAGGAAGGCGAAGGTTATGGTCAAAATGAGAGGGTTGGGACGGGGGCTCGACGCATTGCTCGGCGGCGATGACGAGCGCGTCGCGGCCGAGGAACAGCTCAGGAGCCTGCCGATCGATTCTGTGCAGCCGGGCAAGTATCAGCCGCGCACGCGCATGGATCAGGAGGCGCTCGGCGAGCTCGCGGAGTCAATCAGGGCGCAGGGCATCATGCAGCCGATCCTGGTGCGGCCGTTGGTGGATGGGCGTTACGAGATCATCGCTGGCGAGCGGCGCTGGCGAGCGGCGCGTATCGCGGGCCTCGGCACGGTACCGGCGCTGGTGCGGGACGTGCCGGACAGGCAGGCGCTGGCAGTGTCATTAATCGAGAACATTCAGCGCGAAAACCTCAATCCACTGGAGGAAGCGACCGGCATCCAGCGCTTGATCCAGGAGTTCGGCATGACGCATGCGGAAGCCGCGCAGGCGCTGGGCCGCTCGCGTTCGGGTGTCACAAATTTGCTGCGCCTGCTCGATCTCGCCCCGCCGGTGCGCGAGCTGCTGGCCCAGGGCCGGCTCGACATGGGGCACGCCCGCGCGTTGCTGACGTTGCCCGTTGCCCGGCAGGTCGCGCTCGCCCGCGAGGCGGTGGCGAAGCAGCTTTCGGTGCGCGATGTCGAACGACGCGCGAGCGCTGCTCTGAAACAGGCCCCACCGGCGCGGCGTGCGCATGTGGACCGCGACATCGCCCGGCTCGAAGAGGATTTGTCGGACCGTCTCGGCACCACGGTTCAAATCAGGGTCGGGGCGAAACAAGGCAGCGGCCGGCTCATCATCAGCTATCGCAGTCTCGATCAACTCGACGCGCTGCTCGCGCGGCTAACGCCTGTCGCGTAGTGGCGGGAAATGCTTTACGGTGGCGCTTCATTTTGACGCGAATGCCCGCGACGGCTTATAATTTTCTGCTTTGTTCCGCGAGTGACTCGCGTGGCTCTCCTCATCGAGGGCAAGGCTATCCGTACCGTTCTTCGGTGGCTCGCTTACGCCACCGTCGTAGCGGTGCTGATCGCCGGTTTTTGGCAGGGCCACCACGGAGCCGTCTCGGCACTGTTGGGCGGCTTCATCAATCTTATCGCAGGGGCGGTGTTTGGATGGGTTGTCACGCGGAGCAGCAAGAAGACGGCAGGGGAGACTCTACGGGCCCTGTTCAGGGCTGAGGCCAGCAAAGTTGCGCTGATCGTCGTCCAGCTATGGGTGGTGTTGGCGAACTACAAGCAGATCCTGCTGGCGCCTTTTTTTGGAACGTTTTTTCTGACCGTGGTTTTATTCAGCATGGTATTTTTTGTCCGCGAGCGATAGGTCGACGAACATACTCTCATGGCCGCCCAGGAACTGACTCCCGCCCAATACATCAGCCACCACCTGACTTTCAACGCCCAATCCGTGGGTGAAGGGGGGTTCTGGACGCTGCATGTCGACTCGGTGGTTACGGCGACGGTCCTCGGTATCCTCGCGCTCGGCTTCATGTGGTGGGTCGTGCGCGGCGCCACCGCTGGCGTGCCGAACAAGCGCCAGGCTTTCGTCGAGTTGTGTGTCGAATTTGTCGACACGCAGGTGAAGAGCATTTTCCTGCACGGCGATCGCCACAAGTTCATCGCCCCCGCGGCGCTCACCGTGTTCATGTGGGTGCTGCTCATGAACGCGATGGACTTCCTGCCCATTGATTGGGTGGCCACAATCTTTTTCGAGAAATTGCTGCACGTGCACTACTGGCGCCCGGTGCCCACCGCCGACGTCAACACGACATTCGCGCTCGCGCTGTCGGTATGGCTGCTCATGATCTTCTTCAACATGAAGGTCAAAGGCGTGCGCGGGTGGGTGCACGAACTGTTCTGCGCACCGTTTGGCAGGAACCCTCTTCTGTGGCCAGCCAACCTGCTCTTCAACGCCGTCGAGTACGTATCGAAACCGCTGTCGCACTCGCTGCGGCTGTTCGGCAACATGTATGCCGGCGAGATCATTTTTCTGCTGCTGTGGGTGTGGGCGGCGACCAGCCTGGCAGGTACCATCTTCGCGACGGTGCTGGGCCTGGGCTGGGCCATCTTCCATATCCTGATCGTCGTGCTCCAGGCCTACATCTTCATGATGCTGACAGTCGTCTACATCTCAATGGCGCACGAAAGCCACTGATGTCCTGGAAGGCTATAACACCGTAATCAACCCAGAAAGGAAGTGAACATGGAAAAACTCCAGTTGTTGGCGATGGTCCAGGCGTATACCGGGATCGGCATCGGCCTCATGATCGGACTGGGCGCCGCCGGCGCGTGCATCGGCATTGGCATCATGGCCGGTCGATTCCTGGAGGGCGCGGCGCGCCAGCCGGAGTTGATGCCGCAGCTGCAAGTGAAGGTGTTCCTGCTGCTGGGCCTGATCGACGCCTCGTTCATCATCGGTGTAGGTCTTGCCATGTTGTTCGCGTTCGGTAACCCGCTGCTCGCCGTGATCCAGGCCTGACCGCGATGCAGCGGCACAATTCCGCTGGGGAGCAGCCATGAACATCAACTTGTCACTCCTGGCGCAGGCGCTTACCTTCGCGCTCTTCATCTGGTTCACGATCAGATTCGTGTGGCCGCCGCTGATGCGCGCCATTGAGCAGCGCCAGAAGCACATCGCCGACGGCCTCGCTGCCGCGGAACGTGGCCGCGCGGAGCTGGAATCCGCTTCGAAACGCGCGGAAGAGGCGCTCAGAGAAGCGCGCAGGCGCGCGTCGGAAGTCATCGCCCAGGCCGAAAAACGAGCTGCCCAGATGATCGAGGAAGCGCGCACTGAGGCGAAGGAGGAGGGCAACCGGGAAAAGGCCGCCGCACGGGCTGAGATCGAGCAGCAGATCGCGCAAGCCAAGGAAACGCTGCGCGAGCAGGTGGCCACGCTTGCCGTGGCCGGCGCAGAGAAGATACTGCGCCGCGAGGTCGATGCCAAGGCGCATGCCGAATTGCTCGACGAGCTGCGGCTGGAGCTTCGCTAGGGTCATGGCCGAGGACATCACGATCGCGCGGCCCTACGCTGAGGCGGCGTTTCAGGTCGCCGACACCGGCGGCACGCGCGCCAAATGGTCGCAGGCGCTCGCGACGATGGCGAGCGTCGCGGCGCATCCCGAAATGCGGGCGGCAATCGGCAACCCGAATATAACGGCAGATCAGCTCTATGGGCTGTTCGCGTCGCTGTGCGGCGACGTGCTGACTGCGCAAGTGCAGAACTTCGTGCGCGTGCTGATCGCAAACGGGCGGCTCGCGCTGTTGCCGGAAATCCGCGACACCTACGAGGAGCTCAAGAACGAACGCGAGGGCGTGGTGGAGGCGCATATCATGGCCGCTTTCCCCCTCGATGATGCGCAGCTCGCGTCGCTGGTGGCGGATTTGGAGAAGCGCTTCAAGCGCAAGGTCAGTCCACAGGTGGGCGTCGACAAGGAGCTCATTGGCGGCGTGCGGGTGCAGGTGGGCGACGAGGTCATCGACGGCACGATGCGAGGCAAGCTCGGCGCGATGGCTGCGGCTTTGAAGCGTTAGATACCCGAGGAAACAACTATGCAACAGCTGAAACCCTCCGAGATCAGTGACCTGATCCGCAGCAGGATCCAGAGTCTTGCGCTGGCGGCGGACATCCGTACTCAGGGCACGGTGGTGTCGGTAACCGACGGCATCTGCCGTATTCACGGCCTGTCCGACGTGATGCAGGGCGAGATGCTCGAGTTCCCGCGCAACACGTTCGGTCTGGCGCTCAACCTCGAACGCGACTCGGTCGGCACGGTGGTGCTGGGCGACTACGAGCATATCACCGAGGGCGACATCGTCAAGTGTACCAGCCGGATTCTCGAGGTTCCGGTCGGGCCGGAGCTGCTGGGCCGCGTCGTGAACTCGCTCGGTCAGCCGATCGACGGCAAGGGGCCGATCCAGGCGAAGACGAGCGACGTGATCGAAAAGGTTGCCCCTGGCGTGATCTGGCGTCAATCGGTATCGCAGCCGGTGCAGACCGGCTTGAAGGCGATCGACTCGATGGTGCCGATCGGGCGCGGACAGCGCGAACTGATCATCGGCGACCGGCAAACGGGGAAGACGGCGGTCGCCATCGACACCATCATCAACCAGAAAGGCAAGGACCTCATTTGCATCTACGTCGCGATCGGCCAGAAGGCCTCGACGATCGCGAACGTGGTGCGCAAGCTCGAGCAGCACGGCGCCATGGGCTACACCATCGTCGTCGCGGCCTCCGCTTCGGAGTCGGCGGCGATGCAGTACATCGCGCCTTACTGCGGCTGCACCATGGGCGAATACTTCCGCGATCGCGGCCAGGACGCGCTGATCATCTATGATGACTTGACCAAGCAGGCGTGGGCCTACCGCCAGATCTCGCTGCTGCTGCGCCGGCCGCCGGGACGCGAAGCCTATCCCGGCGACGTTTTCTATCTGCACTCGCGGCTCCTGGAGCGCGCCGCGCGCGTGAGTAAAGAGTATGTAGAGCGTTTCACCAAAGGAGAGATCAAGGGCAAGACCGGGTCGCTTACTGCGCTGCCGATCATCGAGACCCAGGCCGGGGACGTAACCGCCTTCGTGCCGACCAACGTCATTTCGATCACCGACGGCCAGATCTTCCTCGAGACCGATCTTTTCAACGCCGGTATCCGTCCCGCGATTAACGCCGGCATCTCGGTGTCGCGGGTCGGGGGTGCTGCGCAGACCAAGGTGATCAAGAAGCTGGGTGGCGGCGTGCGGCTCGCGCTGGCGCAGTATCGCGAACTCGCCGCATTCGCCCAATTCGCTTCCGATCTCGATGAGGCCACCCGCAAGCAGCTCGAACGCGGCCGCATGGTGACCGAGCTGATGAAGCAGTCCCAGTATCAGCCGCTGCAGGTGTGGGAAATGGCGCTCACGCTGTTCGCGGTGAACAACGGCTATTTCGACGACATTGACGTCAAGCGCGCGCTCGCCGCGGAGCGCTCGATGCGCGATTACATCAAGGACAAGTACGGGGAACTCTTGACGCGGATCGAAGATACCAAGGAATTGACGGCCGATGACGAAGCCGCGCTGCACGAGGGGGTGAAGGACTGGAAGAAGAACGGGAGTTATTGACGGGCGCTCCCGGCGTCGCCCGCGGAACCACAGAGGCACCAGCATGCCAGGCACAAAGGAGATCAGGACAAAAATCCGGAGCGTGCAGAACACCCGGAAAATCACCAAGGCGATGGAGATGGTTGCCGCCTCCAAGATGCGTAAAGCGCAGGAACGTATGCGCACCGCGCGCCCCTATGGCGAGAAGATTCGCAACGTCGCCGCGCACATCAGCCACGCCAATCCCGAGTACCGCCATCCGTTCCTGGTTCACCGTGACACGGTGCAGCGCATCGGCATCATCGTGATCACCACCGACAAGGGCCTGTGCGGGGCGCTCAACGCCAACATACTGCGCCTTGCATTGAGCAGGTTGAAGGAGTGGGAAGCACAAGGCGAGAGCATCGACGTGTGCTGCATCGGCAACAAGGGGCTCGGCTTCATGCAGCGTCTCGGCGCCGATATCGTGTCGCAGGTAACGGGGCTGGGCGACCGGCCACAGATGGAAAAGCTGATCGGCACGATCAAGGTCATGCTTGACGGCTACACGCGGGACCGCTTCGACCGGCTGATGTTGTTCTACACGAGGTTCATCAATACCATGAAGCAGGAGCCGGTGATGGAGCAGCTCCTGCCGCTCGCGGGCGAGCGTCTCGGCGCGCCCGAAACCGCCTGGGACTATATCTACGAACCGGAAGCGAAGACCGTGCTCGAGCAGGTGCTCACGCGCTACATCGAGACGCTGATCTACCAGGCTGTGGCGGAAAACATGGCCTCCGAACAATCGGCGCGGATGGTGGCGATGAAGTCGGCCTCGGACAACGCCGCCACCGTCATTGACGAGCTGACGCTGGTCTACAACAAGAACCGCCAGGCGGCGATCACCAAGGAGATCGCTGAAATCGTCGGTGGCGCGGCAGCCGTCTGAAAAAACATTTGAACCACAGAGCCGCAGAGGCACCGAGAGAAGATGCTTATGACGAACTGCCTCCTCTGCGCCTCCGTGCCTCTGTGGTGAGTTCTTGCGTTTAAAGGGAATGACCATGAGTCAAGGAACGATAGTTCAATGCATCGGCGCAGTGACCGACATCGAGTTTGCACGCGAGGGGATGCCGAAGGTCTATGACGCACTCGTGCTGGAGGACACCGGAAGCTCGCTGGTGGAGCAAGGACTCACTTTCGAAGTGGAGCAGCAGTTGGGTGACGGCGTCGTGCGCTGTATCGCGCTTGGCTCCACAGACGGGCTGCGCCGGGGCATGAAGGTAAAGAGCACCGGCGCGCCGATCTCGGTTCCGGTCGGGCACGGCACCCTCGGCCGCATCATGGACGTGCTCGGGCGCCCGATCGACGAGGCGGGTCCGATTGAGGCCCAAGAGCGGCGCAGCATTCATCAGGCCGCGCCCAAGTTCGATGAGCTCTCGCCTTCGGTGGAACTGCTCGAGACCGGCATCAAGGTGATCGATCTCATCTGCCCGTTCGCCAAGGGCGGCAAGATCGGGCTGTTCGGCGGTGCCGGTGTCGGCAAAACCGTGAACATGATGGAACTGATCAACAACATCGCCAAGCAGCACGCGGGACTATCGGTATTCGCGGGCGTCGGCGAGCGCACTCGCGAAGGCAATGACTTCTACCACGAGATGAAAGAGTCAAAGGTGCTCGACAAGGTGGCGATGGTGTTCGGACAGATGAACGAGCCGCCCGGCAACCGCCTGCGCGTTGGGTTGACCGGGCTCACCATGGCCGAGAGCTTCCGCGACGAGGGCCGGGACATCCTGATGTTCATCGACAACATTTACCGCTACACGCTCGCGGGTGTGGAAGTATCGGCGCTGCTCGGGCGCATGCCCTCGGCGGTGGGCTACCAGCCCACACTCGCCGAGGAAATGGGCCGGCTGCAAGAGCGCATCGTCTCCACCAAGGTCGGTTCGATCACCTCGGTCCAAGCGATTTACGTGCCTGCGGATGACCTTACGGACCCTTCGCCGGCAACGACCTTCGCGCACCTGGACGCGACCGTGGTGCTCTCGCGCGACATCGCAGCGCTCGGCATCTACCCCGCGGTGGACCCGCTCGATTCGACTTCGCGCCAAGTCGATCCCAACGTGATCGGCGAGGAGCACTACAACACCACGCGCTCGGTGCAGGCCACGCTGCAGCGCTACAAGGAGCTGCGGGACATTATCGCGATTCTCGGCATGGACGAGCTTTCGCCTGAGGACAAGCTCGCCGTGGCGCGCGCGCGCAAGATTCAGCGCTTTCTGTCGCAGCCGTTTCACGTCGCCGAGGTGTTCACCGGCTCAGCGGGCAAGTACGTCCCGCTCAAGGACACCATCAAGGGGTTCAAGATGATCGTCAACGGCGAGTGCGACAGCCTGCCCGAGCAGGCGTTCTACATGGTCGGCACGATCGAAGAAGCGTTTGCGAAAGGGAAGAAACTTCAGTAATGGGTAATGGGCAATGGGTAATGGGTAAGCCACTCATCACTCATCACCCATCACTCATCACCAAGGACTGAAATGGCAAACACCCTACACGTGGATGTGGTCAGCGCCGAAGAGAACATCTACTCCGGCGAGGTGGAATTCGTGGTGCTGCCCGGCGAGGC
>Ga0156226_1444_pt1 | contig 27131 bp, 25 predicted proteins | sample RifCSPlowO2_12_FD_107874 | JGI IMG/M metagenome (GOLD analysis project Ga0156226, IMG submission 107874) | Betaproteobacteria bacterium RIFCSPLOWO2_12_FULL_62_13
CACGACCAGGGCAGGCTTACGGTGCGCGAGCGCATCGCGGCCGTGCTCGATCCCGGCTCGTTCCAGGAAGTCGGCAAGCTCACCGGCAACGCGACCTACGAAAAAAGCAAGCTCACCAAGGTCGTGCCCGCACCATACGTGATGGGGCTGGGCGCCATCGACGGCCGGCCGGTTGCGATCGGCGGCGAGGATTTCACCATCCGCGGCGGCACCAGTTGGGGCAGCCTGCGGCGCAAAGGCGGCCAGGGCGGATTTGTCGAAGACCTTGCCTTTCAGTACCGCATCCCTCTCATTAACCTGATCGATGGCGCCGGCGGCACCGTGACTTCCGCCAAAAAGCGCGGTTATTCGGTATTCCCCGGCATCCATGGCTTCGAGCGCTCGGTTGAGCTGCTGGGCATCGTTCCGGTCGTAAGCGCGGTCATGGGCACCGCCGCCGGCGGCCCCGCCGGGCGCGCGATCCTGTCGCACTGGTCAGTGATGGTCAAGGGAACGAGCCAGATCTTCGCCGCCGGTCCGCCGGTGGTAGAGCGTTCGCTGGGCGAGAAACTCAGCAAGGAGGAACTCGGTGGGCCGCCTGTCGCGGTCGACATCGCCGGCACGGTGGACAATGCCGTGGAAAGCGAAGCCGCGTGTTTTGAGGCGATCAGGAAGTTCCTGTCCTACATGCCGCGCAACGTGTGGGAGCTGCCGCCGCAAACACCGTGCAGCGACCCGCTCGAGCGGCGCGAGGAGGCGCTGCTCACCGTGGTGCCGCGCGAGCGGCGTCAACCTTACAACATGAAAAAGCTCGTCGCGCTGATCGTCGACCGGGATTCCATGTTCGAGATCCAGCCGACCTTCGGCAAGTCGGTCATCACCTGCCTCGTGCGCATGGACGGAAAGGTGGCCGGCATCGTGGCCAACAATCCGATGGTGCTGGGCGGCGCAATGGACGTGAAGGCCGCGAGAAAGCAGACGCATTTCATCGAGATGTGCGACGCTTTCCACATCCCGATCGTCTATCTCGTCGACGTGCCCGGTTTCATGGTCGGCACGGCGGCGGAGGCCGCGGCCACGTTAAGGGAAGGCATGCGCTCGGTTTACGTCGGTTTGCAGGTTACGGTGCCGGTACTGACGGTCGTAATCAGAAAATGCTATGGCATGGCCGGGATGGGCGCCACCGACAAGAACGGCGTGGACCTGAAAGTCGCCTGGCCTTCAGCAGAATGGGGTTCGCTGCCGATCGAAGGCGGGGTCGCCGCGGCTTATCGCCGCGAGATCGACGCTGCGCCCGATCGCGAGAAACGCCAGCAGGAAATCGAGGAGGAACTGCGCCAGTACGCTTCGCCATTCCTCACTGCGGAAGCGTTCGCGGTCGAAGACGTGATCGACCCGCGCGACACCCGCCCCTACCTGTGCAGGTTTCTGAACGCGGCACAGACCAGGCTCAGAACGAGCCTTGGCCCGAAATACAAATCCGGAGTACGGCCTTGATTGCTAACGATGAATGATGAATGATGAAGGATGAATGATAAGCGAATCTATTACCGACAAGGAGGAAAAACGATGAAGCACAAGACGATGGTCACCGCACTGTTGGTTCTGGCCGCCGCTTTCTCGGCACCGCTTCACAAAGCCGCGGCCGAGGTTGGCGAGCTCAAGGTCGCGTTGCAGTACGGCATCGGTTACCTGCCGCTCGCGATCATGAAGCACAACAACCTGATCGAGAAACACCTGAAAGCGGCCGGTTTGAACGATACCAAGGTAGCGTGGTCGCGGCTGGGCGCCGGTGCGCCGATGAACGATGCGTTGCTTTCGGGCAGTCTCCACGTCGCCTCGGGCGGCGTGCCGCCGTTCCTGTTCCTCTGGGCGCGCACCGTGGACAACCTGAAAGTGAAAGCGGTCGCGGCGCTCTGCTCCATGCCGATGTTCCTGGTCACGAGCAACCCCAACATTAAGACGATCCGCGACTTCACCGAAAAGGACCGGATCTCGGTCGCCGGCGCGGGATCCTCGATCCAGACCATCGTGCTCCAGATGGCTGCCGCCAAGGAATGGGGAGATGCGAACTACAACAAGCTCGGCACGCTGCTCGTCAACCTCCCCCACCCCGAAGGGCTCGCCACGCTGCTCTCGGGCAAGGAGATCAACGGCTACATTTCCTCGCCGCCCTTCCAGTATCAGGCGCTGCAGAAGCCCGGCATCCGCAAGGTGCTTTCCTCATACGACGTGATGGGGGGGCCGGCGACGTTCCTCGTGGTCTGGACCACCACCAAGTTCCGCGAGGAGAACCCCAAGACCTATCAGGCGTTTTTCAACGCGTTCAAGGAAGCAACGGACTTCGTGAACCGGAACAGGCGCGGCGCAGCGGAAATCTACGTCAAGGAGTCCGGTGACAAGAGCGGGGTCGCCGCCATAGAGAAATTACTCAACGACCCCGAGATCCGGGTTACCATGGTGCCGGAGAACACCATGAAATTCGTCAACTTCATGAACAAGGTCGGCACGCTTAAGGGCAAAGCGGCCTCCTGGAAGGATCTGTTCTTCCCGGAGGTGCACGCCCTGCCGGGAAGCTGAAGCGCGGTCGCGCCAATGATGAATGTGGAATGATGAATGATGAACGGGAATCTCGAAACGTTGCGGCAATGGGTCGGGAAGAAAGAAAGCCGCAGCGACGTGGCGACCGCCTGGCCGATCGTGGCGATGAGTGCGACGCTCGATCGCAATGATCCTGAGCCGAATGCGGGTGAAGCGATTCCGCCGGGCTGGCATTGGCTCTACTTTCTCGAGGCGAAGCCTGCTTCCGAATTAGGTCCGGACGGCCATCCGAAGCGCGGCGGTTTCCTGCCGCCGGTGCCGTTGCCGCGCCGCATGTGGGCGGGAGGGCGCATTGAATTCCGGCGGACGCTGAGAGTCGGTGAAGCGCTCGGGCGCGATTCGGAAATCATCTCCGTGGAACCCAAGCAAGGCAAGAGCGGCAGCCTCGTATTCGTGACGGTGCGCCACACGGTTTCTGCCGCGGGAGAAACCGCGGTGGTCGAGGAGCACGACATCGTCTATCGCGAAGCGGCGAAACCCGGCGATCCTTCACCGCAGGGCAAGTCCGCACCGGAGAATGCGGCATGGCGGCGTGAAATCGCGCCTGATCCGGTGCTGCTGTTCCGTTTCTCCGCCCTCACCTTCAACGGCCATCGCATTCACTACGACCTCGACTATTGCAGGCGCGAAGAGCACTACCCCGGGCTGATCGTGCACGGGCCGTTGCAGACAATTCTGCTGCTCGACCTGTGCCGCCGCAACGAAGGGCGCCCGGTGAGAAAGCTCGATTACCGGGCACTGCATCCGGTGTTTCACACCGAGCGCTTCACGGTCAACGGCAACCCGAGCGGAGACGGGTCAAAGGTGGATTTGTGGACCGCCAATGCGGCGGGGCATTACGCGATGGCGGGAACGGCTTACTTGTAGATCAAAACCCGCCGCAAAGGCGCAAAGATGCAGAGGATCGCAAAGTAAGAAATATACGAGACCTTGGCGTTATCTTCGCGCCGTGGCGTTTTTGCGGTTATTGGAAGTTGCTGTTTAGACGTTCGGCGGACTACTTGACCCTGATCGCGAGCGCGTAGCAGAAGTGTGCGCCGGTCCACAGAGGTTTGTCGTCGACCAGACAGGTAAGGTTGGTGAGGGCATGGGCGCCCAGCCGTGCGGCTTCGGCTTTGAGCTCGCTGATCGCGGCCGCCTGATCAGCATGGCCGGGTATCTGAAACGCGCTGCGCCACGATTCGACCCACAAGCGCGTCACGATCTCGTAACGATCACCGGTCAGCGTGGCTGGCTCGATGATCCTGACATCCTCGGGCGCCGCGCTCGCCGCTGATGTCAGCGCGGCAAACAGCACTACTGCGGCAACGTTGCGAACGCTCTTCATCTTCTGTCTCCTGGTGCCGATCCACCTATCCATGCCAATCCAACTGTTTCTCCAGAGGCCGACTGTCCGCGCCAGGCTGACCGCCGGAACCTGGCAAAACAGGTTGGAACGGCACTGGCCGTGGCAAAACTTCTGCCATTCTACCCAAGAACCGGCGTCACGGCCTCTGATCCGAATGGCACTTACTTAAGCCAAGCATCGCAGCTCGGCAAGATTCGATATCGTGGATTCAACGGCATAGGGTAGGGTGCGCTTGCGCACCAATGTGAAAAGATGTCCGGATCCATGCGACGCCATCACATTGGTGCGCAAGCGCACCCTACCCTATGCCGTTGAATCCACGATATCGAATCTTGCCGAGCTGCGATGCTTGGCTTAAGTAAGTGCCATTCTACTCTGATCCCGCATCTCAAGAATCAAGGCGCATCGCATTGACCATCTGCGACACGCGGGATGAGCAGCACGGCGCGTCCGGCTCGCGCGATGAGCTGCGCATCGCGTCCGCTCGATCGCGCGAATGTAATCCGGCGCCGTTTTGCTGCGTTCGGAATTACAGGTTGTAGCCTTTCTCGTTGTGCAGCACGGTGTCGAGGCCTTCGGTTTCCTCCTCCGCCGTGACGCGCAGGCCGACCAGCACATCGCTGACCTTGAGCAGCACGAAGGTGACCACCCCGGACCATACCGCCGTCGCCAGTACGCCGGTGAGCTGCACCAGTACCTGGCTTCCCATCGTCCCGCCTTCTGAATAACCCACGCCTCCGAGACTCGCCGCCGCGAACACGCCGGTGAGCGTCGTGCCCAACATGCCGCCGACACCGTGCACGGGGAATACGTCGAGCGAGTCGTCGACGCCGAGGGAGCGTTTCATGAAGTTGGTGGCGAAGAAGCACGCGACGCCGGCGGCGGCGCCGATCACGAGCGCGCCGAGTGGCCCGACGAAGCCCGAGGCCGGCGTGATCGTGCCCAGCCCCGCGACCATGCCGGTTACGATGCCGAGCACCGAGGGCTTGCCGTAGCGCACCCACTCGCAGAACATCCAGGCGAGCGACCCGGTCGCCGCGCCGATATGCGTCGCCAGCATCGCCATGCCCGCCGAGCCGTCGGCCGCGAGCGCGCTTCCGGCATTGAATCCGAACCAACCCACCCACAGCATGCACGCGCCGCTCACGGACATGGTCAGGTTGTGCGGCGGCATGTGCGTGTCGGGAAAGCCCTTGCGCCGGCCAAGCACCAACGCGCAGACCAGAGACGCCATGCCCGCGTTCAGGTGCACGACCGTGCCGCCCGCGAAGTCCATGAGCCCCATCTTCTGCAGCCAGCCGTCGCCCCACACCCAGTGGGCGATCGGAACGTAGACGAAAAGCAGCCAGAGCAGGCTGAACAGCAGCATGCCGGAATATCGTACACGCTCGGCATACGCGCCGATAACGAGCGCGGGCGTGATGATGGCGAACGTCAACTGAAACATCGCGAACACGGTCTCCGGAATCGTGCCCTTGACCGTCTTGAGCTCGATGCCGGACATGAAGGATTTCGCGAACCCGCCGTACCAGGCGTTGAGCGCGCCGCCGTCCCCGAACGCGAGGCTGTAGGCGACCACCACCCACGCGAGCGTGACCACACAGGTGATCGAAAAGCACTGCATGAGGACTGAAAGGACGTTCCTGGCGCCCACCAGGCCGGCGTAGAACAGCGCGAGCCCCGGCAGTGTCATGAAAAGAACCAGCACCGACGAGGTAAGCATCCACGCCGTGTTCGCCGCGTCGAGCTTCGGCAGCTCGGCCGCCACGGCGATCGGCGCATGGAACAGCAACGCGACAAGCACGAGTCCCGTCGCAAGGAGGAAATGGCGGTGAATTCTTATGCGGGAGATGAAAAGCGCGTCACTGCTGATCTTTGAGGCTTCCATACGACCCCTCCTGTTTTGACCGGGCTAGATCAAGCAAAACCCATTCCCAAACAACAATATGCTGACTATACGGCATTTTTTGGCCCGGTATGCTCATGCCATATGAGTAGGTGCACCAATATGGATCATCAGCCTTGAAATAAGCACTGGTATAGTGCGTGAATATCGGCGTGTCCGCGTCCGATCGACTGAGCTGATTTCGACCTCAAGTATTGCACGTAACCCATTGAGAGATTTAACGGTTTCGGATATAGTCAACTGACAACCAGGCATATATGGCGCAAGCGAACGCAATACCCCGGCAGCAGGATCGCAGGCTCGATCTTCAGCGAATGCTGAATGATCTTGTGGCCGACCACCTGGTGTCCAAGGAAGTCGCTGAAAAGCTGGCAAAGGACCGGCGCTTCAGCCGCGGCGACGTCCACCCCCTGGTGGTGATCGCCGAACAAAAGTGGAAGGATCCCCGGCAACCCAGGAAACTGCTGCACCTCGAAGCGCTTACCGAGTGGCTGGCGGAAAAAGTGGGGCTCCCCTACCTTCACATCGACCCGTTCAAGATCGATTTCGCCGCCGTAACCAAGGTGATGTCGAACGCCTACGCCGCACGTTACAGGATATTGCCGGTCGGCGTGAACGCCAGCGAAGCAATCATCGCCACCTGCGAGCCGCATGTGCGCGAATGGGAGGAGCAGCTCGGGCAGGTGCTGCGCCTGGATATCAAGCGCGTCATCGCCAATCCGCTCGACATCCAAAGCTATCTCGTCGAGTTCTACAACCTCGCGCGTTCGGTGAAAGGCGCGAGCGAGCATGACAAAGGCGCCTACAGCGCCGTCGCCAACTTCGAGCAACTGGTCCAGCTCGGCCGCAGCGGAAAGCTCGACGCGAACGACCAGCACATCGTGCACATCTGCGACTGGCTGTTCAACTACGCTTTCGACCAGCGGGCGAGCGACATTCATATCGAGCCCCGGCGCGACGTCGGCAACGTGCGCTTTCGCATCGACGGCGTGCTGCATCACGTCTATCAGATCCCGACGCCGGTGATGGCGGCGATGACGAGCCGCATCAAGGTGTTGGGGCGCATGGACGTAGTGGAAAAGCGCCGCCCGCAGGACGGGCGCCTGAAAACCGTGACGCCCAACGGCGAGGAAGTCGAGCTGCGGCTCTCGACCATGCCGACCGCTTTCGGCGAGAAGCTCGTGATGCGGATCTTCAACCCGGAAAACCTGGTGAAGGACTACCGGGAGCTCGGCTTCTCCGAAGAGGACGAGCAGAAGTGGAGCCAGATGGTGACCCAGCCCCACGGCATCATCCTGGTGACGGGGCCCACCGGTTCCGGTAAGACGACGACGCTCTACTCCACCCTCAAGCAGCTCGCCGTGCCCGAGGTCAACGTCTGCACGGTCGAGGACCCGATCGAGATGGTGGAACCCGCGTTCAACCAGATGCAGGTGCAGCACGGAATCGGCGTGGACTTCGCGGCGGGCATCCGCACGCTGATGCGCCAGGATCCGGACATCATCATGGTGGGCGAGATTCGCGACCTCGAAGCGGCGGAGATGGCGATCCAGGCAGCGCTCACCGGACACCTCGTGCTCTCCACGCTGCACACCAACGACGCACCTTCGGCATTGACGCGGCTGCTCGACATCGGTGTTCCCTCCTATCTGCTGCAGTCGACCATGCTCGGCGTCATGGCGCAGCGGCTGGTGCGCACATTGTGTCCGCACTGCAAGGAGAAGCATGAGCTTGACGACTCGGCGTGGGACACCCTGGTTGCCCCGTGGACGGCATCCAAGCCCAAGGACACGACTTACATCGCCCAAGGCTGTCTCGAATGCCGCATGACCGGCTACCTGGGCCGGATCGGAATTTACGAAACGATGGTGATGACGCCAGGACTGCGCAAAGTGATCACCGCGGAGACCGATCTCGACATGCTGCGCGAAAAGGCATACCAGGAAGGCATGAAGCCGCTGCGCATTACCGGGGCGCTGAAAGTCGCCGCCGGCCTCACCACTGTAGATGAAGTGATCACGGTTGCTCCGCCCCCCACGGGCGACCGCCGGCAGCATATGCGTTAGAGCGGTAAGCGGCAATATGGATGCGCCCCGCCTGATTGCGACTTTGCCGCGACAGCCTCCGCGCCATTGAAACGCCCGGCCACCTGTGCCAGCATCCGCTTTCCGCAACGGTTTGGGCGCCGAGGCTTTACTGAACGTCGTCGAATTGCCTGACGCCGTTCAGCCCTCACCCCCGACCCCTCTCCCGGGGACGGGAGAGGGGAGTTTTGTGGTGCATATGGGTTGTCACCCATGTGCACGAATTTCGATAGGCGCCGTTGTAGCAGCCAATGAATGGAGGTTTCATGACGTCCCGTTTCATGCTTTGCAGCTTCAAGACCTGCCCTTGGGTGCAGCGCGCAGCGATCGTGCTGCGGGCGAAGCAGGTTCCCTACGACATCACCTACATAGACCGCAATAACCGGCCGGACTGGTTCCTCGCCGTATCGCCGCATTCCAAGGTGCCGGTGCTGATGATCGACGGCAAGGAGGCGCTGTTCGAATCGAACGCAATCGCAGAATACCTGGATGAAACCGCGGCGCCCCGGCTGCATCCCGAGGACCCGATCGCGCGGGCGCGGAACCGCGCCTGGACCGACTATGTGACGACTTTCGCCAGCGCGATATCCAACACCGCTTATTCCGATTCCGAGGAAGAATTCACCGCGCGCGCGGCCAAGATCGCTGTCCCGTTCGCCAAGCTCGATGAGGCGCTCGCAAAGTGCGGCAACGCGGGACCGTATTTCAACGGGCCGAAATTCTCGCTGGTCGATGCGGCCTACGCGCCGTTCCTGCAGCGCTACACCTTCATGGACCGGCTGCGGCGGCTTGGCATCATCGAGAAATTTCCGCATCTTGCCGCCTGGCGCGATGCGCTGCTCGCCGCACCCGCAGTGAAGGCCTCGACGGTCGCCAACATTGAAGCCGTGTGGCAGGAGAACCTGATCGTGCGCGGCCGCTGGCTGGCGAAGTACGTCTCACAAAGCGTGGTCGGCGCGACGGCGGCGGCCGGATAGAACCGCAGGGAACAAACCAATAAGATTGGCCGTCCCTAATGGCGCCACCTTAAGTTTCCTTCCCCCGCGTGCGGGGGAAGGTTGGGATAGGGGCTGGATCGGTTCTGCCCCCACCCCAAGCCCCACGCTATGCGCAAGGGAGGGAGCCTTCAACGCTCACTGCTTAAGGTAGTACCGTTGCCGTCTGTCCCCCCAAAAATGCCGCCCGTCACGAATTTTGCCTCGCGGTCCTCATGAAAACGATTGATTCGTGAAATATGACATACGTGTATCGGCAGGATTGGGGGTATGGTACGCAACGAGTGGGATGCGCTAACGCGCAGTCCACTCAGCTTCGAAAAGGGCAAACCCGACCGAAAGGCGGGGACGCAAAGTCACTGGTCTAACGAGCCTTGCGCTCCATGACCGAGAGATTGCCGAGGGCGGGTTGTTGGGCTACCGGAAATCTCTCTCGTGTTGCCCGATCACTTCCCTTCGTAGTCCACCTGGCTTTCTCCCCGCCGGGAGAGCACATCGGTTCCTCAGTCGAGTGTCCCTTTTGAACGACCGCTGCGGGGTTTGGCCCGCAGGGAATTGAACGGGGGACTTATATCATGCTGGAACGTTTTCAAGGTAAAGATGGCCGCACTGCGCTCCTGAATGCGCTGCGCAACCAGTTTTTGGTTGATGGAAATTCAGAGATCGCTGACATGATAGCGTCGGCAACACACGTAAAAGAATACGCTCCCGGCACACCGCTGTTCACTCAGGGAGAGAGGGGGAGCGATTTGTGTTTTATCCTCTTCGGTAAGGTTTCTGTGCTCGTGGACGAGCGGGAGATTGCAACGTGTGGTGCCGGAATGCACGTAGGAGAAATTGGCCTGTTAGAGCCGTTCAAGGGACGCTCAGCCACTGTCGTTGCAATCGACACAGTCGTTGTGGCACAAGTATCCCAGACAAGGTTCACCGAAATCGCGAGATTCCACCCCGAGCTTTGGCGCAGAATGGCCGTTGAGCTCGCGCGCAGGCTGGTCAGGTCGCAAACCAGGGGCTAGTGCCGTTCCCACTTGTTTGTCCAAATTCCGGCGGCTCGTGTGGCGCGGACCGTCGGCCGCCGGAGAAACAGTTGGATTGGCATGAATAGTTGGAACGGCACCAGATGCGAACCGCTCGGCCTCATTTGCAGGCGAAAGCCATCAAAGGGGATTCGGAGCAGCCGCGACGTCTGTCGTTTACCGCGAGAGCGGCGTCACCCACAACGTCAGTCCGTCAACACGCTCCACGCGCGCTCTTGTTCCCCGCCGGGGCGCCACCCCTTCCGACCGCGCAACGCGGGCTTTCCACCGTTCACCCTGAATCCGGACGTGACCGACGTACGAGCCCTGTTCGCCCGACTCGAAATCCGATATTACCTCCACCTCGCGACCCGGCATACACTCGACGCCGACGATAGGCGGAATCCTGGAGGCGAGCTGCTGAAGCAGAAGCTCGCAGGCGATAAAGACGGCGGCCGCGACGGCGAGGCCTTGTTGCGTGGGCAAATCGAGCGCCCAGTACAGTCCTGCAGCAAGCCCTGTAGAAGTGGGGAGGGCCAGCAAAAGCAGAATTACACGCTGCCAAAGCGTCATGGGAGCACGGTGAGCTCGATCCGGCGGCTAACGAAGACAATCCGGCGGCGACGCACTCGATGAATGCCGCACCGCCTGGCGTGCGGGCAATTATTGTTTTAGTCCGAGCTTCCTGCCGCCGTGTTCCCCGAACCGGCGATCGATCGGCGGCGGCCTGCTTCACCTGCGATTCGTGCTGGCTGTTCGGGGTTGCCAGCACCACGGCACCCTGCCAAGCCGCCAAGGACGCGACCACAATTTGGTACCCGATTCCACATGTTGAATCGTTTGCGATCCTTGTGGTCTTCAGATCGTTGAAAAGCTACGCGTCAGTCGCCACCACGATCTCGTCGCAGTAATATGATGAGTGGAACGCGACAAAACGAAGGAGGAGATATGAAAAGCAAATTCCGGTTTTTCCTGTACGTGGTTGCGGTGCTCGCGTGTGCGTCGCCGGCGCTCGCCCAGAAGTATCCTGACAAGCAGATCCGCTTGGTGGTGGCATTCCCAACCGGCGCGCCGTACATTCTCGCGCTGCTTCTGTCGGAGAAGCTGCGCGATCCGCTCGGTCAATCGGTAGTGCCGGACTTTCGCGGCGGGGCGGGCGGCAATCTCGCCGCTGAGCTCGTCGCGAAAGCGCCCGCGGACGGCCACACGCTGCTGCTCACGAGCGGCTCGATCGCCATCAGTCCGAGCATCTTCCCCAAGCTCGGCTATGACACTTTCCGCGACTTCGCCCCGGTCACGCTGGTCGCGACCGTGCCCAATGTGCTCGTCGTCCATCCTTCGGTGCCGGCGCGCAGCCTGAGCGAATTGGTGAAGCTCGCGAAAGCGCACCCGGGCAAGCTCAACTTCGGCTCCGGCGGCGTCGGCTCGGGTAGCCAGCTCGGGAGCGAGTTCTTCAAGGCGCTGAGCGGCATCCAGATGGTGCACGTCCCTTACAAGGGCGCGGCGCTCGCGCTGTCCGCGATGCTGGGCGGTGAAATCGACATGGTGACCTCGACCGTTCCCGCGACCATCCCGCTCGTCAATAGCGGCAAGATCCGGGCGCTCGCGGTGATGGCTCCAAAGCGCGTGGCATCGCTGCCCAAGGTGCCAACGACCGCAGAAGCCGGCATGCCGGAGCTGGTTGTGATCACCTGGTACGGCCTGTTTGTCCCCGCGGGCGTGAAGCCCGACATCATCGTGCGCCTGAACAGCGAGGTCGCCAAAGCGATGAACGCGCCCGACGCGCGCGCCAAGCTCACTCAGGTGGAGCTGGAGGTGGCCACCGGCACGCCGGCTGACGCCGCGAAGTTCGTGCGCGCCGAGTTCGAGCGCTGGGCGCGCGTGATCAAGGAGGCGGGAATCAAGCCCGTGCAATGACTGACCGCCCAAGGATGAAGGCGGAAGGATGACCTGAAACCCGGTGGGGCCGAAACGCAGTGTACACAAGACGGGGCCGGTGTCGGCGTCATGTCTATCGTGAACCGCTCGGGGTGGAGGATGGTTGCAGCCTGTATTCTACGGTTCATATCGACCGGCGCCTTGCGGGTCGCGCTGTGCGCGCCGGCCGCATTCCTGGGCGCGGCCCCGTGCATCGCGCAGCAATCGGCGGCGCTCGCCGTCTATCCCGTCAAGTCCATCCGCATCATCACGGCATCCTCACCGGGCACGGCGGAAGACTTCTTCGCGCGCTCGCTCGGTGAGGAACTGGGCGCCTTCTACCGGCAGAGAGTCGTCATAGACAATCGCTCGGGGGCAGGCGGGCTGATCGGCAACAACCTGGTGTCGAAAGCGAATGCCGACGGATACACGCTGGGCATGGTCAGCGTGACGCGCATCGTCACCGAACTCATGCATGAGCCGCCGCCGTATCGGGCTCTGGCCGACATCGTCGGCGTCGCCCACGTCGCGTCCATCACCAACGTGCTGGCGGTGACGCCTTCGATCCCGGTGCGCACGCCATCCCAATTCGTTGCACACGCGCGCGCCCGCATTGGCGAGCTCAACTATGCCTCGCTCGGCATCGGATCGGCGTCGCATCTCGCCGGCGAACTATTCACGCGCGCGGTCGGCATCGACGCGGTACACGTGCCGTTCAGAAATCTGTCCGACTCTTTCGTCGAGATGGTGCTCGGGCGGGTGCATTACGCCGTTCTGACGTTGCCGGCGGCGCTGGCGCCGGTGCGGGAAGGACGGTTGCGTGCGCTCGCCGTGATGACGCCGCAGCGCAGCCCTGCGCTGCCGGCCGTGCCCGCGATCGCCGAATTTGGCCTGCCCGAGGCGCAGTTCGACAGTTGGTCGGGCATCGTCGCGCCCAGGGGCACGCCGCGGCGCATAGTCGAGCAGTTGCACGGCGACATCGTGCGCGCGCTGCACAAGGCGGCGCTGCGCGGGCTGTTCGTGCGCCAAGGCGCCGAGTCAACGCCCGAGAGCACGCCGGACGGCTTCACGCGGCTGATGCAGAGCGAATACCTGCGCTACCAGACGCTCATTCGCCAGGAGCGCATCACCGCATTCAGGGAATACGCCTGCGCGTCCCCGGATGAACAGCGTGCATCCGCCGTGCATGACGCCGGAGTATCAGCGGAATGCTGAGATGAATCGATTTCCTGACTATCGAGGGGCTGTCCCATGACGTTGAAGCTCAACCACCTGCATCTGAAGATCAAGGATCCGGAGAAGACGGCGACGTTTTACGTTGACACGCGCGGCGCGAAGATCGTCAGCCAAAACCCGAACGGCGGCTACCGCCTGGATCTGCACGGGCTGTCGCTCAACGTCACGAAATTCCTCGAGAACCAGAAGCGGGAGCAGAAGTATGGCATGGAGCATATCGCCATCGACGGTTGTGCATGGTCGTCGGGGAGCTCACTGAAGCGTCCGCCGTCATCAGCACGCAGGTGCCGCGGTGGTTAGAGATCGAAACGAAATACGTGGACGTGACGTCGCCCGACAACATCATGTTTCAGGGTGGGCTCGAAGGCGGCGCGATCGTCAACGCCTGCGTGAGTGTCCATCCCTACCACGGCAGCCGCATTCGCGTTGCCCGCAGATCCGGGCACGGATCGCGCACCAATTGGTTGCCGGACCTACTTCGCTCCCGCAAGCTGTTTCAGCGTAAACACGTAGCTCGTGTTCCCGAGCGGCTTGTGGCAGGCGAGGCATAAAGCCTGGTTCACGCCGGGACGGTGCTGCTTGTCGGTGGTGAAGACCGTGTAGTTCCAATCCCCGTTGCGCAACATCTCAGGAATGTCCTTCCCCCATCCCGTGCCGCGCGCCATTGCGGTGTAGAACAGTAGCTTGTCCGCCACGTAGAAGCCGTCACCGCCCATTACCGGTTTCTTTTCGGTGTCGAGTCTTGCCGCGTATACCTCGGCGAACAGCACAGAATCATGGGGTAGCGCATTACCTTCCTTTGCCGCCCGCACTGCGGCCTCGTTGGCGTAATAGTAGCGAACCTGCTTGGTCGCGGGGAAATTGATCGTGTGGTACTTCGTGAACGTGTCCTTGTAGCCTTCCGGAAAGGTTACGCGGGTCTTCGCCACGTTGGGCAGGAAGCTGGATCGAGCGCCCTTCTCTGCGCCCGGTTGTGCGGCAAAGTACGCCGCGACGTTGGCCATGTCCTGGGAGCTCAGTTGCGCCGCGATCGCATTCATTATCGGATTTTTGCGCGTGCCGTCCTTAAGCGCCTTCAGTTGCGCCTCGAGATAGCGCGCCCGCTGACCCGCAAGGTTGGGGATGTCATCGCTTACGCTTACCCCGGTCGCACCATGGCAGGCTGCGCACACGGTGGTGACCTTGGCCTTGCCGGCTTCGATGTCCGCAGCTTGGGTAACGGGCGCAATGATCAGAACGACGGATAATCCAAGCCCCTTTTTCACGGGCCATCTCCTTTCGTGGCTGGACGATGCGGGTCGCGGTCCAGCGTATGCCTTCCGCAGGCATGCTAACACTGGCCAACATCGAATATTCCAGGCCGCTCCGCCGGCCGAAAGCACAGGCGATAACGCCGCCATCGAGGCGGGCCGCAGCAGCGCTCCGCGGAGTCTCATACTGATCCCATCTAATCTCAATCACAACAGCTCAACATACGCGAGAATCCCCATGGCACTCAAGCGCCCCAAAAGCGCCTCCGGCACGCTGGTCGTGCTGGAGCACACCTCGAAGATCCTCAAGGACAATCCGCTCGGCGACCCCCACGTGCGCAAGCTCGCGGTATGGCTGCCGCCGCAATATGACGACGGAACGGGCATCCGCCACACCTACGAGGAATTCGACGACAACCACTCCGACATCGATTACCGGATGAACGTTAGTCTGCCGTTTCTCTACCGGGCGTTGAAGCTCTGAACGCCCGGCGCAGCCCGAATCCCCGCTCATTTACCGCGGCTTCAAGCCGATGTCGCGCACGAGCTTGCCGTACTTGGCGTATTCGTTCTTGATGAATTTGTCGATGGACTCGGCCGACTGGTTGGCAACGATCAGCCCGGCGTCAACCAGCTTGCTGTTCACTGCCGGGAGCTGCATCGCGCGGTTGATCTCCGCGTTCAGTCGCTTGACGATGTGGCGCGGCGTGCCGGCCGGCGCAACGAAGCCGAACCAGCCCCGCATGTCGTAGCCGGGAACCACCTCGGCAAAAATCGGCAAATCCGGCTTGTTGGGCACGCGCACGTCATTGGTGACACCGATCAGCCGCAGCTTGCCTGCCAGCACGTGCGGCGACAGCGAAGTATAGGAACCGATCCCCGTCTGAATCTGCCCGGCCAGAACGTCGGTCGTGATTTGCCCCGCGCCCTTGTACGGGACATGCAGGAACGTGAATCCCGCCGACCGGGAGAGATACTCGAACGTGAGGTGCGGATAGCCGCCTTCGCCGTTGGTCCCGACCGAGAGTTTCCCCGGGTTCTTTTTGGCCCAAGCGATCATTTCCGACGCCGTCTTGAATGGCACACCGGGGTGGGCCACTACCGCGAGATAGTTCGTCGCGGCGAGCGCCAGGCCCGAAAAGTCCTTGAGCGCGTCATACGGCAGCTTGGCGTAGGTGTGGGGCTGCACGGACATGTTGCCGCCCTGCCCCATGCCGATCGTGTAGCCGTCCGGCGCCGCCTGCTTGACCAGGTGCAATCCGAGCTGGCCGCTCGCGCCCGGGCGGTTGTCGACAACGAACTGCTGGCCCATCCGCCGGGACAGGACGGGGCTGACCAGCCGCGCGATGATGTTTGTCTGGAACCGGCGCCGCGCCGGCGCATCACAGTAGACGTGGATCGAATGGCGGCAAGATGACCCTACGTAAACTGGAAAACCTGTCTCGCGGGATTGAACGTGCACGGATATCGCGTCAACTGGTTTGCCATCCTGATCCTGATTCCTGCGGCCAGCCTCAATGCGCTGGCGCAACTGGGGTTGTGGCATTGACCGCTGGAGCGTTGGGAGCGCTGTCAGTGCGTTCACGGGGAAAATTGCACTGGAAGGCACAGCTCAGCTCGACTTCCAGACCGCCAACGTCAACCAGAACGAAACGACGAGGACCGCGATTGGTGCGCCCACATACGCCGCGATCGGCACTAAGCCTATCAATGACTGCAACGCCGCACTGCCGTCCCACACCAATCGATCTGAACCGACGGCGAAGTAGCTGGCCAGTTCGGCCGTGCCCCAGACCACGATGACCGCTGCGAAAGGCAAAAGCAGCGTGCTTGAATAAAGTGCTGCGGCCCTCCGGCGGTTGATGGTGCAGCGGCGGAGACGAACCAATAGTACGGCGAAATATGCAATCGCCAGCACCACGGCAAGGATTGGCGCACCGTAGAACACAGCGATCTTTATCGCGAGCAACACGACTGTACCCTGACATCCACCACGCGGATAAGGTTATTTCTCCTTTCATGATAGGCCGTCCAATAGTGGAAGCAAGTTCCTCCGCCAGCACCGCACGCCACCCGCCCGCTGCGCGTGCCGTTCCCCCTTGCGCCCAGTGTTCCGAATTCACTGATTCTCTGCAACTTTCGCGGGGTCATGAACTTATCCGATCTCGTCCAGACCCTGATTCTTGAATATTCAGCGGAATCGGAGCTCGGTCCCCGTATCATAATGCGCACGGAGAAAACCAAAAAGCGCCAATTCGACCACCGGGCGCAAGCATGCCCGTAACAAGTTCCGCGTCGTGGAACGTACGACGACGACGCTCGACAAGATGACAGTCTCGGTCGGCACCTACCGGCTTATCGAAGGGTCCGGTACGCTGCTCTTCGAGCCCGGTGATTCGTCAATCTGGACGCGCTTGCCACGCCCTGCCGCCTCGCGCACCTGAGCTGCGCACCGTTCAGAAATGCAGTCTTACAACCCCGCCTGCGACACGAACTTCGGATTGAGATACGCCTCGATCGCTTCGCTCCCGCCTTCCGAGCCGTAGCCTGAGTCCTTCACGCCGCCGAAGGGCACTTCCGGCAGGGCGAGGCCCAGATGGTTGATGGTGATCATGCCGGTCTCGACCGATGCGGCGATCGCGTTGGCGGTCTTCGCGGAACGCGTCCACGCGTAGGCGGCGAGCCCATACGGCAGGCGGTTGGCTTCGCTCACCGCGTCGTCAAAGTTGCGGAACGGGTTGATGATCGCGAGCGGGCCGAACGGCTCCTGGCTCATCGCCAAGGCGTCCTTCGGCAGCTCCGCGATCACCGTGGGTTCAAAGAAGTTGCCCTTTTCGCCGATGGGATAGCCGCCGGCGAGCACTTTGCCGCCGTGCCTCTTCGCGTCTTCGACGTGGGCTTCAATCGCGCGCTGCCGCCGTGGGTTGGCGAGCGGGCCCATCTTCGTTGCCTTGTCCAGTCCGTCGCCGACCTTGATCGCCTTGGCCCCCGCGACGAATTTCTCGACGAAGTTGTTGTAGACCCCTTCTTGCACCAGGAAGCGCGTCGGCGAAATGCACACCTGCCCGGCGTTGCGGTATTTCATGAAGATCACGGCGTGAAGGCGGCCACCGGCCCCACCGGCTCTTTGATCACCAGTTGGTAGACGCCTTCGGCGCGCGCCGGGATCACGCGCCCGTAGGTGCGGCGGGATTCTTCGGCGAACCAGTCGATGATGTCCGCGCCAGCGAGTACATCCTGTTTCGCCTCGGCCAGCGCTTTGCCCTGCTCCATGGTAAGGATCGGCGCAACCGTGTCGGCGCGCTCGCGAAAGAGATTCGCCGCCTTGCGCATGAGCTTCGAGCGTTCGAACGCCGAAATCCTGCCCCAGGTCTTGAAGCCCTGATCCGCGGCCTCCAGTGCGCGATCGAGATCGGCGCGCTCGGCATAGGCGACGGTGCCGATCTCATTGCCGTTGGCCGGGTTTACGACCGGCAGGGTGCAGCCGGAGGCGCTCGGGCCCCAGACGCCGTTGATGAAAAGCTGAGTGTTGGGATACATGATGGTTTAGCTGGTGTCAGCAGTCAGAAGATTGTTTCATTCATGGAGCACCTTTTAGCATAAATCACGCGATGGGAAGTGGCGGCAACGGAAAAGTGGGGCAGCTTCAGATTACGGAAGTGTACCTGAACAAAAGTTGCACTGATCCTATTTATTGACGTAGGTGTCGCAAAGTCTTCCGGATACCGCCTTGACATTTCCGCCAGCTCCTCTTCAAAAGACCCGGGGGCGTGCGCCGACCCCCCCGGCGTCGGCGTCATGTTTTGATCCCCACCTGCGGTTGCACTAAGATAGCAGTATTCTCCGCGAGGCCGACTGCGAACCACCCCTGCGCGTTCGGCATGTGGACAAGGAACCCTTTCGATGCAATTCGACGGTAAGCGCACGCTGCACGAGATCAAGATCAACGGCGCGTCATACGACTACTACAGCCTCCCCGCGGCGGAGGCGGCGGGGCTGTCCGGAGTGGCGCGCCTTCCCTACACGCTCAAGATCGTGCTGGAAAACCTGATCCGCCAGCAAGCCGAAGGAACAGCGAGCAGCGAAGACGTGAACGCGGTCCTCGAGTGGCTGCGCGCCCGCACCTCCGAGCACGAGATCGGTTTCAAGCCCGCTCGCGTGCTCATGCCCGATTCCTCCGGCATTCCCTTGCTCGGCGACATGGCGGCCATGCGCGATGCGATGGCTCGACTCGATGGCGATCCGCGGCGCCTGAACCCTCTCACCCCGGTTGATTTCATCGTCGATCATTCGGTGATGGTGGACGAATACGGCAATGCGGGGGCGATGGTGCGCAACATGGCGCTGGAGCTTGCTCGCAACAGGGAGCGCTACGAGTTCCTGCGCTGGGGCAGCCGGGCCTTCGAGCAACTCAAGGTGATCCCGCCGGGCACCGGCATCTGCCACCAGATCAACCTGGAGCATCTCGCACGTGTCGTATGGACGCGCGAGCACGGCGGGCGGGTCCTCGCCCTTCCCGACTCGGTCATCGGCATGGACAGCCATACGCCCATGATCAACGGACTCGGCATCGTCGGCTGGGGCGTCGGCGGGGTCGAAGGCGGCGTTGCCGCGCTGGGCGAGCCGGTCGCGATGCTGATCCCCGAAGTGGTCGGCTGCCGTGTGACGGGCAAGCGGCGACCGGGCGTCACTGCCACCGACATCGTGCTTACCATCACGCACTTGATGCGCCGGCACAAGGTGATCGGCAAGTTCATCGAGTTCTTCGGCCCGGGCGTGGACGAACTCACGCTGCCGGACCGCGCCACTATCGCCAACATGACCCCCGAGTACGGCGCGACGGTGGGCTATTTTCCCGTGGATGCCGAAACGCTGCGTTTTCTGCGGCTGACGGGTCGTGATGCGCAGCAGGTCGCGCTGGTCGAAGCGTATTGCAAAGCTCAGGGCTTGTGGCGCGATGCGGGCACCGCGGTCCCTGACTACACGGCCGTGGTGGAAATCGATCTCGGCGCCGTCGAGCCGAGCGTAGCCGGCCCGCGGCGGCCCAACGAGCGCGTGCCGCTGCCGCAGGCGCCGCAAACCTTCCGCGGCGCCTATCCCGGCAACGCCAACGCGGTCGCGGTCAAGGGTGCTGATTTCCGGCTGCACAGCGGCGATGTGGTCATCGCAGCGATCACGAGTTGCACCAACACGTCGAACCCGGCGGTGATGATCGGCGCGGGCCTGCTCGCGCGCAATGCACGGGCGCGCGGGCTCAAGAGCAAGCCGTGGGTGAAGACCTCGCTCTCGCCCGGCTCGCGGGTGGTCTCCGATTACCTCGCCGGGAGCGGCCTTAATCAGCCGCTCGAGGAGCTGGGGTTTCACCTGACCGGCTACGGCTGCATGACCTGCATGGGCAATTCGGGACCGCTCGCCGACCCGGTGGCGCTGGCTATCGAAGAGGGCGAACTCGCCGCCGTTGCGGTGCTCTCCGGCAATCGGAACTTCGAAGGCCGCATCCATCCCAGCGTGCGCGCAAATTTCCTCGCCTCGCCGCCGCTCGTGGTGGCCTACGCACTGGCGGGCTCCATCCTCAAGGACGTATCGTCGGAGCCGCTCGGCGAGGACCGCGCCGGCCGGCCGGTGTACCTGCGTGATCTCTGGCCCGAAGACGAAGAAGTGCGCCGGATCGTGGAGAAGACCCTCACGCCGGAAGTGTTTCGCAGCCGATATGAAAAGACCGCGGAAGACGGCGCGAAGTGGGCCGGCGGCACAACGGCTGCTGCCACCCTCTTCTCCTGGAACCCGGGCAGTACCTTCATTCGCCGCCCGCCGTTCTTCGACGACGTGGAAGCCGAGCCGGCGCCGGTGCAGGACATACGGGGCGCGCGCATGCTCGCGATGTTCGGCGACATGCTCACCACCGATCACATCTCACCGATCGGCGCGATCCCGGCGAAGTCGCCCGCGGGCCGCTACTTGCAGTCGCTCGGCATCGCGCCTGAAGACTTCGTCAACTACGCCTCGCGCCGGCTCAACCATGACGTGATGACGCGCGGCACGTTCGCCAACCTGCGGATCCGCAACGAGCTGACGCCCAATGTGGAAGGAAGCTGGACGCGGCATGTGCCGAGCGGCGAGGAGATGTCGATTTTTGATGCGGCCGAGCGCTACCGCGGGGAAGGCGTGCCGCTGATCGTCATCGCGGGCTCCGAGTATGGGGCGGGCTCATCGCGCGACTGGGCCGCGAAGGGCACGCGGCTTCTCGGCGTGCGTGCCGTGATCGCGGAATCGTTCGAGCGCATACACCGGTCCAATCTCGTGGGTCTCGGCGTGCTGCCGCTGCAGCTCGTGGATGGCGCGACCCGCAAGACGCTTAAGCTCGACGGCAGCGAAGTGTTCGATATCACCGGACTGGAAGCCGGCATCACGCCACGCATGGATGTTTCGTGCATCATCACGCGGGCGAACGGCAGGCGCGAGACGATCCGGCTGCGCTCACGGCTCGATACGCGAGCCGAAGTCGAGTATTACCATCACGGCGGCATCTTCCATTACGTCCTGCGCCGCCTCATCAAGGAGGAACCATCGGCATGAGCCCGCGAAAAAAATTGCGTGAACTCGTAAACGGCAAGCGCTACGTCATCGTGCCCGGCGCCTACGACCCGCTGACCGCCCGGCTCGTTCAGCTCGCCGGCTTCGAGGCCGTCTACCTCACCGGCGGCGGGTATTCCCGCGCCAACGGACTCCCCGATCTGGGGCTTTTCACCATGAGCGAGAACGTCGAGTTCATCTCGCGGGCGGTGGAGGCGGTCGACATTCCGGTGATCGCGGACATGGATACGGGCTACGGCAACGCGCTCAACGTGATTCGCGCGATGCGCGAGTTTGAGAAGACGGGCATCGCCGCCTTCCACCTCGAGGACCAGGTGTCGCCGAAGAAGTGCGGGCACTACGAGGGCAAGCAGCTCGTCAGCAAGGCGGAGATGGCGGGCAAGATCAACGCGGCGGTCGACACCCGCCGTGATCCGGATATGGTGATCATCGCGCGCACCGATTCCCGGGCGGTGGAAGGAATCGAGGCGGCGATTGACCGGATGAACGCCTATCTCGAGGCCGGCGCCGACGTGGGTTTCGTGGAGGCGCCGCAAACCGTGGAAGAAATGGAAAAGATACCGCGAAGCATCGGGAAACCCGCTCTGGTCAACATATTCGAGGGCGGGAAGACGCCCCCGCTCCCCGCGAAGCAACTGGAGGCAATGGGCTACCGCATCGGCATCTATCCTTCGCAAACGCACCGCGCGGCGATTTTTGCCGCACAGGAGGTGTTGGCGGTGCTCAAGCGCGACGGCGATACCGCGGCGATCGAGCATCGCCTGGCGACGTTCAACGACCGCGAGCAGGCGGTAAATACCGCGCGCTGGCGCGAGCTCGAACGCAGATATTTGGGTGATGAGTGATGGGTGATGGGTAATGGGTGTTGGGTGACGAATCGCTCGTCGCCGATTATCTTCCAACGAGGAGGACAAAACATGAAGTACGGTTTGGCGCGCCATACGATGCGTATGGCCTCTATTGCGTTGCTCATAGGCGGAACGACCGGCGCCGCAGCACAAGCGTATCCCACGAAACCGATTCGCGTGATCGTTCCGAGCGGCGCCGGCGGGAGCGTGGATACGCTCACCCGCCTTGTGGGGCAGAAAATGTCGGCAAGCCTGGGCCAGCAGGTGATAGTCGAGAACCGCTCGGGGTCCGGCGGAGTGATCGGCACCGAGATCGCGGCGCGGGCGTCGCCCGACGGCCATACGCTGCTTGTGGCCTATGGGAGCCACGTCGTGAATCCGACCTTGTATCCCAAGCTGCCCTACGATACCGTCAAGGACTTCGCGCCGATCACGCAGATCGCGGTCCAGCCGCTACTGGTCAACGTCCATCCCTCTCTGCCCGTGAAGTCGGTCAAGGACTTGATCGCGCTCGCCAAGGCGCGCCCCGGGCAGCTCAATTACGGTTCGGCGGGCAGCGGCAGCGGCGGGCATCTCGCCACCGAGATCCTGAGCATGATGGCGGGGATCAAAATGACGCACGTGCCGTATAGGGGGTCGGCGGCGGCGATGATGGACGTCGTCGCGGGTAACACGCAGCTCATGATCCTCACCCTCATCACTTCGCTGCCGCAGGTGCGCGCCGGGAAGCTCCGCGCCATCGGCGTTACCAGCGCCCAACGCTCTCCGGTCGTGCCTGAAGTGCCCACGGTCGCCGAGACGATTCCGGGTTACGAAGTGGAGGTTTCGTACTTCATGCTCGCGCCTGCCGGCACGCCGCGCGACATCATCACGAAGCTGCACGCCGAGGCGGCGCGTGCCCTGAAGCAGCCGGACGTTGTGGAGCGCCTGGCGCGCGACGGCGCAAGGCCGGTCGGCAATACGCCCGACGAGACCGCGCGCTATATCGACCGGGAGATCGTGAAGTGGGGCAAGGCCGTCAAGGCCTCCGGTGCGAAGGAACGGTGAGCTCAACGGCGACTCTTTGCCGAGTGCGGTGCCCGCAACGAAGTCACAGATGTCCGCCACTCCCTGGAACGCCTTCGGGGTCATGCCGGCCGCCCCGAGGGTCTTCGAGATCTCGAGCATCTCCAGAACCCAACGATTAGCCTTGGGCGGCATGATGGGGAGCTGGCCCAGAACCCACTCGTAAATAGCCGCGCGCGAAATCGACCGCGGCGCCCGGGTTCATGATCGAGAGCACGACGTCGCATTCGGCGACGAGCCGCGCGACCGTGCCGAGATCGGTCAACCCGGCCTCGCGTGCCAGCGCACGGCTGCGCTCGCTACGCTTGTCGAGTGCGGTGCAGACGGCAAATCCCTTCGCCTTGATCTGCATCGCCACCGCCTGTCCCATGTCGCCGCGGGTCATCAAACCCACTCTTTCGAATCTCATAGGGTCCTCGTGTCAGTCAAAAGCCCAAATTTGTTACGCGACATCAAGCGATGCGACGAACTGTCCGAACCAAACAAGGCCGAGAGGCCATACGCCCAGTTGGGCTGCCGTCCCCATGTGCCCTTGATTACCGGCATCGATCAGCGTCGAACCCCATGCTGTAGCAAAGGCTCCGGCGCGCTTGAAAGATACACGGTCGTCATTGCGGCTTGCCACCACCGCTGATGGAAACGGCAAGCGTGCCAGGATCATGCGCCCAAAGCCGCGCGTGGGCGAGTCGGGTGCGCCTTCGAGGCGGTCCCGATCGGTCGGTGCGACCAGGAATGCACCCGCCACCTTTTGCGCGAGCACCGGTTGGTCGAACGCCCAGCGCATGGTGAGCGATGTGCCGAGGCTATGTGCAGCCAGCACGATCGGCCGCGTGCTCTGCGCTACTGCCTGCGTGAGACGAGCGGACCACTCGGCATAAACAGGTTGATCCCAATTGGCCTGCTGCACCCGCCGAAAGCTGGGAAAGGCCTTCTCCCACGCAGTCTGCCAATGCCCGGCGCCCGAGCCGCCCAAGCCGGGGAGGATGAGCACCGTGAGGTCTTGGATGTCACGCATGGAGCGCCTTTTCGCCATAAGCCGGGGATAGTGAAGGCAGCGGGAATTCAGCCGGAATGAACGATCCTTCCGCCTTCAGCCTTCCTCCTTCCGCCTTGGCTACAGCCCTTCGACAATCCGCAGGTCCCGCTCCGCTCCATCGCCTAGCGCCTTGACCGCGGCCTGATAGCCCGGGCTGTCGTGCACTTCGATCGCCCGCTGCACGCTGTCGAACTCGATTACCACCACGCGCTGCATGATGCCCGCCTCGTACACCTTCGTCGGGTCGCCGCGCACCAGGAATTTCGCGCCCGCCGCCTGCATCACGGGGCCCGCGAGCTCGCGGTACGCCTCGACCTTCTCCGGGTCCTTGATGGAACGAAACATGTTGATCCAGTACCCCTTGGCCATGGTGAGTCTCCTCTTTTGAGTGATGGGTGATGAGTGACGCGTAGCAAGGATAAAGGAGAAAGGCGGAAGGAGAAAGACCCGCACAGACTTGACGGCGCCGCGCGCCAAGCGGAAGCTTGCCCGCAGTGAATTAGCCGCAAGGACACGACCGTGCTCGACAAGACAATCAAGCCCAGTTCCATCGTCAAACACCTCGATGAGTACGTGATCGGCCAGGACGAGCCCAAGAAGATCGTGGCGGTCGCCGTCTATGCGCATTACCGCAAGATCGAGAAAGCGCGGAAGGACTCGCTCGAGCTGATCAAAAGCAACGTGCTGCTGATCGGCCCGTCCGGCACCGGCAAGACCCTGCTGTGCGAGACGCTGTCGCGGGTGCTCGGCGTCCCGTTCGTGACGGCGGACGCCACTTCGATTGCGCAGACCCGCTACGTCAACGAGGAGATCGAGGCCATCCTAAAGCGGCTGGTGGACAAGACGGACGGCGATCTTGCCCGGGCCCAGCTCGGCATCGTCTTCATAGACGAGATCGACAAGCTCAAGGCCGCCGGCGGCCAGGTCCGCAGCGTCTCGGGGGAGAGCGTGCAGCACGCGCTGCTCAAAATCATGGAAGGCTCGCAGGTCAAGCTCGGCACCGGTCAGTACATCGACACGACCAGCATCCTGTTCATCTGCGGCGGGGCGTTCGTCGGTCTTGACGACATCATGTCCAGGTCCCACACCTACGGGTTCATTTCCACCTCGGAGAACGACGACAAGAACATCCTCGACCGGCTCAACGCCCGGGTGAAACCGACCGACCTGTTCGAGTTCGGACTGATCCCCGAATTCACCGGGCGGCTGCCCATCGTCGCCCGCTTCCACGACCTCACCAAGCAGATGCTGGTGCGAATCCTCATCGAGCCCAGGAACTGCATCTACAACCAGTACTCGGAAATCCTCAAAAACGAGGGCGTGGAGCTTGCCATCGAGCGCAAGGTGTTCGAGCAGATCGCGGACCTCGCCATCGAATACCAGGCCGGCGCCCGCAGCCTGCGCGGGATATTCGAGGAGCTGATTACCCCCATCCTCTACGTCGTCCCGGACGATCCGACCATACGCAGGGTCGAGATCGAATCGCTGTTCACCGAGCCGCGCTATGTGAGGCGGGGATGAAGGCGGAACGATGGAGGATGACGTCAATCAGCCGTCACCGTTGTCCGATCACCGCGTCGCGACCGTATCCTCTTCCACCAACGGCCCGATCAACAGCGCAACCTGGGGCTGTCCGGCCTCGATGAGCGCAACGGGCTAGAGGCGATTCGTATCCGGTTTGGCGCTGCCGTCCGCCGCGTTGATGTTGGACGCCGAGTAAAGGCCCCACACCACACCGGCAATCAACAGGATCGGGTTGCTCAGCCCGGCCCACACCGAAAGCGAGCGGCCGGTGAGCGTGCCGCTCACGACCGCGTTCGTCCGCTGCAGGGCCACCCGCTCGTCCGGGTCCATGGGCACGGCGTCCAGGGCCTTTCCGACGACTCCCTTGTAGACCACGTCGCCCACGTCGGGCGGCGGCCGCGGGGCATCCTCCGCCCGCGCCGGGATCGCCAGCAGCAGGCATGCAGCTAGAACGACGGGGCGACTAATCACCATGGCAACCCGAGATTCAGCAAGCAGCGTGCCATTAAGATATTCTCTCGATTTGCCGGGGATTGTACCCGACAGCTCGGCGCGTGCAACAAAATGAACTCCCCTCTCTCCCAGTCGTGGGGGAGAGGGCTACGGTGAGGGGGTGGCTCGACGTCATTTCGTTACGGACTCTCAATAGACCAACGTAGCAACGGGCCCATGGTGGTGCCGAATATGGGAATCGCGCTCCAACATGGTGCGCCACGAACGCCACTCGCCTTCCGTAATCATTACCCTACGTCATACGGCGTAGTCCGGGTTTGATCTAACGCAAATAATTCACAGATCGGGCCAGGCGAGAGAGGTGTCAACACGCGGCGGTGCCGCCTACGTTCTTTCAACATGGACCGGCACCGCTCAGGCGGAGTAGCCGCCGTCGACCGCAAGGCTTGCGCTGGTGATGAAGCTCGCGCCCGCTGCCTGCGCGAGATATTCGAGGAACTCATCACCCCCATCCTCGACACCGTTCCGGACGATCCGACCATGCGCAGGGTCGAGATCGAGTCGCTGTTCACCGAACCACGGTATATAAGGAAGGGATGACGGATTGCGTGAAACCCGTTGGGGCCGTTAAGCGCATTGAGGTGCGCCCTGCGCCGGTCGAAACGAGGGCGGCTCGTCCGCTCAGTGATCCAAGAGCCAGCGTTTGGGGAAGGTGAGCGTCGCGGGTGACGGAAGCTACACCGACCTTGGGAGCGGTCTAGCTCCCAGCGTCCGCGCGAACGCCTGCATCCCGTAGTGGAACGCGATGAAGGCGCCCAACTCCATGATCTGCGCCTCGGTGTAGTGCTTCTTGCCTTCGTCGTAGAAGGCGGCGTCCACTTTTTCGGGGTTGAGGTACATGTCGCGCGCGTAACACAGCGCCCATTTCTCGGCCGCAGTGAAGCGCGGGTTGTCTTCGAACTTTCCCGATCCCGCCGTGATCGTTTCCTCGTCGAGCCCCGCCTGCATTGCCCGTGCCGAGCGCAAGCCGCCGAAGTACGGATCGCCCGCGATCCGGGCGAGCCGCACGCGGATGATTTCCTTAAGCTGGTGGTCCACGTTGCCTTCGGTGTGCGAAAGGAGCATGGCTCGGAGCAGCGCCTTTGCGTGTGCCGGCGCGCGCGCGAGGATTCGGGGGAAGAGGGTGTCCGGAACGCCCAGCTCTTCGCCGCGCCGGATCAGCTCCAACAGCTCCGCGTCGCGGATCTCGGTGGAGCTTAACGGCTCAACGTGCGGCATG
>Ga0156226_1408_pt1 | contig 26867 bp, 21 predicted proteins | sample RifCSPlowO2_12_FD_107874 | JGI IMG/M metagenome (GOLD analysis project Ga0156226, IMG submission 107874) | Betaproteobacteria bacterium RIFCSPLOWO2_12_FULL_62_13
GGCCGCGCGCAACGCCATTGCTGCTGATTTTGCAAGCCCGCCGACATAGCCCGCGTTGGGCCCGCCGTCCAGGCCCCCGGTGCAGCACCCCGCCGCGTACAAGCCGGGGATGGCTACGTTCTCCTCGTTCAACACGCGTCCGACGCCGTCCGTCGCAAGCCCTCCCATGGTGAACGTGATGCCGGCACACAAACGCAATGCGTAGAACGGGGGTTGATTGACCGGATAGGCCTTATAGGCCGCCGTCGTACGCGGCGGCGTAAGCGATCCGGCCCGCTCCGCGTCGAGGGCTCCATTATATTGCGCAACGGTCCCTTCAAGGGCGCCGGCGGGAAGACCGAGCTGGCGAGCAAGAGCGGGCAGGTCCTCGGCCTTGAAGATATCCGCACCGGCTGTGACCAGATTGGGATTAGCCGGCAGAATGAAATCCCGCGCGGGACCGCTCCATATCCGTTCATCATATACGACCGCAGCGGACAGAGGATCGGCAAGGCGGGCTACATGATTGGTCATGTAAACGCCGCCGATACCTTCGTCCACGAATCTGCGGCCCGCCCCATCGACCACGATGCCTGCGGTGCAGACGAAATCCACCATGGGAAAAGGCCACAAGGCATCGTTATGCATGGCGTCCTGCGCGAGCAGATGCCCGTAGAACTTGTCCATGCCGACGAGCTGTGCGCCCACCTCCCGCGCCATCTTCAGCCCGTCTCCATTACCCGTCGCCGCGCCCCGCTGCTTGAGCTTCGCCGGGGCTGGCGTGATGAACTCCCGCAGCAGCGCTTGATTCGCCTGGAAGCCGCCGTCGCAGATCACCACGCCGTTCGCCTCCACCGTGGCGCGCCGGCCGTGATGATCCATCTCCAGCCCGGCGCAGCGCCCCCCGTCCATGTGCAGCTTGAGCGCGCGAGCGCCGAGCAGCAGCGTGCCGCCCGATTCCTTGAGCGTCCCGCTCAGCGTGCGCAGCATCACGTCGCCGCCGCGGCCCTCCCAGTGCAAACCCGGCTTGAGCATGAGCGGTGGCGCAAGCGTATTCATGCGCCACGCGTCAGGTCCGCCCTTGATGAATTTGATCCCTTTTCCCTTCAGCCACTGCACCGCCGCGCGCGTATCCGTCGCCACGGCTTGTGCCAATTCGCCGTTTGCAGATCCGTGGGTGCGCTCATTGATTGCCGCGACAAGCACGTTTTCATCTTCATTGATTTCGTGGAAACACACGTGGAATGCGCCGCCCGTAAACCGTGTATTACAGGGATACCGTTCCTGTTCCCCCTGCTCCAGGACCGCGACGCGCAAACCCAGTTCCGCCAGCCGCACCGCCGACATCAATCCGGCAATGCCTCCACCGACAATCGCCGCGTCGAATTTATGGGATTCAGTCATTCCTTTCTCCATTTGTTGGTCTCGATTCATTTCGGAAGCAGCATGTCGACGATCACGCGCACCAGCTCCACATAGCTGCGCATGATCAGATAAAGAAATGCTCCCCCTGCGACCCCGGCTATCGCGAATGCCACCGACATGCCAGCCGCCCACGCCAGGATGCCCGCCGCAACGGGCGCCAGAGAAACTATCGCTGCAATCCAGTCGCCGTGGCGCACCAGGAAATGCAGCGCAGGATATGCCGGATTCGCCGCTTGCACTTGGCTCATAACATTGCCCCTATTGAGTCTTGCGTAAATGGATGACAATTCATTGGTCACGACTTGTACGGATACTCATTAAACAGCGCTTCCCAGTCGCACTCATTCGGCTTGGTGTAGTCGAGCGCGTACCAGCGCGGAAAGCCGTGCAGCGTCGAACCGCCGTCAATCATGACACCCTCGCCGTTGATGTAGCCGGCGTCATCCGACAGCAGGAACGCGACCAGCTTGGCGACGTCCTCGGGCTTTCCCCAGCGTCCGACGGGCGTCTGCCGCACCAGCATGCGCTGCCACTTCTCCTGCGAGATCATCGGACCCGTCATGCCGGTCTCGACCACGCCGGGGAGAATCGCGTTGACGTTGATGCGGTAGTTGCCCAGCTCGGCCGCCATGTGCTTCATCAGCATCTCGACGGCCGCCTTGGAAGCGCAATAGGCGCCGAGTTGATCGGCGATCACGCGCGCGCCGGAGGATGACGTGAGCACGATCTTTCCGCCCTTGCCACGTTGGATCATGCGCTTCGCGACTTCCTGGCAGACGTAAAACGTGCCATTGAGATTGACCTGAATCACAATATCCCAGTCCGACTTTTTCATGTCAACGATGGGCGCGAACCTGCCGGTCCCGGCGTTCGCAAACAGCAGGTCGATCTGCCCGTAGTGACCGGCAACCTCGGCCACGCATGCTTCCACGCTGTCGGCCTTCGCCTGGTCAAACACAAACGCCATCGCGGCACTGCCCACCTTGCTGCACCGCTCCACGGTCTCAACGATCATCTCCGGCTTGCGGTCGGCCACCGCCACGCGCGCGCCCCGTGACGCCAGTTCCACCGCCGTCGCCTGACCGAGGCCCCGCGCGCCGCCTGTTACCAGCGCCACCTTTCCCGAAAAATCAGCCATGTGTCTTCTCCGCTGCGAAAGAGGATCGCGCCGGCAGCCCGATCGCCTGCCGGTACTCCGCCGGGGTCATCAGCTCGCGCCCCAGCAGCGCCGCGATCTGCTTCATCTGCAGGAAATGCTCGACATTGCGCTTGATGACGTCGTCCCGGTGCGGGAAATGCCACAGCGTATCTTCCATCCCTACGCGCACATGCAGTCCGAGCAGCAACGCAAGCGTCGCGAGATAGGTGCTCGCGCGCCCGGCGGCGCACACCAGAATGAAGCAATCCTGATCGATATCGCGGATCGCCCGCACCATGCGCATCAGCGCGTCGACCATCTGCTGCGGGTTGTGCATCGGGCTGCAGCCCGGCAGCGCGGGCAGGATCAGCCAGTAATACGGTTTCGCGACCAGGCGGCTTTCCACCAGGAAGCGCCGCGCATTATCGATGTCCCCGTCGTCGTACACCGACATGACCGGCTTGCACCCCGCCTCCTGCGCGAGCCGCGTCTTTTCGATCACCACGTGCGGGGCCTTGAAGAACATGCTGTCGCCGCAGCAGATGGCGGTGGTGTTAATCGGAAGGGCGTCGAACAGGCCCGACTTCATCGTCGGCTCCATCGCGGCGCTCTCCTCGTCGGTGACCGCGACCAGGCAGCCGTCGAACATGACCTCAGGGTACTTCGCGCGCAGCGGCGCAATCACGTCGTGGAAGCGCTGCGGATCGAGCACATTGAACCCGCCGTCGTCCCGCACGTGAATGTGGATGTTCGGCGCGCCCGCCTCGATGCATTCCTCCGCCGAAGCACGGATCTCGTCGGTTGTGATCGGCTGGTGCGGATTGGCGCGCTTGCTGAAGAATGCGCCCGTGATGGTCGTCGAGATCATCACTTTCTGCGGAATGTCCCACTTCGGCAGCGGGTCCACGTCGGCGAATCGGCTGGTGAAGGGGTCGAGGACTTCGGGCATCCCGAACGGCTTCCAGTTGGTTTTCAAGCCCGCGCGACCCACCCACTTGCGCACCTGGTCCCACTTGATTCTGTCGTTTCCACTCATCTCATCACTCCTTCGCCGCAAAGCGATTAACCTGGAAAAAGCTGAATTGCAGACTTTAAGGTTAACCCCGCCAGTGTCGTCCTCATCCGCGATCGCGACGGCCGTGTCACGGCACCGGCCGCTCGGGATGGCCGAGATAATCGTTGTCCTCGTCGCGCACGATGCGCAGCGGCTTGCCTTCCTCGATCTCTTCGATCACGTGCGCCATGATGCCCGGCAACACGGCGAGCAGCGCTACCGCCGCCATCTGCATCGGACGGAAGCCTATTTCGCTCATGATGGCGCCGAGCATGCCGTCAACGTTGATGCAGATGCCCTGCTTTCCCGTCGATCGCAAGAACTCGGCGTGGATCGCCTCGAACATCTTGATCTTGTCGCCGAGCAGCCCGCACTCGGAAGCGATCTGGCGCAGCTTGCGCGCGCGGAAATCATCGCCCTTGTGGGTGGGATGGCCGAGCCCGGGGATGCGGCGCTTCTCGGCGCGAACCTTCGCGACCACGCGCCGGGCGGCCTCTTCCATCGTGATGTTTTCCGCACGCATCATCTTGACCGCGTTGTCGAGGAATTCGGCGCTGTGCTGGGGGGAAATCGTGTTGGAGCCCGCAGTCAGCAGCCCGGCCGCAGTGCCGGGCACGAGTTGGGGGTTGCCGGAGGCGCAATAGCGCGCGGCGAGCACGCTGGCAGCAATAAACCCATGGTCGAGCAGGCTCATCAGCATCGCATCCATCATGCGCGCCTCGTGTTTAGTCGGCAGCTCACCGCGCAGCGTCAGGAACACGCCCTCCGCATAGCTGCGGTCGCCGATGAGGGCTTCGTGCGAATAACCGCGGATGATCGCCTTGCCCTCCATCACGCGGCTGATCTTGGTTTGCCATTCATGCGCCATTTGCGTCCCCCTTTACAGTGATTGAGTGATTAGGTGATTAAGCGATTAGGTTACTCAACCACTCAATTACTTAATCACTCAATCACTGAATCACTCAATTACTTAATCACTCAATCACTGAATCACTGAATCACTGAATCACTGAATCACTGAATCACTCAATCGCTGAGTCACTCAATCACTCGGTCACGACCGCAGCGCACCGCACACGTCGATGCGCGTTCGCAGCACCCTGAGCTCGCCCGCAGTAGGCGGCTCGGTCGCCGGCACTTGCGACGGAATCAAGAGCTCGAACCCTGTGTTCTGCACCACCTCATCGACCGTCACTCCCGGATGCACGGATCTTAGCCGCATCCGCTTGGTCTCGCCGTCGAAATCCATGGCGCAGAGGGGCGTTACCACGTAGCGCGGCCCGCCGCCCGGCAGCCCCAGCCTGGTGCGCGCGTCTTTGCCGCCGTTGCCCCAGCCATAGGCCGACACGAAATCGCACTGCGGCACGAAGATGCGCTTGTCGTGGGAGTTCACCACGAGGTGAAAACGGCTGTTCATGACGCTCGCGTTGCACACGCCGATCGCTCCCGGGCCGCGGAACTTGAGCGCCTTGTAGTCCTTGCCGATGCCAATCAGGTTGCTGTTGCCGTACATGTCGATTTGCAGCGCGCCGGCGAAGAACACGCCCTTGCGCCGGAATTTCATGTTCTCGACCAGGTCGTCGTGCGCGTAATAGGCTTCGGCCCAGCGTGTGGCTCGATGATCGGTGATGAGCTGGAATTCCTCGATGACCGGCTCGTTCAGCAGGTTCGCCTTGGTCATCGCGATCATTACCGTCATGTTCGGTCCCCAGAGCAGGTGCGCAAGCAGCACACCCGCACGCGGCACCGGCAGGTTGGCGCCGACCTCGACCCATTCGCCGTCCTGAAGATCGCGCGCGAGCACCGTCGCCATGATCTCCTTGGTTGTGGCAACCGCTGCATTTTCCATCTGTTGCTCCGCAACTATTTCAATCGATGGTCGCCCCGGACGCCTTCACCACCTTGCCCCAGCGCATCACCTCCTCCTTCACAAAGGCTTCCGCTTCATGCTGCGTGCTGCTGATCGGCTCGACGCCGAGGCCGACAAAGCGTTTCCGTACTTCGAGGTCGTTCACCGCCTTCACGGTTTCGGCGTTGAGCCGCCTGATGATATTATCGGGCGTCTTTGCGGGCACGAAGAGCGCATTCCATGTAGTAACCTCGACGTTGTAGCCCAGTTCCATGAGGGTCGGCAGGTCGGCCACGACCGGTAAACGCTTCGCCCTCGTCACCGCCAGCGCCCGCAGGCGCTTGGTCTTTACCATCGGCAGAACCGAGCTGATGCTCGCAAAGCCGACTTGCACCTGGCCGGACACGAGATCGGTCAGCGCCGGCGCGGCGCCCTTGTACGGGACATGGACCATCTTGATGCCCACTGCCATCTTGAACACCTCGGCGGCGAGATGCGGGGTCGACCCATTGCCCGAGGAGGAGTGGAAGAGGGCTCCGGGGTTCTTGCGCGCGAGCGCAATCAAACCCTTCACGTCCGACACCGGCAGCGCGGGATGCACGACGAGGACGTAGGGAAAGGAACTCAGCATGCCGACGGGCGCAAAGTCTTTCACGAAATCGTACGGCAGCTTCTTGTACAGGCTCACGTTCACCGCGTGCGTGTTGGTGCCGATCATGAGCGTATAACCGTCAGGCTCTGCGCGCGCCACCGTGGCCGCTCCGATGGTGCCGGCTGCGCCTGCCCGGTTGTCGACGATGACCCGCTGTTGGAGGGAACGCGACAGCGACTGGCTGACGATACGTCCCACGACGTCGGCGCCGCCTCCCGGTCCGTAGGGAACGACCAGCGTGACGGGGCGCGACGGATAGTCCTGGGCCAAGGCTTGGTCGAATGCGCCCGGCGTCGCGAGGGCGACGGCAAAGCCGATGACCGGCATACGGGACCGGAAATATGCGGAAATTGCGCGGGCGCGCGAGACGGCAGTGATCGCACACCGCGGGTTGCGGATATTAGTATCCATTTTTCCTCCTGGTCATGGGCTTTCGCCTGTTAGCCTGTGATCGCGCACCGCGGGTTGCCGATATTAGTATTCATTCAGCGCCAGCAATCGCCGGACGCCGATGCGTTCGAGATACGCCGGATGATCCGCAGGCCCCATCACGAAATCATCCAGATATTTTGCGAGCGGGCCAAAATCATTTTCTTTGGCCCACGCGGTTGCGGCCCGCACGTACTGTCTGATGTGTTCCTGGTCCTCGGTGTAGTGTCCCGGGCTGGAGTACGGATGCGCGCCGAACCGCGCCCGGATCACACCATCCGCGCCGGGGATCGCGGTCTTGAGCGGGTCCTTGCGAATTTCTTCGTTCGAGACGATCTGCTCGACCTGCACGAATGTCTGGTCGGCCGCGGCATGGATCGCCCGGTCGCCGTACGCGTGGCCCACGTACTGCACGTTGCCGTAAGGATCCGACACCGCCGCGTGCAGGAACGCTATGTCGAGATCGATCGCCGGGATCGCAAGCAGCGTCTCGCCGTTGATCGGATCCTTGAATACCTTGATCGCCGGATTAACGTCCGGAAACGAAGTTCCAACCCCGGACCGCCACGGGTTGAAGGGCACGCGTTGCGCCGCGGCGCGCAGCGCGGCGTAGTACATCGCCTCGTCGAGCTCGAACACCTCGACCTTTCCCCTCTCGACCGCCGCGCGGAAAGCGGGCCCGATCGGCGCCAGCACCTCCCCACCCACGTAGGGCGCCACCACCTTTCGCACGCAGCCGGCGGCAATCAGCAGGTCGATCTCCAGGCCGGACGAGGCGGCGCCGACGGCAGTCAGGTTCTTGATGCCGCGCCGGATGAGCCCGCGGACGATCAGCATCGGGTGGCTCGAGTTGATGAAGCCGCCGATGCCGACGGTCATGCCATCCGCAACTTGCGCGAGCGCCTGGTCCGGCTCGACGATGCGCTGTTGTCTTTGCGGGGGCGTGTTCGTTGCCGTGTCGCTCATGTTCCGTCCACTTTAACCGTGAAACCGCAGATGAACACGGATGCACACAAACAAAACCTCATCAATCAACCCATTGTGACGCATATCGTGTCTACCCAACAGGTGAAACAAGCGTCCCGACCAAATCTCGAATTCATCGGCGTTTATCGGCGTTCATCGGCGGCTAACTGCTTCTTTCGGGTCTAACTGAGTTGATCGTTAGCCGTAACGGCGTCAATGGGCGATCTGGCCACCGTCGATGACATAGGCCTGCCCGGTCACGAACGATGCCTCATCAGAAGCCAGGTATACCGCGAGCGGACCGATATCTTCGGGCTTGCCAAACCGGCGCGCCGGAATCTGGCGCAGGCCCGCATCGATGACCTTCTGGTCCTGCATGTACGGCTTGGTGAGATCGGTCTCGATCCACCCCGGGCAGATCGCGTTGACGCGCACGTTGTAGCGCGCCCACTCCACGGCAAGCGCCCTGGAGAGCTGAAGCAGGCCCCCTTTGGTCATGCAGTAGATCGTGTTGCCCGGAGCGCCGACGAAACTGTAGATCGAGGCCATCGCGAGAATCACGCCGCTTTTCTGCGCGACCATGCGCTTGCCAACGCTTTGCATCGTGACGATCGCTCCTTCCAGGTTCGTGGCGATCAAACCGCGCCAGTCCTGCGGGCCCATTTCCAGGAAAGGCTTGAGCTTCTGCACGCCGGCATTGCATACCAGGATGTCGATCTTCCCGAACTCGTTGCAGGCCGCCGCGACGGCCGCCTCGACGCTTTCGGCGCCGGTCACGTCAGCCTTCAACGCCAGCGCGCGTTTTCCGGCGCCCTTGACGGCCGCCAGCGTTTCATCCAGCGCCGCCATGTCGCGCCCAACCAGCGCCACGTCTGCTCCGGCCTGCGCCAGGCACGTTGCGACGCTCCGGCCAATGCCCCGGCTTGCGCCGGTTATGAATGCGGATTTCCCTTTCAGGTCGAACATCCCGTTTCCTTGGAAATTATTTCAAAACTGCAATATCAACATTTAGCCGCAGATGCACGCCGATGTAATGAGTCCTTAAGTGATTGAGTGATTGAGTGATTGAGTGATTAAATGATTGAGCAACTGAGCGACCCAATCGCCTAATCACCTAAGCACTGAATCACTGAATCACCTAATCACTGAATCACTGGTGATCCCAGCGTTCATCAGCGGTTACATCGATTTTGAATCATTTTTGAAATAGCTTCCAGCCAGCCGGTCCCAGGTCGCCGGCGTCAACGGCATCGAGCGCAGTACATTCTTGCGGACCTTGTTGGTTTCGGTCTTCGGCAAGGCTGCGACGAACTCAACGTATCTGGGAATCGCAAACTTCGGAAGCCGCGATTGCGCGTGCGCTATCAAGGTTTCGGCGTCAGGCTTGGTGTCGGGACCGGCCACCACCACGATCTTGATGTCGTCGCCGCCAAGCTCGCATGGCACCGCGATTGCAGCCACCTCCAGCACGCCGCTTACTTCCGCGATTGCCTCCTCGACTTCAAAGGCTGAAACGTTCTCGCCTCGCACCCGCATTACGTCGCGTACGCGGCCCATGAAGTACAGGTTGCCGTCGGCGTCGAGGTGGCCGGCGTCTCCCGTGTGAAACCAGAGGTCGCGCCACGCCGCGATGGTGCCCTGCGGATCGCAATCGTAGCCGAGCATGATCGCGCAGGGCTCCGACGAGCGGACCAGGATCTCGCCCATCTGCCCTGCAGACAGCGGCTCGTCATGCTCGTTCGCGATGCGGATCTCGAAACCGGGCGCGACGCGTCCCACGCTGGCCGGGTTGGGACGCTCGTGCGGGAGATAAACCGGAACGTTCGCCTCAGTCGAGCCGTAGCCCGAGCGCAGTTCGACGCCGTGGCGTTTCTGGAACTCGAGGAAATCCTTGGGGGAGGCGCCGATACCCCACCCCACGCGCAGCATGGTTCCCTTGCTATCCTCCGCAGCGGTCGACTTGAGCAGGATGCGCAGGATCTCCCCGATGTAATAGAACGCAGTGCAGCCCTGCTCACGCACGTCCAGCCAGAAGCGGGTTGCGCTGAAGCGCTCGGTGAGCACCATCTTCGCCCCCGTCAGCAACACCGGCAGCGTGATCATGGCTTGCGCCGTGTTGTGAAACAGCGGAAAGAAATTGTAATACACATCCCGCTCGGTGAGCCCGAGGTCGAGCGCGATGTTGCGGCCCAGGATGTACTGCTGGGCATGCGAGAGCTGCACGCCCTTCGAGGGGCCGGTCGTGCCGGAAGTGTTCATGACCGCTCCGATGTCGGATCCCGCGGTCTCGGATTCACGCGGCGCCTCCGCGCCGGCCGCCGCAATGCACTCGGCGTAGCTCAACACCTTCTTGTGTCTGCTGCGCGCATGAAGCGCCGCAGTCGAGCCCACGCCGATGAGCGCTTGAACTTCCGGTGCCTGGTCGATCACTGCGAGCAGTTCGTCCGCGAGCGATTCCTCCGCGACCACGAACGGGACCGGTTCGCGGCGCAAGACGTGCAGGATCTGCGGGCTCCGGTATTCGGTGTTGATCGGAACCTGGATCGCGCCGATCTTGGACAATCCAAACCAAAGATCGAGATACTCGAGGCGATTGCGGAGCAGAATACCCACCCGCACGCCCTTTTTCGCGCCGAGCGCGCGGAATGCATTCGCAACGCGATTCGCCCGCGCATCGGCTTCGCCGTAGGTGATGGCACGATCGCCGAGCGCGACAAAAGTGCGATCGCCGATCCTGGCGGCCTGCCGGCTGAGGATCTTCGCCGCCACCTGCTCTGCGAGCGGCAGCCGGCCCGGAAAATCAGATCCCACTGTCATGCATCATCCTAGGGTCAATGCGCCGAGAGCAGCTTGCCGTATCGCGGAATCTTGTCGTCAATTCCGGCTATGCGCAGCAGTCTCCAGAGCGTGGCTTGGGTCGAAGTGATTACCGGCACCCCGAGCTCGGTTTCAAGCCGCTCGATGACCGTTTGGGACCAAAGGTTGAGGCAGGTGATCAACAAGGCTTCCGCGCCTGGTTTCCAGGCGCGCAGCGCCAGCTCATGAATTTCGTGCGGCGTCGGAGCTGCAAGCCCGAATGCGTCTTTGATGCCAAGACATGCGGAGGACGTCACCTCGAGACCTGCCGATTCAAAGAACGCGTGCTCTGCTTTGTCGATTTCCTCGGTGTAAGGCGACGCAGCAGCGACCCGCTTGACACCCAGCACCCGCGCTGCCTCGAGAATGCTCTGCGTGGCGGTGGTTGCCGCGACACCCGCCGCCTGTTCCACCTCGTGCTGAAGATGGCGGTCGTACTCCAGACCCTGGACGATGCTGGAAGCCGTGCAGCAGTAAGCAACCGCGTGGGGACGGCAGCTCGCGAGTTGCCGGACAGCGCGCATCCCTTCGTCCCGGTCCATCCGTATGATCGAGTCCGGCGTGAGGGCGTCATCGAGAAACATGCGCGAGGCGTGCACGCTGACCCCGGGCGGGCTTATCGCGCTGAACCAGGGCTCGACCACGGTATTGACGCTCGGCACGACAACGCCGATCCGGGCACGCCATCCGCCAGCACTGCCCATGTCGCGGGAATTTGTCGAGTGTGCCATTACATTGCTTCCCCGTGCTCCAGCCCTGCTCCACCGACCCTGGAGCACTCAGTCTATACCGATCGTAGCGAATATAGGTGAGAATGAATGAACAGTCAACCAATTCACTTGACTGAATGAACAGTCAATTAATTGGCGCTATAATCGCAATGAGCGACAGAACATACGCGCACCATGTGCCGCACATGCGGCAGGTAAGGGACCCATGATTCGGGATTTGTCTCGAACGGAAAACAGAACAATGTTGAGCTCCGTCAAAGCCATCGTAGAGAATCCTGAACTGGTACGGGAGCGGCGTCGCCAGCTAGTGGCGGCGGCCATTACGCTGTTCAACCGGCAGGGCTATTTCTCGACCACGGTCAAGGACATCGCAAAGGAAGCGGGGTTCAGCGCAGGACTGATTTACCAATACGTTCTCGATAAGCAGGATGTGCTGTTTCTCGCTTTGCTGCAAATTGTCGAGACCAACAAGGAGCAGATTCCTGCCGCTCTGCGCGGGGCGGCCGATCCCCTGCTTCGCCTGACCAGCGCTATCGACGCCTATTGCAGGGTGCTCGACGCCAATCGTGATGCCGTGCTGCTGACTTATCGCGAGACGAAATCGCTCAAGAAGGAGCACAAGCAAACGCTCAAACGCAGCGAGCTCGAAACCAATGAGATGATCTCATCCTGCATCGAGGAATGCGTCAAACGCGACTACCTCCGGCCGGCCAAAGTGGAGCTTCTCACCTATCACATCGTCGTGGTCGCCCATGCGTGGGCCTTGAAATACTGGCGGCTGCGGGAGATCACCACGCTTGACGAGTACATTCGCCTGAACGTGCATTCCGCTTGGCAGGCATTACTCACCCCCAGGGGCAAGCGGCACTGGTCCAGTCTGCTGAAATCGCGCGATTCGGGAACGAAGCGAACGGTATAATGCCCGGCAGGAATGCTATTGAGTTTTGCGTAAATGAGTGATAAGCCATTTGCGCCTCGAATCTCCCCTCTCCCCTCGGGAGAGGGGCGGGGGGGAGGGATGGAAGGGCCGGGGATGAAGGCCCAGCACTGGGCTCAGCACTCTCATCCATTCTCCTGCAATGCTCAGTAATGATAACGGGACGAGGAGTCGGCAGTGCCTGAACGCGAATCGATGGAATACGATGTGGTGATCGTCGGCGCCGGCCCGGCCGGGCTCGCGGCGGCGATCCGGCTCAAGCAACTCGCCGCAGAACGCGGCCATGAGGTCGGGGTTTGCGTGCTGGAAAAGGGCTCGGAGGTCGGCGCGCACATTTTGTCGGGGGCAGTGATCGACCCGCGCGCGCTGAACGAGCTCTTACCCAATTGGCAGGAACTCAACGCGCCGCTCAACGCCCCGGTGAGCGAGGATCGCTTTCTTTTCCTCACCCAAAAAACCGCGTTCAAGGTCCCGAATTTCACGCTGCCGGCTTGCTTCCGGAATCACGGCAATTACGTGGTGAGCCTGGGCAACGTCTGCCGGTGGCTCGCGCCACAGGCCGAGGCGCTGGGCGTGGAGATTTTCCCGGGCTTCGCCGCGGCGGAAGTGCTCTACGGCAAAGACGGGTCCGTCAAAGGGGTAGCAACCGGCGACCTGGGTATCGGCCGCGACGGCAAGCCGACTGACGCACACCAGCCGGGGATGGAATTGCGCGCCAAGTACACCTTTCTTGCCGAAGGGTGCCGCGGCCATCTCGGCAAGCAGTTGCAGGAGCGGTTCGGGCTGCGCGCCGGCGCTGATCCGCAGGTCTACGGCATCGGATTGAAGGAACTGTGGGAGATCAAGCCGGAGAAACACCAGCAGGGCCTGGTCGTCCACACCGCCGGCTGGCCGCTCGACAACGACACCTACGGCGGCTCCTTCCTCTATCACATGGAAAACAATCTGGTGTCGGTCGGGTTCGTGGTGGGTCTGAGTTACAGCAATCCGTATCTCAGCCCGTACGAGGAATTCCAGCGCTACAAGACTCATCCCGCCATTCGCCCCTTCTTCGAAGGTGGCAAGCGCATCGCATACGGTGCCCGGGCAATCGCGGCCGGGGGGCTCCAGTCGCTGCCCAGGCTCATCTTTCCCGGCGGCTGCCTGATCGGCGATGATGCGGGTTTTCTAAACGCTTCCCGCATCAAGGGCAGCCACGCCGCGATGAAGTCGGGGATGCTCGCAGCGGAAAGCGCGTTCACGGCCCTGGCGGCGGGACGCGCCGGCGGCGAGCTGACGGACTATCCGGACGCCTTCCGAGCGAGCTGGCTGCACGACGAACTCCGCCGCGCGCGCAACTTCAAGCCGTGGATGAGCAGAGGACTCTTTACCGGCACGCTCATGGTCGGGATCGACCAGGTCATTTTCGGCGGCCGGGCGCCGTGGACGCTGCATCACCGCTATGCGGATCATGAAACGCTCAAGACCAAGCACGAGGCGCGGCCGATCGAGTATCCCAAGCCCGACGGCGTGATCAGCTTCGACCGTCTGTCGTCGGTATTCATCTCCAATACCAATCACAACGAAGACCAGCCGTGCCATCTCACGCTCAAGGACGCAGCGGTGCCGGTCAAGGTCAACCTCGAGCTCTACGACGCGCCCGAACAACGTTACTGCCCGGCGGGCGTCTATGAGATCGTGCGCGATGCCGGCGGCGGCAACCCGCGGCTGCAGATCAACGCGCAGAACTGCGTGCACTGCAAGACCTGTGACATCAAGGATCCGACGCAGAACATCGTCTGGGTTACGCCGGAAGGCGGCGGCGGGCCCAACTATCCGAACATGTGACCGGTGACTCGTGATCCGTGACTCGTGACCGGGACCCGTGACTCACCACTCACGCTTTTTTCCGTTCACCGTTCACCGTTAACCAAAACAACCGAAACCCGCCGCTGCCGCCGAGCATGGCATCGCGCAGACGGCCATCGACCGGCTTTTTGCCGATCCAGATCCGCAGCAGCGCCTGGAAAAAATCCTCGCCTTTGATGGTGATTTTCTCTTCGCCGTTGACTGAAACACGGGTTCCGATGCCGGGCAGGTAATCGATCAACACCACCCCGCCCTTCTTGATGACGCCGATCGAAGCCATCATGCGATTCAGCTCCTGAATGCGGCTCTCTATCAGCGCCAGCTCGGCCGGAATGTGGTTGGCGGCAAGCGCGTTGTTGAGCGACGCGGTAAGTTCCTTTGCCGTCAGCTCGTCGATCAGAACATGCATCAGGACGCGCTTGGCGGAAGGATCCTTGAGCACCTCTTCCGCGTCGGCTTTCTTGCCCGTGAGATAAAGCGCGCCGACGTAAACCTTGATGAAGGCCATCCGGTGGCGCACGCCGGCGCCGTTCAGGACGAGTTGCGGCCCGTTCTTGCCAAGCGTGATTTTGTCCGCGACCTTGACGCCCTCGATCTCGAGCGCCATCGCGGGCGGCCATCCCGCAACGAGAACCACGGCCATCGTCGCAGCGCCCGCGATCAACGCCGCGGCGCGCCTGAGAATGATGGCCAACCCGACAAACGCACCGACTGCGACGACCCTTCGCATCATTCCCTCCCCCGTTCGGCCGCGCTGAACTCGCACACTATTATTGTTCGCCAATGCAAGTTTTTGAGGCGCTCAAAGCGCCTCAAAAACTCCCGCCGCGCCCATCCCGGTCCCGATGCACATGGTGACCATGCCGTATTTTTTCCGGTGGCGGCGCAGGCCGTGCATCAGCGTCGCCACACGGATGGCACCGGTTGCGCCCAGCGGATGGCCGAGCGCGATCGCGCCACCCAAGGGGTTCACCCGTGCATGATCGAGTCCGAGGTCCTTCATGACCGCCAGCGACTGCGCGGCGAAAGCTTCGTTCAACTCGATCCAGTCGACGTCGCCCAACTTGAGGCCCACTTGCTGCAGCACCTTGGGAATCGCCTTGACCGGCCCGACGCCCATGATTTCCGGCGGCACGCCGGCCACGGCGTAACCCATGAAGCGGCCGATGGGCGTCGCACCGAAACGCTTCAACGCCGCCTCGCTCATCAGGACCACGGCAGCGGCGCCGTCCGACATCTGCGAGCTGTTGCCCGCGGTGACGCTGCCCTTCGCCGCGAAGACGGGCCTCAGTTTCGCCAGCGCTTCCGGCGAGGTGTCGCGGCGCGGCCCCTCGTCGCTGACCGCTTCACGAGTCATGACCTTCACCTCGCGTGCTCCAAGGTCGGGAAGCTTCTCGACAACGGTGTACGGCGTTATTTCCTCTTTGAACTCGCCGCTGTCCGTTGCCCTCAGCGCGCGGCGATGGCTTTCCGCGGCGAACATGTCCTGCTCCTCGCGGCCGATCTTCCACTGGGCGGCGACCTTCTCCGCCGTGATGCCCATACCGTAGGCGATCGCGATGTTTTCGTTCTTCGCGAAGATCGCGGGGCTGAACGAGGGTTTGTTGCCGCCCATCGGAACCATGCTCATGCTCTCGGTGCCGCCGGCGATCATGACGTCAGCTTCCCCAAGGCGAATGCGATCAGCGGCGAGCGCCACCGCCTGCACCCCCGATGAACAGAAGCGGTTTATGGTCATGCCTGAAACGGCGCTGGGAAAGCCGGCGAGCAGCAGGGCGATTCGTGCAACATTCATGCCCTGCTCCGCTTCCGGCATCGCGCAGCCAACGATCACATCCTCGATCGCCGCCGGATCGAGGCCCGGGCATCCGCGGAGCGCAGCCTCGAGCACGTACGCGAGCATGTCATCGGGGCGCGTGTTCCTGAACATGCCGCGCGGCGCTTTGCCGACGGGGGTACGCACCGCGGCTACGATATAAGCGTCTTGGATCTGTTTCATCGTCGGTCCATTACAGAAATGATGAATGCGGAATGCAGAATGAGAAAGCTCAAGGCTTGGGCTCCTATTCATCATTCATCGTTCATCATTCATCGTTCAGTTTCTAAGCGGTTTTCCCGTCTTCAGCATATGCTCTATCCGTTCCTGCGTCTTCTGGGTCGCGATCAGTTCCATGAAATGCTGGCGCTCGAGATCGAGGAACCATTGCTCGTCGACCAGGCTTCCGGCCTCGACCTCGCCGCCGCACATGACGGTCGCGATCTTGGAACCGATCAGGTAATCGTGCTCGGAAATGTGGGCGCCCTCCAGCATGTTGACCATGAACGCCTCCATGGTAGCGATCGCGCTTCTGCCGGCAACCGGGATTGCGCGGGGCCGCAGCGGCGGGCGATAGCCAGCCGCGGCGAGCGCTCGCACTTCCGCCTTGGCGATTTGGAGGAGCTCAAAGCGGTTCATCACGATCGTGTCCGCGGACTTCAGGTACCCGATCTCGCGCGCGTGCTCGGCGCTCCTTCCGACTTCCGCCATCGCCACCACCTTGAAGTATCTTTGCAGGAATGGCGACATGTCGCCGCCCTTGGCGTCGGCTGCCGCACGCAACGCGAACTCCTTGCAGCCGCCGCCCGCAGGCAGCAGGCCCACGCCGGCTTCGACCAGTCCGATGTAACTTTCGAGCGTCGCGACCGCACGGTCGCAGTGCATGATAAATTCGCAGCCGCCGCCGAATGCCAGCCCGTCCACCGCAGCGACCGCCGGCACTACCGAGTACTTGAGGCTTTGCGTCGTGCACTGGAATTGCTCGACGAGATGCTCCACTTCGGCGAGTTTGCCCGCCATCAGTGTGTCTGCCACGTTAAGCGCGTGCGCCGCCTTCAGCGCCGCCGACTCCGCTGCGCGCCGGAATTGCCTGAAAAGCTTCCCCGCCGCCGAGGGCTGCGACGCTTTCGCGCCCCCTGACGGAGTCTTCTTGAGGTTGGCGCCGACCGAAAACGGCGGCTCGGTCTGCCAGATCACCAGCCCCATGTAGTTGCGCTCGGCCGCATCGATCGCCAGCAGCACGCCGTCGAGCACGTCGTCGCCGATCGCGTGCATGCGGCTCTTGAAGCTCACGATCGCGATATCGTCTCCGGTGTGCCAGCATCGCACGCCGTCGCTCTCGAAAACGGTCTCGCCGTACTTCGTGTCTTCTGCGAGCAGCCGGTCGGGGAAAGGCTGGCGCTTGTACACCGGCAGGCTCGATCGCCGCTGATATGTCTCTTGCTGCGGCGAATAAGAACCCTGCGGGCTGTGGACGCCGCTACGCGCCGGTTCCATCGCCCACGCCGGGAGCGGCGCGTTCGCGATCGCTTTGCCGGCGGCAATGTCCTCCGAAATCCAGTTGGCGACCCGGTGCCAGCCCGCGCTCTGCCAGATCTCGAACGGCCCCTGGTCCCAGCCGAAACCCCAGCGGATTGCGAAATCGAGGTCGCGCGCGTTGCTGGCGATCTCCGCGAGATGCACAGCGCAGTAGTGGAAACAATCGCGGAAGATCGACCACAGGAACTGCGCCTGCGGATGGCTCGATGCATGCAGTTGCGCGAAGCGCTCGGCAATGTCCTTGTTCTTGAGAATTTCCACCACCGATTCGTCCGCTTCGCCGCCGGCGAGGCGATAGGCCTTGGCACCAGGATCGAGCACATGGATGTCATTGCCGATCTTTTGATAGACGCCGCGCCGTGTTTTCTGCCCCAAAGCCCCCTGGTCGATCAGTTCCTTGAGCCACCGCGGAACCGTGTAATAACGATGCCAGGGATCCTTGGCGAGCGTCTCCTGCATGGTGTTGACGACGTGCGCAAAGGTGTCGAGACCCACTACGTCGGCGGTGCGGAAAGTCGCGCTCTTGGGGCGTCCGGCAAGCGTGCCAGTCAGTGCGTCCACCACATCGAAACCAAGGCCGAGCCGCTCCGCGTGGTGAATGGTGGCGAGCATGGAAAATACACCCACGCGGTTGGCGATGAAATTCGGCGTGTCCTTGGCGCGGATCACGCCTTTGCCCAGCGTGGTGACCAGGAATTTCTCGAGCTCATCGAGGATAGTGGATTGCGTATCGTGGCACCCGATCAACTCCACGAGGTGCATGTAACGCGGCGGATTGAAGAAGTGAACCCCGCAGAATCTCTTCCGCAGTTCCTGCGGAAGAGATTCTGAAAGTTTATTGATTGAGAGGCCGGAAGTGTTGCTGGCAAATATGGTGTGATCACCAATATGGGGAGCCACTTTGCGGTAAAGATTGGCTTTCCAGTCCAGACGCTCCGAGATGGCCTCGACGACGATGTCGCAGTCCTTCAACTGTTCGAGATGCTGTTCGTAATTCGCAGGCTCTATCAAGTCCGCTCTTGATTTGATCGAAAGCGGACTTGGCTCGAACTTCTTCAGGTTCTCGATTGCCTTCTGCACGTTGCCATTGGGATCGCCTTCCTTGGCCGCCAACTCGAACAGGATGGCGGGGACATTGGCATTGATGAGGTGCGCCGCGATTTGCGCGCCCATGACGCCGGCGCCGAGGACTGCAGCCTTGCGAACAACAAAGGGTGGAGCGGCGGCCATGGGATCCCCTCGCGTAGTGGAGGAATTCTAACACGCGAAGCACGGCACGAATAAAAAAGCCGGGCGGCACGCCGCCCGGCTTCGAAACGGGTCCTTCGCTAGAAGGAATACGTGAACTGGGCGCTGACGATATTAACGTCGCTGTCGTACTTGCCGACCACGTTACCCTGTAACGGAGGAGTCACGACGCCCCGTTGCTGGTTGATGACGGGATCCTTGATAAACAGATGCGCGTAGCCGAAGTCGAGCGTGGCCTGCTTGGACATCCTGTATTTTCCGCCGACCGCGATCCAGGTGCGGTCCTTGTCGGGGAGGGTTGTAGTCCGGAACTGATCCTCAACCGGGCTCTTGTCGTAAGCAACACCGAACTTCCAAGCGAAATCATCGCGCCACTTCCAATTGGCGCCCAGGCCAATGCGAAAGGTGTCCTTGAACTGGAAGTTGAACGTATCGAGCGTGAAGTTGGCGGGTATCAGCGCCGATGCGGAGGTTGTCACCAGCGGTACCGTCTTGATCTTGCTCCAACGCGTAAAGGTTATATCACCCAGAAGCTCCCATCGCGGGTTCAACTGGTGCGCAATGCCCCACGACAAGGTATCGGGAACCTCCGCACTTGCCCGCACACCCTGGCTCGTGACGCCGACCACGGGGGCATTGGTAAACGCGATCGTTCCCGCGAGATCGAAATCCATGGTGGAGCGATAAGTGACGCCAATGCGGGTATCGGTTCCGAGGTTGAACAATGCCCCGATATTCCATCCCCATTGGCTGTCATCGATGTCGATGTGAGCACGCGATTCGATAGGGGGGGCGAGGATTGCCGAGCGGTCAAGCTTGACCTGCGCCTTCTGGTAGCTCACGCCGCCTCCCAGCGACACGGCGTCCGTGACCTTGAAGGCAACGCTCGGATTGACATCTACCGTCTTGATTTCCGATTTCTGCGACTGGAAGCGGCCAACCCACCCCTGGTCATATTCCGTCTTGAGCCCGAAGGGCACGCTTACGCCAATCCCGAGCCACCACCGCGGGCTGAGTTGCCAAGAGAGGTAGGCGTTCGGCACGAAGGCCCAATCGCCCGCATCGCCCCCGTTTCCGCCCGGAGACGCGAGCCCTAATGGCGCGCTGGATGCCCCGCTATCACTGAATTCCGCAGACGGCCGGATGGCGTTCAGGGCGACTGCAACCTGCCGGCCCGGAAGCCGCGTCATGCCGGCGGGATTGAAGAATATGGTGCTTGCGTTCTCGGCCGCGGCAGCCTGACCCGCGTAGGCATTACCCAGCCCACTCGCGTTCTGCTCCATCAACTGAAAGCCGGAGGCTTGCGCGCCCACCGTGATGCTGCCCAAGGCGACCCCCACCGAGAGCGGCAGCAGCTTCTTCACCATTTTCATGGTTTCCCTCCCTGCGTTGACAAACCTGAATGCAGTTTCGGCTCCAACTTGTCGGTCACCGCCAATGTTACTCTCCAGCGGCGTTTTTACAACAATCTCAACCTTTATTGTTGCGCTGAAACAACACGCGGTTGCCGATCGTTATCGACGGCAACATATGTAAGTGTGGCTTCTGTGACTTTCACGCATTCCTCCCGTTCCGGCCGGCGCTGCGCGTAGACCTCGACATTCACCGTGATCGACGTGCGGCCGACCCGTACCACCTCGGCGTAAAAACTCACCACATCACCTATGAATACCGGTTTCTTGAACACGAAGGAATTGACCGCCACTGTCGCGACCCGTCCCCTGGCGACCCGCACCGCGGCAATGCTGCCGGCGATATCGACTTGGGCCATGATCCATCCGCCGAAGATATCGTCCGCCTGGTTGGCGTCGGCCGGCATGGGAACGACGCGGAGTGCGGGCTCCTTGCCGGCGGGAAGCGAGGTCGTCTCACTCATGGTGCTCAGGCAAATGATGAACGATGAATGATGAATGATGAATGATGAATGAGGGCCCCAACCCTAAGCATTTTCATTCTGCATTCCGCATTCATCATTCCGCATTGTTTTTCAGTGTCCCGCATACATCGCGTCGATTTCGGCGTTGAACTTCTCCATCACTTTCGCGCGCTTGAGCTTCATCGTCGGGGTGAGCAAGCCGTTTTCCACCGTCCACGACTCGAGCGTAGGCGTTACCCGCCGCACCTGCGCATAGCCGGGAAACCCCGCCAACTGGCGTCCGATGCGCTCGAGGGTGATGTCCTCGACCTGCTTCGCTCGCACGAGATCGGCGTCATTTCCGTCGAGGCCGCGCTCCACGCAGAGTTTCTTCCAGTGTTCGGCGTTGAGCACCGCCATCACGCTCAGATACGGCTTGCCTTCGCCGAGCAGCATCACCTGCTCGAACAAAGGATCGCGCAGGATCGCCGCTTCCATATCCACCGGCGGCACCTTCTCGCCGTTCGAGAGCACGATGATCTCCTTCAGCCGCCCCGTAATGTAGACATGCCCCTTTTCGTCGATGCGCGCCGTGTCGCCTGAATTGAGCCAGCCGTCGGGCTGGATGATGGCCCGGGTCGCCTCATCGTTATTCCAGTAGCCGAGCATGACATTCGGCCCCTTGATGAGCAGGGCGTTATTGGCGCCGATCTTCACCTCCACCCCGGGGATCGCCTTGCCCACGCTCGCCGGCAGGTTGTCCTGCGGCCAATTGGCGCAGGCGACCGGGCTGGTTTCGGTGAGCCCATACCCCTGCAGCACGGTCAAGCCCAGCCCGATGAACACGCGTGAAATTTCCGGCGACAAGGCCGCACCGCCGGAAAGTGCGGCGCGCATCCTGCCGCCGAGCCGCGCCAGCACCTTGCTTGCCACCAACGCGTTGAGCGCCGGCCACAGCAGAAATGACAATTTCCACGAACCGCGTCCCTGCGCATGCTCGAAGCGCTCGTATCCGATCTGCACGGCCAGCAGGAACAGCTTTTTCCTGAACGCCGGGCCCTCGTCGAGCTTGGCGCGGATCGTGCCCCAGATTCGCTCATAAATCCGCGGCACGGAGATCAGCATGGTCGGGCGTATGCTCTGAAGGTCCTCGGCGAGCTGCGGAATTGAGCGTGCGTAAGCGACCGTTGAGCCCGCCATCATCGTCAGATAATAGCCGCAGGTGCGCTCGAAGGTGTGCGAGAGCGGCAGGAACGACAGAAAGATGTCATCATGGCCGATCGCCATGACCTGCAGGCACGAATGTGCATTGGTGAGGATGTTGTTGTGGGACAGCATAACGCCCTTGGGGCGACCGGTGGTGCCGGAAGTGTAGACGATGGTCGCCAGCGCATTGCCGTCCCGCGGCAGGTGCCGTGTCTCGCCGCCCTCGTCCGGCAGCCACTCGCCTAGCGATCTCAAGCGCGGATCGTCGGCAGCGCCGGGCAGCGGCTCCACCGTGAGGATGCGCACCAATGCGCCGAGCTGGTGCCGCACATCGGCGAACATGGTCCACTGCTCGAACGTGCCGAAGAGCAGCACCTTGCAGTTGGAATCGTTGATGATGTAGGCAACGTTGTCGGGACGGTCCTGGGTATAGAGCGGCACCACCACCAGGCCCAGTCCGAGTACCGCCTGGTCGAATATCATCCACTCGGGCGAATTGCGCAGCATCACCGCCACGCGATCGCCGGGCTTGAGCCCGTCTTTTTCCAGCGCAGACTGCCAGCGCGCGACCTGATGGTTCAACTGCGCCCAGGTATAGTCGCGCCAGTTGCCGTGCTGCTGGTTGAAATCGCGGCAGGCGACCAGGTCCGGCGTGCGCCTGACGCGCTCACCAAACAGTCCATCGAGCGTGACGGCCGCTTCGACCGCGATCACATGGGCGAGATGAGCATCCTGTGACATTATCGACTCCTCCTTTTTACGCGTTTCCGCTTCGTGATTGGTGACTCGTGACTGGTGACTCGCAGCTCGTTTTCAGTCGAGAAAGAGGTCAGTATAGAGGCTCGTCCCAGGGGTCACTGCGTAGGGCGCGAAATCCGTCACCCCTTCCTCGCGCAGTACGGCTTCATCGACGTAAAAATTGCCGGTCGCGCTGCGGCTGTCGCGGTTGAATATCACATATGCGGCGTCGGCCACGATTGCGGGCTTGCGGCTCGCCCTGAGTATCGCTTCGGGAAAGTTCACCTCGATCGCCGCAGTCGCAATAGTGGTGCGCGGCCACAGCGAGTTGACCGCGATGCCATGGGTTTTGAATTCCTCCGCCATGCCGAGGGTGCACATGCTCATCCCGTATTTTGCGATGGTGTAGGCGACGTGATCCTTGAACCAGCGCGGGTTCACGTTGAGTGGCGGCGCAAGGTTGAGGATGTGAGGATTTTGCGCCTTGGCGAGAAAGGGGATGCAAGCCTGGGACGTGACAAAGGTGCCGCGCACGTTGACCCCGAACATGAGATCGAAGCGCTTGATCGGAGTGGCGAGTGTTCCGGCAAGCATGATTGCGCTCGCATTGTTGACCAGAACGTCGATACCGCCAAAGGTATCCGCCGCCTTTTGCGCCGCCTGCTGCACCGCGTTGTCATCGCGCACGTCGAGCTGGATCGGCAATGCCTTGCCGCCGGCGGCCTCAACTTCCTGCGCAACGCCGTGAATGGTCCCGGCGAGCCGGGCATGCGGTTCGGCGGTCTTGCCCGTTACTACGACGTTGGCGCCGTCGCGCGCGCAGCGCAGCGCGATCTCGCGCCCGATGCCGCGGCTCGCGCCGGTAATGAATATCGTCTTCCCCGCGAGCGACATGTTGTTTTCTCCGTCTTACCGCTCTGGAATCAGCCGCCAGTTGAGTGAGGCGTAAGAGGTAATGGGTAATGGGTAATGGGAAAAACCCATCACTCATCACCCATCACTCCTTACTGCCCCTTGAAAAGGGGCGCCCGCTTTTCGACTAACGCCGTCACGCCCTCGGCAAAATCTCGTGTCGCGGCGCAGCGCGCAAACGCCTGCGCCTCTTCGTCCAAATGCGCTGCGAGCGAATTGCCGAATGCCTGGTTTGCCAGTCTCTTGGTCTCGGCATAGGCCTGGGTCGGACCGCACGCAAGCCGCTCGACAACGCGCTGCGTTTCCTGTTCCAGGGCCGCAACGGGCACAAGGCGGTTCACCACACCCAGCGCCTGCATGGTCATTGCATCGACCGGTTCCGAGAGCAACATCAGCTCCAGCGCTTTCTGGTAGCCTACGAGCCGCGGCAGGAACCACGTTGCCCCGCCGTCGGGACTGGTGCCGATGCGGCTGTAGGCCAGCGCAAATCGGGCATCCTCGGCGGCGATTACGAGATCGGCGGCGACCACTAGACTCACACCTGCTCCGGCTATCGCGCCATGCACGCTCGCCACCACGGGTTTCGGCGCGCCCCGCAATGCCAGCACCGCGCGGTGCAATTCGCCGGCAAGCCCTGCGACCATTTTCGGTAATTGTGGCAGATTAGCGTGGAACATTGTGACATCGCCCCCCGCCAGGAATGCCGGTCCGGCACCGCGCAGCAGGATGACGCGTGCGGCAGTGTCGCGCGCTGCCTGCTCGCAGGCTTCCCGCAGCCGCACCATCATGCCGGCATCCAGTGCGTTCAGCACCTGCGGACGATTGAGGATGATGCTCGCCACGCCGCTCCGCACGGCGTACAGCACTGTATCGCTCAAGCCATCCTCCTGGGGTTCCCGAGCGCTTGCGCCGGCATGTCGTGCTGCTCGGAGTGTTCCTTTCCAAAGTCCGGCGGAAAGTCGTCCACCATGATGACGGCACGTCGCAACGCCTTCGCGCGCACGAGCGCTTCAAATTCGTCGCGCGTAATGATGCCCTGATCGCGGGCGCGCGCGGCGAGTTCGTCCGGCGTCCTGCCGGTGATGCATTCCTGGCGGGCTGCCGCGTAAATTCTCGCGTAGATGCCTTCCGCATCGATCGCGGCGCGCAGCGCGAGTTCGAGCTGCGTAATCGGGTCTTCCGGATCGGCCGGGATAAACACTCCCGCAGTCAGGCGTTCCCTTACAGCGGAAGGCTCGAGCAACAGGCTCGCGACCTTGTGTCCGAGTTCATCGCTCGGCGCGCAGATGTGCCGCCCGACGGGGAAGACGATAACCCTCAACAGCAGCGCCGCCACCCGGTTCGGGAAATTCTCGATCAGCCCGACGAAAGCCGATTGGGCGCGGAACAACGCATCCTGTATCGACCAGTCAAGCAGCGGAAGCTCGGCGCGCTGGCGGCCGTTGTCTTCATAGCGCTTCAAAGTGGCCGAACACAGGTAGAGCTGGCTCAGAATGTCGCCGAGCCGCGCGGACAATTTCTCCTTGCGCTTGAGCTGCCCGCCCAGCAGCAGCATGGCCATATCCGTGGCAAAGGCAAATGCGGCGCTCAAGCGCGTGAGCTGCTGGTAATAGCGGTGGGTGTCGGCATCGCCCGGCACGCTCGTGAGCCTGCCTCCGGTCAGGCCGAGAAACAGCGCGCGCGCCGCGTTCGAAACGACAAACCCTATGTGCCCGAAGACTGCCTGATCGAAATCACGCAACGCCTTGTCCGGATCGGTTTCGCGTGTGGCATTGATTTCGTGCAGTATGTAGGGGTGGCCGCGGATCGCGCCCTGACCGAAAATGATCATGCAGCGGGTAAGGATGTTCGCCCCCTCGACGGTGATGGCGATCGGCGTCTGTTGATAGGCGCGCCCGAGGTAGTTCTTCGGTCCCATGCAGATCGCCTTGCCGCCGTGCACGTCCATCGCATCATTGATGACGATGCGCCCGCGCTCAGTGAGGTGATACTTGGCAATCGCCGAGACCACCGCCGGCTTTTCGCCCAAATCGATCGCCGCGGCCGTCATGATGCGCGCTGCATCCATCATGTAGGTGTGCCCGCCGATGCGCGCGAGCGCCTCCTCAACGCCTTCGAACTTGCCGATCGGCGTGCGAAACTGAATGCGCACGCGCCCATAGGCGCCGGTGGTGAGGGCGGCGAGCTTCGACATTCCCACGCTGTTGGCGGGCAGCGAGATCGAGCGCCCCGCGGCGAGAGAGTTCATCAGCATGCGCCAGCCCTGGCCGACTTGCTTCACGCCGCCGATCACCCACTCCATGGGGATAAACACATCCTTACCCGAATTCGGCCCGTTGAAGAACGCGGAGTTGAGAGGGAAATGGCGGCGCCCGATGCTCACGCCCGGCGTGTCGGTGGGAATCAGCGCCAGCGTGATGCCGATGTCTTCTTTCTCTCCGATCAGGTGGTCTGGATCGTAGAGCTTGAAAGCCAGCCCCAGAAGTGTGGCGATTGGTCCGAGCGTGATGTAGCGCTTCTCCCAATTGAGGCGTATCCCGAGCACGTCTTTCCTGCCCTGGAATTCGTCTTTGCAAACGATGCCGGCGTCCGGAATCGAACCCGCATCCGAGCCCGCCTCCGGTCCGGTCAGCGCGAAACAGGGGATCTCCAGCCCCTTGGCGAGCCGCGGCAGATAGTAGTTCCTCTGCTCGTCGGTGCCGTAGTGCTGGAGAAGTTCCGCCGGGCCCAGCGAATTCGGCACCATCACCGACACCGCGCCGGTGCCGCTGCGGGTGGTGAGCTTCATGATCACCTCCGAATGCGCGAGCGCGGAAAAACCCAGGCCTCCGTACTGCTTGGGGATGATCATGCCGACGAAGCCCTGCTCCTTGATGAACTTCCACACTTCCAGCGGCAAGTAATACAGATCGTGGGTGATCTTCCAGTCGTCGAGCATGCCGCATAATTCCTCGACCGGCCCGGCAAGAAATGCTTTTTCTTCAACCGAGAGTTCAGGTTTGGGCAGGGCCAGAAGCTTCCGCCAGTCGGGGCGACCGCTGAAGAGTTCGCCGTCCCACCACACCGTGCCGGCGTCCAGCGCTTCCTGCTCGGTCTGCGAAACTTGCGGTAACGCCGTGCGGAACCAGCGGAGCACCGGCGTGGCAATCAAACCGCGTCGCAACGGCGCAACGTTGAATATGGCGGCGATCGTGAAGAACGCAACCCACAATACCACTGTGGCAGCGCGCCCGAGATCGGCAGCAAAACCCAGGGCGACGAGCCCCGCTGCAACTGCCGCCGTCCACACCGGCATCGGGGCGCGCCAATACGCAAGCGCCCACGCTACACCCAGCACCACCAGTACCGATAACCATTCAGCCACCGCACGCTCCGCTCACGCGCCTGCCATCGCGCGCCACTCGCAAGCATCGCGGTGCACGACACGACATGCCAAGCTCATTTCAAGGCTGCCCGCATTTGCGAGCTATGTCAACTGACTGATCCGCTACTGCGCGTCGTGAAAATTCCTGACACCGCTCAGCCCTCTCCTCCGCCCCTCTCGGTCCCTAATCCCCGACCCTTCTCCCAGAGGGAGAAGGGAGGCTCGAGCTTCCTCTCTCCCTTTGGGAGCATAAGCGCTAACTTAATTATTGCCTTGGATGGGCTTCGAATGATACATTGTCTGCTACGGAGGGAGCGATGGATCA
>Ga0156226_1044_pt2 | contig 25727 bp, 25 predicted proteins | sample RifCSPlowO2_12_FD_107874 | JGI IMG/M metagenome (GOLD analysis project Ga0156226, IMG submission 107874) | Betaproteobacteria bacterium RIFCSPLOWO2_12_FULL_62_13
GCGGAAGGCCGATGAGAAGCAGAATCTCCCGTACTGCAGGCACATGCCGTAGACGAAGCCGAACCACAGATAGGCGACGAGATAGATGTAATACTCGTTCACCGCATAGGTCACGATGCTGAGGAGGCTCAAGAAGGCGATGATGCCAAAGGCCCAACGCTGGTTTCTGCTCTCTACGTCTTTCACCCGGTACCTCCATGCAAGCAACGTTGCTCTCCGCCCGACGCTGGCCGGTAGATCCTGACCAGCGTCTGGTACCCAAACACCCCTTCCGAGGCCATGAATTCGCCGGCAAGGCAGTGATTCTCCAGCCGCTGCGCGACGCGCGGCGGGAGAGGCTGGGAAGGATCGCTCAGAATCAGCGCCACCGCCGTCTCGCGCTCGGGGTGTGCCGTCGCCGCGGGATAGTGCCGTCGCAGCGAATATTCCCAAGTGAAACGCAGCGGTGAGGCGTTGATTCCCTCTGGCGGAGAGAGGTTCGTTAGTTCCGGGCGGTAAGCCAACGGCTTGCGGGCGAACAGATCGAGCAGTGCAACCGACATCGCGGGATGGATACCGACGCTTGTCTGCTCGAGTGTGATGACCTCAATAAGCTGCGCATCAAGGGCATCGAGATGCGCCCCCGCTTTTTGCAGATTGGCGGCGCTTGCCGCCTGCAGGAAGGGCAGGTAGGCGAAGAAGGCGACCGCCAACGAGGAGAGCACCGCGCAGAACAGCGCAAACGCCCGTGCTTCGCTGTTCCGGATCTCGCGCAAGCCATAGGCGGCCATCAGGGCGAGCATGGGGAAGAGCGCGATCAGGTAGCGGATGCGCCCGATCTGACCCAGCAGCGCGAGCGCCAGCAGCCAACCGATGATCGCGTACTTCAGGTCCTTCCTCCGGATCGCGGCATAAAGCGAATAGGCTGCGGCGGCGGCAATGAAGGGGTGGATCTGGAACAGGAAGGTCGAGACGAAGCTCTCCTGCCACCGGCCAAGGCCGGGCCTCTGGTAATCCCACAGCAGCCGGAACTGCTCGATCAGCAGATCGTGTTTCGCCAGCACCATGAACCCGAACAAGGCGGCGGCGAGGCCAACGATCACGATCGCCCGCTGTAGGGTCCGTTTCGGCGCCTCTCTCGCGTAAACCATGATGATCGGGATCAGCACGGTCAGCGCCAGCCACGCCGAGTACTTTGAAAGCGCGGCCAGCGTTATCGCCGCGACCGCCGCCGCGATCCAATGCGCTCCGCCGAGCTTGAACGCCTTGATCGCGGTGAATTCCGCGAGGGCAATGAGGAACATGGCCGGCACATCGACCAGCATGAGCGGCACCTGCGTGAGCAGGTAGGGCATGCCGAGGAGCAGCGCGGCGCCGTAGAAACCGACGGTGTCGTCCCAAAGTTCCTTGCCGATGCGGTAGGTCAGTACCACTGTCCCGGAAAACAGGAGCGTGGTGAAGATCTGGATGTAAAGCCGTTCTTCCCCGGCGAAGCGGAAGATCAGGCCGTAGAAGAACGGGACCAGAGGCAGGTCCGTCCAGGCGGGAAGTTCCGCGCCCCAGGCTTCGGCAAAGGCTCCGATGCCGTGCAGCGCAAGATACTTGGCCTGTGCGAAATAACGCGATGCGTCCACGATGACCTCGGGCTCGTTCCAGAACGCCGCGCCGGCCGCGAAGGACAAGCCAAACAGCCAGATCCCGGCGCCGCGCGGCGGCAGCGGAAGCTTCCGCAACGCAAAGGCGACCGCAATGGCGCCAAGGGCAAGTGCCACCGGGCGCGCCGCGTCGGCCCCGGCAAAGACCCATTGCCAGCTCGTGAGCCGGTTGTCGTCAGCGGTGCGGAAGACGAAAAGCGTCAGAAGGGCCGCGAAAGCCAACAGCGAAACCAGCAGCAATGAAAGCGCGTTCTCACTCGTCCGGTGCGCCCGTCCTGCCGCGGAGCCGTGCCTGGCAGAGGGGGCGTCAAAGAACGAAATGCCTGTGGACATAAGCTCAGGCTGCGCTGATCAGAATCCACGGAAAAGCGCTTGCCATTTCAACCCGCCGCGCGCCGCTGCCCGTCACCACGAGATCACTTTGTCGTGGGCAAGAATCTCGTCCACCAGGCGTTCATACGAGACGTCGCTTCGGCGTAGGTCGACCACGCGCACCTCATGCCGCAGTGCATGCGCCTCGATCATCCGGCCGGACAGTTCGTCCTCGCCGTCGTTCAAGATGTGGAGGATTTTCTTTCTCGCCTTTTCGTGGTCGGTCACTTCATTCCCTCTTGGGAATGTTCTACAGCACGATGATCCGATCGGCTTGCTGCACCATCATTGCATTCTGCAACTGGCTCCCGCTGACGATGGCCTCTGGCAGGGTATCGACACCCACGCCCGCCCGCATGGCGCTCTCCTGGCAAAAGCTCAGGCTCACCCCGGGGAGTTGGCACAATGCGGCGCAGGCGGGGTCGGCGAGGAGCCTCGTTCCGGCGTCCATGAGGAAAAGGATTACCCCATGGCCCTTGGCGCTCGCCGCTCGCACGATTCCAGTGATCGACCCAAGATGCCGGTCGCTATTGACGAGGATGCCAAGCTTCACGCTTGATTCTCCTCAACGGGCCTCTGAAATGCCAATGTTGACGGCCTTCAATAGGGCAGTACGTGATCGTACTCAGGCAGTCTCCGGGCGATCTCCTCGGTTGAAAGGAATTCCGCGTCCCCATTTTCCTTGCAGTCCGTGTAGATCTTCATGTCCATATCCTTGACGGTTTGAAGGTGCAGGGCATGTTCCCCCGTAGTTTCCAGTTTCCTGCCCAGGACGTAGACGTCCACCACGTCATCCAGGAGCGTGAGGCCGAGGGACATTCTCAATGCTTCACCCTGTCTATCCCTGACCAGTACTGCAACTTTCTTCGCCATCGTTGCCGCCTTTCGCAGACAAGGTGTGAACCGGGACATTGATCAGGTGATGGCGGTAGGCGTACGCCACCGCCTCGACCTTGCTGTGGAGCTGCAGCTTGGCCAGGATATGCTGAATGTGGTTGCGCACAGTTGCACGACTGATGTAAAGCCGCCGGGAAATCGCTCCTGGCGGGAGACTCTCCGCCAGCAATCGCAGGATTTGTTGCTCGCGGGCGGTGAGCACGCATGCCGGCGCTGGAGCGGCCTCGGTCTTGTTTCCCGCGTGCTCCGCGCGAACCGGTCGCGGCAACGGTTGCGCCGGGGCCGAGCGCCCCGTCGTTGTTCCCTCACGGTGCAGCACATGGAACGCCGTCCACAACCCCTTGCGCGGCGAGGGCGCCAATACAATGTTCACCCAAAGCCGGGCGGGGTCACGGTTACCATTGAGCGAGAGCGGAAACGCCTCGGGAGCGGCTCCGCCTTTGGCCAGGCGCGCGATCCGGCACGCAGGCCCACATACAGGCCGGCCATGGGTGTCGCAGCCGTGAACGAGTTCGTGGCACGGATGCCCGAGCGCCTGCCGTGCGGAAATGCCGAGAAACCGCTCGCTGGCGTGGTTCCAGAAAGTGATGCGCTGATTTGCGTCCACCGCGAAGACGCTGTCCGCCCCGCGGAACAGGATGTCCGCGATGTTGGGACATGCTTCGCTGCTCGCTTGCGGTGGGCTCCGCTGCCACAGTGAAGCCGCCATGCCTCCTCCTTGTTCCCGCCATGCGTTCCGCGGCGCAGCAAAAAAATCTTCGCTAGAGATTCCCTCGAGCGCCCCTTCGACCGCCTATTCTTTACGTTTTCGAAGGCGCTACTTTGACATAGATCAATTTTTGAGCTGAGGATACTATGAAAAACCGCGAATTCTGTCGCGAGCGAGAGCAGCTCGCGGTTTTTCAGAGTATCCTTAATCGGCGAAGAATTCCTTGACCTTGTCCATCCACGACTTCGCACGCGGATTGTGCCGGCCGGCATCCTTCCGGCTGATCGTTTCCAGCTCTTGCAGAAGTTCCTTCTGGCGCGCGGTGAGGTTGACCGGTGTTTCCACCACGACGTGGCACAACAGGTCGCCGTGGGTACTCGAACGCACGCCCCTGATGCCCTTGCCGCGAAGCCGGAACACCTTGCCGCTCTGGGTCTCGGGCGGCACGTTGATTCTGGCGTAACCGTCGAGCGTGGGGATCTCGATGTCCCCGCCCAGCGCGGCGGTGGTGAAGCTGATCGGCATCTCGCAATGCAGGTCGTTGTGATCGCGCTGGAACACCGGGTGCGGTTTGATGTGGATCACCACGTAGAGGTCGCCGGGCGGGCCGCCGCTCACGCCGGCTTCGCCTTCGCCCGAGAGGCGAATGCGATCGCCTTCATCGACACCCGCCGGGATCTTGACCGACAGGGTCTTGTGCCGCTTCACTCGCCCGCTTCCACCGCAGGTGGCGCAAGGACTGGCGATGATCTTGCCGGTGCCGTGGCAGCGCGGACACGTCTGCTGGATCGAGAAAAATCCCTGCTGCATGCGCACCTGGCCGTGGCCGTGGCAGGTCGGGCAGGTGGTGGGGCTGGTGCCGGCCTTGGCGCCACTGCCGCCGCAGGTCTCGCATTCCTCCATGGCCGGGATGCGGATGCGTGTCTCCGTGCCGCGCGCCGCATCCTCCAACCCGATCTCGAGATTGTATCTGAGGTCGGCGCCGCGATAGACGTTGGAACGCGCGCGACCGGTTCCGAAGATGTCGCCGAAGATATCGCCGAACGCATCCGCAAAACTGCCAAACCCCGCGCCCGCGCCGGCCGCGGCTGACGGATCGACGCCGGCATGGCCATACTGGTCGTAGGCCGCGCGCTTGTGCGCGTCCGTCAGGACCTCGTAGGCTTCCTTCGCTTCCTTGAAGTGCTCTTCCGCCTTCGGGTTGTCCGGATTGCGGTCCGGATGATGTTTCATCGCGAGCTTGCGGTACGCCTTCTTGATTTCTTGTTCCAAGGCGTCCCGGTTCACGCCGAGCACGTCGTAGTAATCTCGCTTCGCCATTTTCAGGATTGAGGATTTAGGATTGAGGATTGAGTAAACGACAAAAAGGATCGAGCGGAGGGCTTACGCCTTCCCCTCAATCCTCGATCCTCATTCCTCGATCCTACTTCTTGTCCTTCACTTCCTCGTACTCCGCGTCAACGACGTTGCCGTCGTCTTTCTTGCCGGCCTCCGCCGACTTGCTTTCACCGCCGGCCTGCGCCTGCTGCTCCTTGTACATCTGCTCCGCGAGCTTGTGCGCGGCCTGGGCGAGCGCCTGGGTCGTGGCTTCGATCTTCTCCTTGTCGTCGCTCTTGAGCGCTTCTTCGGCTTCCTTCAACGCCGCCTCGATCTTCGCTTTTTCGTCGGCGCCGACCTTGTCGCCGTGCTCCTTGAGCGTTTTCCTGACCGTGTGGACCATGTGGTCGCACTGGTTGCGCGCGTCCACCAGCTCGCGCGCCTTGCGGTCTTCCTCGGCGTGCGCTTCGGCGTCCTTCACCATGCGCCTGATTTCCGCCTCGGTGAGACCGCTCGAAGCCTGGATCTTGATCTTGTTCTCCTTGCCGGTCGCCTTGTCTTTGGCCGAGACGTGCAGGATGCCATTGGCGTCGATGTCGAACGTGACCTCGATCTGCGGCATGCCGCGCGGAGCGGGCGGAATGTCGGCCAGATTGAACTGGCCGAGCGACTTGTTGTCGCGCGCCATCTCGCGCTCGCCCTGCAGCACGTGGATCGTGACCGCGGTCTGGCTGTCCTCCGCGGTGGAGAAGATCTGCGTCGCCTTCGTCGGGATCGTGGTGTTCTTCTGGATGAGCTTGGTCATCACCCCGCCCAGCGTTTCGATGCCGAGCGAGAGCGGCGTGACGTCCAGCAGCAGGACGTCCTTCACGTCACCCTTCAGAACGCCGGCCTGGATCGCGGCGCCGACCGCCACTGCCTCATCGGGATTGACGTCCTTGCGCGGTTCCTTGCCGAAAATCTCCCTGACCTTCTCCTGCACCTTCGGCATTCGCGTTTGCCCCCCGACCAGGATCACGTCCTCGATGTCGGAGACCTTGACGCCGGAATCCTTGATCGCGATGCGGCACGGCTCGATCGTTTTTTCGATCAGGTCCTCGACCAGAGACTCGAACTTGGCGCGCGTGATCTTGATCGCCAGGTGCTTGGGACCGGACTGATCCGCCGTGATGTAGGGGAGGTTGACCTCGGTCTGCTGCGAGCTGGAGAGCTCGATCTTGGCTTTCTCCGCTGCGTCCTTCAGCCGTTGCAGCGCGAGCATGTCCTTGCGCAGGTCAATGCCCGCTTCCTTCTTGAACTCATCGCACAGATAGTTGATAAGACGCTGATCGAAGTCGTCGCCGCCGAGGAACGTGTCGCCGTTGGTGGAAAGCACCTCGAACTGGTGTTCGCCCTCGACTTCCGCGATCTCGATGATGGAGATGTCGAAGGTGCCGCCGCCAAGGTCGTAAATCGCGATTTTGCGGTCGCCTTTCTTCTTGTCCATGCCGAAGGCGAGCGCGGCCGCGGTCGGCTCGTTGATGATGCGCTTCACGTCAAGACCCGCGATACGGCCGGCATCTTTGGTCGCCTGACGCTGAGAATCGTTGAAGTAAGCGGGTACCGTGATCACCGCTTCCGTGACCGGTTCGCCCAGGTAATCCTCGGCCGTCTTCTTCATCTTCATCAGCACCTGCGCCGAAACCTCGGGCGGCGCCATCTTCTTGCCGCGCGCCTCGACCCACGCATCGCCGTTGGACGCCTCCAGGATGTTGAAGGGGACCAGCTTGATTTCCTTCTTGACCTCCGCGTCGCCGAAGCGGCGGCCGATCAGGCGTTTCACCGAATACAGGGTGTTCTTCGGATTGGTGACGGCTTGGCGCTTAGCGGGCGCGCCGACGAGGATTTCGCCGTCCTCCATGTACGCGACGACGGACGGCGTCGTGCGCGAGCCTTCCGAGTTTTCGATCACTTTCGGCTGGCCGTTTTCCATCACGGCCACGCACGAGTTGGTCGTCCCCAAGTCAATTCCAATGATTTTTCCCATGGTTTGCCTCGTTGTCTGGTCCTGAAAATTCTTTATTAACTCCGATATGGGGGTAGCGCATCGGCTTTCAACGGTTAGGAGCCCCTTGCCCTGGCGACCGTCACCAACGCGGGCCGAATCAGCCGCTCGTGCAGGAGGTATCCCTTCTGCAGCACCTGTACCACGGTATTCGGTTCGGCATCGGACTCAACCGTGCTGATCGCCTGGTGGCGGTGGGGGTCGAATTTCTCGCCGGCCGGGTTGATTTCGGTGAGATTGAATTTTTCGAACACCGACGTGAGCTGCTTCAGGGTCAGTTCGACGCCGCTTTTCAGGCGTTCGACCGCGGTGTTGTCGGTGGCAAGCGCAGCTTCAAGGCTGTCCTTGACTGCCAGCAGTTCCGATGCGAAATTTTCGACTGCAAATTTGTGGGCGCTCGCGATTTCGGCTTGTGCCCGCTTGCGGATATTGTCGGCTTCGGCCTTGGCTCGCAGCCAGGCATCGTGGTGCTCTTGCGCCGCCAGTTCTGCCGTCCTCAGCAATTCCTCAACGCTCGGCACCACTTCCACCACCGGCTGCGCTGGTTCCGCAGCGGGAGCGGCATCACCGATGGCCGAAGGTTTCTGTTGCTGTTCTGGTTTGCTGTCGTCCGGCGCGGCGAGTTCCGGTATGTCCTGCATTCATGCTCTCCAGTTTACAATTTTACGAATATTGGGGCGTTTGGGGTGTTTTCAAGAGAACCCGATCGTAAAGGTAACTGACTGCTTTCTCTGGACATTTACCGGGATCATGCCTAGGATCAACGATCTTGATGCTGGACTCATTCCCGCGCGGATGAGGGGCCGATGACCGCCGCAACTGAAACTGTCGATCTCACCACCCAGCCGCGAAGCCAGGTGCAGAGCGCTGCGTTCTGGGCCGTCAAGAGCTTGCGGCGAGGGGAGAAGGTGGTATTGATCACGGCACAAGAGCCGACGCTGCTCATGCATAGCCTCGATCTGCAATTGCGGCACAACCTCGCGTGGACCATCGTCGAGGCCGATGGAAGATGGCGTGTGGAAGTATCGCACCGCGCCGATGCCGGACCGCGCGACGCACTCGACATGCTTGGGCTCGACCATAAACGACTGGACGGCGTGTTCGTCCGGGCGCTCCAACTCTTGAACCGCGATGACGCGGCGGGCGCTGCGCCGCCGCTACGCGAATTTGCGGCTGCCCTCAGGCGGCACATCGCGGTCGAGGACGGATTGCTCGCGTCTTTCCTCGACGCGCCCGCAGCGGACGCTGACCCCCTCGCCGTCATGCTGCGCGAGCACAAGGAAATCCTGCAGCAACTTTCCGTGGTCGAGGACTCCTTGGGGTTCCCCGAAGCCGCGGAACTCGGCGCGCTGTGCGCGATTCTGTCCGGTACTCTGGCCAAACACGAACACCGCGAAGAGAGCAACCTGTTTCCGCGATGGCGCGGGCAGTGGGCGCGGAAGAGCGCGGTCGAGCGAGAGGAAGTCATGTCGCGGGTAGCGTCCCTACTTGCCGCCCTTGGAAAATGATGAATGCGGAATGATGAATGATGAATGGGAAAAACGGCGCGGTTTGGAAGCGGTTCTAATTCATCGTTCCTCGTTCATCATTCATCATTCATCATTCATCATTAGCTCTTTGCTCCCATCGCCATTGCGCGCAGCCGCGAGCTGTCGAGCTCTTCGGAGGAAGGTCCCGCGGTCCAGCCGAGCAGTTGCTTCAGCACGATGTCGGTCAGCGTCTGGATCCAGTCATCGCGCTCGTTGAGGCAAGGGATGAAGTTGAAATCCCGGCCGCCGGACTGGATGAAGATGGTCTTGCCTTCGATTGCGATTTCCTCGAGTGTTTCCAGGCAGTCGGATACGAAACCGGGGCAGATCACATCGACGCGGTTCACCTTCTGCTTGCCGAGCTGGGTCAGCAGCACGGCGGTGTAGGGTTTGATCCATTCTGCGCGTCCGAAGCGCGACTGGAAGGCGATGTGATACTGCTCGGGCTTCAGCGCAAGCGCTTCGGCGACCAGGCGTGCCGTTTTCTGGCACTCGCAGTGGTAGGGGTCGCCTTGGTCGAGGGTCACCCGCGGCACGCCGTGAAAGCTCATGATCAAGCGGTCGGGCCGGCCGTTCTTCATCCAATAGTCGCGAACGTTCTGGGCCAGGGCGTTGATATAGCCCGGATGATCGTGGAAATGGCGCACAGTTCGCACTGCCGGCATGTTGCGCATGCGCGACAGGCTGTCAAACGCAGCCGCGAAGGCGGTTCCGGTGGCGCTCGCCGAATATTGTGGATACAGCGGCACGAGCAGGAGGCGGTCGCAATGCTGCGCCTTGAGTTCCTGCAACTTGTCGGCGATCGAGGGCTTGCCGTAGCGCATCGCGTAATCGACGACCATTGGATACTTCAGGCGCTCGCCGAGATAGCCGCGCAACAGCGTCGCCTGGCGCTGGGTGTGCGTCTTCAGGGGCGACCCGTCGCTCATCCACACCCGTGCGTAACGCTCGGCCGACTGTTTGGGGCGCGTCCTGAGCACATAGAGGTGCAGGATCGGCCACCACAGCGGGCGCGGGATTTCAACGACATGCGGATCGGACAGGAATTCCCTGAGGTAGGCCCGCACCGCTTGCGGTGTCGGCGCCTGCGGCGTGCCGAGATTGATCAGCAAGATGCCGATCCTGGCAGGCGTGCCGTGATGGAACGGTGGTTCGGGCAGATAACGCGCCATGACGCGCGATTACCGAAAGGAGAGAGGAGATAGGAGAGAGGTGGAAACCCAACCCGCGTCTGCGGGCATGTTGTTCTCGTCTCTGCTCTCTCCTCTCACTTCTCGCCTCTCGGCTTTCTTCAGTAATGCGAAAACGCGCTGGAAAGCAGCTTCGCCGTGATGTCGACGATCGGGATCACGCGCTCGTAGGCCATTCGTGTCGGGCCGATGACGCCGACCGTGCCGACGACGTGGCCATCCACCTCGTAGGGCGCGGTCACCACGCTGCACTCATCGAGCGGGACAAGCCCCGACTCACCGCCGATGAAAATCTGGACGCCGTGCGCACGGCTGCTGAAATCGAGCAACTGCAGCAGCCCGGCCTTGCGGTCGAACAGATCGAAGAGTTTGCGCAGGCTGGCCATGTTCGATGACAGGTCCTGGATGTCGAGGAGATTGCTTTCACCGGAGATCACCACGTCCTCGGCCGACTCGCTCACCGCCTGGCCGCCGGCTTCCAGCGCTGCAGTCATGAGTTGTGTCATGTCCTCGCGCATCCGCTTCAGTTCCTCATGGACGCGCCTCTTGATCTCGGCGAACGTGAGCCCGGCGTAGTTCTGGTTGAGAATGTTGGCGGCCTCGATCAGTTCCGAAGGCGTGTACGATCGCTCGGTGAACATGATGCGGTTCTGCACGTCGCCTTCCGGCGTTACCAGGATCAGCAGGATGCGCTTTTCGGAGAGCTTCAGGAACTCGATGTGGCGGAAGCCGCTGCTCCTGCGCGGCGTCATTACCACGCCGGCGAAATGCGTGAGGTCGGACAGGATGTGCGATGCGGAGGTGACCAGCCTCTGCGTGTTCTCGGCATGCAACTGCCCCTCAAGCTGGTTGATCTCGACCCTGTCGAGCGGCTTGATGGTGAGCAGAGTGTCGACGAAAAAGCGGTAACCGCGCACGGTGGGCACGCGTCCGGCCGAGGTGTGCGGGCTTGCGATGAAGCCGATTTCCTCGAGATCCGCCATCACGTTGCGGATGCTGGCCGGCGAGAGATCCAGCCCGGAATACTTGGACAGCGCGCGCGAGCCGACCGGCTGGCCTTCCGCGATATAACGTTCAACCAGCGTCTTGAGCAGGATCTGCGCACGTTCGTTGAGCGTTACGTAGTTGCTTGCCATGAACCTATTCTACACAAATCCGGTGAACGGTGAACGGCGAACCATGAACGGCAGTAAGCGCTTGAGCCACTTACCGTTTACGGCTTACCGCCCACCAAACTTTTGTGGTTTAATGCGGGCGTGAAAACGTCATTCAAGACCGTCGCGCTGATCGGCAAGTACAAGAGCCCGGAGATCGCCGAGCCGCTGCTCAAGCTCGGTCGCTTCCTCGAGCGGCGCGGCGTAAAGGTGCTGCTCGACCGGCTCACCGCTTCGCACATCGGCGATTGCCCATACCCGGTGCTGGGGCTCGAAGAGCTGGGCCGGCAGGCGGACCTCGCCATCGTGATCGGCGGCGACGGCACCATGCTCAACATCGCGCGCACTTTCGCCCCCTACGAAGTCGCGCTTGTGGGCATCAACCAGGGACGGCTGGGGTTCCTCACCGATATCTCGATCGACACCATGTTCGAGACCATCGGCGCCATCCTTGACGGCAAGTTCGTCACCGAGGACCGCATGCTCCTCGCTTCCGAAATCTTCAGCGGGAGCGAACGCGTGTTCGACGTGCTCGCATTCAACGACGTCGTGGTGAGCAAGGGCGCCAAGGGCAGCATGATCGAGTTCGAGGTGCGCATCGACGGCCAGTTCATCTACGACCAGCGCTCGGACGGCTTGATCGTCGCGACACCGACGGGTTCTACCGCCTATGCCCTGTCCTCGGGCGGCCCGATCGTGCACCCCTCGCTCAACGTGATTGCCCTGGTTCCGGTGTGCCCGCATACGCTGTCCAACCGCCCGATCGTGATCGGCAGCGACTGCACGGTGGAAATCATCGTGCGGGACGCCGACGACCCGCGCGTCCACTTCGACAGCCATTCGCACTTCGACCTGCACAAAGGCGACCGTATCGTCGTGCGCCGCTACCCGCACGTCATCAGCCTCCTGCACCCGCTCGGGCACAGCTATTACGGCATGTTGCGCGAGAAGCTCAACTGGAACCGCGAGTAACCGGTGATGAGTTATGGGTGATGAGTGATGGGTGAAAGCAGGGGACAATTCCTGGCCGCCCGTTACTCATTACTCATTACTCATTACCCATTACCCATTACCCTGCCAATGTTACGCAGTCTGTCAATCCGCGATTTCGTGATCGTCGACCGCATGGATCTCGAATTCGCGTCCGGCTTCACGGTGCTGACCGGCGAGACCGGGGCCGGCAAGTCCATCCTGATCGATGCCCTCGCCTTGGTGCTGGGCGAGCGCGGAGACGCCCTCGTGGTGCGCCAGGGCGCGGAGCGCGCCGAGCTCAGCGCCGAGTTTGACACCGGAGCGATCAAGGAACTTACGCGTTGGCTGGCGGCAAACGAACTTGCCGGGGACGAGTGCGTGTGCCTGATGCGGCGTGTGATAGACGGCTCGGGCCGTTCGCGCGGCTTCATCAACGGCCGCGCCGCAACCTTGGCGCAATTGCGGCAAGCGGGCGAGTTCCTGGTTGACATCCACGGCCAGAACCAGCACCAGTCGCTGCTGCGCGCCGGCTCGCAGCGCGATCTGCTCGACGCTTATGGCGGGCTTGCAGAGCAGGCCGGGAGAGTGGCGGAAGCTTGCCGGGAGCTGCAACGGCGGCGCGAGCGGCGCGTTGCCTTCGAGACCAACGCCGCGGCTTTCGCCGCCGAGCGCGAGCAGCTCGAGTGGCAGGCGCGCGAACTCGAAGCGCTGAATTTCACCGCCGACGAATGGCAATCACTCACCGCCGAGCACGCGCGGCTCGCGCATGCGGCGAGCCTGATCGAAGCCGCGCAGTCCGGTCTGGAGATGCTGTCGGAGGGCGAGGGATCGAGTCTTTCGCAGGTGAACGGCATCATCGCCCGTCTCGACAACCTGCTGGAATACGATGCACGACTCAAGGAAATCCTCGATGTACTGGAGCCAGCGCAAGTCCAGTTGCAGGAAGCGGTTTATGCGCTGCGCCGCTACGGTGAGCGGCTGGATATGGACCCGCAGCGGCTGCGCGGGGTTGAGCGGCGGCTCGATGCGGCCCACGCTGCAGCGCGCAAATATCGGGTGTCGCCCGAGGATCTCCCTGAGACGCTGGAAAGGGCGACAGCGCGACTGGCCGAACTGGGCGAGCGCGGCGATCCAGGCGCGCTGCGCAAGCTGGAAGAAGAAGCGCGCGCCGCGTACATGGGAGAAGCGAAGAAACTTTCTGCCGGACGCAAGAAGGCGGCGAAGAGGCTTTCAGAACAGGTGACCGACGCGGTGCAGAAGCTCGCCATGGCGGGTGGAACCTTTGCGATTGCACTGAACGGTGTGGAAGGGCCGGCCTCGCATGGACTGGAACAGCCTGAGTTTCTGGTGTCGGCTCACAAGGGCGTAGCGCCGCAGCCGCTCGCCAAAGTCGCTTCCGGTGGCGAGCTTTCGCGCCTGAGCCTCGCGATTCAGACCGTCACCACCCAGGTTGCGCAGGTCCCCACGCTGATTTTCGACGAAGTCGACGCCGGGATCGGGGGCCGAGTTGCCGAGATCGTCGGCAAGATGCTGAAACAGCTCGGCAACAAGCATCAGGTGATGTGCATCACACACCTGCCGCAGGTCGCGGCCTCGGCCGATCAACAATGGCAGGTGACCAAGACCAGTGCGAACGGCAAGGTTTTGAGCAGGGTAATGGTGCTCGATCAGGAGCAACGCGTGGAGGAAATCGCGCGAATGCTGGGGGGCCTCAGGATCACCGAGACCACGCGCAAGCACGCCGCGGAAATGCTCAAGGCGGTGAATAGCAAATCGTAGGACCTATTTGCTTATTCGCTGGCGCTGAAAATGCCACCGCGTCAATTCCACCCTCGATCGCGATCCGAATCGTAACTTGCAGTTTCCTGTTTGACTTCATTCGGGCTCAGGATTACATTGACATGCGGGGCCGTTGCGCGGCTCCTACGCGGCGTCCGTTCAAACCCGAATCTTAAATGGAGGCACAGATGAAATTTGCAGCGATCAGAATGGCTTGCCGGTTTCTGATTTTTTCGATGATGATGTTGTCCTTTCAGACGGTTCAGGCGGGCATGATTGGCACCGATCAGGTGGCTTCTGCCACCGGTGCACAGGCTGAACGCAATGCCGTGCTGAGCCTGATGAACCGCTCAGAGGTGGCAAGCCAGCTTCAGGCCCTGGGCCTGGATCCGAATGCTGCCAAAGATCGTCTCGCGGCGTTGACGGATGAGGAAGTGCGCACGCTCGCGGGGCAGCTCAATTCGCTGCCCGCCGGTGCCGACAGCGGCTGGTGGATCGCCGCAGTGCTCCTCGTTGGAGTGTTGGTCTGGTACGTCTACTACAGAAGGTGATCCGGGACTTACCCAGAAGCGCCCGCCTGATCGCGGGCGTTTTTTTCTCTCTGCCGGGTTGAGCGGCTGTGCGCTGCTCGTTCCGCAGACCGAAGAGCTGCGCAGGACCAGGCCCGCTGGCCTGGTTGAGCGCATCGAGTCGGCGGAGGTTCCGTTCTTCCCGCAGAAGGACTGTCAGTGCGGCCCCGCCGCGTTGGTGTTGCGCTCAGGCGAGAAGCAAAGACTGTCGCTTCCGTTTCCCGCTTACCCATCCAGCATTCACTACTTGCCGCTTTTGTTCGGGCAGTCGGGGCGCGTGCAGTCGGCGTAGATTTGCAGCGAATGCCCGTGGATTTTGAAGCCGCGCTGTTCCGCGACCTCGATTTGCCGTTTTTCGATCTCGAGGTCGTAGAATTCTTCGACGTGGCCGCATTGGACGCACACTAAATGGTCGTGGTGTCCGCCCTCGTTTAATTCGAACACCGCCTTGCCGCTTTCAAAGTGGTGCCGGACCAGGAGCCCCGCCTGCTCGAACTGGGTCAGCACCCGGTAGACGGTGGCAAGCCCCGTGTCGGTGCCTTCCTTGGACAGCATCTTGTAGACGTCTTCGGCTGAGAGGTGACGTACCGGACTTTTCTCGAACAACTCGAGAATGCGCAGCCGCGGCACCGTGGCTTTGAGGCCAATCGTCTTGAGATCCTCTGGCGAACTCACGTTTTCCCTGTCGGGGCGGGTAACTCTCGGCTATCATATTCACTTTTCCAGGCTTTGGAAACCGCGCGGGGTGAAGGGTTTTGGGGTCTTTGCCACGCGTGGATGGGCTCGATGCGGGCCGTTCCTCAAATGAATTCATGCGTAAAGTCATTCTGATCGTTATCCTGCTTGGCGGCTGCAAGGATGTGCCGATGTTGCCTACCCTCACGCCGTACAAGATCGATATCCAGCAGGGTAATTTCATCACGCAGGACATGGTGGCGAAGCTCAAACCCGGCATGACGCGCTCGCAGGTGCGCTTCATACTCGGCACGCCGTTGGTCGTGGATCCCTTTCACGGTGACCGCTGGGACTACGTCTACCTTTACAAGAAAGGCGGCGAAGTCATGGAGCAGCGCCGTTTCGCGGTGATTTTCAGAGACGACAAGCTGGTCCGTATTGAAGGCGACGTTGTCCCCGCGGGCACGAGTACTGCGACGGATCGTGCCGGCACCGAAAAGCCGAAACCTGCCGTGGCGAAGCCCGATGGCGGCGCGAGCGCACCGGAGAAGCCCGAGGCAACGAAGCCGGCGGCGGCTGAACCGGCGCCTGGATCTGCATCCACGCCTCAAGGTGCCGTATTGACTACGACCTCCGGAGACCGGGTGCAGTCAGAATCGCAGAGAGGGGAATCGAACAAAGCGGAGACGGGGACGGAAAAACCCAGGCAAGTGCAGCCGCAGGAAGAACAAGGATTCTTCGGGCGCGTGCTGGAGAAACTGGGGTTCTGACCGGGTAATGGGGAATGGGAAATGGAAATCGTGCAAATCCAGGATTCATAAAGGTGCCATACCTGCTCTTACCATTTCCTGTTTCCCGTTCCCCATTTGCCCTTTGAGATGAGTTCCAAGTCATGACGACGTTGAACGTTGCTGTTGCGGGAAGTACCGGGCGAATGGGGCGGACGCTGATCGAGACAGTGCTGCGCAGTTCGGATATACGCCTTGCCGCGGCGCTGGAGCAGGCGGGGAGCGCGCATCTCGGAAAGGATGCGGGTGAACTGGTCGGTTCGCCGTGCGGTGTGGCGATCAGCGACAAGGTCGAATCAGCGCTCGAGGGATGCCAAGTATTGATCGACTTCACGCGTCCCGAAGGCACGCTCGCGCATCTCGCCATCTGCCGGCGGCAGGCGATTAGCATGGTGATCGGCACGACCGGCTTCAGCGACGAGCAGAAGAGGACTATCGCCGACGCGGCGCGCGATGTTGCCATCGTCTTTGCACCTAATATGAGCGTCGGCGTCAATGTTACATTCAAGCTGCTTGAGGTTGCGGCGACGGCATTGAGTGAGGGCTACGACGTCGAGATCATCGAGGCGCATCACCGGCACAAAGTCGACGCGCCGTCAGGCACCGCGCTGAAAATGGGTGAAGTCGTGGCGAAAGCGCTGGGGAGAAATCTGGCCGAGTGCGCGGTGTATGGCCGCGAAGGCGTCACCGGGGAGCGCAACACTGCGACGATTGGCTTTGCCAGCGTGCGCGGTGGTGACATTGTTGGGGACCACAGCGTGATGTTTGCCGGCACCGGCGAGCGCATCGAGATCGTCCACCGATCCACCAGCCGTGCGAACTACGCGGAGGGCGCCCTTCGTGCGGCGCGGTTCTTGTCGGGGCGGAAAACCGGCTTGTTTGACATGCAGGATGTGCTCGGGCTCAGGCAGGGAAGGGTGGCGAGTGACGGTTTCGCCGGCAAGACCGCGTTGCCGGGGAACGCCTAATCGCGTATAATTTTCACTCAAGCAGCGGGACGGCTCGACAGCCTGTCCCGCTTTCCATATCTGCGCAGTAAATCAAGAGGTTACTCGTGCCGCACGCTCAGCCCGCCGTACTCGTACTCAGAGATGGCACGGTGTTCCGCGGCACTTCCATCGGCGCAGACGGCATGGCCGCCGGCGAAGTGGTGTTCAACACCGCGATGACCGGCTATCAGGAAATCCTGACCGATCCCTCGTACTGCCGCCAGATCGTCACATTGACTTATCCCCACATCGGCAACTACGGCGCCAATCCCGAGGATGTGGAATCGCACAAGGTATTCGCCGCAGGACTGGTAATCCGCGATTTGCCGGTTCTCTCGAGCAATTGGCGCAAGACCTGGACGTTGCCGGAATATCTCAGGCACGAAAACGTGGTGGCGATCGCTGATATCGACACCCGCAAGCTCACGCGCATCCTGCGCGACAAGGGTGCGCAGGATGGCTGCATCATGGCCGGCAAAGTCGACGAAAGAACTGCGCTGCAAACGGCGCGCGAATTCCCCGGCTTTCTCGGCATGGATCTCGCGAAAGTGGTGAGCTGCGAAAGGCCCTATGCGTGGGAGGAAAGCACCTGGACCCTGGGCCAGGGTTACGGGCGGCTCGCAAATTCGCGTTTTGACGTGGTTGCCTACGATTATGGCATCAAGCGCAACATTCTGCGCAAGCTCGTCGCGCGCGGCTGCAGACTGACCGTGTTGCCCGCGCAAACGCCGGCCGAGGAGGCGTTCGCGCTGAGACCCGACGGCATCTTTCTTTCAAACGGTCCGGGGGATCCCGAGCCCTGCGGTTACGCGATTCGCGCGATCCGCCGATTTCTCGAGACGGACATCCCCGTCTTCGGCATCTGCCTCGGGCACCAACTGCTTGCGCTGGCGAGCGGGGCGAAAACGATCAAGATGAAATTCGGGCATCACGGCGCCAACCACCCGGTGCAGGACCTCGACACCGGGCGTGTGATGATCACCAGCCAGAACCACGGGTTTGCAGTGGACAGCGCCACGCTGCCCGCGAACCTGAGGGTGACGCACGTGTCGCTATTCGACGGCAGCCTGCAAGGTTTTGCGCGTAGCGACCGCCCGGCGTTCTGCTTCCAAGGCCATCCGGAAGCAAGTCCGGGACCTCATGACGTTGACTACCTTTTTGACAGATTCATCGGCCTCATGGAAAAGGCAAAGGCGGAAGGCGGAAGGATGAAGGCGGAAGCGGAAAAATCCACGGCAGGCGCGGCATGAATTCATCCTTCATCCTTCATCCTTCATCCTTCCAGTGCCATGCCAAAACGCACTGACATCGAATCCATCCTCATCATCGGCGCGGGGCCGATCGTGATCGGCCAGGCGTGCGAGTTCGACTATTCCGGGGCGCAAGCATGCAAGGCGCTCAAGTCGGACGGTTATCGGGTGATCCTGGTCAACTCCAATCCGGCGACGATCATGACCGACCCCGAAATGGCCGACGCGACCTACATCGAGCCAATTACCTGGCAGATGGTGGAGCAGATTATCGCGATCGAGCGCCCCGGCGCGCTGCTGCCGACGATGGGGGGCCAGACCGCGCTCAACTGCGCGCTCGACCTCGCGCGCGAAAGGGTGCTCGAAAGATACGGCGTGGAAATGATCGGCGCCTCGCGCGAGGCGATCGACAAGGCGGAGGATCGCGAAAAATTCAAGGGGGCCATGGCGAAGATCGGGCTCGCGAGCCTCCGCTCAGCACTTGCCCACAGCATGGAGGAGGCGCTGCAGGTGCAGGCGATGGTGGGGTTCCCGGCAATCATCCGCCCGTCCTTCACGCTCGGCGGCACCGGCGGGGGCATCGCCTACAATCGCGAGGAGTTCATCGCCATCGTCGAGCGCGGGCTCGATGCGAGTCCCACCAACGAAGTGCTGATCGAGGAGTCGGTGATCGGCTGGAAAGAGTTCGAAATGGAGGTGGTGCGGGACCGGAAGGACAACTGCATCATCATCTGCTCGATCGAGAACCTCGATCCGATGGGGGTGCACACCGGCGACTCGATTACCGTGGCGCCGGCGCAGACGCTCACCGACAAGGAATACCAGATCATGCGCGACGCCTCGATCGCCTGCTTGCGCGAGATCGGGGTCGACACCGGCGGCTCCAATGTGCAGTTCGCGATCCACCCCGGGGATGGACGCATGGTCATCATCGAGATGAACCCCCGGGTGTCGCGTTCTTCGGCACTGGCATCGAAGGCCACGGGGTTCCCGATCGCGAAGGTCGCGGCCAAGCTCGCGGTGGGCTATACGCTCGATGAATTGAGAAACGAGATCACCGGCGGCGCGACTCCGGCCTCGTTCGAGCCGACCATCGATTATGTCGTGACCAAGGTTCCGCGGTTCGCCTTCGAGAAGTTCCCGCAGGCCGACGATCGTCTGACCACGCAGATGAAATCGGTGGGCGAGGTAATGGCGATCGGCCGCACTTTCCAGGAATCGATTCAGAAAGCGCTGCGCGGGCTCGAGACCGGAGCCGACGGGTTCGATGAGCGGACCACCGATCGCGACACCATCGAGAACGAGCTTGGCGATCCGGGCGCCGACCGGATCTACTACGTCGCGGATGCGTTCCGCTGCGGCATGTCGATCGACGAAGTCCATGAACTCTCCCGCATCGATCCGTGGTTCCTCGGGCAGATCGAAGACATTGTCCACCAGGAGCAGGGCCTGATCGGCAGGCGTCTGGACGCGTTCGACGCTTCTGAATTGCGCAGGTTCAAGCGCAACGGATTCTCGGATGGCAGACTCGCCAAGCTCTTGAATACGGATGCACTTCAGGCGCGCGCACAACGGCTTGCGCTTGGCGTGGTTCCGGTATACAAGCGTGTGGATACGTGCGCGGGCGAGTTCGCGACCAGCACCGCCTACATGTATTCGACCTACGAGGAGGAGAATGAAGCCGAGCCCTCCGACCGGAAAAAAATCATGGTGTTGGGGGGCGGTCCCAACCGCATCGGGCAGGGCATCGAGTTCGACTACTGCTGCGTGCACGCGGCGCTGGCGCTGCGCGAGGACGGCTTCGAGACCATCATGGTCAACTGCAACCCGGAGACGGTTTCGACCGACTACGACATTTCCGACCGGCTGTATTTCGAGCCGCTGACGCTCGAGGACGTGCTGGAAATCGTGCGCGTCGAGAAGCCGTTCGGCGTCATCGTGCAGTTCGGGGGACAGACGCCGCTCAAGCTCGCACGCGAGCTCGAGGCGAACGGCGTTCCGATCATTGGCACGACACCCGACTCGATTGACATTGCGGAAGATCGCGAGCGCTTCCAGAAGCTTCTGCACAAACTCAAGCTCAAGCAGCCCTCCAACCGCACCGCGCGCAGCCCGCACAGGGCGCTCGCTGTCGCGGAAGAAATAGGTTATCCGCTGGTAGTGCGGCCGTCCTACGTGCTTGGGGGACGCGCCATGGAGATCGTGTATCAGCAGAGCGATCTCGAGCGCTACATGCGCGAGGCGGTGAAGGTGTCGAACGACAGTCCCGTGCTGCTGGACCGCTTCCTGAACGATGCGATCGAGGTCGACGTCGACGCGGTGTCGGATGGCAGGCAGGTCATCATCGGCGGCGTGATGGAGCACATCGAGGAAGCGGGCGTGCACTCGGGTGATTCAGCGTGCTCGCTGCCGCCGTTCAGCCTGTCGCAGGAAACCCAGGATGAGTTGCGCCGCCAGACGATCGCGATGGCGCATGCGCTGAACGTCGTGGGGCTTATCAACGTGCAGTTCGCGATCCAGAACGGCACGATCCATGTGCTCGAAGTCAATCCGCGCGCCTCGCGCACCGTGCCCTTCGTGTCCAAGGCGACCGGCTTGCCGCTTGCCAAGATCGCCGCGCGCTGCATGGCCGGCCGCACGCTCGCCCAACAGGGCATCGACAGCGAGATTGTCCCGCCCTATTATTCGGTCAAGGAAGCGGTGTTCCCGTTCATCAAGTTTCCCGGCGCCGATACCATACTGGGACCGGAGATGAAATCGACGGGCGAAGTGATGGGCGTGGGCGCGAGCTTCGGCGAGGCGTTCGTCAAATCGCAAATGGGGGCGGGCGAGAAGCTCCCGGAGACCGGCAAGGTTTTCATCAGCGTGCGCGACGGGGACAAGCCGCGGGTCGTCGATATCGCGCGCGCGCTCTCCCAATTGGGTTTCGCCCTGGTCGCAACGCGAGGCACCGCGGGGGCGCTCGCCGCCGCCGGATTGAACGTGACCCCGGTCAACAAGGTCGCAGAGGGCCGGCCGCACATCGTGGACATGATCAAGAACGGCGAGATCGCGCTGATTGTCAACACCGTCGAGGAGAAGCGGACCGCGGTGCGCGACTCATACTCGATCAGGCGGGCGGCGCTGCAGGGGCGCGTGACGTTGTATACGACGCTGTCCGGCGCGCGCGCGGCATGCAACGGCATGGAGCAGTCGCGGGAGCTGCGGGCGTATGTGGTGCAGGGATTGCACTCGAGGCTGCTCGAGGCTGTAAATTGAGCCGGAAGCGTAGGGAAGTGGCATGAGCAAGATTCCGTTGACTGTGGCCGGTGCCGAGAAACTGCGCGCCGAGTTGCAAGAACTGAAGAGCGTACAGCGGCCCGCGATCATCAAGGCAATCGCGGAGGCGCGCTCGCACGGGGACCTGTGGGAAAACGCGGAATACCATGCGGCGAAGGAGCGGCAGGGCTTCATCGAAGGCCGGATTGTGGAAATCGAAGCGAAGCTCGCCAACGCGCAGATCATCAATCCGGCGCTGCTTGACGCCGACGGCCGCTGTGTATTCGGTGCGACTGTGGAACTCGAAGACGTGGCGAGCCGCGAAGTCGTGACCTACCAGATCGTCGGCGACGACGAGGCGGACATCAAGAGCGGCAAGATCTCGATCAGTTCGCCGATCGCGCGCGCGCTGATCGGCAAGTATTCAGGCGACGTCGCCGAGGTGCAGGCGCCGGGCGGGGTGCGGGAATACGAAATTCTCGACGTCAAGTACATTTGAACCGCCAAGGCCGCCAAGAGCGCCAAGAAAGCCAAAACAAGAAGAAATGCAAAAAATTTAACGCGTGCTTGAAGCTGCCTATAGACTGAGGACCAATATCCTGGCGCAAGTCGTACCGGCTCGCTAGACAGGCTTAACAGGATTGAACGCGCGGAACCCTGCATTCTGTCCGTTGTCCTCCCGCCCGCCGTTCTAGCCATGAAGCAATCAAAAAGCAGCAAGGCCTGGATGCGTGAGCGCCTCACGGACCAATATGTGAAGCGTGCACAGGCGGAAGGCTACCGCTCCCGCGCGGCCTACAAACTTCAGCAGATCGCCGCGCGTGACAAGCTGTTCCGGCCAGGGATGACGGTGGTCGATGTGGGGGCGGCACCCGGCGGCTGGTCGCAGATCGCTGCACAGGCGGTGGCCCCGGGAGGGCAGGTGATTGCCCTCGATGTCCTGAACATGCCGTCTATTGCGGGCGTGAGTTTCGTGCGCGGCGATTTACGCGAGGAGACATCTGTTGCCGAAATCGAGCGCCTGCTCATGGGACGGCCGGTGGATCTTGTGCTTTCGGATATGGCGCCCAATATAAGTGGCATCGCGAGCGCTGATCAAGCGCGCTGCGTGGGGCTGGCTGAGCTCGCGCTGGATTTCGCGGTGAACCATTTGAAACCGCGGGGAAATTTCCTGGTCAAAGTGTTTCAGGGTGCGGGCTTCGACGAGTTCTTGAAGACAATGCGGCGACGGTTCAGGCGAGTCGTGATACGCAAGCCCGAAGCGTCGCGGAGCCGCTCAAGTGAAGTCTATCTTCTGGGCAAGGGTTTGCGGCGCGCCTGAAACGCCGGGCGCGATCCGGGTCATTGCTGCACTGCAAGCAAAATGAGTCTAGAATTGAGTCACATAACGTTACTTTCGGGGCGCGACGGCTGCCAGGGGCAACGTTGGTCTGAAATCGCGGCGTGGTTTGCGCTGTGGGTCGTTGTTGTTATCGGCAATCTTGAATCGTATCAGTTGAGCAGGAACGCTTTGGTGGCGTAAGGAGTCGCGTTGAACAATCTGATCAAGAATGTGGCGATCTGGCTGGTGATCGCGCTGGTATTGATGACCGTCTTCAACCAGTTCAGCACACGCCAGATCGCGCAGAAGGCGATGGAGTACTCTCAGTTCATTGAGGAAGTGAAGCAAGGCCGCATCGCCAAAGTGACGATCGAAGGGCGCGTGTTGAAAGGCGTGAAGACCACCGGCGAGCGTTTTACCACCTACTCGCCGTCTGACCCCTGGCTGGTGAGCGATCTCCTGAAAAATGCCGTGATCATCGAAGCGAAGCCGGAGGAGGAGCCCTCGCTCCTGATGAACATCTTCGTATCGTGGTTCCCGATGCTGCTCTTGATCGGCGTGTGGATCTTTTTCATGCGCCAGATGCAGGGCGGCGGCCGCGGCGGCGCATTCTCGTTCGGCAAGAGCCGCGCGCGCATGCTCGATGAATCGAACAACACCGTGACCTTCGCCGACGTTGCCGGTTGTGAAGAAGCGAAGGAAGAAGTTGCGGAACTCGTCGAATTCCTGCGCGACCCGTCCAAGTTCCAGAAGCTCGGCGGGCGCATTCCGCGCGGCGTGCTGATGGTGGGCAATCCTGGCACCGGCAAGACATTGCTTGCACGCGCCATTGCCGGCGAGGCCAAAGTGCCGTTCTTCTCGATTTCCGGCTCCGATTTCGTCGAAATGTTCGTTGGCGTCGGCGCCGCACGTGTGCGCGACATGTTCGAGCAGGCGAAAAAGCACGCGCCCTGTATCGTGTTTATCGACGAGATCGACGCGGTGGGGCGGCAGCGCGGTGCGGGTCTGGGTGGGGGTAACGACGAACGCGAACAGACGCTCAATCAGCTACTGGTCGAGATGGACGGGTTTGAGGCCAACTCCGGCGTGATCGTGATCGCTGCGACCAACCGGCCCGATGTGCTCGACCCGGCACTGCTCAGGCCCGGGCGCTTTGATCGCCAGGTGGTGGTGCCGCTGCCCGACATTCGCGGGCGCGAGCAGATCCTGCAGGTGCATATGCGCAAGGTTCCGATTGCGCCCGACGTCAAGCCCGACATCATCGCGCGCGGAACACCCGGCTTCTCGGGCGCGGACCTTGCCAATCTGGTGAACGAAGCAGCGCTTTTCGCCGCGCGTGCCAACAAGCGGCTGGTGGACATGGAAGACTTCGAACGCGCCAAGGACAAGATCATCATGGGCGCGGAGCGCCGGTCGATTGTGATGCCCGAGCACGAACGCAGGAACACCGCTCACCACGAGTCGGGTCATGCGGTGGTGGCGAAGATCTTGACCAGGACCGATCCGGTGCACAAGGTGACGATTATCCCGCGTGGCCGTGCGTTGGGTGTGACCATGCAGTTGCCGGAGCAGGACCGCTACAGCATGGACCGCGAGCAGATCCTGCAGAACATCGCGGTGCTGTTTGGCGGGCGCATCGCCGAAGAAATCTTCATGGGCCAGATGACGACCGGCGCGTCCAACGATTTCGAGCGCGCCACCGAGATGGCGCGCAACATGGTCACCCGTTGGGGCATGAGCGAGAGCCTGGGCCCGATGGTGTACGGCGAGAACGAGGGCGAGGTGTTCCTCGGCCGCTCGATCACCACGCACAAGAACGTGTCTGAGGCGACGATGCAGAAGGTGGACGGTGAAATCCGCCGCATCATCGACCAGCAGTACGCGCTGGCGCGCAAGATCATCGAAGACAACCGCGATAAGGTCAAGATGATGGCGCAGGCGCTGCTCGAATGGGAAACCATCGACGCCGACCAGATCAACGACATTATGGCAGGCCGGCCGCCGCGGCCGCCGAAGCCGACACAGCCGCCGCCCCAGCCGCCCAAGGACAGCACGCCGAGCGCGGCTGCAACCGCAACGCCGGCACAGGAAGCCTGAGTGCGTTAGGGGTGAGGAGTGAGGGGTGAGGAGTGAAAACCTCACCCCTTATTCATTTTCACCAAGGTTGATTCATCGGTCCAACGGCACAACCAGCTCCTGTGATCTCGCCTCCTGCGGCCCTTCGTTGCGGCAAATATGTACTGTCGCTTGACCGTCCGCTAATCATGGGCGTGGTCAATGTCACGCCCGATTCGTTTTCTGACGGTGGGCAATTCACGAATTCTGCACAAGCCGTGGCGCACGCGCGCCGGCTGATCGCAGAAGGCGCGGATATTGTCGATATCGGCGGGGAATCGACGCGCCCCGGTTCGCTGCCCGTCGCGCTGGAGGAAGAACGGCGGCGCGTGCTGCCGGTGGTGGAGCAGCTCGCGGATTGCGGTGTCCCGATTTCCATCGATACGCAAAAGCCGGATCTGATGCGCGAGGCGATTGCAGCGGGAGCGAGCATGGTGAACGACATCAATGCGCTCGCCGCGGCTGGCGCAATGGAGGCCGTTGCGGGCACGACCGTGGCGGTATGCCTGATGCACAAGCAGGGCGATCCGCGGACCATGCAGCAGAATCCACAATATGAGGACGTAGTGCGCTAGGTCAGGGATTTTCTTGCCCAACGCATTACCGCGGCTGAGCGCGCCGGGATCGAGCGAGCGCGCATCATGGTCGATCCCGGTTTCGGCTTCGGCAAGACCTTCGAGCATAATCTCGCCTTGCTGCGCGAACTTGGGCAGGTTGCGGCGCTCGGCGTCGCGGTGCTTGCCGGATTGTCGCGCAAGTCGATGCTTGGCAAAATCACCGGGCGCGAGGTTGGCGAGCGCGTTTTTGCAAGCGTTGCTGCAGCGCTGATCGCGGTGGAGAAGGGCACGCGCATCGTACGGGTGCACGAGGTCGCCGCCACCCGCGACGCTCTCGCCGTCTGGACGGCGGTAATGGGTAAGGGGTAATGAGTAATGGGTAATGCGTCCAAAATCGCTGTAACATTCACGTCAATGCCAGGCGCAATAGAGGCTTTTCACCCATCACCCATCACCCATCACCCATGACCAGGAAGTACTTTGGCACGGACGGGGTGCGCGGCACGGTCGGCGAGACGCCGATCACGCCGGATTTCGTGATGCGCCTGGGCTATGCCGCCGGCAAGGTGCTCGCCGCGAGCCGGTCTGCCGCAGAACGGCCGACTGTG
>Ga0156226_1326_pt1 | contig 24543 bp, 29 predicted proteins | sample RifCSPlowO2_12_FD_107874 | JGI IMG/M metagenome (GOLD analysis project Ga0156226, IMG submission 107874) | Betaproteobacteria bacterium RIFCSPLOWO2_12_FULL_62_13
CAGCAAGGCAGGGTCACTAACCCCACCAGGAGCAGCGACAGACCAAAGCGCGTGGTGAGAATTCGATCGCTCATGGCCGCCATTTTAGCGCGCCAATCCCCTGCCAGTTGAGTGCCTCGTATCCAGGCACACCGGCTTCCGCGATGGTGGGCACGTCCGGCGCCGCGTGTCTGCGTGCAATCCTAGAACACCGGCACGCGCTGTGCGCCGTTCAACTGAAACGGCGCCCACGGCCCGTCACCCTCTCGGCACAGGCCATAGCGGAAGGGCCACGACGAACGACCGGGCGTGAAAAAGCGCAGGTCCTGAAACCAGACACAGGTTTCGGGATTGCCCGCCTCGGCCTTGTGGAGCACCGGATATTCGGCAAACCAGCGGAAGAACGCGAGTTGCGGCTGCCGCCACACCTCTTTCGCCAGCGTGGCCTCGGCGGGGGTGGCGCCATAACGCGCGGCCTGCGTCCACACCGCCTGCTCAACGGGCAAATAGGGTGCCGACAGCCGCTCGATGAAACCGGCGCCGGGCGCGAGTGTTGCCGGCTCTCGCCGCCACAGGTTGACCGGGCTGTAGTGGTAGCGGTCCTCCTCGCTTACTATCACCATCCAGTTGAAAGGTGACACCGGACGCGGCAGCGCCGTGACTTTCGCTTCCTTGAGCCCCGCGGCGAGCACATAAGACGTGCCGGAATCCACCGCGCGCTGCTGGAGCGTGTATTGAAACGACACGTACCCGATGAGCACGGCAAGCCCGGCAATGGCCGGCGCGCCTGACCGCCGCCACGCCACCGAAGCAGCGAGGCCCGCGAGAATGATCCCGGTAAACCAGAGATCGATGATGAAGGTGGTGGAAATCCCGTAACGCGCATCGGACAACGGCGCAAAAACAATGGTGCCGAAGGATGTAATCCAGTCACCCGCGATATGAATGCCCATGCCCCACGCGATTACCCCGAAGTAGGCGCGCCAGCCCGGCCCCCGACGCCACGCGAGCGCGCACAGCGAGGCAAGCAGCAGCGCCCACAACGGAAGCACGATCAGCGAATGCGTAACGCCGCGATGATAGAAAAGATAAGCGAGCGGGGAAACATACGAGACCACGATGTCGAGATCGGGAAACGCCGCGGCAAGAAACCCGACGCCGATGCGCCTGCCGAGCGGCAACCCATCGGGCGCCGCTGCGTTCGGTGCCGTCGCCCGTGCGATCAGTGCGCCGGAGAGCGCATGGGTCAGCGTATCCACAGGTTAATGTTAAGCGATGAGCGATGAGCGTTGAGCGATAAGTGCTCTGAACGCTGAACGCTAATCGCTCAACGCAGCGTTTCAGTCCCAGCGGTCGTCGCGGACCTGGATTTCCCCGTTTTCGATGTGAACCGGAAACTTTGCGACCGGTTCGTAGGCCGGCGCGCAGAGCGCTGCGCCGGTGCGGATGCAGAAGCGCGCGCCGTGACGCGGGCACACGATCTGGTCGCCCTCGACCGTGCCGCCGGTCAGTTGTCCGCCGTCGTGCGTGCACACGTCCTCGATCGCGAAGTATTCGCCGCCGAGGTTGAACACCACGATCTGCGCGCCGTCGACATCCACCGTATGCCATTGCCCGGGCGCCAGCTCGCCAACCTTCGCCACCGTAACCCAATCGGCCATTTATTATGAAACCGCGGAGGATTGCCGGCGGGAGTTGGTGATTAAGTGATTACGTGACTTAGTGATTTAGACCCGTAATTCACGAGGAGTCTCGTGGGATTCACTCAATCACTCAGTCACTTAATCACTCAAACCGCCACGACCTCGATGTCCGGCTCGATCTGCCGGACGAGGTTTTCAACACCCGCGAGCGTTCCAGAAATGGAGCTCGGACAACTGCCGCACGCGCCCTGATAATGCACCATGAGCTGATTGCCTTCGAGGCCGAGCACGTAGAGGTCGCCGCCGTCTCCCTGCAAGTACGGCCGCACCTGTTCGTCGAGGATTTCGTTGATGCGGTCGAGCCGCGCGCGCTCCGCATCACTCAGGTTTTCGACGCTGCCGGTGGCCGCCTGTTGCGCGAGCTGCGCGGACTGCTCGTCAGCGGCCAGCGCATCGCGTATCGGCACAGCGAGCTTGCGCATCAATTCCTGCCAGTCGGCGCTGCCGTCCTGGGTGACCGTGATCCAGTGATCTACGTAGAAGACGTTGGTGACGTGCTCGATCGCGAACAGCTTCGAGGCGAGCGGGTCGTCTCTCGCCTCTTCGGCATCGTCGTACGAGCGCGTGATACCCCAGGTGAGCGGCTCCCGGAGGATGAACTTCATCGCGTTCGGATTCGGCGTCGGCTCGATTTCAGCAATCTTCGGCATAGCTCACATCATTCCAACCGCAAAGGCGCAAAGACGCAGAGGCGTCGCAAAGAAGGATTAGACTCCAAATTTCGCACTTTTGTTCGCTTTGCGTTCTCTTTGCGCCTTCGCGTCTTTGCGGTGAAGAATTTTGGCATCAGGCACTGCCTCCGATCGGAGCGTGCATCGGATCGTCCTCGGCTTCGGTCGAGGTGGTCTCGATCGAGTCGAACGCGGCGTGCAGCGTGTGCCACGGCAGTATCGCGCATTTGACGCGCGTCGGAAGGTCGCGCACGCCGGAAAACACGGTGAGCCGGCCCAGGTGATGCGGCTGCCGAAGATCAAGCTTGCCGGTAGCCATGTCGCGGAACTCCTGGACGAGCTGTTCGGCGTCCCCACGCGTCCTGCCTTTCACAACCGTAGTCATCATTGACGCCGAAGCTTTGCAGATTGCGCACGACTCGCCCTGGAAACCGATGGCATCGACTACATCGTCCGTCAGCTTCACCGTAAGATGAATATGGTCACCGCACAGGGGATTCAAGCCTTCCGCCTTGTGGGTTGCGTCAGCGAGCGTGCCCCAGTTGCGCGGCTTCCTGTTGTGGTCAAGAATGACCTCCTGGTAGAGCTGCTTGGTATCCGCCATCTCAAAACTCGTGATGGGTGATGAGTAATGAGTGATGGGTGATGAGTAATGAGTGATGGGTGAACTTTCGCTCACCCCGTTCAAAGAATGTCTGTTGTCCATTACCCATTACCCATTACCCATTGCCCATTACCCATTGCCCATTACCCATTACGCATTACCCATTACCCAAACACCTTCTGCACTTTGCGGATCGCGGCGACCAGCGCGTCGACGTCCGGCATCGTGTTGTAGAACGCGAAGGACGCACGCGATGTAGCGGGCACCTTGAAGCGCTGCATCACCGGCTGGGCGCAGTGATGACCGGTGCGGATCGCCACGCCCTCTTCGTTGAGCAACGTGCCCACATCATGCGGATGAACACCGTCCACCGCGAACGAGAGCACCGCGGCTTTTCTTTCCGCGGTCCCGATAATGCGCACGCCGGAAAGCCGGTTGACCTGCTGGGTCGCGTAGTCGAGCAGATCGGTCTCATGCGCGCAGATGCGCTCCATACCGATCGCCGTCAGATAGTCGAGCGCCGCGCCGAGCGCGATCGCCTGGCTGATCGGAGGCGTGCCGGCTTCGAACTTGTGCGGGATGACGTTGTAGGTCGTCTTCTCGAACGTGACCGAGAGGATCATGTCGCCGCCGCCCTTGAACGGTTGCATCTTTTCAAGCAGCGCGGCTTTCCCGTAGAACACGCCGACGCCGGTCGGACCGCACAACTTGTGTCCGGAAAACGCGTAGAAGTCGCAGTCGAGCTCCCGCACGTCGACCTTGAGATGCGGTACAGCCTGGGCGCCATCGACCAGCACCGGAACGCCGTGTTCGTGGGCGAAGGCGATCATCTCGCGCACCGGATTGATGGTGCCGAGCGCGTTCGACACGTGCGTCACGCCGACCAGTCTGGTGCGCGGCGTGAAGAGCTTCCGGTATTCGTCGAGCAGCAGTTCGCCGCGGTCGTTCACGGGCACCACGCGGATTTTCGCACCCTTCTCCTGGGCGACCATCTGCCACGGGACGATGTTCGAGTGGTGCTCGAGCGTAGTGAGGATGATCTCGTCGCCCTCGCCGATGAACTTGCGGCCGTAGCCATGTGCAACCAGATTGATGCCGTCGGTAGTGCCGCTGGTGAAGATGATCTCACGCTCTTCCCCGGCGTTGAGGAACGCCTGCGCTTTGCGCCGCGCCGATTCGTATTCAGCGGTCGCGGTCTCGGAAAGATAATGCACCGCGCGGTGAATGTTGGCATGCTGGCTCGACTGATAACGCACCCAGCGGTCGATAACCGGCTGCGGCATCTGGCTCGACGCCGCATTGTCGAGAAACACGAGCGATTTCCCGTTCACCTGCAGCTTCAGGATCGGGAAATCGGCGCGGATGCGCTCGACATCCCATGCCGCCCGGGGGTTCGATTTCAACACGCTAAGCGAAGCGCTCATGACACGGTGTTCCGGAGTTATCCCTCGGCCTGGGTCTCTTCGAGCGCCGCGCGCTCGAGCTGCTCGACCAGCGATGGCACCGGGATGCGGTCGATCACCTCGGCGCCGAACGCATAGGTGAGGAGGTTGCGGGCGCGGGCTTCGCCCAGGCCGCGGCTCTTCAGATAGAACACCTGCTCCTGGTCGAGCTGGCCGACGGTCGCCCCGTGCGAGCACTTGACGTCGTCGGCAAAGATCTCGAGCTGGGGCTTGGTGTCCACCTGCGCTCTGGGCGAGAGCAGCAGGTTCCTGCTTTCCTGTGCGGAATTCGTGAGCTGTGCGCCGGGACGCACGATGATCTTGCCGTTGAAAACGGCGTGCGCCGCGCCCGCGACGATGCACTTGTGCAGTTGCTCGCAGCGGCCGGCGGGCCTCGCGTGATCCATCAGCGTATGGGTGTCCGCGAGCTGCCGTCCCGATACGAGCGCGAGCCCGTCCATGCGCACCTGCACTCCATCACCCTGTTGCAGCACGTTGACGTTCTGGCGCGAAATGCGCGCGCCGAGCGTGATCGTGTTCGATATATAGTTGGCGTCATTGGCGAGCGCCACGGCGCAATTCGCGATATGAAATGCGGTGCGCGCTTCGCGTTGCAGCTTCACGTGCCGCACACGCGCGTTCCCGCCGACGGCGATTTCGGTCACGGCGTTGGTGAAGTGGACGGTCTCTCCCAAGCTCACGTAGTCCTCGATCAGCGTGCACTGCGCGCCCGCCTCGACCACCACCAGGCAGCGCGGATAGGACGCGACCTCCTGCTGCGCCGCCACGAAGAGAAGCTGCACCGGCGTCGGACACGACTGGTTTTTCGCGATCCATACGAACGCGCCATCTCGAAGATGACAGGTGTTTACCGCGGCGAACACTTCGTGCTCGAAGGCCGCGAGCCGCGCGAGATGCGGCTCGATAACCGCAGCGTGGGTATTCAACGCCGCCGTGAGGGCGGTGACGAGCACGCCGTACGGAAGGCCCGCGTTTGCCGACAATTCCGGCGCGAACACACCGTCCACGAACGTGAGGTGCGTCGTCGCCTCCGGCGCAATGAGGTGAGAGATGTCCTGCATCGCGAGCCGCGGTGCGGCGCCTGCCGGCCGGAAATGCACCTTGGTGAGCGGCGTGATGTCGGTGAAACGCCATTCCTCGTCTCTCGTGGTGGGCACGGCGAGCGCATTGGCGTACTCGAGCGCCAGCGCGCGGCGCTCGTTGAGCCAGGCGAGCCGGCCTGCCGGCGGCTCCACGCCCTTCAACAGCGCGTAGATGTAAGGGTGCCGTGTCGCAACCGCTGTACTCATGCCGTCGCCTCCGCCTTCTCGTACTCGTCGACGACCCAGTCGTAGCCGCGCGACTCGAGCTCGAGGGCGAGCTCCTTGCCGCCGGTCTTGATGATGCGCCCGCTTCCCATGACGTGCACGTAATCGGGCAGGATGTAATTGAGCAGGCGCTGGTAATGCGTCACCAGCACCACCGCGTTATCCGGTGTCATCAGGCGGTTGACACTGTTCGCCACCACGCGCAGCGCGTCGATGTCGAGCCCGGAGTCGGTCTCGTCCAGGATCGCGAGCTTCGGCTCGAGCAGCGCCATCTGCAGGATTTCATTCCTTTTCTTCTCCCCGCCCGAGAAGCCGTCGTTCACGCTGCGATCGAGGAAGCTCGCATCCATTTCAAGCAGCTTCACCTTCTCGCGCACGAAGTCATCGAACTCCAGCGGGTCGAGCTCGTCCTTCCCGCGCCCCGCCTGGATTGTGTTATAGGCGAGCCGCAGAAAGGCGCTGTTGGAGACGCCCGGAATTTCAACCGGGTACTGAAAACCCAGGAACAGCCCCGCGCGGGCGCGTTCCTCCGGGGCCATGGCGAACACGTCCTTGCCCTCATAGAGCGCGCTGCCGCCGCTGACTTCGTAGGCCGGATGCCCCACAAGCGCTTTCGCGAACGTGCTCTTGCCCGAACCGTTCGGGCCCATGATGGCGTGCACTTCTCCCGCGCGCACCGTGAGATCGACGCCCTTGCAGATCTCGACGCCGGCGACCTTGGCGCGGAGACCCCGCACTTCGAGCAGTACTTTGGCGTTATTGCGAATCATCCCACACTCCCTTCGAGTTTGAGTCCCAGGAGCTTGGTCGCCTCCACCGCAAACTCCATCGGCAGTTGCTGGAACACGTCGCGGCAGAATCCGTTGATGATCATCGAGACCGCCTCTTCCGCTCCGATGCCGCGCTGCGTGAAGTAGAAGAGCTGGTCTTCCCCGATCCTGGAGGTGGTCGCCTCGTGCTCGACCTTCGCGCTGTCGTTCTTGACCTCGATGTAGGGGAAGGTGTTGGCGCCGCAGCTCGATCCGATCAGCATCGAGTCGCACTGCGAGTAGTTGCGCGCATTCTCGGCCTTGGGGCCGACCTTCACGAGCCCGCGGTAACTGTTGTTGGAACGGCCAGCGGAAATGCCTTTGCTGATGATGCGGGAGCGCGTGTTGCGGCCGATGTGCGTCATCTTTGTCCCGGTGTCGGCCTGCTGGTAGTGGTTGGTGAGCGCCACCGAATAGAACTCGCCGATCGAGTTGTCGCCGAGCAGCACGCAGGACGGATACTTCCAGGTGATCGCGGAACCGGTCTCGACCTGGGTCCACGAGATCTTGGAATTCACGCCCTTGCACAGCCCGCGCTTGGTGACGAAGTTGTAGATGCCACCCACGCCCTGCTCATCCCCCGCGTACCAGTTCTGCACCGTCGAGTATTTGATCTCGGCGTCATCCAGCGCAATGAGCTCCACCACCGCCGCGTGCAGTTGGTTGCTGTCGAACTTGGGCGCCGTACAGCCTTCGAGGTAGGAGACCGACGCCTTCTCTTCAGCGATGATGAGCGTGCGCTCGAACTGCCCCGAGTCCTGCGTATTGATGCGGAAATAGGTCGAAAGCTCCATCGGGCATGCGACGCCCTTCGGAATGAAGCAGAACGACCCGTCCGTGAATACCGCGGAGTTGAGCACAGCGTAGAAGTTGTCGGTAGGCGGCACCACGGTGCCGAGATACTTGCGCACCAGCTCGGGGTGCTCGCGCACCGCCTCCGAGATCGAACAGAAGATGATGCCGACCTCGGCGAGCTTCTGCTTGTAGGTTGTCGCGACCGATACCGAGTCGAAGATCACGTCGACCGCCACGCCGGCGAGCGTGGCGCGCTCGTTCATCGGCACACCCAGCTTCTCGAAGGTGCGCAGCAGTTCGGGATCGACCTCGTCCATGCTGCCGAGCTTCTTCGGCTTGGGCGCCGAGTAATAGATGATGTCCTGGAAGTCGATCTTCTGGTGTTTGACGTTCGACCACGCGGGCTCCTGCATCGTCAGCCAGTGGCGGTACGCCCTGAGGCGAAAATCCAGCAGCCATTCCGGCTCGTTCTTTTTCGCGGAGATCAGCCGGATGATGTCTTCGTTAAGACCCTTGGGCGCAGTTTCCGCTTCGATCTCGGTAAAGAAACCGTGCTTGTAAGGCTGATTGACCAGGTTTTCCAAAACCGTGCTCATCGCACTTCCTCAAATCCAGAATCTTCAGGCTTTTTCCTTGACACTGAACGATTCGCCGCAGCCGCAGGTCGAGTCGATACGGGGGTTTTCGAACTTGAACGCCTGCTTGAAGCCCTCTTTCACGAAGTCGAGCGTCGAGCCGTCCAGGAACTCGAGGCTCTTGGCGTCGACTACCAGTTTGGTGTCGTGCGATTCGAACAAGTGATCGTCATTGCGCACCTCGTCGGCATAGTCGTAGGTGTAGGCAAACCCCGAACAGCCCACTTTTTTGACGCCAACCCGTAACCCGATGCCGCGCCCGCGCCTGGCAAGCTGCCGCCGGATCTGCTTCGCCGCACTTTCAGTCAACTGTATTGCCATCTCTTCCACTCCAAAGTCCAAAAGCAAAAATGGACAGGATTAACAGGATTCACAGGATTACTGGAATTCCAAGGCGATAGCCGGCACATTCACCCCCATCCCCGCCTTCCCCCATCAAGGGGGAAGGAGTTAATTCCCCTCCCCCTCGACGGGGGAGGGTCAGGGTGGGGGTGTGAGATCGGAGCATTTGACGAACCAATCCTCTTATCTTGTTAATCCTGTAAATCCTGTCTATTCACCGTCTAAACCGCGATCGCCGCCAGGCGCTTCAGCCGCGAGACGGTCGCCGACAGCGCGTTCAAAAAGTCTTCCACCTGTTGCATGGTATTCGCGGCTCCGAGACTGAAGCGCACCGCGCCGCGCGCCAGCTCCGGCGCCACTCCCATTGCAAGCAAGGTTGCCGAGGGCTCGGTGCTGGTGCTCGAGCATGCCGCGCCCGCCGCCACCGCAAAACCCACCTTGTCGAGCTCGATCACCAGCGCTTCGCCGTCAATTCCCCTGAACGCGAAATAGGATGTGTTCGGGATGCGCCGGGCGCGTTCACCGAAGATCACCGAACCCAATTCGTGCAAACCATTTTCGAGCCGCGTGCGCAGTGCCGCAAGCCGGGCGCCAAGCTCGTCAATGCGACTCGCCGCCAGCTCGCACGCCGCGCCGAAGCCGACAATCGCCGGCACGTTCTCGGTGCCGGAGCGCAGGCCCTGCTCATGGCCACCGCCGTGGATGATCGGTTTCAATTCGAGGCGCTTGTCCACGACCAGCGCGGCCGCGCCTTTCGGCCCGTAGATCTTGTGTGCTGAGATGGTCATCGCATGCACGCCGAGCGCGTTGAAATCAACCGCAATCTTGCCCAGCGCCTGCACCGCATCGGTATGCATCCACGCTCCCGCGTGCCGTGCCCGCTCCGCGACTGCCGCGACATCCTGGATCGCTCCGGTTTCGTTGTTTGCGAGCATCACCGACACGAGTCCGGTCGGCGTCCTGAGCGCATCCTTCACGTCGGCGAGGTCGATTTCCCCATCGCGGGTCACCGCGAGCTTTCTGAGCTGCCACCCCTGGCGCGCAAGTTCCTGCGCAGGTCTTGCGACGCACGGATGCTCGATGCCGCTCACGGCGATCCGGGTCGGCTTGATGTAGGCCGCCGCACCCTTGACGAACAGATTGTTCGCTTCGGTCCCGCCGCTCATAAAGATCACCTGCACCGGCTGCACGCCGATCGGCGCCGCGACCTGTTCACGGGCCCGGTTCACGGCCTTGCGCGCGGCCGTGCCGAGCTCGTGGCGGCTCGAGGCATTGCCGTACTGCCCGCGCAAATACGGCAACATCGCCTCCAACACCCGCTCGTCGACGGGCGTGGTCGCGTCGTGATCGAAATAAGCGTAACTCATTGCCGCACGAACGCTAGGCGGAGACCGGAATGCGTTTCCCCGGGACCTCGCGCATGTCGTGCACCGGCGTCACACCCGCGTCTTTTGCCTTCTGATTGTCCACCAACTGACGCAGGCTTACCGATTCGAGGTAGTCAAAAATGCGCTCGTTGAGCGTTGCCCAAAGGTCGTGGGTAAGGCATTTCTGGTCGTCCTGACAGTTTTCCTGACCGCCGCACTGTGTCGCGTCGATCGGTTCGTCGACCGCAAGAATGATCTCGGCAACCGAAATGCCCGACATGTCCTTCGCGAGGCAATAGCCGCCGCCCGGTCCGCGCACGCTCTCGACGAGATGGTGGCGCCGCAGCTTGCCGAAAAGCTGCTCCAGATAGGACAGCGAAATCTTCTGGCGCCCGCTGATTTCAGCGAGCGTAACCGGCCCACTCCCATGATGCATTGCAAGATCAATCATGGCGGTGACAGCAAATCGTCCTTTAGTCGTCAATCTCATGGGGCACCTCTTTAAATGCCAAATTAATCACTAAGTTATGGTACTCGCCCAGTATATTAATATTTTTGTCAACTATACCTTACCCGACAAATTTAGTCAACCATTTTGTTCAGATGGTTCGCATCAAGTTTTTCTGCCGGCTGGTCCTCAACCTGTACACCGAGGCGCCTCAGTTCGGCGAGGATCTGGTCGATACGCCTGTCAGTCTCGACGCTGTGGTCGATCAGTTCGTGAATCGCTTTCGCCATCGGGTCGTTCATGTCCCTGGCGACGGCGTACGCGGCGAAGCGTCCATTCGCCGCGCCATGCGCCTCAACGACGCGTGCGGGAATGCCTATCGCGGTCGCACCGGGCGGCACATCTTTCACCACCACCGCATTGGAGCCGATCTTGGAACCGTCGCCAATGGTGACCGGACCGAGGATTTTGGCGCCGGCACCGACCACTACCCCGTTGCACAGCGTGGGATGGCGTTTGCCTTTGTTCCATGAGGTGCCTCCGAGAGTCACCCCGTGGTAGAGCGTACAGTCATCGCCGATCTCCGCGGTTTCGCCAATCACCACACCCATGCCATGATCGATGAAGAAGCGCCGGCCGATTCTGGCGCCCGGATGGATCTCAATTCCCGTTAGCCAGCGGCCGAAATGGGACACGAAGCGGCCTGCCCACTTGAGTCCCGACTTCCATAAACGATGCGCAAGGCGATGGAAGAGCATGGCATGGAATCCGGGGTAGCATGTGATTACCTCCCAGATCGTGCGCGCGGCCGGGTCGCGTTCAAATACGACTGCAATCTCTTCTTTCAGACGGGAAAACATTGGAATTCCGTGATTTTTCGATGCGCGTAGCGCTTTATGCCCCAGTATTTTACTCAACTATTTCCGACTGAGCAACAAAACTCCTTTTTTCACATCAAATTGGCATTTTTTCAATCAGATGGACGGATCACCTGCGACCGGACCTGAGGCGCCCCAACGCCTTGAGCAGGCCCCGCAGGATATTGACCTCCTCCTTTTCGAGTTGGGCGCGCGCGAATAACCGGCGCAACCTGGGCATGAGCTTCTTGGGATGTTGGGGATTGAGAAAGCCCACTTCCACCATGGTCCGCTCAAGCTGTTCGTAGAACCCTTCCACTTCCTCGAAACTCGCGAACGCGCGCGATCCACTCTTTTCGCCACGTGCAGCGCCATCCATCGCCGCCATGCGCAGTTCATAGGCAAACACCTGCACCGCGGCGGCGAGGTTGAGAGATGAGTACTTGGGATTGGCTGGGATCGTCGCCAGCAGCCGGCATTTGTTCACTTCGGCAGTGGTGAGCCCATGGGTCTCGTTGCCGAACACCAGCGCCGCCTGCTGCCCGCTTGCTGCATCGATCACCCGCCTGGCCGCCTCGCGCGCCGGTACCTCGGGCACCGCGACTTCGCGGCTGCGCGCGGAGCAGGCAACGGCGAACGCAACGCCGTTAAGCGCTTCGTCGAGGTTGGCGCATAGGGTAGCGCGCGCCAGAATGTCGGTCGCGCGTACAGCGCGCCATCGCGCCTCGGGATCCGGAAACTGCGCGGGCGTAACGAGATAGAGCCGCGTCAGGCCCATGGTTTTCAGAGCGCGCGCTGCCGCGCCGATATTACCGGGATGGCTCGTCCCACACAGCACGACACGGATATTTTTGAGCTTATCGGCGGCGTTCATTTAGAATATCGCCTCGACTGTTCCGACCCATCACTCAATTGGACCACCGCGACGCCGCCGATTATGCATCCGATGCTCACCACTGCGGTGCAGGCCGCGCGCCGCGCCGGCAACATCATCAACCGCGCCACCCGCAATCTCGACATTGTCGTGGCCAAGGAAAAGGCGGCGAACGATTATGTATCGGAAGTCGATCACGAGGCCGAACGCGCGATCATCGACACGCTGCTCCACGCCTATCCGGACCACTCGATTTTAGCAGAGGAAAGCGGCGCGGCCGGCGAATCGGAATACCAGTGGATCATCGATCCGCTGGACGGCACCACCAATTTCCTGCACGGCTTTCCGCAGTATGCCGTGTCGATCGCGCTGATGCACAAGAGCATCCTCGCTCAGGCGGTGGTCTACGACCCCGGGCATAACGATCTGTTCACGGCCACGCGCGGCCGCGGGGCGTTTCTCAACGAAAGCCGTATTCGCGTCAGCAAGCGCGTACAACTCAGGACCGGCCTGATCGGCACGGGCTTTCCGTTCCGGCAGCTTGAACACATCGACACCTATCTCGCGATGCTGCGCGACGTGATGAAGAACACTTCCGGCGTGCGGCGCCCGGGCTCAGCCGCGCTCGATCTCGCCAATGTCGCAGCGGGGCGGTTAGACGGATTCTGGGAGCTGGGCTTGAGCCCGTGGGACATGGCCGCAGGGGCGCTGCTCATCATCGAAGCGGGCGGACTCGTGGGCGACCTCGAAGGCAATGAGGGCTATCTCAAGAGCGGCAACATCGTCGCCGCCAACCCCAAAATCTTTGGTGCGATCATCCAACTGCTGTCGCGGCATCTGACACCTGCACTAAGGAGCCGATAGCGCACGCCTTGGGGGCCGCCGCTCCCGCACTCGGCCGTTCCACGGCACCGAGTCGCGTCGGCGACCCCGCGATATTCGCCCAAATTATTCAACTGCTGTCGCCGCACCTGACGCCTGGACTAAGGAGCCGATAGCGAATTCCGAAGTCTCAAATCATCCGCAGGAACGGGAAGTCCACGTCAGGACGGCGACCGCCCACGATTTCCGCGATCGCTTGGCCGGATCCGCAGGCAAGCGTCCAGCCGAGCGTTCCGTGCCCGGTATTGACCAAGAGATTCGGAAAGCGCGAGACGCCAATGAGCGGAACATTGCCCGGTGTCGCGGGGCGCAGACCCGCCCACATCTGGGTCGAGGCGCGGTCGCCTGCGTGCGGAAATAGCTCGAAGACGCGGTCGAGTATGGCGGCACAACACCCCGCATCGATCCGGTCATCGTATCCCGCAAGTTCCGCGGTACCGGCGACACGAAGCCGATCTCCCAGGCGCGAAAACACAAGCTTGCGCGCTTCATCGGTGACACTGACGCGGGGTGCATCATCCTGCGCACGCACCGCGAGCGTAACCGAGTAACCCTTCACCGGATAGACCGGCGCCGCGACGCGAGCTTGCCGCAGCATAAGCGGACTCCAACTCCCCATTGCCATGACGTATGCGTCAGCCGCCAGCTCTTGTGAGCCGCCTGCCGCATCGGTGATGCGCACCGCCTTCACGCGGCCGCTGTCGATGACGATGCGTTCCGCCGTGTGCCCAAACAGAAACCGCACCCCCCGCCGCGCACACTGCGTGGCAAGCTTGCGGGTGAACAGGCAGGCGTCTCCGGATTCATCATCGGGCGTGTAGATTCCCCCGGCGAGGCGTGGTTGCGCGTCCGCGAGAGCCGGCTCAATGGTCACGCACTCAGTTGACGTTTTCGGCTCGCACCGGATGCCGCCTGCGCGAAGCAACGCGAGATGCGAGAGTGCGTCATCCAACCCCCGGTGATCGGTGTATACGCTGAGAATGCCGCGCATCTGCTGGTCGTAGGCGATACCGAGTTCATCACGCAAAGCTTTGAGGGCTGCCAGACTGGACCGCCCGAGCGCCAGGATGTGACGCGTGTTGTCGCGCGTGCGCGCCGGCAGGCACTCGCGCAGGAACCGCACACCCCACAGCCACTGGCCCCAGTCGAGACGCGGGCGGAATTTCAGCGGCGCATCCGCGCGGCCCAGCCACTTGAGAATTTGCAGCGGCGCCGAAGGATTCGCCCACGGGACGGCATGGCTGACCGAAATCTGTCCGCCATTGGCAAAACTCGCTTCGGACGCTGGCTCGGCCCGGCGCTCGACCACCGTGACATCATGCCCGGCCCGGCTGAGATACCACGCGCTCGCAACTCCGATCACCCCCGCGCCCAACACAAGAATTTTCATGATCGCGCCTGCTCGCTCCCCGAAAACTCGCATATTTAGCCTGCAAAGGCTTTGCGATTCAAGACAGACTGAAATGCGAACCGCCGATGAAAGCGGAAACCCCTGGCGAAGCCTACAGCGCAGGCCTGTTACCCGGTCACGAGTCACGGTATCTACGCAGCCACAGCATCAACCCGCCGAGCGTGAGCATGGTGAAGAGTGCAAAGTATGCGCGCAGTCCAAGCACCGGCCCGATCAGACCCGCGCAAAACGGCGCGAGTCCCATGCCGATGCACTGGAACGAGGAGGAGTAGGCGATGGCCCGAGCATCGGTGCCCGCCGGCGCGTGCATTCGAAGCAGTTGAATGATGGCCGGCAGCATCGCCACCGCAGTAAGACCGAACGCCAATCGTGCCAGCACCAATTGCAGCGGTGTCTTGAGCACCAGCAATGGCAGGTGAGTGATTGCCGCAGCCGCGGCGGCAAACACCAGTATGCGTGCAGGCCCGAAGCGGTCCAACGCGCGGCCCCATAGCGGCATTGCGAGGACGCTGATTAGCGCAAGTCCCATGGCCGCCGCTCCCACCCAGAACGCCTCCGTGCCGGCAGTCGCGGGCTCTGCCTCCAGAAGTTGGAGCATATAGATGCTGATGATCGTCACGTTGCCGTACCACAACGCCGCAAAGAGAAAACTCAACACATAGAGCGGCCCCATGTGCGGCACCGCCAAGAGTTCGCGCAGGCTGCCCAGCCAATCGGGGCGCCAGGGACCGGACGTCGTTTGCTTCACCTCGCGCACGAACAGGGCCACCAGCGTGCCGCCGGAGAGCATCAGGCCGCCACTCATCCAGAAGAGCCAATGCTGTCGGTCGATCACCGCAGCCAGCATGGCGCCCGCGGCGGGACCCACGGTCTGCCCCACCAGCCCGCCGGTTTGCGCGAACGCGAGCGCGCTGCCGATGCGACGGCGCGGAGTGTTGGCCACGAGCAAAGCCATGCTCGCGGGCATGTAGCCATAGAAAAAACCGACCAGCATGACCATCACGGCAAACCACAGTGGCGTTTGCGCGAGCGGCACGAGCGCCATCACGACACCCATGCCGAGCATCGCGCGCAGAACCATGATCTTGCGGCCGTAGTGGTCGGCGATGCTGCCCCAGATCGGGTTGATGGCAAAGCCGATGAGGTTGAACCCGAGCATCGTGTAGCCCATCCACGTTTCGAGGTGCTCGTGCACGCCGAGCCCGCGCAACATCAACGGCAGGAACGGCCAGCAAACCGCGAAGCCCAGGCTGCAAAGCAGGTTGGCGAATGGCAGCACCTTCAGATTGCGGCGCCAGTACGGGAATTCTCGCGACCCGTCGGAGTCGTTGGTGCCTGTGGTGGGAACGGTGTTCATCGCTGTTCACGCTTCCGGCAGCGACTCGCTGCTCGCCGTGACGGCTCTGCCAACTGATTCTTGTCCATACAACATTTCATTTCGGGTCGGACCACGGCAATTGATTGATCCGGTAAGATATCCCGGTGATAAAGGCCCCATTTGAGCGCTTGGAGGCGCTTTTTCGGGAGGAATAATAGCGGTTTAAGGGAGAGAAACGACGCTCAGCGGCCATCTGATCAGGGGACTGAATTCCAATATTTCCAGCGGCGCCAATGGCCGAGGTCTATCCATCGTAGGACGCCATGAACCACCTAATCTCCCGGCAGTTTTTCGAAGAAAAAACACTCAGGCAGGAATGCCTGTGCCATGTACTCGATATCCGCCACTGATACGCCGCACGCGAGGAAATGATCGCGCCAGTTTCGGACAATTGCTACGATGCTCTCGATTTCCTTCCTGGCCGCCTCGATGGTCAGCCCGAAGCGCTCGCACTGGGAAAGCAGGTTGTAGATGCTTGCCGTGCGGCCGTAGGTGCCGATCGTCATCGCGAGGTCGCGGCGTTCGAGGCTCACCAGGGGCGCAGGCACGAGATCGTACGCCGGCGTCAGGCGCCAGCCGCGCGCGGTGCGACGCACGGCATGGTTGCGGGGATGATCGTCATTGTTCGTCACAGCGGCGTTGAAGACGATGCGCCGGAATAGCTCGATACGATCTTCATCGGGCTTCTCCGACCAGCGGCGGATCTGATCGGCGAGCAAGGGATAAGACCAGCGTTCGCGGTCCAGATAGCTCTCGTCGCAGTCCAGCATGGTGAGCGCGCTGACGAGCCCAAAGCGGAGATAGCCGCCTTCCGTGTGTTCGCGGTCGAAACGCTCCACCATAAGCACGTCGTGCCCCGCGACGGGCTCCAGGCGTGCATTGCAAACAGCAATCCCGCAGCGACGCGCCAGCTCAAGCGTCACGTACTCCACTCGCTGAAGGTTGCATCGGTCCGCTTTTTCCGGGAACTTGCCGACCCACAGGCGGTTGTCGTCCTCGATGGTGGCCTTGGGCCTCGCGCCGCCCATCGATGTGCCGGGTTCGAGTTGCTCCAGGATATGCGCGGGGACGCGTTTTCCTTCTTCGATCGCCTCCGCAGCCGCGACCAGCTCCACCAGTTGATGCGTGCGGTTGTAGCGCCGTTTCGGTGCGGGGGGTTCCAGCTTGCGGCCGAAGCTCAGATAGCCGGCGCCATCCTGCGGTCCGTTCAGCAGGTAATCGATTTCCTCCAGGTCGCCAGGACTGCGCTGCAGTTTATGTTCAATCACGCGGCGTCCCCAGGCATCGGGCCCGGCGTCGCGCACCGCGCCGGGAATGCCCTTCAGCTTGGTGAATTCGTGGACGGTGTTGCCAAGCGGAAGCTGAAAAGGATCAAACTCGACCGCATCCTTGCGCTTGAGATAACGGTCGCCGTATCGGAAGCGGCCGACGAATGTTCCGTCGCGCAGCTTTTCGACCTTCAACATGGCTGCCGGCACGGTGTTGAGCGTGCCGGGCAACTGAACGTAGATGTAAGCCTGGCACTCAGAAGTCATATTCGTTCTTTGAATTCTGCGATTTGCGAACGCGCGCGGGCCGCCGCGACGCCTCCAGCGTCTTGCCGTGGGTATCGGCGTCGGGATGGGCGACGCCGTTCAGCGTTTTGTCGAGACCGAGTGCCCACAGCACGGTAACGTAGGCCCCGATCGCGACACCGTGCTTCCCAAGCTCAAGCGCGTTGAGAGTGTTGCGATTGATGCCGACCTTGGCCGCAAGCTCGGCGATCGACATGCCGCGCCGGGTCCTGGCTAACCGCACGCGGTAGCCAAGCTCCTTGATACGCTCGGTGACCTCGGCAGGGAGGGTTTTCTTGATGCCCATAATGTTAGGTGGTAAGTTAAATAGTGCCTAATATATTAGGCTAACGTGGCGGTATTGGTCAACACGAATCTGGATGAATTGCCTACTTAAGTAGGCCATAATTATCATAAAGCCTAAAATAATAGGCACAAACCTCCTGTACAGATCGACCATTGTGATCGTTCACTGCACCCGGAAGCTCGCCGCCCGGCTTCGGGAGGTCTCAAGCGCGCGGTTCGAGGAGACGGGACCGCTGGGAAGCCGGCACGCGAACCTCTACGCCATCGACCGCCGGCAGTGCCTGCTGCTCTGCCACGACACGACGCGCTACTGCCTGTTCCTGCCGGGGCTGCGTGCGCCGCAGTTCATGGAACTCGGGCGCTGGCACCGCGAGCTGTTTCTCGCCTCGCTCACAACCGGAGGAGCAAGAGAAGTGGTGCTGAAAAAGATCGAACTCGCTTTCGGGGCCCCGCGCTTCGACATCGCCACCGATCGCCCGGTGCTCGCGTCCATGACTGTCGCGCGCTGGGATCTGGAAGGGATGCTGATGCGCGTCGGGAACGTGCTCGATCTCGACCCCGTTTTGGCTTCGCGCCATCTCAACGAACGTCCAGCAATGGCCGGCCGCGTGCTGCACTGGCCCGAGCGGGAGATGCTGGAGCGCGTCGCACGACTGTAACGGAGAATGGCGGCGGCGCCGTTCTTCGGATAGAATTGTCCATTACATTGGACATATGCATGCTCGACACCATCACCTACTCCCGCCTGCGCAACGAGCTCGCCAAGGCGCTCGACAAAGTGAACGAAGATCGCACGCCGCTCCTGATCGTGCGGCAGCGCGGCAAGCCCGCCGTGTTGCTGTCGGCGGAGGAATACTCGGCACTGGAAGAGACGGCCTATCTGCTCCGCAGTCCCAGGAACGCTTCGCGCCTGCGCGCCGCTCATGAGGAAATCGAAAAAGAAATCGCCCGCCGCGCAGCCGCGCGCCGGCCACGCCGTAACCGTCGCCGGTGAGCCCTACTACACCACGCAGGCAAAGGAGGACGTCGCGTGGTGGCGCAAGCACAATCCGAAGGTGCTTGCGCGTATCGAGGCCCTGATCGCCGATATTCGTCGCAGCCCCTTTGCGGGCGTGGGCAAGCCAGAGCCGCTGAAACACGAATGGCAGGGTTACTGGTCCCGCCGCATCAGCGAGGAGCACCGCCTGGTTTATCGCGTCGAGGCGGGCACGCTGTACATCGCGCAGGCACGCTACCACTACTGAAGCAATGCCGATCAAGACCAAAGCGGATTACCGCGCCGCGCTGAAGGAGATCAAGGCGCCGATGCGGCGGGACCAAAAGGGACACCATGGCAAGGAAACAGGTGCGTAGGCCCAATCGCGGCATCAAGTCCGCACGCGACGCCGAGGAACTCGTGACGAAGGCTCGCGCGCGGGCGTCGCTGAGCGAGGATTTCGAGCGCATGCTCGGCGAGCTGGCCGAGGCCGGCAAGACTATGGCCGAATCCGAAGTCGAATCGTTGGTTTCGGAAGCGGTCGCGGAGTCGCGGCGCAAGGTTCGTGCCGCGCGCACGGGCCGGAACGCTGGCGAGCGTGTCTGCATCAAGAAAATAGTTCTCCAAATGATATTTCGGTAGAAATCGAAGGCGTCCCTTCGATTCAGCCTCCAACCTTACGATGTCATGAGCGCCGGCGGCATCGCGGTCGCAAAGCATGGAAAACTCAACACCCCAAATAGTGCGATCGAGAACTTCATCAAAAAGTTGAGCGAATGCTCTGACAATGTCCTTGCCGCCGGTCGGCACAAGAACTAGGCCCGGGAATCGATTCTTCAGGAGAAAACCGTATGTCTGTTTATCAAGACTTGACGTGGTGCCTTCTATTAACACCAGTCGTCTTCCAAGAGAAACAATTCCAATAGATTGGCCAAGCAGTCTGAGCGCCTGGTTAGTGTTGTCTCCTTCCTCGACACGAATCGCCTGGTTAGCAGATTGACCATCTGCCTCAACACGGGGCGGTGCTAAGAAAATGACCGTTTGATCAAGCGACGCAGTAATTATGTCTGCAGAATGTGTGCAGAAAACGAATTGGTTCCTCACCCCGGCAGAGCGTAGCGCCTGCAGAAGCTTGTAACTGAGTTCGGGATGAAGATGAAGCTCTGGCTCGTCGAAGAAGACAACGCAATCGGATGGAGTACGAAGGATGAAGTCAAAGACTATGTTTACCACCTCCCGCTCGCCGGAACTAAGTGAGCTGAGGGGAAAGCGCTGACCGTTCACCTCGTAAAATAATTGCTGGTTCCGAGGATCTGGATCAAGGAGACGCTTGGGCGCGACCAACAATGCGAACGCTTCCTTGAAGATCTGAAGCGGGTCAGGAAAATCCAAGGCCATTGCGCCGGCACCGGATTTTTGCAGCTCGATAGCCTTGCGCGCTATTTCCTTCTCATGGCTTTGAATTTTTCGGAATAGCGAGTGCAGCGTATCTTGAAACCTAGCGCGCAACCCACCGAAGGTGAGGTTCCAACCGATCTGTTCCGACCACGGATCAACTACGTCCCAACTGAACGAATATGGAGCGATCTGCTGTATTGATCGGTCACTTTCAAAATGAATGACGCTGCTGGACCACTGACGTCTATGTCTGGTTTTCTGAAGTGTACGCACCAATAGTTGGGCATCTGTCGCAACCGATGTCGTTAAAGTATTTTTGCCCCAATCGGTGCGCTCGCTTTGATTAGTCGCTTCAAGAGTGAGGAGTGTCTTGGGATGACTGGTCGGTCCCTGGAACTTCTGGAGCAGGTTCTCAATAAGCCGGCTTTTCCCGACGCCATTAGGTCCGGCAATGACCACGATATCGCTTAGGCGATCAATCGCGAATCGCGTTATCGGTGGTACATCATTCGCCTGAATACTGACTATTCTCACGGCGACCCCTCTGCCCTGAGGCGCGTTAGCGTGCCGAACGGGCGGCAGATCATTTCCAAGTAAGAAACGCCGAGTAAGGCGAGCTTGTAGTCTGCGGCGACCGTGGCGGCGCGCAGCGCTTCAGCCATCTGCCAAAGCTTCGTGTCATGGCCGACGCTCGCGCCGTTCCCGGTCGACACCTTGGAATTCGAGCCACACTTCAACACCGCCCCTTCCCTGCGTGATTATCCACCCAACCCGCGCAACGACTCCGATCATCTTCGAACTCGTAATCGAGCCTCCCAGGCTTGCAGCGTTCGAGTCCACCGTCGAAGACGGCGAACGCTCAGGTAGCGAGCCTTCGCAATATTTCCGCGATCCAGCCGGGCGCGTAGCGCAGGTCCTTGAGCAACTGCGCTCGATCCTGCTTGGTCAATTGACGTTTCACGAGCTCTAGGGTCTTGTCGTTTACGTTGCGCTGGCCAATATGGCGCAGCGCTTGAATGATCGTGCCGCTCTTGCGACCGGCCGTCGCCACGTTGCGCGGCGTCGTGCGTTTGAGCACGACTTCCTGCTGGCCGAACTTGACCCTGCGGGAGGGACCGTCCCTCAGAAAGACGACCCGGGCGGGCGCGTGTTCCGACAAACCGAGAATATTTGCGGCGTAAGCGCCTGCCGGCTGCAGACGGCTCGCATCGCGCGCGGCCAATGCCTTGGCGACTGCATCGGCGGAAGGAAGAACGCGGCCGAACGTGGGATCGTCTTTGGGGTAATCGTACAGCCCGCGGGCGAGCTGGCGGATGATGCCCTTGCGCGAAAGCCGGGTCAAAGCCATGCCCACGGAGCGTGGGTCTCCCAAGGCCGAAAGGTCCCTGGGGGTAAACACCCAACCCCCTCTATTTAGCATAATAACGACAAAATCTCGAGATAAACCATGGCTAAACGACAAGTTGGGCAGTGGAGCGATGCTAGATAAGCGGTTTAGCGACAGCGGGTGGTTCTATGTATTTAGCACATAAGCGACAGTTTATGGTATAAAATAGCGTGTAGACGACAAATTAGGGGATCTGTCTTGGCAAATATAGCAACTACCCGACAAGACGAAATCTTCATCACACGGGGCAACGAATCGGCGGCCGAAGTGCGGGCGATTCAGCGCCGCGCTAAGGACGGCGAACTGACCCGCATTGCTGAAGGCGTCTACATCCGCGAAAAGGATCCGGACACGCAAAAAGCAGTCGTGCGCCGCAATTGGTTCCGCATTCTCGGCGCCCTTGCTCCCGGCGCGGTTGTGTCGTATCGCAGCGCTTACGCTGGAGGGCTCACGACGGATGGTGTGGTGTACCTCAGCCACCCTCGTAACTTCAACCGAAAGATTGCTCTGCCCGGCGTGCAAGCGGTTCTAGTCAAGGGGCCGGGACCGCTCCCGGGCGACACGCCGCTCGGTGACGGCAAGCTCTACTTTGCATCTCGCTCCCGGCAAATCCTGGAGAACCTGTCTCCCGAGCGTGGGAGCCGCGGAAAGTCCGCGGGAGCGGAGGCGGTCGAAGAACTGCTCATCAAGATATTGCATGCGAACGGCGAGGCCGGACTCAACCGAATCCGGGACGACGCAAGAGCGCTGGTGGAGCCTTTGGGTTTCAAGGACCAGTTCAAGAAGCTCGACAAGCTCATCGGCGCGCTCCTGGCCACCCACGCCGACGGTGTCCTCAAGACGAAAGAAGGCAAGCTCGTCGCAAAAGGCACGCCCGTTGACCCAGAGCGAATGGCACGCTTCGAGGTGCTCGCTACAAAGCTTCGCGCGATCGTGCTTCCTCGTCGTCCCGCGGTTGCAACGAGCGAGCCGGCGCGTTCCCACTTCGCGTTCCTCGAAGCGTACTTTTCCAACTATGTGGAAGGCACCGAATTCGAGATCGAGGAGGCACGCGATATCGCGCTTGAAGGGCGTATCGTCGATCGGCGACCGAAAGACTCCCACGACATTCTCGGCGTCTTCCGGCTCGCGCTTCAGTCTCCCGGCCGCGATACGGTTCCTCCATTGGGCGCGGATTTTCCCGAGGAACTTGCAAGGCGTCACGCACAAATGCTCGAGAAGCGTCCCGAAAGCAGTCCTGGCGAGTTCAAACTTGAACCAAACCGAGCCGGCGGTACATGGTTTGTCGATCCTCACATGGTAAGGGGCACGCTCATCGAGGGTTCGCAACTGGCGCGAAGCATCCCTGAAGGCCTTGCCCGAGCAATTTATTACTCGTTCCTCGCGACGGAGGTTCATCCATTCAATGATGGAAACGGTCGGATGTCGCGGCTAGTGATGAATGCCGAGCTTTCGCGCGTGGGCGAGGCGCGGATCATTATTCCGACACTGTTTCATGAAGAGTACGTCGACTGCCAGCGACAGTTGTCTCGCCAAGACACCCCCAACGGCCTCATCCATGCCCTGGCGCTCATGCAACAATGGACCGTTGCCTTCGACTACACAGATGTGAGTGCCCTCATCGAGTCGGTTAGGCGCACGAACGCGCTTGAGCGCTCCCGGGTGCAGTTCCGTCTCACCATGCCCGATGGTTCACCGCTTGTGAGCGAGCAAGCGACGTAGTCAAAAGCGTCGTTCGCGGCGTGGGAATCAAGCCCGCGGTTTAGCTTTCCTGTAGCCGAAGGAATCCCTTATGCCATACGTCACCATCCGCTATGAGCGGAACAAACTTTACGAGGAAGTCTGGGCGGAAGCCGTCACCACGGTCGCGAAACGTTACGGAATATCAGACGTTGCCCTTCGAAAACGCTGCAAGCAGCTCGCAGTGCCGCTGCCGCCGCTGGGTTACTGGGCCAGGGTCGCTGCGGGAAAGAAGCCTCCTACCCCACCCCTTCCCAAATATTCCGGCCAGACGGAAATCGTGAGGCAGCGCTTCGTCAGCGAAGACGCCGGCGAGACCGACCCGGAGCATCTCATCGCCCGGCGCGAATTCAAAATGCGGCCCGAAAATCGGATTGTTGTTTCGGAAACACTCGACATGCCGCACCCGCTGATTGCTGCCACCGAGCGCGCCTTACGGCGACCAAAGGGCCGGGACCCTCGCGATCTGCAAACCAAGGGGCGCCAATCGCTGGATCTCTGTGTAAGCGACGGGAGTGTCCAGCGCGCACTCCGGATCATGGATGCATTAGTCAAGGCACTGGATGCCCGCGGCATGCCTCTGCGCATCATCGAATTGGATAAGAAACAGCGGTCCTGCGTGACGCTGCAAGGCCAGAACCTCGCAATCCGCCTCGTCGAAATCACTGTGCGCACCGAGCGAAAGCTCCATGTGGACGCAGTATCTGTCCCAGTTCTGAGTTAGGAATACTTCAGCGTTGCGTTCGGCAAAGAAGCATATTGGAATTGTTTCGCCAGCGTCCTTCATCGAGCATCCGGACTACAAGAACAACAAGGACATGCAGCCAATTGAGCGGCTCATCGCGATCCGCGCAGACTCAATCGCCGAAAACGGGAAGATTGTGTAATGCGCTGTAACCCGCAGCCCGGACATGTACGCGAATGCCGTGCTCCGCAAACGTCTGCGGGCATGCGCCAGTGGCCGCGATCGTTGAGCGTCCGCTGCCCAGAGTTGCCTGCGACCGGTTTGGGTTGGGAGGTGACCCTCGGACACAATCCGTCAGAAAACGACGGGGCTACCGCAAATCTATGTCACGACAGCGCCCGAACGGCAGTCAGTGTCGTGCCGGCGCAGGTTCGTGCAACAGCCGGATCAGCAGCTTTTCCTGCACTGCCGCAGTGGCATAGGTCTTGCCATCGAGGTCGCTGAATTGGACTTCAAACACCTGCGGGGTGAGCAGTTCTACGATCGTACCGACCTGCCCTCTGTGCAGCCCTTTCTGTGGCAGGTCCTCGGTAAGCGCCACGCCGTCGAGTAATTTCATGCGGCCAGCCTAAAGGGCCACTTCGAGCGGTTCGTCGCGGAGCGCGCTGACCTTCATGACCGAGAAGCCGAGCACGTTGCCCTGCTCGTCCACTTTTTCCATGACGTGGGGGTTGGCGGTCTCGCGAAAGAAACCGGCGCGCCGCTCGAACATAACTTCGAGGTAGTCGCCTTCCTTGTCGTACCAGATCTTTACATGCTTTTCGGCCATATCTGCGTTCCTCCCGTCGGCTTGGCGACGAGGTAAGCAGTCAGAATGAATGCATCAAGTATCTCGTATTCGCCTATGCGGCTCTGGTGGCAAGCAGTGGCACAACATTGCTCGTGGTCAGCGCTTCAAGATGCTCCGCCCACT
>Ga0156226_1400_pt2 | contig 23574 bp, 23 predicted proteins | sample RifCSPlowO2_12_FD_107874 | JGI IMG/M metagenome (GOLD analysis project Ga0156226, IMG submission 107874) | Betaproteobacteria bacterium RIFCSPLOWO2_12_FULL_62_13
CGCCGCAAGATGATCGACACCGGCACCTACGCCGAGTGGGCGGAAAAATCCCTGGGAAATGAAGGCGGTGCCAGTCATCGATCTGTCAGGAAGCGGTGAGACGCTCGAATCCACCTAGTCGGGACTGGCGGGCCGGGTTACCTTTCTTCTACGGCTGGCTCATCCTGGCCGGCAGCGTGGTCTCCCTGGGGCTCACCTACTCCGTCATGTACTCCTTCACGGTGTTCTACGTAGCCCTGCTGGAGGAGTTTGGGTGGGGCCGCGGCGAAGCGGCCGGGGTCTACTCCGTATTCATGATAGTTACCGGTGTCGGAGCCTTGGCGGCGGGTGCTCTTTCCGATCGGTTCGGACCTGGCCGCGTAATCGCTGGCGGCGCGACCTTGCTGGCAGTTGGGCTCCTCTTTTGCAGCCGGCTCACAGAGTTGTGGCAGTTCTATCTGTCCTACGGGGTTCTGGTCGCCCTGGGGGTGACCCTGGCCGGATGGACGCCCTGCGTTACCATCGTCAACCGGTGGTTCTCTGCCAGACTCGGGCTCGCGCTCGGCATCGCCTCGGCCGGGATCGGCGTTGGAATCATGGTGGTGGTTCCCCTCGTTCAAATCCTGATCAGCAACTTTGGGTGGCGCGCAGCCTACATTTCGCTCGCCGGTATAGTGTTCCTCGGCCTGCTGCCGGTCGGCCTGATAGTGCTTCGGGGGCGACCTGAGGATCTGGGTCAGCAGGTGGACGGTGCTGGATCTGCCTCCGTTGGCCCGACGAGAGCCGGTAAGCTGCCCACCAAGAGGGGAATGGAGGTGGTGGACCCGGAGTGGGCCAGCCGGGAGTGGACGGTGGGCACGGCGGCGAGAACCACCCGATGCTGGCTGCTGGCGGCAGTGAAGCTTCTGGGTGGCATCGCGACTCAGATGATCTTCGTCCATCAGGTGGTATATCTGGTGGATGGGGGTTACGACAGGATGCTGGCTGCCTCCATCGTCGGTCTGATCGGACTCCTCAGCGTGGCGGCGAAGATCCTATGGGGATGGGCAGCCGACAACATCGGGCGGGAGATGACCTACACCATAGGGTGCGCGGCCATGTTGCTGGCCGTCGGCCTGCTCGGGCTCGCGAGGGTGGTGCCGAGCTCGGGGATACTGTACCTCTATGCCGTGGTTTTCGCCTTGGGCTACGCGGTTTCGGCCCCGCTGTGGCCCATCGTCACCGCCGATCTGTTCGCCGGGCGTTACTTCGGTTCCATCTTCGGATTCATCACCCTATTCAGCGGCTTCGGGAATGCCCTGGGGGCGTGGGTGGGCGGCTACGTCTACGACCTTACCGGCAGTTACACCATCGCCTTCGGGGTGGCGGTGGCTGCTAAGGCAGCCAGCGCGGGTGCTTTGTGGATCGTTGCGCCCCGCAAGGTGAGAAGGGTGCGGAGAAGTGCCTAGACTTGGGAGCAATCCCAGCTTAGACCTTTGGGGATCGCGTCAACTTCAACCCGCGCGTACACGTGCTCGCCGCCGGCGGAGCATTCCGGTTTCGACCTGGAAGCGAACGGGCCGATTCCGACTGCGCCCGCGCCCAGCGAGGAGGAACTGCACGTGCTGCGGCAGGTGATTCGCCGCAAGATGCTCACCACCGGCACCTACGCCGCGTGGGCGCAACGATTCCTGGGGAATGAAACGGCCCGGTCAGTGTAGCGGATTCAAAATGACATTCCCTCCCCCGCGACGAGCGGGGGGTGCAAGTTCGATCGTTGCCAGGTGTACCCAAATTAGGTACGATTGTCCCCAAATTGGGTACAGGCATGGCAGAATCGCGGAAAGCCAGGGACATCGGGACCAGCCTGTTCGGCAAGGGCCGGCGCAACGTGCTCGGAGTCCTGTTTACCCGGCCGGGGGTGCCGATGTACCTGCGGGAGATCATCGCGGCGGTAGGGGGCGGCCAAGGTCAGGTGCAACGCGAGCTCGAGAATCTCCACCGCGCTGGGCTGATACGCCGCGAGAAGCGCGCCAACCAGGTCTACTACAGCCCGAATCCCGATGCCCCCATATACGAGGAGCTGAAGGCGATTGCGTTCAAGACCTTCGGCGTGGCCGACGTCCTGCGCGAGCGGCTGCGGCCGCTGGCGGAGCGCATCGCGGTGGCGTTCATCTACGGCTCGGTAGCGCGCGCTGAGGAGACAGCCGGCAGCGATGTGGACGTCATGATCGTGGGCGACGTCAAATTCAGCGACGCAGTACTGGCGCTCAAACCGGCAGAAGAGCGCCTGCGCAGGAACATCAACCCGAGCGTCTATTCCAGGAGGGAACTGCGCTCCCGGCTTCGCGAGCGGGGGGGCTTTTTCCAGCGCGTCATTGAAGAACCGAAGCTGTTCCTGATCGGAAACGACCGTGACCTTGGACAACTTGCGGGGCATCGGACGGCTCAAGGAGCATAAGGCCTCCCGTGCCGAAGTGGCCCGACTGCTGGCGTCGGCGGAGACATCGCTTCGCGATGCAAAGCGGACCGAGCTCAGCAACGGCAGCCGCCTCGATCTTGCCTACAAGGCAATCATGCAGGCAGCGCTTGCGGCGCTCTACGCGAACGGCTTCCGGCCTTCCACGAGCGAACCCGGCCATCAGCAGACAACGATTCAGACTTTGCCAAAGACCATCGGATCGGCGGCGGATCGAATGACGGTGCTCGACGGTTTTCGTCGGGCCCGCAATCTCGCCGACTACGAGAGAGGCGATGTCGAGGAAGCCAAGGCCCGCGAATGCGCGGAGTGGGCGGCGCAACTGATCGCCGACGTACGTACCTGGGTAAAGAAGAACCGTCCGGAGCTCTCTTAGGGTGTCGAAGCGCCTCATCATGTAACTGCACTTCCGACCTCACCGCCTCCCGCTCTCCCGACCTCCCGCCCTCACGGGATCTATCGCTCTTCCGGCTTTCGCCCTTCCTTCATCCTTCCGCCTTCATCCTTGACAATCAGTGCAGTCCCCTCGCGGGGCCTGGTGACTTTCTTTGCTCCCCCAAAGAAAGTCACCAAAGAAAGGGGATCCCCGTTCGCCGGTGAAATGGACGGCGGCTGAAGCCGCCCTCCATTTCACTCCGCTGCGCTGCTCGACCAGTCCGGCGGTCTGCGCAACTCACGAACCAGTTCCGTTCTGAACTATATAGTCGTGGACGGTTCCTTCAAGCCACAAATCCGGACACTCTGGTTCGACAGTGCTCGACCGAAACCCCGGTCTGATCTGCGACTGCTCGGCGGCTCTCAGGGGCCCCAAGATCAACATCCGCAGCTTCGCGAGTGCTACCAATGTCCTTGAAATCTTGTAACATGTAACTACATGGGTTACACTATTGGATGTGATCCGTGGATTCAAGCACAAAGGCTTGGCCAGGTTTTTCGAGACCGGCTCCAAATCGGGCATCCAGGCAAAGCATGCCGAACGTCTGCGGCTCATTCTGGGCCGGCTGAGTGCCGCGACAGCTCCGAGTGATATGGGCCTCCCGGGCCTTGGTCTGCACCCTCTGAAGGGCGAAAGAAAAGGAACGTGGGCGGTCAAGGTCGGCGGCAACTGGCGCGTAACCTTCACCTTTGTCGGGAAAGACGCGGATCGGGTCGATTACGAGGATTACCACTGAGGAAACATCATGCGCATGCACAACCCGCCCCATCCTGGGGAAATCATCAAGTCTCTCTGCCTTGAGCCGCTTGATCTTTCGGTGACCGAAGCAGCGAAGGCGCTCGGCGTCAGCCGCAAGACCCTCTCGGCGATTCTTAACGGCCGTGGAGGCATCAGCCCCGAGATGGCCGTTCGTCTTTCGATTGCCTTCGGCACCTCTGCCGAGAGCTGGCTGAGCCAGCAGACGCAGTATGACCTGTGGCACGCGGAGCAGCGCCGCAAGCAGTTGCGCGTGATGAGGCTTGTGGCGTAAGTCCCCAGCAGGCCTGCGGAACATGCGGGTGACCCACTCAACGCGCCGGGTCGGACCCGCGCGACGCATCGAACGACCCCGATGTCCTGGCTAATGGCTACGTGACCGAGGTCGAGTATCCGAAGGCAGGAAACTGAAAGTGCATGGCTCGCCGTGGAATTTCTCCGAAACGCCGGCCCGCGTCGGCATCGCGCCGCGACTGGGGGAGCATAACGAGGCGGTTCTGACGGAGCTCGGCTACAGCGCGGCGGAGATCCAGGGGTTCCGGGATCGCAAGGTGATCTGACGGCGGGCAGTAGGCAGGGGACGTGTTAGATTTCCCGGGCATTGTGAGTTCGCACCTATGGAAAAGTTACACTGCCCCTATTTATTAATATCTCGACTCCGCTTCGCCGCGCTCGTGATGTTCTCCTGTCAGCCGCGGTCTACGGCTCAATGCCGAGCAACTTGGCGGCGGTGCCGCCCAGCATCGCAATGCGTTCCTCGTCGGTGAAGTCCGGCGAATTCATGATATGGTCCACCGGGTTCCGGTGCCATGGAATCGGATGGTCCGTGCCGATGACGAGCTGGCTCGCACCGACTTCGGCGGCCAGGTGACGCAGCATCTCGGAGGTAAAGACGAGCGTGTCGTAATACATCGTCCTCAGATACTCAGTCGGCTTTTTCTTCAGCGCGATGTTGCTGTCGCAATGCCACGGCGCGACCCGGCAGGCGTGATCCGATCGCGGCGCGTATGAAGGAAGATAACCGCCGCCGTGCGCCGCGCAGATCTTGAGTCCGGGGAAGCGGTCCAGCGTGCCTTCGAAGATGAGATGCGAGAGGCAGATCGTTGTGTCGAGCGGATTCCCGATGGTATTGGCGAGCCAGCCATTCCCTTTGAATCTCTTGTTGAGCTCCGGCGTGCTCTGCGGATGAATGAAGACCAGGATGCCAAGCTCCTCGCACTTCGCCCAGAACGGGTGAAACTTCGCGTGCGAGAACTCGTCTCCGGCGCAGCTTGCGCCGACTGCGGGCCCGCGCAAGCCCAGCTTCTTCACCGCGTGTTCGAGCTGCTGGATAGCCAGATCGGGAAACTGCAGCGCCACCGATGCGAACCCGACAAAACGGTCCGGATGCGTCCCGCACAGCTCGGCGAGCTTCTCGTTGTTGATTCTGACGATTTCAGCGGCGAGATCGCGCTCTGTCCGGTACCAGAACGGGTTGATGCTGATCGCCTCGAGGTCGATCCCCTGCTGATCCATCGCGCGTATGCGCTTCGGCCCCACCTCGTCGAGGTCCGGAAACTGGTGGTCCTCTATTTTCTGCCCCACCAGCGCGAGCGCTTCCGGTATCAGGCAGTGCGCGTGCACGTCGATGGTCTTTACGCGGCGGCCCTTCACCACCACCTGCCGGCGCTGCCCGCCCGGCTGCGGCTGTCCTGGCGCCGCATCGGTTACGCTGCAGCCGGTGAAAACGATCGAATTCCTGTCCTGGTTGAGCTTCCTGCGAATGTGCATTTGCGTTTCTCCTTGGTTTGCGACTTACTGTAAGCGGATGCCGGTGCGGCGGATGAGCTCCGCCCACTGTTCGATTTCGCGGTGGAAGGCGGCAGCGGTCTGCTCGGGCGTGCTGCCGATGACTTCCGAACCCTCGCTCGCCAGCCGGCCTTTTACCGCGTCTGTGTTGAGCGCCTTCACTATTTCCCGGTGCAGGCGGGCGACGATGTCCCCGGGTGTCGCGCTCGGCACCATGATCATGTAACCGGCGTTCGTGTCAAAACCCTTGATGCCCACATCGCGGGCGGTTGGAATATCGGGCAGCCTGTCCGAACGTTTGCTCCCGACACGATGAGCCCTCGGAGCCGTCCCGACAGCACGTATGGCATCACTCTTTCTCACCACCCTTTTCCGTCACGCGTCTTCTCGAATTAAGCTAGTGAAAGCTATGATATACGCAGATACTTTGCCGGAACAAGTGGTCCGCACTCTGAAGATAGACTCGAACGTTCAACACAGTACCGTAAGCGCTAAGGAGCCGCTGGAGAAAACAGTTAGCTTGGCGTGATCGGGTTCTGGCCCAAGTGCTATTTGCGCGTGTTTCCTTTTGATCACGAGAGCTTGATCTTTTCGTCCGTATGCCGCGAAGCAATACCTTGAGGTAGGGCACCGCCCTATCAGGGGTCAACAATTGGGGTTAGTGCAACTTTTCCATTAAGCGCGTAGCTCATCCGGCCGAAAAGTCACATTGACGCCATTCACCTCCACCTTAGTCCTCCCCCGTCAAGGGCCCCGTCAAGGGGGAGGAGAGTTTTTTGTTGGTTTACACGAGATTCACCAGCTTCTCGATGTACGCGTGGAGGTCTTCCCGGTTCGCAACGGCGCGCCCGCCGCGCGCCTGAAGCTCCGGCCCTTCGAGCTCGATGTGCAGCGAATCCATGAAGCGGTTCATCAGACCTCGAAAGGCTGCGACCGTCGTCAGCTCGACGATCTCGGCGCTGTCGAAGTATTTTGCAAGCTGTGCGAATGCGTCGTCGTCATAGCGAGCCTTGTTCCACGTCACGAGCTCGGCCCATCGGATGACCGCTTTCTCGCGTTCACCGAAAAGCGGGCTTTCGAGATAGCCGCCGGCGCTGAGGGCGTCGAGCTGCTCCTCGGTCCAGCCTGTTGTTCGCCCGACCAGGCGATTGTGCTTGATTCAATACCGGCACTCGTTCAACGCCGAGACTTTGATCATCGCCAGCGCACGCGTTTTGGCGTCGAGCTTGCAGCCAAGGCCTTCCTTCTGGAGCACGGCCTGGAGCGGCAGAAGGAACTTCACGATTGCCGGTGAGTGGGCAAATACCCGCATCGAATTGGCGACGCGACCATTGAAGCTGTTCGCCGCCTCGAATGCGGCGCGAACGTCTGGTGATGCGTCGATATCCTGAACGAAGGGCACTCGGGCCATGCTTGACCTTTCTATCGATTTATTGGTTGTGACGGGGGATCAAGTCTGAGTGAGCAGGGCGCCGAGGTCAAGGCAACGCAGAGCGTTGCTTCCCTCCCCCTAGCCCCTTCTCTCCCGAAGGGCGAGGGGAATGTTGCCGTCCTCAGCTTCCCGCACAAGGCGCGGTTTGCGGGGAGAATATCCAGAGCTTGCGCATCGGGCGCGGCATGATTAGTGTACGTTGCCCGGCCGGAGTGTATAGACGCAGTTTCGAATTGCAGCACGGCCTGGTTCACGGACAACCGTGTTGTTGAGACTTGTCATGAAAGGAAATGACGCCATGAAGCAAAACCGCCGCGGATTTCTTCGAGTCGCCGGGGCTGCCACGGCAACTTTTGCCCTGGGCAGCTTGCCGTTTGCAGCACGTGTCGCGAGCGCGGCGACCGACAAATTGAAGATCGGGGTTATCGGTTCCGGCAGAATCGGCGGGACACTCGGCGGACTCTGGGTGAAAGCCGGGCACGAAGTCATGTTTTCGTCGCTCGATCTCGAGCACGATAAAGCGCTGGCGGCGAAACTTGGGCGCAACGCCCGTGCCGGAACGCCGCGCGAGGCTGCCGCATTCGGCGAGCTGCTGCTGATCGCGGTGCCTTACAGCGCGCTCCCCGGGATCGGCAAGGATCTTGGGACCCTGATCCGGGGCAAAGTGGTGATCGATCCGTCTAACCCCATAGTCGCGCGCGACGGCGAGATTGCAAAGTGGGCCCGGGAGAAAGGCGCCGGTCTCGCCTCGGCGGAGCTGCTCCCCGGGGCGCGTATCGTCCGCGCCTTCAATGCGATCGGTTATGCGAGGATGGCGGTTGCGCATCAACAGAGCGAGCGCATCGGGATGCCGATGGCGAGCGATGATGCCAAAGCCGTCGCAGTGGCGTCGCGCCTGGTGCGCGAGATTGGATACGAGCCAGTACTGATCGGCGGGCTCGCCATGGGGAAACATCTGATCCCGGGAACGCCGCTTGCGGGCGAGCACACGCCGGAGCGGATCCGGCAAATCGCTGCCACCCTCAACTGAGCCAATCCTGATGGAATCCCTCCTGGACGAGGAGGGGAGTTATTCCGGACCCACGAACCCGATGTACGGACCACAGGCCTCGGCGGGCGCTGCCAGCATGGCATGCTCGCCGGTGCTGCGCACGCCGCGCGCCAGCGGCGGCATGCCGTGCTCCTGCATCCAGCGGGCGGCGGCGCCCATGCTGGTGGTGCGGTACAACGCCTGGAACGGACCCGGACCGCGACGCTCCAGCGCATCGGCAGCCGGTCCTGAAGCGTAGGGCTGGGCGATACCAAGGCCGGTGGGCCCCAACTGGAACACCGCCATGTTCGACATGATCACCGTGCCCCGCTGCAACGGTGGTTGGGGCACACCCAGCACCTTGGCGTAAGTTGCTGCCGCGGCCTCGGCGTCCGGCGTGACGATGTACGCACGCTCGAGGGTGAACACCCCGTTGGGGTGCGAGCCTGCGCCCGGCACCTGCTTGCGGCGCTCCTCGATTGGCGTCAGGTGCTGGATGAAAAAGACCGGCAGCGGGTTCGCGGGGCCGAGCACCGCGAGTTTCCAGCGCAACTCCAGCCCGGCCGGCGTACGCCGGGCGCCGTCCATCGCATCGCTCACGTCGATGCCGCGGCCGCGCATGGCGGCCACGTCCTTCGCCAAGTCATCGCTTTGCAGGACGACGTAGCGCATGCCGCCGCCCGCCGCAATAAAACTTGCAAGACCCCCATGCGGGTTTCCGGATACGCCCGCTGCCGCCTGGTACTCGGCCTGATCGCGGATCGCCAGCAACTCGATGTAGTCGTCCCGGTTGAAAGCGATGGCATTGTGAGTGCCCTTGCCGGGATGGATGCCGCCTGGATGAATGTTGAAGCCCATCTTGCCGAACTGCTCGATGCCCCGCAGCAGGTCGCGCATGCAGATCATCACGTGGTCGATACGGACAAACATGGCTGGCTCCGTAGTGGTGTGGGGACAGAAAGACAAAACGGCAGTATGGTAACTGGAAGTCGCACCTGACGTGCTAGCAGTCTGTACAGGCTGCCAAAAGCAAAACCGGCTTACAATTCATATAAATCCGGCCGAAGCGCGGTCGAATTTGAGGAAAAGTGCGGGTGAATTCGCATATCTGTCATAATCTTTTCTGCAATTCTCCCGACACCGGTTTTGCATTAGGAGTTTGTGGGAGCGAAGTCCGACAAACTCCTCTAGGATTGGCGCACGACGAACAATTTTCTGGAGGGAAGATGAAAGCAGCCTACTTCATGAAACACGGGGGACCGGAGGTGATGCAATATGGCGACGTTCCGGATCCGGTTGCCGGGCCTGGCCAGGTGCTGATCGACGTTCATGCGGCGAGCGTAAACGGGGCCGACTGGAAGGTGCGAGCCGGCCATTATGCCCCGATCACCGATTTTCCTTACATTCCAGGGCGGGATTTCTCGGGCGTTGTCAGTGCCCTCGGCGACGGCGTGAAGGAGTTTGCGATCGGCGATGCGGTTTTCGGCGTCTGTGATGTCGGCCAGGAGGCGGCTTACGCGGAGAAAATCGCCCTCAGGTCGGCGATCGTAGCGAGAAAGCCGCAGAGCCTTTCGCACACGGAGTGCGCGGCGCTGGCGCTGATCGGCCTCACCGCGCTCTGCTCGGTCGAGGAGACGCTGCAACTGAAAGCCGGTGAGACGATACTGATCCAGGGTGGCGCGGGCGGTGTCGCCAGCTTCGCGATACAGCTCTCGAAACATCTTGGCGCCCGCGTGATCACGACCGCGAGCGCGGCGAATCACGACTACCTGCGCAGTCTCGGCGCCGACCAGATCATCGACTACAACGCGCAGGACTTCACACAGGCGGTGTCCGGCTGCGACGCGGTGTTCGACACCGTCGGCGGCGACGTGGCAAAGCGCTCGTTCGCCGTGCTGCGGCCGGGCGGACGCGCGGCGTTCATTGCCTCGGGGAACGCGGCGCCGGCCTCGCCGCGTGCCGACGTCGTATCGCTGCGTCCAAAGGTCGGGCGTGACCGCGCGCATGTCGAGCGGATCGTCGCCCTGGTCACCGGCGGCGCCGTGCGCGTCCCCGAGGTCACGACCTACAAGTTGTCGGAAGCCGCGGCAGCCCATGCGGTGAGCGAAGGGCGCCACCTGCGCGGCAAACTGGTGTTCAAGGTGCGCTGACGTTTAGCAGTTTGTTGAAATTCCCCGTTCGCGCTGAGCCCCTCGACTCCGCTGCGCTACGCTCGGGACAGGCTCTTAATTGCGCATTCGGTGCGCGAACAGTCATCGCAATGAACAGCCCCGTAGCGAAACTCCGGCCCACCCTCGACGCCAACCGGCGGCTCGGCTGGGTGCGGATCAATACCGACGGCACGGTCACCGTCCGCACCGGCAAGTGGAGATCGGACAGGGCATCGTTTCGGCGATGGCGCAGGTTGCCGCCGAGGAGCTCGACGTAGACTACTCGCGCATCCGCATGGCGCCGGTGGACACCACCATCAGCCCGAACGAAGGCTCGACCTCGGGCAGCCGCTCGGTCGAGGAGGGTGGAGGGGCGCTGCGGCAGGCGTGCGCCGATCATGAGCGGCTACGACGCGCTGCTCACCGCGGCGGCGGGCGAGGCGCCGATCTATGATTGACGGCGAGTTCAGCCGTTGCTTTGCACCGCACCGCGTTTGCGGCCCGGCTTTGCTCGTCCGCTCATGAAGGCCAGGCGCTCCGGCACGGCTCCCAGAGGTATGACCTCGACTTTGTCGTGGACCGTATAGCTTTCGCTTCCGGGGTACACGATCCAGGCCCGGTCGAGCGTGAGGTCGGCGAGGGCGACGTGGAGCGATTTGGTCATGGCCGGCGCGTCGCCATACTTGAATTCGATCCCGTAGCGTCTGCCACGGTGGACCAGCAGCAAGTCCAGCTCCGCGCCGGCATGAGTGCCCCAGAAGAAGGCATCGACGCCGGAAGTGAGCGCCAGAACCTGTTCCAGAGCGAATCCCTCCCACGAGGCGCCGAGCTTTGGATGCGCTCCGAGTTCGTCCCACGAGCCAAGACCCAGGAGCACATGGAGCAGGCCGCTGTCGCGCACATACACCTTCGGCGCTTTATACTGGCGCTTCGAGAGGTTCTCGAACCAAGGCGGAAGCTGGCGCACCAGGAATGTCCCCGAAAGAACGTCGAGATAGCGCCGCACGGTGTGTTCGTTCACCCCCAGGGATCGCGCGAACTCCGCGCCGTTCCAGACTTGAGCGTGGTAGTGCGCAATCATCATCCAGAAGCGGCGCAGCGCCTCTGCGGATATCCGGATGCCGAGTTGAGGCACGTCGCGTTCAAGAAAGGTTCGCACGAAATCCCGGCGCCAGCGAACGCTCAGCGCCTCGCTCGGGGCAAGGAAAGAACGCGGGAAGCCGCCGCGCAGCCAGAGCCTGCGCAGGTTGCGCGCCCCGATCTCCGTCAGATCGAAACCGCCGAGATCCACAAAACCGACTCGCCCGGCGAGCGACTCGGAGGCGCGCCGCACAAGATCGGGCGAAGCGCTCCCGAGGATCAGGAACCGCGCCGGATTCCGCGGCCGGTCGGACAGGGGACGCAGCACCTCGAACAGCTCTGGCTGGCGCTGGATCTCGTCGATCACAACGAGACCCTCGATGGATGATAAAGTCAGCTCGGGCGCGGCGAGGCGCGCCCGCCCGGCGGCGGTCTCGAGGTCGAAGACGTGGACATCCTTGCGGCCACGGACGACTTCGCGAGCGAGCGTCGTCTTGCCGCACTGGCGCGGACCGAGCAAGGCGCACACGGGACTGTGCGCGAGGACGCGCTCGATCTCAGCGCGATGGCGAGGGCGTCTGATCATTGCATTTCTGCAGTCACTATACAGAAATACGAGGATCGGGACAACCCGCCGATTCACCGAGGCGGGAGCCCATCCATTCGGTGTAAGCTAACGGAATATGACAGCGGGTCAAGGCGTCACCTTCTTCGAGACACAATTTCAGCGCCAGGTCGCTGAACAGGACTTTGCGTTCAACCCTTTCGAAAAGGCCACCCTGTAGTTCGTCGGCGGGATCGAAGAGCACGAGCGCAGAGCTTTCCTCTTCACCAACGTCATCACCAGGGACCCGGAGACCGGGATACAGAATCACGGCACCTACCGCGCGGGGCTCAAGGCGCCGGAGCGTATGGTGGTGCGCTATCTCGAAAACGGCCTGATCAGCGACAAGGGTTTGAAGCCGGGGACCAAGTTCCGGCCGGATGAAGAGCGACAGGCGTGATGCGTCGAAAAGATATGCGATTTACCGGTGACGCTCTTGGGATGGAAACCTGAATGGCGGTGATGCTCGGCTTCGAGGCGCTCCAGGGAGTGCTGGGAATGCGTGATGCCATCGATTTGCTGGAGGAAACCTCGTTTCACGAGGCGGCGGGCAGAACCTTCATCGCCCCGCGGACCAATACCGATTTCGAGGGCGGCTCGATGCGCATCATTTTCGGGGCCGACTATCAGGCCGGGTATTGCGCGACGAAGGCCTACCACAATATCCAGGGCGTGGGCGTGCGCTATCTCGTCCTGCTCTATCGGCTGAAGGACGGCGAGCTCCTCGCCCTCCTCGACGGGCAGATCATCACCGATCTGCGCACGGGTGCGGCAAGCGGCGTCGTGGCGCGGAGAGTGCAGATCGCCGGCCCTGTTACGCTCGGACTGATCGGTTCCGGCAATCAGGCGCGCATGCAACTCGAAAGCCTGGCTTCCGTGTATCGCCTGGACTCGGTGGCAGTATATAGCCCGACGGCTGCGCGTCGCGAGGCGTTCGCGCATGAGATGTCGGCAAAGCTCGGCATTCCGGTCACAGCGGTTGATTCCGCCGAAGCCGCGGTCCGCGGTCGCCCTGTAGTGGCCACCGCTAGCAGTTCGAGGAGCAGCGAGCCGGCACTGCGCGGCGAATGGCTCGATCGGTGCCGGCTGTTGTGCGCCGTGGGCAACACGCGGCCGCAGTTTGCGGAGGTCGATGTCAGGTGCTTTCGCGACGCCGGCCTGGTCGTGGTGGATTCGCCGCTCGCACTCGAGGAAGCAGGCGACTTGCGGCAGGCCGTCAAGAGCGGCGCCTTGCCGCAAACGAAGCAGGCAACGCTCGCGCAGATTGTGACCGGCGCGGCGAGCATGCCGCAGGAAGGGCTGGTCACCTTCAAGTCGGTCGGCACAGCGCTGCAGGACCTGGCGCTCGCCGCGCGCTACTTCGAGTTGCTCGGTTCGCACGCGGGGCTCCCTGCCGCGCCGGACGTGGCGAGCCTGCGGCGGCCGGCGAGGGCGGTCGGTCGGGTGCGGCCTTGACGAGGTCAGCCGCGTCCTGCATTCTCGATCCTCAACGCGCTGTAAACCAGCACAACACCATCGCGAGCCGATTACCGAGCGTCGTGAAAATGCCTGACACCGCTCAGCCCGTTCCGGCCCGAAGCGAGACGCTTCGGGCGTTCGCCGGCACGGACGCGCGCAGGCGCGTCCGAGAATTCCCGGCTCACCCCCCGCCCCTCTCCCGGAGGGCGAGGGGAGATTTGTGGTGCACATGGATTGTCACCCATTTGCACGAAGCTCAATAGAAAGGGAACAGGAAATGCCGACCACTCTCAACGGCGTAATAGAAGCCCCTGCAACCCCGCCCAAACAAAAGAAATCGATCACGCTCAAAGGCGTCATGCAAGCCCCGGTCACCCCGCTCAAGGATGACTTCAGCTTCGACGCGTCGGGATTCGAGAAGATGGTGGATTTTCATGTTCGCCACGACGCGCCCGCCATTGCGTGGCCTCACACCAAGGCGGAGTCGCTCAATCTCACGATTGCCGAACGCAAGCTCGGCGCTGAAGTTGCGGTGAACACCGTTGCGGGACGGGTGCCCGTGTCGATCTTCGTGGGAACGCTCTCGGAGGAAGATTCGCTCGACCTGGCGCGACACGCTCAGAAAATCGGGGCGGATGCGGTTCTTGCGATCTCGCCTTATTGCCGGAGGCCGTCGCAGGAGGAGATTTACGATTCCATCGTCAGGATAGGCACCACGACCGATCTGCCCCTCCTCACCTACAACTCTCCCTGGCGCAACGGGGAGGGCGTGGAATTCACCGGTGAGCTCACCAGGCGCCTGATCGAGCGGCTGCCGAACTACATCGGGATGAAGGATGCCAGCTTCCATAGCGAGAAGTTTCTCGAGATTTCGCGCGTGGCACTTCGGATGCGGCCCGGATTCGCGATCATCATGGGCGTGGAGCACCTGCTGCCGTCCTTTCCGCTCGGCGCCTGCGGATCGTTTTCCTCCTCAGGCGCCATCGCCCCCAATCTCTGCAACAAGTTCTACGCATCCCTGGTCGCCAATGATTGGGCTACGGCGCGCGAGTGCCAGTACAAGATTTCGCGGCTGTGGCGCCTGTTCAAGGAACAGTACCCCTCGTCGCTGAAGGGCGCGATGATCATGATGGGCCGCCCGGTCGGGCCCACCCGGTCGCCGTTGCCGACCGCCACCAAGGAACGCATAGAGTATCTCCGGACGCAGCTCGAAGAACTCGGCATCCTGCAGACGGAACCCCACGGCTGGTAATGGACAAGCCGGGAGGTCGGGAGATCGGGAGGTCGTGAGATCGACAGGTCGTCAGATCGGCAGATACGCTTTTCCCATCTCCCGCTCTCACGCGCTCACGCCCTCACGGAATTTGTCGCTCTCACGCTCTCACGCCTTCACGTTGACCGTTCCTTTGCCCTCACACTTTGATTCTCGAGACGACTGATACGAATATGATCACTTTTCAAACAGGTCTGGTTCACACACCGATCACCCCGTTCAACCGCGATCAGAGCATCGATTTCGACACCTACGCAAAGGTCATTGAATTTCATCTGCGCAACGGCGCGGACGCTCTGGCGCTGCCCATGCCCGAGGGCGAGGACCTCAGTCTGACCGATGAAGAGCAACGGACGCTTCTGGAATTTGCGATCAAGAAGGTCAATGGCCGCGCGCCCGTCATCGCCCATGTGAGCGACGCGGGCACCAGTATCGCGGTAGCGCGCGCCCGTCATGCCGAGAACGCGGGTGCAGCCGCCATCGTGTCCCACCCGCCCTACTTCTGGCACCCCAAGCCGGCGATGGTCGTCGAACACCTGGCGCAGATCGGCTCGGCGGTGCGCCTTCCGTTCTTCATCTACAACCCGCCTATCGAATCGGTAGGAACGGCGCTCACGACGGAGATCACCCTGCAGTTGATCGAGCGCCTCCCCAACCTCGCCGGCGTTGTCGATTCGAGCTTTGACTGGGTGTTCATGATCGAGGTGATCTCGAATGGGCGGCGCATCCGTCCGGGGTTTCAGGTGCTGCCCGGCGCCGAGTTCATGGTTTCGGCCGGAGTAGTCGGCGGCTCGGGTGCGTTTGCGCCGCTTGCTGCTGTGGCGCCAAAGCTTGTGCGCGAGCTGTACGACTTGTGCAGCAGGGAACGCTATGTCGAGGCGCGCGAGTTGCAGGAAGACGTCGGCGCGTTGCATCACGCCGTCAAAACAGTCGGTGAATCCGGCCTGAGAGACGGTCTCGCCGGCCTCAAAGCCGTTCTGCACGCGATGGGGCGCGAATGCGGCGAGCCGCGTCCCCCGGTGCGCAGCCTGGGTGAGGTCGAATACGGGAGGCTCGCCGAGGCCATGGCGGCCATGCCTTTCCTGCGCGCCGAGCCTCGCGGCTGGTAAGGCGCAACTGCATCAAGACTCGCGGAAAGTGTGTGCCGGCGCGTCGAGGCGCTGCAGGAGCTCACGCATAGTTGCGCCGATCTCCTCGTTGATGACAAGGTCTGCGATGTCGTCGAGCGGCGTCGGTTGGTTGTTGAGAATCACAAGGCGCGCGCGGGACTGTTTGGCGAGCCGCGGGAAAGACGCGGCCGGTTCGACCACGAGGGATGAGCCGATCGAGATGAAAAGATCGGCGGCCATGGAGACCTCGGTTGCGCGCTGCATCTCACCTTCCGGCATTGCCTGTCCGAAGGAAACCGTGCGCGTTTTGAGCGGACCGCCGCACGCATCGCATTCCGGCGCCTCCTCGCCGCGTTCCCAACGGGCGACGATTACGGGGGTGGGCCACTCCTTTCCGCACGATTGGCACGAGACGTAGCGGTTGGTGCCGTGCAGTTCGATCACGTTGGTGCTGCCGGCGTCGTGGTGCAGCCCGTCGATATTTTGCGTAATGACCGCGGCGATGTGCCCGCGCTTCTGAAGTCCGGCAATTGCGTGGTGGCCATCGTTGGGACGAGACTCGCTGCAGCGGCGGAACATCCGCGCCGCGCGCTCCCATGCGCGCACGCGCGCAGCGCGGCTCGCCATGAAGTCCTGATAGAGGACGGGCGTCTCCGTGGTCCAGACGCCGTTGGGGCCGCGAAAGTCGGGAATGCCGCTTTCGGTGCTGATGCCCGCGCCGGTGAACGCGACTCCCCGTCGTGCTGTCCGGACCAGGTTACAGAATTCGATCACATTATTCATCGTGGCTTGTGGTTTGAAGTTTCGAGTTTGGAGTTCGAGGTTCGGAGTTTATGATTCGTCGCTTGTGGATCGCCGCAACGTGGGTTTTCACCAGTCACCAATCACGAGTCACGAGTCACCCATCTAATCCGCCTTGATCCCGGCGGCCTTGACCAGACGGATCCGCTGGGCGACTTCCTTCTTGAAGACAGCGTTGTTGGTTGTGCATAGCGAAAAGCACAAGGCAAATGGACAGGATTAACAGGATCTACAAGATAAACTTGGTTGCCCTGGATCTAATCTGTTAATCCTGTAAATCGTGTCCATGGATCTCAGAGCTGTAGGGCGGCAGCTTGTCTGCCGCCAGATACGGCCGATGCAAAGTATCCGATCCACGTTCCTGGTAATCCTGTGAATCCTGTCCATTTCAAGCGCTCGCGGTAGCGCACCCCAACGATGACGTTACCCGTCGCGCTCGAGCACGGCGCGGATCGCCTCGGCCGGCACCTTGATCTCGACACCGGCCCGTTCCTCCTGCAACAGCATGGGGCTGCGCGAGTCGCGCTCGCCCCAGCCGCGGTTGAGCGCTTCCGTCATCTCGGCGTGTGTGAGACTGGCGATGCGCATCGGCACGCCGAGCTCGCGCGCGAGTTCGGTTGCCAGCGTTACATCCTTGTGCACGAGCTTGGCAACCGAGCCCGCGCCGATCGGTCCGATGTAGAGGATCTGATCGCCGATCGCGTCGAGCACGGTCCGGAACCGGTCGAAAACCGCGCGGTCTCCTCCAACCAGCAGCGCCAGCTTGCGCGACTTGGCGCCGTGAGGCCCGCCGCTCACCGGCGCATCAAGCATCGGAATGCCCTTGGCGGCGAACTTCGCGTGCAGGCGACGCGCGACAGTGGGCGAGTTGGTGGTGAGATCGAACCACGGCACGCCGGGCCGCATGCTCGCGAGGAGCTCTTCTCCGACCGCTTCGGCTTCGCGCGGACCGGGGAGCGAAGTGAACACGACGTCGGCCAGCTCGCCCACCCCACGCGCGCCCTCGGCCCATGCGGCTCCGGCTTTGAGATGAGGTTCCGCGGCTTCCCGGCGCAGGTCGTGCACGATGAGATCGTGCCCCCCTTTTTGTGCGTTGAGCGCCATGGAACTTCCCATGGTTCCAAGTCCGATGAATCCGACACGCATGGTGGATCGCTCCTTTCCGTTTGATCTATCCAGGCTTCTGCTGATCGTTGCAAAACTGATTGATTCGCCAAATGACACGATGTCATTCCCGCGGAGGCGGGAATCCAGAGGATGCATCAGGCTCCGTGGCAGCGCCGTATGGGTCCCCGCTTTCGCGAGGACGACAATCACCTATCAGTCTGTTACGCAATGATCAATAGCGGATGGTGCACGGCGTGTCAAATGACTCCGCCCGCTCCGCCGCGCATCCAGTTTGATAACATGCGTTCCGTCTGCGGCAATCGGGAACCCTCATGCGTGCGCTGATCATCGGTATTCTCTTCCTGCTGGGGGCACCGGCCGCAGCCAGCCAGCAACTTCCCATATTCGATGCCCACATCCACAGGATTGACAGGATTCGGGGCAGGATGAAACATCCCACCTTACGCGCGCGCCCGAAATGGCATATGCTAGCCTTAATAGTTAGAACGTTGTGAGCGAGGGGCCGTATGGCGGCGATCAGAAAAATCCCCGTGAGCACCGGTATCTTCTGGGTCGAAGTGCCGAATGCCGATGTGCGCATCCTGTGCGGCTGCCCGGCCGATTCGGTCAAGCATCTGCTGCGCAAGGGGCTCATCGTGCCCATCGAGGTCAGCGGGGTTGCCTGTGAGACCGGGCCGAACGCGATCCTGCTCTCCGACCTCGTGATCCAGAACGGGCGCGTCTCCAACCAATCCGAGTTTCCCGTGCTGCAGATGCTCTACAACCAGGGCATGATCGTGCCCGGCCACCCGGGCAATACGGGGTTGAGGCCGCTGCTCATCGGGTCGCGCCTCCAGGTCGACGCCCAGATGGCGTACATCTTCCGCGGGAACTATGGGCTCATCTCGCGCGAGGAGCTGAGGGACGCGGGCGTCCCGCCGGCTCAAGCGGATGAACTCATGCGCATGAAGCTCGCATTTGCCTTCGGGCGCATTCGCCCCAGCGAAGAACTGGTTCAACCGGTCTACGTGGAGCGCGAACGCGTGGAGCTGCGCAACGGTGTGTTCGTGCGGAGGCTGCGGACGAACATTTTTGAGATCTCCTATGGCGAGGAAAGGGTTGACGTCAACTTGACCCTCGCGCCGGGTGAATACTACGAGTGCGCTTATACGCTCGACAAGCATCTGCTTCAGCGCGATTACTTCACGGTCGTGCACACCGGCGATGGCGATGGCTGGGACATGAACCGTCCGACCATGGGCAGCATCATTCTGTTCCAGGGCCGCGTTTTCCTGATCGACGCCGGCCCCAACATCGGCTACGCGCTGACCGCGCTCGGGATCGGCGTGAACGAGATCGACGGCATTTTCCATTCTCACTGCCACGATGATCATCTGGCCGGGCTGACCTCGCTGATAAGAGGAGATCGGCGCATTGCCTACTACGCGGTGCCGATGGTGCGCGCCTCGGTCATCAAGAAGCTCTCGTCGATGGCGCGGATATCGGAACATGAGTTCAGCCAGCTTTTCGACGTGCACGACCTCACGCTCGACGAGTGGAATGATGTCGAGGGGCTGGAAGTAAGGCCTATCCTTTCGCCCCATCCGGTGGAGACGACGATTTTCTATTTTCGGGCGATGTGGGAGGGCGGTTATCGCATTTACGGGCATCTGGCGGACATTGCATCCTTTGACGTCATGCGCAAGATGATCGCGCCGGACGACGCGCCCGCCGGGATCAGTCAGTCGCTGTTCGAGAAAACGGCGGACGCTTACAGGCAAAAGACCGATGTCAAGAAAATCGACATCGGCGGCGGTCTGATCCACGGCGCGGCCGTGGATTTTCGCGACGATCCTTCCGGGAAGCTCATCCTCGCGCATACCGCCAGACGCCTCACGGAAGAAGAACGGACCATCGGATCGGGCGCGCCGTTCGGGACGGTCGAGGTTCTCATCGAAGGCGTATCGGACGACCTGCGCCGCAGAGCTTTCGGCTACCTGCGCGACTACTTCCCGGACGTGCCGCTGCACCGCATACGGCACCTGATGAACAGCCGCATCCTCGTCTTCAATCCCGAGGTCATACTCATCAAGGAGGGGCAGCGGGCTTCGGACATCTACCTTATCCTCAGCGGCACCGTGGAGATGCTGCGTCCCGGCGTCCCCGGCAGCAACCTGCTCTCAGCCGGCTCAATCATCGGAGAAACGCCGGCCCTGCTGGACACCGTGGCGAGCGAAACCTACCGGGCGGTGAGCTTCGTCCAGGCCATGCGGCTGCCGCGCGATCTGTACCTCGATTTCGTCAAGCGGAACGATCTTTACCACGACATTGTCGATTCGCGCGACGAGTGGGAGTTCCTGCGCGGCAGTTGGCTGTTCGCCGATGGTGTCTCGTGCATGACCCTGAACCGCCTGGTCCATGAGACGGAACCGATCTCTTTCGAAGCAGACAGAATCATTCCTCCGCCGGAAAACGAGCTGCTGGTGATGCGTTCGGGCGAGGCGCTGCTTATTACGCCGTCCGGGTACAAGGAGCAGCTCATGGCCGGCAGCCATTTCGGCGCCACCGCTCTGGCCGACAATGCCTACCGCGGCACCGGGGTGCGAATCGTCGATCCCGCCGAAGCCTATCGTGTGCCCCTCGACTGCATCGTCCACGTCCCCGTCGTGAGATGGAAGCTGATGGAGACGCATCGGCGGCGCTGCGAGGATTCCTGAACGCAGGGTCCGCTGCGCTATTGCAGCGGCGAGAACGAGGCGGGCATCAGGATCTTGTTTTCCTGCGCGAGGAGCAGGTAGCCTCTGCCGCCCTGCTTCTCGGCGAGCTCGGCGGGCGGCCAGGCGCTGGTCGCCCGGCTCTTGTTCCGGATTTCGACGCGCTCGTCGAGCGACTTGTAGGGCCAGATGTGCACGAATTTGTTGAGCCCGCCGAGATCCGAATACCAGATGGCGGTGACCGGGCCGAATTTGAGCCGCCCCTCGATCGCGTTTTCCCATGCCTTCGTGATCACGGGCAGCTCGCCGGATGCGTAGGTGTAGGTGCGCATCTCGAAATAGGGCCCCACCTTGGCGGGCTTGATTTCGGGCGAGATCGCGAACGGGATGAAAATGTCCGAGCGCATGCTCAGAATGAACTCGCCGATCTTCGGCGGCCAGACGCCGTCCTTGACCGCCGCCGCGCGGATGCGATCGCGCTCCGCCAGGTCCTGGTATGGCCAGACGTGGATGATCTGGTTGAGCGGGCCGATTTCCGTGTGCCAGAACACGGCCAGTTCCGAATACTTTTTCCGTTTTTCGTAGGCTTCGCCAAAGCGCTTCTCGACTTCCGGCACCGAGCGCGGCTTGAGATCGTAGGTTCTTACTTCGTAGATCATGGATGGTCCTTTTTCGTTGAACGCGGGAAGGAACGGCGCCGAGCCGCCCGCGCGATGGGCGCCCCGACTCCAGGCGGGAATCTACTCCCAAGTACGCCTGTTGACCAGAGAGGACTGGGGGATGCAACATGCCGTCTCGACTCTGATAGAGTATACGCCTTCGGCGCCCACCTTCACGTGTCTCGCCACGCGGAAAAAGGCGAGGCTTTATTTTTGTTTGAAAGGAGAGAATCTTGTCGTTACATCATGAAGGCGAGCCTGATTTCAGGGCGCCGCCGTTGAGCTGCGACTGCCATTTCCATGTGTTTGGGCCGGCCGAACGCTATCGTTACGGCTCTGATCTGCGCTACGCGCCGCCACACGCGCCGCTTGAAGATTACCTCGCGCTGGCGGGCAGGCTCGGTTTCGAGCGCTTTGTGTTCGTGCAGCCGAGCGCCTACGGCCGCGACAATGCGTGCATGCTGGACGCCATGCGCGAGGTCGGAGCGAAATGCCGGGGCATCGTCGACATCGACGAAAACGTGCCCGACGCCGAGCTCGAGCGCCTGCACGCGGTGGGCGTGCGCGGGGTGCGCATCAACGTATCTCCCATCAAACCGCCCGAAGCGGGTTTCGCGGCCAGGCTGCTCCCGCGCATCGAGCGCCTGAACGCGCGCTGTGCCGAGATCGGCTGGCAACTGGATTTCCTCACGCCCGGCTGGCTCACCGCCGAGCTCATGGGAACCCTGAGAAAGCTCAAGGTCGATTTCACGGTCGCGCATATGGGTATGTTCCTCGCGCGCGATGGCGTCAACCAACCCGGTTTGCAGCAGTTGCTCGATTTGCTGCGCCACGGCGAGGGACGCTGTTGGGTCAAGCTCACAGGCGTCTACCGCATGTCGATTGCCCCCGGTTTCGCCGATGCCGCGCCGCTTGCGCGCATGCTGATCGAGACCGCGCCGGATCGGATCATCTGGGGAAGCGACTATCCGCATCTCTCGTTTGCCGACAAGGTGGGATCCGTGCAGCTATTCAATCTGCTCGGTCAATGGGCGCCGGATGAAGCGGTACGGCGCAGGATCCTGGTGGACAATCCACAGCGGCTTTTCAGGTTCTGAAAGCCCGGCGTGGCCCGGGCGGCGCGCGATAGCGGCAGGCGCGAGTCTCACGAGATCTTGGGCGTTTTTTGGTATAATCAACACCCTCCCTCTCATGCTGCGCCGTTCCCAGGGGCAGGTTTTGCGAGGAAGCAATCTCCGCGAGCAACGACAGACTCCGCTTCACTTCGCTTTCAATGATTTGACCGCACGGCCGCGAAAGTAGGTTCAGGATCACTCAACACGGAAGGAGCATTCAAATGGCAAATCAACCCTGGAAAACAGACAACTGGTTCGTAAGCCAGTGGAATTATGCGGATGAAGTGCGCAAGGACTTCAAGTTCGCCGAGCAGATCAAGGTGCACGACATCACTCTGCGCGACGGCGAGCAGCAGACCGGCGTCATCCTCACCAAGGACGACAAGATTCGCATCGCCGAAGGGCTGGCGGAGGCCGGTGTCCATCGCATCGAGGCCGGCATGCCGATTGTTTCGCCATCCGATGCCGAGGCGATCAAGGCGATCGTCAAACGCAACCTCGGCCCGCAGATCTTCGCGTTCTCGCGCTGCATGAAGGAAGACGTCCAGCGCGCGATCGATACCGGCGTCAACGGCGTGGTGATGGAAATTCCGTCCAGCCAACACATGGTCGAGCTCGCGTACAAGTGGCCGATGGAGAAGGCGATCGAGACCTCGATCGAAGCGACCCGGTTTGCCCGCGACAATGGGCTCGAAGTCGTGTTCTTTCCCATCGACTTCTCGCGCTCGGAAATGAATTGGGTACTGAACTTGATCGAGCGCGTCGGAAGAGAGGGACACATGGACGCGCTCGCCCTGGTGGACACCTTTGGCGTCGTTTCGCCCCACGCCATGCAGTACTTCGTGCGCCAGGTCAAGAAGCGCATCAACAAGCGCCTCGAAGCGCACTTCCACCAGGACTTCGGCATGGGTGTGGCGAACACGATCATGGCGCTTGCCGAAGGCGTCGAGGTGATGCACACGACCGTCCTTGGCGTCGGCGAGCGGGCCGGCAATACGCCGATGGAAGAAACGGTCATGGCGTTGTTGACCATGTACGGTATAGATATCGGGCTCAACTACAGCAAGCTCACTCCGCTCGCGAACCTGGTGCAGGAGCTCACCGGAGTGGTCGTTCCGACGAACAAGCCCGTGGTCGGCAGGCAGCTCTATCAGATCGAGTCCGGGATCATCGCGAGCTGGTTCAGGAATTGCGGCGAGAAAAACGCGACCGAGCTGTTCCCGGTCCGCTGGAATTTCGTCGGGCAGCCGCCCGCCGAGGTGGTGATGGGCAAAGGCAGCGGCATAGATTCGGTCAAGGCCTGGCTCGAGCATATGGGCATCGAGGCGAGCGAAGAGGAGGCGACCAAGATAACCGCGGGGGTCAAGAGCTACTCGCTGAAAACCAAGAAGCTATTGACCGAAACCGAGTTCCGCAAGATTGCAGAAGACGTCGTCGGCCAACGCGCTGCAGCGTAGCGCGCATCCGGGAAATGCCCCTGTGCCATAAGGTGCGGGGGCATTTTTTATGTGCCCTACAAACGCGCCGGGCCGGATACGAACTCATGACAATAAGCGACAATGCGTATGATCATATTGAGGAGGTACCCGTGTCGGAAAATGCGATTCTGGCTGCCCTGTCTATAG
>Ga0156226_1150_pt1 | contig 23560 bp, 23 predicted proteins | sample RifCSPlowO2_12_FD_107874 | JGI IMG/M metagenome (GOLD analysis project Ga0156226, IMG submission 107874) | Betaproteobacteria bacterium RIFCSPLOWO2_12_FULL_62_13
CAAAAACAATGCGTTATCTAATGCCCCGGCGTAATTGAAAATCGCTAATCTGTCGTTGGTGAGCGACAGCGCAGAGCGCGCCAACGATATGCCACTGAGCGTGTTTGCTTTTCCGTGTCGCCCGGAAGCGACAGCCGCGGCTAGCAGCCTGTCGGACCCGGATCGCAGTTCGGGGTCCGACAAACTCCTCGGCAGAAGAACTCGTTGGTCATCGAACTCTTGTGACCGGTAAATTCGACGCTGGAACGCTTGGCAGCCGCGCCAGTTTCTCAGCGATGGCCGCCGCGGGAACCGGCCGTCCGAACAGGTAACCTTGTGCCTCGTGACATCTCCTGCTGCGCAGAAACTCGAGCTGGGTGTCGGTTTCGACGCCTTCCGCCACGACTCTCTTGCCGAGGCTGCGTCCGAGGCCGATGATCGCCTCGCATATCGCGTCCGCGTTGGGATCGCGGCCGATGTCGTCCACGAATGACTTGTCGATCTTGATCGAGTCGATCTCGAACGTGCGCAGATAACTGAGCGAGGAGTAGCCGGTCCCGAAATCGTCTATCGCCAATCGCACGCCCAGTTTGCGCAACGCACACAGCGTCTTCACCGTGTTCGCCGCGTCTTCCATTGCCGCGGATTCCGTAATCTCCAGCTCGAGCAATCCAGGATCTATACTGCATGCCCGGAGGATCCTTCCTACGCGCTCCGGCAGATCCGGGTCGCGGAACTGCGCCGCGGTAAGGTTTACCGCGATCCGAGGCGGCGTCCGGCGCTCAGCTTGCCAACTGCAGATCTGTGCGCAGGCAGCGTGCAGCGCCCAATCCCCCAGCCGCAGGACCAGGCCCGTGGCTTCGGCGACCGGGATGAATTGCGCGGGCGGCAGCACGCCCCAGCGCGGATGGCGCCAGCGTATCAGGGCCTCACACGCGGCAAGGTGCGGCTCATCCGCGGCGGAATCGAGGTCGACCTTGGGCTGGTAATAAAGCTGCAATCCGTCGTGCTCAAGGGCGTAGCTCAGCTCCTGCTCGATTTCTTGCCGCCGGCGCGCTTCCTCCGTCATGGACGGCGCGAAGAACTGATACGGGGTGCGAGTGTCGGTGCGGGCGCGGTTCAACGCCAGGTTGGCGTCGTGGAGCAATGTCTCGGGATCGACGCAATCGCCTTTGGAATGGGCAATTCCGATTCTTGCGTGCAATTGAACCTCGGTACCGTTCAGGTCGACCGGCGTGCTCAACTTCGCGAGAATCTGCTCAGCCTGCGCAGCGGACTCCGGCGGCTGGATCACTCCGGCCCAGGCGATGCCGAAATCGTCGCCGCCCAGGCGGGCGACGAATTGCCGGGCTTGCAATCCGTCGTTGAGCCGGCGCGCAGCCTCGCGCAATACCTGGTCTCCCGCCGCCTGGCTCAGGGCGTCATTGATGGCCCGGAATGCGGCGAGATTCACGGCGAAAACCACCACGTTTTCGCGACGTTGACATGCAGCCTGCAGAACCTGGCGCAGATGCTGGAGAAAAAATGTGCGGTTGGGCAGTCCGGTCAGGGTGTCATGGCGCACGAGGAAGCGCGCCTGTTCCTCAGCGCGCAGGCGGTCAGCAAGCTTGCTCTCCGCTACCCTGCGCAGCATCTGATTGTGCGCTTCAAACACGTCGCCGAGCTCATCTCCCGGGCGCTCGCTGATTCGAAAGTCGTGCGCCCGGTTGGGATGGGCCGCGGCAGCCAGCATGCTGCGCCGCAGCCTCAGGATGGGATTCAGCACCGAGCGGTAGAGCACGAGCATCGTTCCGGTCGTGACGAAGGCCACGATCAGCGCGACCAGCCCGGCGATGCGCAACACGAAAGCGAGCAACGCGGTGTTGACGGATGAGCTGTCCATTCGCGCGAGCAGTATCAGCGGCGTGCCGTTGATGTTCTGGCTCCAGGCGATGTCATAGCACCGGCCATTCAGAATGCGGCGCCGCGCAACCTGACGCGGATCTTGCAGCACAGCCTCAATATTGAAATCGTCGAAGTCGGCGTTTCCAGCCCGGGCAAGGATCGAGGTGTCGCGGCGAAGAACGCTCAAGCCAAGGATCTGGGTATCGCGCATCAGCCTCGAAACGCGCGGTTGCAGGTAGGCGGGCGACAGCGACCCGCTGTCGATCGTGAGCGCCGCGCCTACCGTTGCTATCGCCTTTTCCTCGAGGCGTCGCAACTCGTCGCTGTAGAAGATAAGCGCAGAAGGGACAAGGATAACGCTCTCGATTGCGAGAATCAGCACGAAAACGGAAAACGTGATCGAACGGCACAGCTTGCACTCGAGGAGCGGCCGCCACGAATTCCACGGGAAGCCCACCGCGGCCGCGTCAGTCTGCGAGGCGGCATTTCGGCCTATGGCCATTGTTCCCTCGTTGCGGGTGCGGCTTGCATGGCGCCGCTGAAGACTGGCTTCTTCCATAAGCATTAGATCGCTGAAGGAAGCAAATCCTTACTACTGTAAGGAATGGAAAACTCAAACGACTCAAGCAAGCAGTGCAGCGGGAAAGCCGCCGAAACCGGAAAGCTTTGTAAGGTTTTGCGTGAATGTCCGGTCTTACCTTGACGCCGGTTCCATATTTCCGGGCAGACGCGTTGAAGACATTCGAAAACCTACTGATAGGAGAGCCTGAAATGAAATCGCATTCGAAATCGAGCATTAAGTCTTTGGTTACAACGGGTTTAATCGCGGTGGCCTTGGGGGCTCCGGCAGCCATGGGGGCTAACCCGTGCAACCCCTGTAGCGCGAAGCCGCAGGCATCGAAAGCCGCCGCCAATCCCTGCGCGGCTAACCCCTGCGCCCCAAAGAAAAAGCCGTCTGCAGCGAAGCAAAAGAAAGCGAATCCATGTGCAGCAAAGAATCCGTGCGCTGCAAAAAACCCCTGCGCGGCGAAGAATCCGTGCGCCGCGAAGTGATCAACGAAGCAGCGTGAATCGAGAGGAGCCAACATGCATTGTCGATTGAGACCGATTGTTAAATCGCTGGTGTCGGCGGGCGTTATCATGTTCGCCCTGGGTGCGACAGCCGGGTTTGCCGCCGCTCCGAATCCTTGTGCCCCCGCCGCGAGGTCCGGCGCCAACCCCTGCGCGGCCAAGAACCCGTGTGCGGCGGGCGACAAGGTCGACCCCAAGCGGGTGACGCGCCCCAAAGGTTATAAGCCGTTCAAGGCCGACCGCGCCACGCTGGTCAAGCAGGGCGAGGCGTTGTGGAAGGACACCAAGCTCAGCACGAACGGCATGTCGTGCAACACTTGCCACGTGAACAACGCTGCGTTCGCCCCGACGTTTGCCAAGCCGTACCCACACATGGTGGCGATGGCCAAGGAAAAGGGCGGGGTCAAGCAAGTCCATCTGGATGAGATGGTGCAGTTCTGCATGATAGTGCCGATGGCTGCCAAACCGCTCAAGTGGGAATCCCGTGAGCTTGCGGCATTGACCGCCTATACCGGCCGGTTGCAGAACAAGTTCAAGCCGAACCCGTGCGCTGCGAAGAACCCCTGTGCGGCGAAGAATCCGTGTGCGGCCAAGAACCCCTGCGCAGCCAAGAAGTAGCGAGGAGCACACCACCCCGTGCAACGCAGCGAGCGTTGCTTTCGAGGCCGGCCAGGGCAACCTGGCCGCCTCGCTTTTTTGCATGGGGTACAAGGAGTCAGAAAAATCCTGACGCAAACTTTGAACCGTAGTGGGCAGCTTCGACCAGCGCCTCGGCCGGTTGATCTGCCGGAGCTTCGCGTCCCGGAAATCGGCGAGCTTCCGGCAAGGCGTCTGCGCGCCATGCTGATGGCCGGAGTCGAAGCCTTGGAGTGCAGACGCGTACTCGAGCGCGGCGGCATAAACTTGGTGAGTGAGGTCCTGCGCGGTCAGGGTGAGTTCGTGGAATACGAGCACTACCCGAAGGACGACGTTTACGATCCTGACTCGCGGGCGCAGTACTACTATCACGCCCATCGCGGAATCCGTGGGGAGCACGGTCATTTCCACACCTTCAATCGGGAGCCCGGCCGGCAGGGACAGCGGCATTCGTCATCCGACGAAGCGGCCGAGGCGGAATCGCCCGCCGATGGGTCGGCGGTGACGCATCTCATTGCCATCTCCATGGACGCGTACGGCTGGCCAACCGGCCTTTTTGCGACCAACCACTGGGTTACCGGCGGAAAGTGGCGTTCGGCAGACGACACCATAGGCATCCTGCCGCAGTTCCGAGTCGACCACGCCTATCCTTCATGGCCTGTGAATCGGTGGCTGGGCGCCGTATTCATCCTGTTCCGCGCGCACGTTGAAGCATTGCTCCGACATCGCGATCAGGTGATTGCCGCGTGGGCGGCGGCGCATCCCGAGCGCGATGTGCTTGAGGATCGCTCGCTGGACATCACGGGTTTCGTGTCAATCGATGTCGAACGATCGGTGCAGACCGTGCGCGAGTGCTTGAATATGTTTGATTAGGCCTATTACGGTGAGTAACGAAATGAGCGCCCCGTCTCGTAAGGTCACATGTTCGCGACGTGAAGCCGCGTCGGTCTGCGTAGCCGTAGCGGCGCTCTCTGCCGCGCCTGCCGGCGCTGCCAGCAGCGATCCGCGCGTAATCGAACTCACTCAATTGCCCTGTCAGTTCCTGGAAAGCGAGAACGGCATCGACCGCAAGTACGTCTCGCGCTCGATCAAGGATTGCGAGGCGATCAACGCGAAGACTGGAACGCAGCGCGTGGCGCAGGCGAAACCGCTGCGACTGCAACCCGGCAAGTACTTGTTTCGCGTCACGAACCGAAAAGTTCCATATGAGCTGGGCTTCTGGTTGCGCGGCGCCTCGGCCGTGGGCCGCGTGACCCTGCCCAGCGTCTCCGGCGGTGGCCTCATGCCGGGGAAAACCCAGGACTACGAGATCGAGCTCAAGCCCGGTGAGTACGTTTACTCCTGTCCGCTCAACACCACGCCCGATTACAAGCTGGTGGTGAAGTAGTGCCCTGCGGAATCGACACTACCGCTGAAAGGTTTCATCGCAATTCCCGGTCTTTTCGATTGCAGCGTGTATTCGCCCTTTTAACCTTTTCAACCTTTATCTGGAGGACCCAATGAGTCTGATGAAATCTGCATCCGTAGTCGCGCTCGCCATCGCGCTCGCCAGCGGCCTGGCCGCCGAAACCGCCTTGGCGGACCTGCCGAACACGCCGGCCAACGTCAAGATCATGGATAAGAACAAGAACGGCAGGATCGAGAAGGCGGAATATCTTGCCTACATGGGTGCCCAGTTCGACAAACTGGCGGGCAAGAAAGGCTACTGCACCTTCGAGGAAGTCTCAGCCGGCCTCAAGAAATTCGGGTCGGTGTTTCCGGAGACCCCTCCTTCAGATTAGCCGCCCCACTTGCCCGTTAACTTCTGGCCCGCGGCGCGGGGATCCCCTCTCCCGGGCTCTCCTCGCCGCGTCGAGCGCGTATCCATGACGGCGCGATGGATAGTTAGGCTTCGCCTCGCGATGCTCGCCGTGCTCGCGCTGTTCGCCGTTGTCGCCCCTGCCGGAGACTTGCAGGTCGGCTGGACGGCGCCGAGGCTCGACACGAACCTCCTCGACGGCAGGATACTTCCCGCCCATCATTTGGAAGGCAAGGTAGTGCTGCAATATTTCTGGGCGACTTGGTGCCCGTTCTGCCGTGCCCACTTACCGCAAATGCAGAAGCTCTACGAGCGCTACCAGCGGCGCGGGCTTGAGATCATCGCCCAGTCCCTCGACGACGAGGACCAGTCAGTAGTGGTCGAATTCTGGCGCAAGGGGGGCTATACGTTCCCGGTCACCATGCGCTCCGAGGAAACCAGAGCTGGTTTTGGCCCGATCAAAGGCACCCCGACCTTGTTCCTCATCGACCGCAGCGGCACGGTTCGTTTCAAGCACCTGGGCACCCCGCCTGACGGGGCGCTCGAGGCGCAGATCAACGCGCTACTTAAATAGCAGGCAGACAACGGGAGAATGATGGTGAGACTGAATCGCTCCAGTGCGCAGTGGTGGCTGATTGCGGCAATCCTTTTGTCGCCGCTTTGGCTTCATGCCGCCGAATCGGCGGCGCCTTATTCCGGCACCACGACGGTGAGGACCCGGTACGGCTTCGACACGCTCATCAGCCGGCTGGAGAAAGCCATCGCCGATCACAAGATGGGGCTCGTGGCCCAGGCGAGCGCGAGCCGCGGTGCCGCTGCCCGGGGCGTGAAGATTCCCGGCAACGCTGTGCTCATGGTGTTTCGCAACGACTACGCAGTGCGCATGCTCAATGCGAGCGTCCCGGCCGGGATCGAAGCGCCGCTGCGCATTTACGTGAATGAGGAGAGCGACGGCACCGCGAGCATCATTTATCGTGTCCCGAGCGCCGTGTTCGCGCCCTATCGGAACAAGGCACTCGACGAAATGGCGAAGGAACTGGATGTGGTCTTCCAGAACATCGTACGCGATGCCGCCCGTCGTTGAAGCAACGCATCCGGCTCCGCGTTTACAGGGCAAAGTGATTGCCGCAGCGCTCGTGTTGAGCGCCGCCCTGCTCGCGGCGGTGGCGCCGCAGGGCTGGCGGCTGCCGGTGTTGTTGGTGCTGGGGATTGCGCTCGGCGCAACTCTTTATCTCACCGTTTTCGGCTTCACTGCGGCGTATCGCAGACTGATCGTGGATCGTGATGCGGCGGGCGTGCGCGCCCAGCTCGTGATGCGGGCGGTGGCGACCGTGCTGTTCGCGCCGGTGCTGGCCGCCGGCACTGTCTTCGGCCAGGGGGTCGGCGGCGCGGTGGCGCCGGCCGGACTGCAGGTGGCGATTGGCGCATTCCTGTTCGGCGTGGGCATGCAACTGGGCGGGGGCTGCGGCTCGGGCACGCTTTACACTGCCGGCGGCGGCAACACGCGCATGATCGCGGTCCTCGTCGGGTTCTGCGCCGGCGGTTTCTGGGCGAGCCTGCACATGGATTGGTGGACGCGGCTGCCGGTGTGGGAGACGCGCGCGCTATCCGAGCGGTTGGGCTGGCCGGCGGCGGCCGGGCTGCAGCTCGTCTTCATCGGCGGGCTGTGGCTTGCCCTCAAGCGCTACGCGCGCGGCCGTCTCGCTGCCGAGCACAATCGCGAAAAGTTGCTCCTCGCTGGCGCCGTGCTGCTTGCGGTGCTCAATCTGGTGGTGCTGGTCGTCGCGGGCCACCCGTGGAGCATCACTTGGGCATTCACGCTGTGGGGCGCCAAAGGTGCGCAACTGCTGGGCTGGGACCCGGCCGGCACCACGTTCTGGAGCGCCGAGTTCCAGCGCCAGGCACTTGCCGGCAGCGTGCTGCACGACGTCACCTCGCTCATGGACATCGGCATCCTGATCGGCGCGCTGGGCGGTGCGGCGATCGCAGGACGTTTTGCGCCCAGCGCCCGCCTTGCGCTGCGCCCACTTGCCGCGGCGGTGATCGGCGGGCTCGTCATGGGCTACGGGGCGCGCATCGCCTTCGGCTGCAACATCGGCGCATTCTTCTCGGGTGTGGCTTCAACCAGCCTGCACGGCTGGCTGTGGATTGGGGCCGCGCTGCCCGGCAACGCGCTGGGGGTGCGGCTGCGGCCGTGGTTCGGACTGGAGAACTGAAGAAATGGCACGCATACCGGCAACGCTCCTCGTAAACGCATCGCGCAGCTTCGCATGGCGCGCACTGGCGGCATTTGTCATCGCGGGCACATGCACGCTTGCGCTCGGCGCCCAGTCGCCGTGGCGCGGCGAGTGGCCGCGCACTGACTTCGCGAAGCGCACCGTCTCACTCGCGGAGATCGATTCCGGAGGCCCGCCCAAGGACGGCATCCCGGCGATCGATCGCCCGCGTTTCATCTCAGCGGCCGAAGCGGGCCGCTGGCTGGATCCCCGAGAGCCGGTGATCGTGTTCGAGCGCCGCGGCGAGGCGCGTGCTTACCCGCTGCAAATCCTGATGTTCCACGAGATCGTCAATGACGTCGTCGGCGGAGCCCCGGTCGCGGTTACGTTCTGCCCATTGTGCAACGCCTCTATCGTCTTCGACCGGCGCGTCGGCGGCGCCGTGCTCGATTTCGGAACGACCGGGAAACTTCGCAAGAGCGACCTCGTGATGTACGACCGCCAGACCGAGAGCTGGTGGCAGCAGTTCACCGGCGAGGGCATCGTCGGCCGCTACGCCGGCGCGATCCTGCGCCAGATGCCGGCCACCATCGCGTCGTTCGCCGAGTTTCGCGCCGCATATCCCTCCGGGCGCGTGCTGTCGCGCGAAACCGGGTTCATGCGGCCGTACGGCAAGAACCCGTATCGCGGCTACGATCGCATCGGCGACCGGCCGTTCCTGTTCAACGATCCGGTGGATCCGCGCTTGCCGGCGATGGAGCGCGTGCTCGGCGTGGCTCGGAACGGCAAGGTGCGCATTTATCCGCTGGGCGCCCTCGCGTCGGCGCCGGTCATCAACGACGAAGTCGGCGGGGAACCGGTGGTAGTGTTCAGTCGCAAGGGCATGCTCTCCGTGCTCGATGCCGAGATGATCCGTGAATCGCGTGAAATACCCGCTGCCGCCGCCTACAGCCGCAGAGTGCGGGACCGTGTACTGTATTTCGAGCACCGTGACCAGCGCATCGTTGACCGCGAGACGAACTCGGAATGGGACTTCTTCGGGCGCGCAGTCGCCGGGCCGTTGAAGGGAGAGCGGCTCCAACAGGCCGATAGCGGCGTGCATTTCGCGTTTGCGTGGCTCGCGTTCAACCCGCAGTCAGAAGTATACGCGGCGCCGGCGCAGGCCAGCAGATAGCCGCCGGGCCGTGCTGACTGATTGGCCGATGAACAGCGTTCTGAACATCCTGGGTCGCAACCTTGCGCGCTATCTCGCGCAGCCGATCAGCAACTACGAGCCGCTGGCTACCAGCGATCCGAAGCAATTGCACCGCACGCTGCGCCCGTGCGACGTGCTGCTGGTGGAGGGCAATACCCGCATCAGCACCGCGATCAAGTATCTGACTCAATCGACGTGGTCGCACGCCGCGCTCTACATCGGCGATGCCGTGCCGGGCGTTCGGAACGATCCGGACCCGCCGGTATTGGTCGAGGCTGACTTGGTGCAGGGCGTATGCGCTGTTCCGCTCAGCCGTTACCACCACTTTCACACGCGGATTTGCCGGCCGGTCGAACTGAGCGAAGCCGACCGCCGCCATATTGTCGAGGCCGCGGTCGCGCGCATCGGCCACATCTACGACCTCAAGAACGTGATCGATCTCGTGCGTTACCTGTTGCCGACACCGCCGGTGCCGGTGCGCTGGCGGCGGCGCATGCTGGCGCTGGGCAGCGGCGAGCCGACGCGCGCGATCTGCTCCACGCTGATCGCCCAGTTGTTTCAATCCGTGGGATATCCGATCCTGCCGCGAATTGAATCTCTCCCGGCGCCGCGCCCGGGATGCGAGCATTGCGTGCAGGAAATTCTGCACATTCGGCACCACAGCCTGTTCGCGCCACGCGATTTCGACATATCTCCATACTTCCAAGTGGTCAAGCCGACAATCACTGCCGGCTTCGACTACAAGAGCCTGGTGTGGAACAGCGCGGACGGTCGGAGCCCTGCGGTTAAGACTGCCGCAGGCTGAATGCGCGTGCCGGCGCTCGGCTTTGTCCTGCTATGCCGCACTGCTGCGCGGCCGGATGTAAGTTTTCGTGCAGTACCCCGGTCTAATCCGGTACGCGGAACGCATTGCGGCAGCGTCCGTTCAGAGCTGAAACGTGTGCGAGAGACTGTGACTTGAGTGGGCGAACTCCCAGCGGGCACATTTCGCCGCGAGTGGCAAACTGGAAAAGGCATGCAAAGGAGACTTACCGTGAGCGCAAAACTGTTGAAAACCTTGGTGCTGTTGTTGCTTGGAATCGCGTTGGCCGGTTGCGCAGCTCCCGGCGTGAAAGGCAAGGCGGGCTTTGATGCGGAACGGGCGGCAGGGCCGTGGCCTGTTCAGCCCTACGTCAGCGATAGTTGAGTCATGCGTCAATGACTCCAAGCTTTGAAAGCGCGGCAGGCGGCGGCTTCGGTCGCCGCCCCATCCACAGCGTTCGGCGATGGACTTCAATCCGTGTGGCGCGTTGATCCACGCGCATTAGACAAGCGAAGGCGTGATGCTTTTCGAAAGCGAAAAATCCAAGTTTGAAACTCTTGTGAAAGCATACTCGCCGGAGCTTTACCGCTATGCCTACTGGCGGTGCCGCGACCGGTTCGTCGCCGAAGATCTTGTTCAGGAGACTTTTACCCGTGCATGGCAGGCGTGGGAGAAGCTGCGGGATGAGAAGGCCGCCAAGAGCTGGCTTTATACGATTTTGCGCAACGAGCATGCGCGCTTATACGAGGGCAAGCGCATCGAGGTTGACGAGGCGCAGGAACTGGACGAGATTGTCGACACATCGAATCCGGGCGCGTATGAAAGTTTCGAGATGAGTGACATGCTGAAAGCTTTGCCCCCGGGATATCGCGAGCCTCTGGTGCTGCAGGTGCTGGGCGGGTTCAGTTGCGCCGAGATCGCGAGCATGATGAATATCAGCGAAGGGGCGGTAATGACGCGGCTGACGCGGGCCAGGCTTGCGCTGCGGAAAATGCCCGGTCCGGTAACCGCCCGCAGGATGAAAGCACGATGAACTGCTTCGAATTCAGGCGGCGGATACTCGCGAACCCGCGGGAAAAGACGCGCGAACAGGAACAGCACGTGAGCGAATGTGCCGCGTGCGCGAATCTGGCGAAAGAGATGGAAAACTTTGAAGCGAGGATTCACGACGCGGTGCTGGTGCCGGTTCCCGAGGCTTTGGCCGAGCGCGTTTTGCTGCGGCACAAGATCCGCTCGCCAGGCAGATTAGGAGTCTGGGCGATTGCCGCGTCGTTGATGGTGGCGCTGGCGGTGGTGATCCAGCTTTATCGTGGGGCGGCGGACGATGAAAACAGGGTGGTGGCGGCGGCTGTGCTCGGCGACAATCATCCGGCGGTAGCGGCGATTTCCTACGTGCTTGATCACGAGCCGCAGTTGCTCAAAGAGGGCCGTAGCGGCGATCCGGCGGTAATGCGCAGCGCGCTCACACGGCTTGGCCTCGCCCTGCCGGCGAACGGCATCACCGTGCGCTATCTTGGCAAGTGCCCGGTGGTGGGCGGCACCGGCGAGCACGTGGTGTTGCAGACGCCGTTCGGCCACGTGACTTTGATTCTCGTGCCGGACCAGATGTTCGCCCCGCGGGTGGTCGTGGCGGACCGCACCATGACTGCGGTTGCGAGCCCTACGCGCACCGGCGGCAGCTACATACTCGTCTCTGATTCGCTGACAAGCGTCAGGCAGATCGAGAAGATGCTGATGTAAATCAGAATTCGACGGCGACCCTTGCGACCAAGATGAACGCGGGGGCAGCCGTGGCGAGTGGCTGCTGTTTCTCCACGCCGAAACCCTGTTGCCGCCGGGGGCTTTTGCCCTGATCAACGCGCTCGAGCCGCATGGCGAGTGTCAGGCCGGCGGTTTTCGCCGGCGATTCTCCGACCGCGACTGGCGCCTGCGCGTGATTTCCTGGCTGCACAACCTCAGATGCGAGCGAACCCGTATTATTTACGGTGACCAGGCGATGTTCGTGAGACGCCGGCTGTTCCGGCAGCTTACGCAGCCGTCCCGGCGCCGATGGCCTGAACGCGACGGCGGACTGATATCTTGGGGTTCTCGGGAATTGCGAATAGAATCACCAAGCTGGCCCAATGGTCACCGCGGTTGTCATCCAGGAGCACGGGCCGTACGTAAGGTTGTAACGGGGCGCCCGACCAACGTAGCGACTTCGACGAGGATGAACCGCTCTGTCGCATAGTATCCGCGGAAATCGAGGATTCACATGGAGAAAGCATGAATGCACGCCACGCTGCCGTTAATTGAAGTCACCGATTTCCCGGCGATCCGCCGCCGCCACCTTGAAACGCTGCAGGTAAACCTCGGCTACAAGTGCAACCAGACCTGCGTGCATTGTCATGTCAACGCCGGTCCCAACCGCACCGAGATGATGGGCCGGGAGACGGTTTTCGAGGTGGTTGCGTTCCTGAAGGTCTCGGGAGTCAAGACGCTCGACATCACCGGGGGCGCGCCGGAACTTAGTCCCCATTTCCGCATGCTGGTCGCCGCGGCGCGCGAAATCGGTGTGCACGTCATGGACCGCTGCAATCTCACGATCCTCGAGCAGCCGGGACAGGAGGACCTCGCGCAATTTCTGGCGGATCACCAGGTCGAGGTGGTGGCTTCACTCCCCTGCTATCTGGAGGAAAACGTCGACCGCCAACGCGGCAAGGGTGTGTTCGAGACGAGCATTCGCTGCCTGCAGCTTCTCAACCGCTTCGGTTACGGCCGGGCGGGGTCCGAGCTCACACTGAATCTCGTCTATAACCCGCAGGGCCCGGTGCTGCCGCCGGCACAGGACAGGCTCGAGCAGGACTATCGCCGGCACCTCGGCGAGCGCTTCGGCATCGTTTTTGACCGTCTTTACGTGCTCACCAACATGCCGATCCAGCGCTTCGGCAGCATGCTGATCTCGAAGGGCCATTTCGAACAGTACTTGGACCTGCTCAAGAACGCCTATCAGCCGCAGAACCTGGAATCCGTGATGTGCCGCACGCTGCTCTCCGTCGACTGGCGCGGCTATGTCTATGATTGCGACTTCAACCAGATGCTGGGACTCCCGTTCGAGTGGAAAGGCAAGCCGCGCGCGCACCTGAGGGAGTTGATCGGCGCCGACCTGAGTGGCAATCCGATCATCGTGAAGGATCATTGCTACGGGTGCACCGCCGGGCAGGGCTCGAGCTGCGGCGGCGCGCTCGCTGCTTGATTGGTGATTGCACGACAGGCGAAACCATGCTGGTTACCGCCCTGCTCTTTCTGACCACACTTTTCGTCGCCTACGCGAACGGCGCGAACGATAACTTCAAGGGTGTCGCGACGCTATTTGGCAGCGATGCTGCTACCTACAGAGGCGCAATCGCGCTTGCCACGATTACCACGTTCGCAGGCGCGCTCTGCTCGGTGTACTTTGCTGAGGCGTTGGTGCACGCGTTCTCGGGCACGGGGTTGGTGCCGGCTGCGGTCGCGGCTTCTCCTGATTTTCTGCTTGCGGTAGCCGCCGGCGCCGGCGCGACCGTTATCCTGGCGACGCTGTTGGGACTGCCCGTCTCCACGACCCATGCGTTGACCGGCGCCTTGGCCGGCGCCGGCCTTGTGGCGGTCGGACTGCAGTTGAATATCGCCCATCTGGGCTCGGGCTTTTTCGTTCCGCTCTTGTTGGGCCCTGCGCTCGCAGTGTTGCTGACCGTTCCCCTCTACCCGGCGCTGCGCACCCTTTCCGGCCGGCTTGGCATCAAGCGGGAAAGCTGCGTCTGCGTAGGCACGCGACAATTCATTCCAGTCCGGCAACTGCAGTACAACGCGGCCCTGCAGCGGTACACGCTGCCTGCTCCGGCACCGGCAGGCGTTGACATTACCGTCGGCACGCAGGCGGACTGCGTCGAAAAATACGATGGCAGACTCTTCGGCATTTCCGCGCAAGCGCTGGTCAATGGCCTTCATTATCTCAGCGCGGCCATCGTCAGCTTCGCCAGGAGCCTCAACGATACACCGAAAATCGTCGGCCTCCTGCTGGTCGTCGAGGCATTGCATATCCAGCTTGGCGTGCTGGCGATCGCGACCGCGATGGCGATCGGCGGACTGCTCAATGCCAGGAAAGTCGCGATCACCATGAGCAAGAAAATCGCGCGCATGAATGACGGGCAGGCGCTCACGGCGAACCTGGTCACCGGATTTCTGGTCATACTCGCGAGCCGCTTCGGCCTGCCCGTTTCGACCACCCACGTTTCCGTGGGTGCGATCGGCGGTATCGGCCTCGCGAATGGCTCCGCCGACAAAGGCCTGATGGGAGGCATCCTGGCTTCGTGGTTACTGACATTGCCGGTTGCAGCAGCGATCGGCGCACTGATTTACGTCTTGCTCGGTTTTTTCCCTCTCAATTGATGTGGAGCGAACATGGACACCTCCTACCTTTCGACGACGCATGATGTCTACAAGGCGGCCGCGCTCAATCCGCAGCAGGGTCTATGCTGCACCACCACGCCCGTCTGGCAGCTTCCTGAGCTGGCAATCCCCAAGAAGATGCTCGCGATGAACTACGGTTGCGGCAGCACGGTCCACCCGCGTGATCTCGTCAACCGCCCCACCGTTCTCTATGTCGGCGTCGGCGGCGGAATGGAACTGCTGCAGTTCGCCTATTTTTCCCGCCGGAAGAGCAGCGTGATCGGCCTGGATGTCGTCGATGAAATGCTCGCTGCGTGTCGCGAAAACCTCCACGAAGCCGAACTGCAGAATCCGTGGTTCAAGTCCTCTTTCGTCGATTTACGCAAGGGCGACGCGCTCGATCTTCCGATCGCTGACGCCTCTGTCGACGTGGCGGCACAGAACTGCCTGTTCAATATCTTTCACGAGCGCGAACTGGAGCGCGCGCTCTCGGAAATGTACAGGGTGTTGAAGCCGCACGGCAAGCTGATCCTTTCCGACCCGGTGTGCGAATCGTCCATGCCTGAGCGCCTGAAAAACAATGAGCGGCTGCGCGCGCTCTGTCTGACCGGGGCGATGCCGGTAAACGACTACATCAAGCGCCTGACCGGCGTCGGCTTCGGTACCGTCGAGGTGCGTGCCAGGCGGCCGTACCGCGTGCTCTCGCCGCGCCATTACCCGACTGACAGACTGATCTTCGTCGAAAGCGTTGAAATCTGCGCCATCAAGGATCCCATGCCCGCAGACGGACCCTGTGTATTTACCGGGAAGACCGCAATCTATTTCGGCGATAACGATTATTTCGACGACAACAAGGGGCATTTTATGACCCGCAACCAGCCGCTCGCCGTGTGCGACAAAACCGCCAAGGCGCTCGCCGCGCTGGGCCGGGATGACATCTACCTGTCCGCATCCACCTATTTCTACGACGGTGGCGGCTGCTGCTGACGCCGCGCACTCTATACTTGTCTGGTGCGGCCCAGCAGCGCCAGCTTATGACGTGGCGAGCTTACCGCGTGGCAATGTAAGCTCCGCGGCGCAGCAGCGACCAAACGGCATCGTTTTTGAGGGGGATCTCCCGCATGACAAAAAGCAAGCTGGCGCTCGCCGCAGTGGTCGCGGCACTGGTCCTCGTCTTTTTCGCGCTCGACCTGGGTCGCTACTTCACCCTCGAATTCTTCAAATCGCAGCAGGCCGCGATCGACGCCTACGTCGCAGCCAACCCGCTGCAGGCCGGACTGACATTTTTCCTGATCTATGTCGCGGTGACCGGGCTATCGCTGCCGGGCGCGGCGCTCATGACGTTGGTGGGAGGAGCCATCTTCGGGCTGCTTTGGGGGACGGTGATCATTTCTTTTGCGTCATCGATCGGCGCGACGCTCGCTTTTCTCGTCTCGCGGTTTCTGCTGCGCGACTGGGTGCAGGGAAAGTTCGGCGACAAGTTGAGGCCCATCAACAACGGCATTGCCAAGGAAGGCGCGTTCTACCTGTTCGCCCTGCGGCTGGTGCCGGCTTTTCCGTTCTTCGTCATCAATCTCGTAATGGGGCTGACGCCCATCAGGACCTGGACCTTCTACTGGGTGAGCCAGCTCGGAATGCTTGCCGGCACGATCGTCTATGTCTATGCCGGCACCCAGCTCGGTGCCTTCAAGGTATCGGCCGGGCTCGTCTTCGCATTCATTCTGCTCGGGATTTTTCCGATCGTTGCGAAAAAGACGCTGGATGCGATCAAGACGCGCAGGGTGTATGCGAACTGGCAGCGCCCTTCGCGCTTTGACCGCAACCTGGTGGTCATCGGCGCAGGATCGGCCGGACTCGTCTCCGCGTATATCGGCGCTGCGGTCAAAGCCAAGGTGACGTTGATCGAGAAAGATCGCATGGGCGGCGACTGTCTCAATACCGGTTGCGTCCCGTCCAAGGCACTCATCCGTTCCGCGAAACTGCTCTCCCACATTCGCCGCGCCCGTGATTTCGGAATCCGCGCCGCTCACGCCGACTTCGACTTTGCGGAGGTGATGGAGCGCGTGCAGCGCGTGGTGAAGACCGTTGAGCCGCACGACTCGGTGGAGCGTTATGCCAGGCTGGGCGTCGAATGCATCCTCGGCGAGGCGAAAATCGTCTCCCCGTGGGCGGTCGAAGTGAGAACCGCGGAGGAAAGCCGCACGCTGACCACACGGAACATCGTGATCGCCGCCGGGGCCCGCCCCTTCATCCCGCCTATCCCGGGGTTGAAGGAAATCAATCCGCTCACCTCCGACACGGTTTGGGCGATGCGCAAGCTTCCTCAACGGCTGGTCGTTCTGGGTGGCGGCCCCATCGGTTCGGAACTCGCGCAGTGTTTCGCGCGGTTCGGGGCACAGGTGACCCAGGTCGAAATGCTCCCACGCATCTTGATTCGCGAGGATCCCGAAGTATCGGAGATAGTAGCGGCCCGCTTCCGGGCCGAAGGCGTGAACGTGCTGGTCAACCACAAGGCAATAGAGGTGCGCGTCGAGAACGGCGAGAAGGTCCTGGTGGTGGAGCACAACGGCGAGCGGCAACGCATCGCATTCGACGAACTGCTGTGCGCGGTCGGACGCATCGCGAACACCCAGGGCTACGGGCTCGAGGAACTCGGTATCGGAATCAGTAACACGCGCACCGTCGAGACGAATGAATTCCTGCAGACGATCTATCCCAACATCTACGCCTGCGGCGACGTCGCAGGTCCCTATCAGTTCACGCATACCGCCGCGCACCAGGCCTGGTATGCGGCGGTAAACGCGCTGTTTGGCACGTTCCGGAAATTCCGGGCCGATTACTCCGTGATCCCGTGGGCGACCTTCACGGATCCCGAGGTGGCGCGGGTGGGCCTCAATGAAACCGAGGCGAAGGAGCGAGGCATCTCGCACGAGGTTACGGTGTACGGCATCGACGATCTGGACCGCGCAATCGCGGACGGCGAAGCCCACGGCATGATCAAGGTGATCACGCCGCCGGGATCCGACAAGATCCTGGGCGTCACCATCGTGGGGGAACACGCGGGTGATCTGCTGGTCGAATTCATCACCGCGATGCGCCATGGCCTGGGACTCAACAAGATCCTCGGCACGATCCACACTTATCCGACACTCGCAGAGGCCAACAAGTATGCCGCCGGTGTGTGGAAGAAGGCGCAGGTGACCGAGGAGCAAATGCGGTTTCTCACCGCATTTCAGGCGTGGCGCCGCGACGCCGGCGGCCTGGGAAGCGTTATCGGGCGAGCGTGGAGGCTGCTCGGCAAGGGCACGCGCATTGCGCCCTCTTCGCATACGCCGCAATCCACCCACGCATAGCATCCATTCACCCGCGATCCCGAGCGCATCGTCCGAGGACAAGAGATGCTGAAACACCGGATCGTCTTCATGTTACTGGGCTGCCTGCTCGCCGCAAGCTCCGCCTGGGCGCAATTCGATCACTCGCACGAGGCCTGGACGGTGCTGCTCAAGAGGCACGTGGTGCTGATTGACGGCGGCAAGGCGTCCCAGGTGCGCTACGACGGGTTCGCCAAGGATCGCGCCGCGCTCAGGAGCTATCTGGAGTCTCTGTCGAAGGTCAATGAACGGGAGTTCAAGGGCTGGAGCAGGGACGACCAGCTCGCGTTCCTGATCAACGCCTACAACGGGCACATGGTCGAACTCATCCTCACACGTTACCCCACCATCAAGTCGGTGTGGGATTTTGGCAAGTTGTTCAACAATCCGTTCAAGAACCGGTTTTTCACCCTGTTCGGGCGCGAGTTCACGCTCGACATGATCGAACACGACACGATTCGCGCCAGGGGCGTTTACGACGATCCGCGCATCCACATGGCGGTCAACTGCGCATCGATCGGCTGCCCGATGCTGCGCGAAGAAGCCTATGCCGCCGCGCGGCTTGACAAACAGCTTGACGAGCAGGTGGCGCGCTTTCTCTCCGACCGGTCGCGCAACCGCTACAACCCCGCCAAGAACGCGCTCGAAGTGTCGGAAGTCTTCAAGTGGTACAGCGTCGATTTCGCGAGCGGACTGAAGGGCATCAAGTCTCGAGAACAGTTCTTCGCCGATTACGCGAACGCGCTGGCAGATAACTCGGAGCAGCAAGAGATCATTCGCGACCAGAAGGTGGAGATCAGGTTCCTGGACTATGATTGGGCCCTCAACGACGCGAATCGCTGAGGCAGCTCAAGGTTCAGGGTTCAAGGTTAAAGGCTCAGGGTTTAAGGTTTCGAGTTTGGCACAATAGCGGGCCATCCAACACAGAACTTTGAACTCGAAACTCGAAACTCGAAACGCGAAACTCGAAACTCGAAACGCGAAACGCGAAACGCGAAACTCGAAACTCGAAACTCGAAACTTGGAACGCCGAATGTTGTCGATCATCATCCCCTGTCTCAACGAAGCCGCAGGCATCGTTGCAACGCTCGAGGCGCTGCAAGGATTGAGAGGCCGCGGTGCGGAGGTCATTCTGGTCGACGGTGATAGCAGTGACGATACCGCAGCGCGGGCGCGGCCGTGGGTCGACCAGTCGCTGTCCGCGCCGCGCGGGCGCGCCGCACAGATGAACTCCGGAGCGGCGCAAGCGCACGGTGAAGTTCTGCTTTTTCTGCACGCCGACTGCCGACTGCCGGATGCGGCTGACGCGCTGATCATCGAGGGGCTGCAACGCACATGCAAGGGCTGGGGCCGCTTCGACGTGCGCATCGCCGGCCGGCATCCGCTGCTGCGCGCCGTCGAGGCGCTGATGAACGCGCGCTCGCGCCTCACCGGCATCGCCACCGGAGACCAGGGCATGTTTGTCACCCGCGAGCTGTTCGATGCGGCGGGGCGCTTTCCCGAAATCGCGCTGATGGAAGACATCGAGCTGTCACGCCGCCTCAAGCGCTATGGACAACCGCTGTGCCTGTCGCACCGCATTACGACCTCGGCGCGGCGTTGGGAAAGGCACGGGGTGGTGCGCACCATCCTTCTGATGTGGAGCCTGCGACTCGCCTATTGGCTGGGGGCCGACTCGGACATACTCGCGTTGCGCTATGCCGCGCACAAGCAATAAAACGAAATTGCTGGTCTTCACCAAGTCCCCGCGACCGGGCGCGGTGAAGACGCGGTTGATTTCTCTGCTCGGAGAAGAAGGGGCGGCAGCGCTGCACGCTCGGCTCATCAAGCGCACTCTTGCCACCGCGCGCGCCGCAGGTCTCGGAGACATCGAGCTTCACTGCACTCCAGACTGCGAGGACCCGTTCCTGCGGTTCTGCGGCGGCCGTTACGGTATCTCACTCGTGCCCCAGTCCGAGGGCAATCTCGGCATGCGCATGACGCACGCATTGGAGCGCGCATTGGCCTCGGCCACGCGCGCAATCCTGATCGGCACAGACTGCCCCGCATTGACGGTGCGCCACCTGCGCGACGCCGACCGTATCCTCAGCACAGGCCAGGACGCAGTGTTTGCTCCCGCCGAAGACGGGGGTTATGCGTTGATCGGGCTTACGCGTTGTGATGCCCGGCTGTTCGAAGGCATCGTCTGGGGGGAAGCCAACGTGATGGACGAGACCCGCGAGAGGCTCTCCGGGTTGGGCTGGTGCTGGCAAGAACTCGAAACCTTGTGGGACGTGGACCGTCCGGAGGATTATCAGCGTCTGCTTGACTCCGGCCTCCTCGGCGAAAAACGCGCCCATGCGTAATGAGGAACCTCCGGCTATTGTCGCAGTCGCACTTGCTGCCAGCACCGACAACGCCGGCGGCTCGGTTACCGCGTTTTTCGGAGATATTTCGCCGCATAAACGGGAAGTTAGCCGCCCGCCGACGCAGCGCGGCTGCGGCCGCGCGGAAAATTTTGTTGCCTTTCCAAGGAACATGGGAAACAATAGCGCCTCTTTTTTTGACGGCTCCGCCGACATCATGGTTTTGAAACGCCGCCGACGACTGTGTTAAGTCCCGACTGACCCCCGTTCTGCATGTCTGATCTCTCGACTGTTGCTGCAATCGGCACCACCTCGCCGCAACTCCCCGTTCACTGGTACTTCGATTCGCGGATTTACGAGGTCGAAAAGCGCCTGCTGTTCGACCTCGGGCCCGGTTACGTTGGCCATGAACTGATGGTTCCAAACGTCGGTGACTACCAGACGCTGGAGTGGCTCGGTCATACCAGAGCGCTGGTGCGAAACAGCAATGGCGTGGAACTCCTTTCCAACGTGTGCCGCCATCGCCAGGCGATCATCCTCAAAGGGCGCGGCACCGCCCGGAACATCGTCTGCCCGCTCCATCGCTGGACATACGCGCTCGACGGCAAGCTGCTGGGCGCCCCGCATTTTCACCGCAGCCCCTGCCTCGATCTCGCCAAGTCGCCGCTGACGGCGTGGAACGGGCTTCTGTTCGCCGGCCGGCGCGACATCGCGCGCGACCTTGGCGCGCTGGGCGTCGCGCGGGAACTCGATTTCTCGAGCTTCATGCTCGACCGCATCGAGATCGATGAATATCAGTGCAACTGGAAGACCTTTATCGAGGTCTACCTTGAGGACTACCACGTCGAGCCGTTCCATCCCGGGCTGGGCAATTTCGTCGATGTGTCGGATTTGAGATGGGAATTCGGCGACTGGTACAGCGTGCAGACCTGTGGTGTGAAGCGGGGGCTTGCCAAGCCCGGCAGCGAGGTCTACCGCCGCTGGCACGAGCAGGTGCTGCGCTATGACGAAGGCAAGACCCCCGGCTATGGCGCGATCTGGTTCACCTATTTCCCCAACGTCATGGTCGAGTGGTATCCGCACTCGCTGGTTGTGAGCACCATTATCCCGCGCGGCCCTGAGGCCTGTACCAACGTCATCGAGTTTTACTATCCAGAAGACATTGTGCTGTTCGAGCGCGAGTTTGTGGAAGCCGAACAGGCGGCTTACAAGGAAACCGCCATCGAGGATACCGAAATCTGTGCGCGCATGACCGAGGGGCGGCGGGCGCTGCTCCAGCAGGGCCTGAACGAGACCGGACCCTACCAGTCACCGATGGAAGACGGGATGCTGCACTTCCACGAGTTCGTGCGGCGGCACATTGAACCAATGATGAATGCGGAATTATGAATGTAGAATGAGTAACGGCCGGTTGCTCGGACACGCTTTCGATCCGATTCATCATTCATCAATCATCATTCAGCATTCGCCATGGCCTACACGACACTGGTCACGGTCGAAACACTGGCTCGGCATCTCGATGCCCCGGATTGGGTGATCTGCGACTGCCGGCACGAACTGACGAATTACCACGCCGGCCGGCGCGCCTGCAAGCAATCACATATTGCCGGTGCGCGTTTCCTGCATCTTGATGAAGACCTGTCCGGGCCCAAGACCGGTGCGAACGGCCGGCATCCATTACCGCACCCGATAACCCTCACGCTGCGCCTCGGTGCGCTCGGCATCGACAACGCGAAGCAGGTCGTCGCCTACGACGCCAGCGGCGGCAGCGTCGCTGCGCGGCTGTGGTGGATGTTGCGCTGGGTGGGGCACGCGCGCGTTGCGGTGCTCGACGGCGGCTGGGACGCCTGGATCAAAGCCGGTCAGCCCGTCACGGCCGAGCCGCCCGCAATCCGGCCCACGACATTCAATCCGAATCTGCAGCCGCGACAGGCCGTCGATACCGCATTTGTCGCCGCACACCTCAACCACCCGGAGGTCTGCGTGCTCGACGCACGCAGCCCCGAGCGCTTCCGCGGCGAAAACGAAACGCTGGACCCGGTCGCTGGCCATATTCCGGGCGCAGTGAACCGCTTCTTCAAACTGAATCTCGACGAGACCGGCTGCTTCAAACCCGCTGCCGGACTCAAGCGCGAGTTCACGGACCTGCTTGGACACCGCCCGGGCGCAGGCATCGTGCACCAATGCGGCTCAGGTGTGACCGCCTGCCATAATCTTCTGGCGATGGAGATCGCCGGACTTACCGGTTCCTTGCTCTACCCCGGCTCGTGGAGCGCGTGGGTGAGCGACCCTTCGCGACCCGTCGCGAAGGGTGCTGTTTAGAGTTTCGAGTTTAGAGTTTCGAGTTTAGAGTTTAGAGTTTCGAGTTCAGGGTTCGAGTTCGAAACCCGAAACCCGAAACTCGAAACTCGAAACTGGGAACCCGAAACTCGAAACCCGAAACTGGGAACGTATGAATGCCTTCCTCGCCGATCTGATTCTCATCGTCCATTTCGCCTTCGTGCTGTTTGTGGTCGGCGGATTGGCCCTGATCTGGACCGGCGCTGCGTGCGACTGGCGTTGGGTACGCAACTTCTGGTTTCGAAGTTCACACCTCGCCGCGATCGTATTTGTCGTCGGCGAATCGCTCGCGGGGATGTGGTGTCCGCTTACGGTATGGGAAGATGCGCTGCGCGGCGTGCATGCCGAAAAAAGTTTCGTGGCACGCTGGATTCACCACATCTTGTTTTATGATTTCCCCGAGCGTGTTTTCGCCGTTGCCTACGTCACCTTTGCGATCGTGGTTGCAGCGACCTGGTGGTGGATACGGCCCGAATCGCCGCGCAAGAAAGTTTAGAGTTTCGAGTTTGAAGTCCAGAGTTAGAACCCGAAACCCGGAACCGGGAGTCCCGAACCCGAAACTCGAAACGCGAAACCCGGAACTCGAAACGCGAAACTCGAAACGCGAAACCCGGAACCGGGAGTCCCGAACCCGAAACGCGAAACTCCGAACTCGAAATTCGGAACGCGCCTAGCTCAGCGTGTCCGCCCAGATGTTCTTCGCCCAGCCCCAGCCGAACGTGCCTTCCTCTTCGCTCGCCTTGTCCGAAACTCCGCCGGCACCCTTGACCGGCACCATGGTCTTCTGCGCGGGGTCGTACTTGTGCACGGAAGTGACGTGCATGGCAGTGCGGCCATCGACAAAGCTGTAACAGGCGTTCATGATCACGGGGGTCGAGAAAACAGGCCGGTCCTTGAGCAGCGCGACGACCGCCCCGGCGCATATCTTGCCATGTTGGTTGGCCATGCTGGCCGATTTCGGCATGGCAGGCGCGGCGAGCGTCGCGTCGCCCAGCACATGGATACCCTTGACGGCGGTTGATTCGCTGGTGAGCCAATCGATGCCGCACCAGCGCTGGTTGGCGGTGATGAGCCCCGCCTTCAAAGCGATGTCTCCGGCACGCTGTGGAGGCACGACGTTCAGCACGTCCCCTTTTACGTTCTCGAACTGCAGCTTCACGGTCATGCCTTTGACATCGACATCGGTGATCTCGCTGTTGGGACGGTAATCGATCATGCCCTTGTACACTCCGTTCCAGGACTGGAGGAACAGGCCCTTCTTCGAGGTGATGTCCGGGTTGGAATCGAGGACGAGGATCTTGGAGCGCGGCTTGGCACGCTTGAAGTAATCGGCGACTTGGCAGACGCGCTCATACGGCCCGGGCGGGCAGCGATACGGCGCCATGGGAATGTGCAGCACGTAGACGCCGCCATCGCGCATTGCTTCGAGCTGCTTTCGCAGCGCCACGGTCTGGGGTCCCGCTTTCCAAGCATGCAGGATGCGGTTTTGCGCATCACGGCTCTTCAGGGCCGG
>Ga0156226_1090_pt1 | contig 23372 bp, 22 predicted proteins | sample RifCSPlowO2_12_FD_107874 | JGI IMG/M metagenome (GOLD analysis project Ga0156226, IMG submission 107874) | Betaproteobacteria bacterium RIFCSPLOWO2_12_FULL_62_13
CGCAGGAGGAGTTGCACCTGTTAGAGGACAGACTTCACCGCTTACAGCAGAGCTATCCGCTGGGCGCGAAGGGTTTCACCAAAGCGGGGATTCGGAAGATGATTGCTCGGCTGCATGAAGAACTTGCGCTGTATGAAGGCAGCCTAGAGATTCACGAGACCGATCCCGCATAATTGACGATCGGATCTTGGCTGTGAGTGGGTAGTAGATCACTGCCTAACCAACCCGCTACACCGCCGCCGGCTTGCGGTTCGGGGTGAACCAAAAGGTCTCGGTTTTGGCGCCCAACGGTGAGCGGGAGCGTTAACGCAGCCAAATAGACTCTACCCAGTGGTGCGCCGTTTCGCGCCGACCGGGGAGCCGGAGATCGAACCGATCCGGCGATCCGATTCAAAGCCTGCAGTCAGTCGAGCGAGATGCCGGCCCGCTTGCCGACGTTTGCGATGCGGCTGCGCTCGGCCTTGATGAACGCCAAAAATTCGGCGGGGGTTTCGGGATTGGGTGTGGCGCCGTTCCTGCTCATCGCCTCGCGCGCATCCCGCGCTGTGAGCGCGGCGACGATTTCCTTCTGCAAACGCTTGACGATCGCCTGCGGGGTGCCCGCGGGCACTGCGATGCCCCACCACTGCACGATTTCGTAACCGGGCACGGTATCGGCGACCACCGGCAGCTCCGGCAATAATGGATCGCGCCTCGCGCCCGTGGCGGCGAGCACCTTGATGCGCCCCGCGCGCCCGTGCGGCATCGCCACCAGCGGCGAGGTAATGAGGAACTGGATCTGCCCGGCCAGCATGTCGGTGAGCGCGGGCGCCGCGCCCTTATACGGCACGTGCAGCGTATTGATGTTCGCGAGCACGTTGAGCATCGCGCCGGCAAGATGCGCCGGCGAGCCGTTGCCGGCCGAGCCGTAGTTGAGCTGACCCGGTTTGTCCTTCGCGAGCTTGACGAGATCGGCCACGCTGTTTACACCCAGTTTGGCGTTCACCGTCACGACATTGGCGACCCACGCGATGCGCGAGATTGCGATGAAGTCCCTGTCCGCATCGTATGGCAATACTTTCTTGAGCGCCGGCAAGGACGCAACAGTGGTCGAGGTCACCAGCAGCAATGTATAGCCATCGGGCGCCGCGTTCTTGCCGATCTCCATTCCGATGACGCCGCTCGCACCCGAGCGGTTGTCCACCACTACCTGCTGCTTCATCTGGTCCGCAAGCTTGCCGGCCACGATCCGCGCGAGAATATCCGGCGAGCCGCCTGCCGGGGAGGGCACGAGGAAACGGATCGGCTTATTGGGATAGATGTCGGCTGAGACGGCAGGGGCGGCTGCCGCGGCGAGCGCGAACGCGAAGGTAATTTGGCAAACGCGCGAAAACGCGCGTCCCTCCGAATGATTTTCCTGGATTCCGGATCGCGCTGTGCGCGTCCGGAATGACGATCTATCCATTTTCATGCGGCGACCTTTCCCGGATTCCGGATGGCGCTCTGCGCGTCCGGAGTGACGACCTATGCAAGTCCATCGGAGCGTCTTTCCTGGATTCCGGATGGCCCCCGGCTTCCTCCGGGGCTAACGGCAGGACCTCGCGTCCGGAATGACGATCTACCGTCCGGAATGACGATCTCTGCATTTTTGTCAGTAGTAAGCTGCCTTCGCGCCGGGCGGCGGCGAATAGCGGAAAGTGCCGCGCTTCAGGATCGCTTCCTTGCCGCCGTGTTTCTCGATGTGCGCCTGCTGGTCGGCTTTCGCGAGTTTGTCGACCGCTTCCGGATCGACGACTTTTCGAAGCCGCTCTTCGCATTCGGCGATGACCTCCTTGCAAGCGGGGTCACGGCCCAAGTCCATGCGCTCATACGGATCGGCCTCGAGATCGAACAGCATCGGCGGCAGCCCGACGTAGTGAATGTACTTGTATTTGCCGTGCCGGATCATGTATGAGCCGGTGAGCGCGCCCGCAGCGTGATACTCCGAGAGGATCGTGCGCTGCGGGGCAAATCCTTGCGCGATTTCGAGCAGTGAGTGCCCCGGCAGATCGTTGTCACGCGGGTCGGGTCGAGCGCCGAGCGCCTGCATGAAGGTCGGGAATCCATCCACCAGCGACACCGGCGTTGGGCACACGGTGTCTGCGGGCACTTGCGGTCCCGCCATGATGAGCGGAACACCCGCCGACTCCTCGTACATCGTCGACTTGCCCCACATGCCTCGCGTGCCGAGATTGTCGCCGTGGTCGCTTGTATAGATCACTCGCGTGTTTGCGGCGAGCCCCGTCTCTTCCAGCACCTTGAGAATCTTGCCGATGTTGTCGTCGAGAAAGGACACGAGCCCGAAGTAGGCCGCAACCGCGCGCCGCACCATCGGCGGGTCGAATGGTTCATCGAAGCACAGACACTTGCGCATGGCGTCGGTAAAGGGATGGCGCGGGCGCTTGTCGTGCTCATACATGTCGGGCCACGGCACCTTGTCCTCGGGATAGAGATCGTAGAACTCGGCTGGCGCGATCAGCGGAAAGTGCGGCGAGACGAAGCCCACGTAGAGCGCCCACGGTTTGCCGCCGTATCCGGGCGCCTGTTCCTTGAGCCAGCGCGCGGTGGTGTCAGCGATGCAGCGGTCGTAGTGCGTATATTCCGACTCGCCGCGGCCGGCCTCGGGCCCGAGCTTGGCGGAGCCCGGACGGCGCGGCAATTCGTCGCGGATGAGTCCCAGCAGATCGCCAACGCCCGCCACGATGTGCAGCGGCAGGATCTCCTCGTTGAAACCGTTCACTTTCGGATTCGACTCCTTGTAGTGGAGCTTCCCGATCGATTCCACGCGGTGCCCCTGCTCCATCAAGCGGTGGCCCCACGACGGGGCCTGCCCGCTGTAGGCAATCGCGTTGTCCCAGCAGCGCACCTGGTGCACGTAGCGGCCGGTGGCGAAGGACGCGCGCGCCGGCACGCAGATCGGGCAGTTGGTGTAGGCGTTGGAAAAACGCGTCCCATGCGCCGCCAGGCGGTCTAGGCTGGGCGTCTTGATCATGGGATGTCCGTAACAGCCGAGCACGCGCTTGTTGTGCTCGTCGGACATGATGAACAACAGATTCGCGGGTTGCATGCCGGGACTCGAGTCTTTCTCCAACGGCGTGGTGTTGTGGGTGATCGTTATCCTGCTGCTGCGCATCGCTACTATCGTCACGAGCATGCTGAAAGGCGGGCCGCTCAGGAAAGTGCCCGCGGAATTCTATCTGCTTTCTGGTTGGCAAGAGCGCGCAAGTCACGGTGCTCGCCGCGCATGGCGCAATCACTGCCACGCAATGGCTGACGACGCTTCCGCTCGCGGGGATCGCGGGAGCCGCATTCTTCGCCGGGCTGTGCATCCGGCACAGCATCGATGCCTTTACTTTCCCCCTCTGGGTGAAGCACGAGCGGTTGATGATCGTACTCGGGTTGCTGGCCCGGCAAGCCTATTCCGCGCTGCACCAGACATTCGTTTCAACACGATTCGACCCATTCAACCGAAATCGAGCCTGTGGGTTGCCCGCGTCTTGAACGCACGGCTAAGCGCGTTGTGCATCTGGCAGGGGCATGAATGCCGCTTGAATCAGTCGAACACCCAGACCTGCGATTGGCCGTTACTGCGAATAAGCCCCCGGTACATACCACGCGTCACATACGGCATTGCAAAACGACCGGCATGGTCCAAGGCGATCACTCCCCCTCGACCACCCAAGGCGGGAATGACAGTTTTTGTAACCTCCGTAGCGGCGCGGCCGACCGAAAATCCACAGTACTTGACTCGGGCGGCTATTTCATGTGCACAGACCGACCGGATAAAGGATTCTCCTGTCCCTGTTGCGGATACGGCGACGGACCCGTTGTCAGCATACGTACCGGCTCCGATGATCGGAGAATCCCCGATGCGCCCGAAACGTTTATTGACTAATCCTCCCGTGGACGTACCAGCGGCAAGATTGCCGTACTGATCAAGCGCAACAGCACCCACGGTACCAAGCTCTGTGTCCTCGGCCGGGTGGTCCGTCCCGGAGTCATGGTCGAGCTGCATGGTATGTGAATTCCTTATCCTCTGCAGTTGGCGTCGGCGCCCTGCGGTGATGAAGTAGGTCTGCTTAACAATCTTCAAGCCCTGCTCTGCGGCGAATTGCTCGGCCCCTTCCCCTGCCAACAGCACACCCTGACAGCAGCGCATGACAGCAACTGCGGCCTCGATTGGATTTTTGATTTTGCGAACACCAGCGACGGCGCCTGCAGACAGGGTCTTACCGTCCATCACCGCGGCATCCATTTCAACCCCGCCTCGATGTGTCAGAACAGAACCCCTGGCCGCGTTGAACAAGGGCGAGTCCTCAAGCACCTTCACAGCAGCGACCACTGCATCAATGGCGGTACCGCCCATCTTCAATACGCGATAGCCGCAAAGCAAGGCTTGCTTGAGGACCAGGCGAGATTTCCGTTCGCGTTGCCTTGCGGTCGGCCCGGCCGAAACATCACCCGCACCGCCATGCACCAGCAAAGTGAATTTAGCCACCGCGAATCGACGTCAGCCTAAAGCCCGTAATGAACAGTCGAGCACAAATTACGAATGCCCTTGATTACCGTAAGGGGAACATCGGCGCTGGTGCTTGGATTCCTGGCCAGCGGCACTCCTTGCCACTCCACGCGCAATGAACCAGCACGGCTATGAAATTCAATCAGCGTATGCATCTCCACCCTTGTCGGGTCAGCCACCAACCTAACCTTTGTCTCATCAAAACCCACCGTCGACAACGCCAACATCGCAGTAATGTTGCTGCTCTTCGGGAACCGGCTGGCTGCCTCGCGAGCGGAGCTTTCGAAGAAACACGTGGCCGCGCGTAATCCGTCAAGGTCGACCATCTTGGCTGCAGGTGTTCCCCGCCACGACTCGACCGGCTTGCTCTGTGTGATCGATACGGTGCCTTCACCTGCAAGCGCTGCGGCCGACATCCAATCGACGGCTGGCAGAGCACCGGAAGTGAGCAAGACTCGAGCTCCATGTTCCGCGGCACTCTCCAACAGCCGGTCAAAAAATACCTCATCAGTGAACGCCCCGATGCTCGCAACGAGGATATCGCGACCGCGCTGCACCACCTCCAGTGCATGGCATTTCAACGCCTCCTGCCCGGCGACCTCAACGGCAAGATCAAATTGCGCGGCATTAAACCTTGCCGCATCTTCTGTGAAAGTGATCGTCGGGTCGCAGGCAAGCTGATGACCGGCTGCACGATATTCCTGGGCAAACTGTTCGAGCACGGCCACAAGCCGGGCATTACCTGCGCGCCCTGCAATGATCCCGTCCGCTACCACCTGACCGATTGCACCAAAACCGATCATCCCTATTCTCAGCGGCTGCTGGTTTATTTTCTTCACGACGCGCTACCCTTCCGCGTTATCTACTTGACCGCCGAGGTAGGCGGCCTTGATGCGTGGATCTTCACGAAGTTCCGCAACGGCTCCATTCGCAACAACCCGCCCAAGTTCGAGTACTGCCACGCGATCTGCGATTGCGAGTGCTTTACGGGCATTTTGCTCCACCAGCAATACGGTCACCTCCCCACTCGGTATCGAGCGAATTATCCGAAATATTTGGGACACTGCCTTAGGCATTAATCCCATCGACGGCTCATCCAGCAGCAAAATCTTGGGCCGAGCCATCAGCGCCCTGCCAATCGCGACCATCTGGCCTTCCCCACCCGAGAGTGTGCTCGCCCGCTGGTGGTAACGTTCCCGGAGCACGGGAAATATGCTCACAACTCTTTCGATGTCACGCTCAACCTCGATACGATCCTTCCGTTGCAGCGCGCCAATGCGCAGGTTTTCTCCGACGCTGAACTCCGGGAATAGCCGGCGCCCCTCCGGCACCAGGGCAATGCCAAGGCGGGCCCGTGCAAATGCCGGCAATCCACCGATCGCACGTCCGTCGAGCCGTATCGTGGAGTTCTGACCCGCCAATCCAATAATACTGCGCAGCAGCGTCGTCTTGCCTGCCCCGTTTGCGCCAAGCACGGCGTAAATCCCTCCCGCCGGGACTGAAAGCGAAACACCGTTCAGCGCGTGAACGTGGCCATATCGAACATGAAGATCGACCAGTTCAAGCATCGTCGCTCCTGCCGAGGTAAGCTTCGATGACCACTGGATCGTTCACCACGGTTTCCGGAGGACCCTCCGCGATTTTGTGGCCCCCATCCAGCACTGCAAGCCATTCGCAAAGTTCTGTGGCAACCGGTATGTTGTGCTCGATGAGCAACACCGTCACGCCTTGAGCTCTGAGTCTGCGAACGAGATCAATCTGAGACTGAATTTCTTTCTGCGACAATCCGGAAAAAGATTCGTCGAGCAACAGGAGTCGTGGTTTAAGGCCGAGCGCGCGCGCGATCTCGAGCCGGCGGAGTAACCCAAGCGGCAGGTTCTTCGCGAGCTCTTTCTCATGCGCCTCGATACCGGCTTGGCGCAGGCATTCCCGAGCGGCCTCCAGGTATCCGCTCCGGTCGTAACGGCGGAGTCCGCGCAGAAAATCCGTTCCCTCACGGGCGCCAATTGCGGCGAGCACGTTCTGAAGCACGGTTAGTTCCGAAAACGGCCGAACTATCTGAAACGTGCGTCCTACGCCAAGCTTGGCAATCTCATGCGGCTTGCGACCTTGTATCGGCTGCCCGTTTAGCCGTATCTCGCCCAGCGTCGGACTAAAAATGCCGGAAAGCAGGTTAAAGAACGTGGTCTTGCCGGCGCCGTTCGGGCCAATTACTCCGTAAATGCATCCGCGAGGAATATGGAGGTCTACTTCATCAATGGCAGCAAGCCCTCCAAATTGCTTGCGCAGGCCGCGAACGGAGAGCACTAAATCGTCTTCAGGCAACTGTTTTACGCAAGTGTGCACGGAAGAATGAGCCAAGTGTCGTGACTGAGCGCCATAGCCGACTGTCATTGCCAAGCAACCCCTTGGGTTCGAAGAACATCATAAGCACAAGCAGCCCACCGTAGATCAGGTTGCGATAGTCCTGCACGAAACGGAAGATTTCGGGTAACGCGGTAAGCAGCGCCGCGCCGAACAACGCGCCGCGGATCGTTCCAACCCCGCCGAAAACAACCATCACCAGGACATATATCGAGGGCAGAAACCCAAAGTCATAGGGGGTGATATAGTTGATAAAGTGCGCGTAGAGCACGCCACCCAGACCTGCGTAAGTCGCGCCAATCACGTAGGCGTAAAGCTTGAAGCGCGGTGGATATGTGCCCAGCATCCCCGCAGCCAGTTCATCCTCTCTAAGGCTTTCCCAAGCGAGTCCGATCCACGAGCGGACAAGGCAGCGAACGCTGATGCCGACAAGAACGACCGCGCCAATTACCAGAAACAGGTAGCCCAGCTTCGAAACCGGCTCGCCGTACACCACGGGGACCGGTATCTTGCCGATACCAACCGGTCCACCAAAGTAGGGCAGATAAATCAATAACGATTCGAATACGAACACGAGCCCGATCGACATAACCGCGAGCGAATCTTCCCGTGCTCGTAACGACGGCAAGCCCGCGAGAAATCCTATCAACCCGGAGCCCGCCAGGGCCCAAGGCAGAGCCTCCCAAAAACTGAAGGCGTATTGAGTCGTAAGGAGGGCCGAGATATAGGCTCCCGCCCCCATGTACATGCAGATGCCGAGATTGAAGAGTCCCGCATACCCTGTCAGGACATTGAGGCCCTGGGCGACGATCATCCACACGCCCATCAGCGTGAGGACGGTAAGTTGATAGTCGCCCAGCACGCTAGCTCTTTCCGAGCAGCCCTTGCGGCCGCACCAAGATCAACAGGACGAGGAGAAGCATCGCAATGCCATCACGCGATAACGGAATCTGCGTGTAGGTCGTGACGATGGTCTCGGTAATGCCGAGGATGAAAGACGCGATCGCGGCACCCGTCATGCTTCCAAAACCGCCAATTACGATGAGCGCCAGCCCCTTATAGGCAACCATGTCACCCATAGTGGTGTAGACGGCGTTATAGAGCACCGCCACCATCACGCCGCCGAAGGCAGCGATCGCGGAACCAACGACAAATACGGCGAATACACACTGATTCGCGTTGATGCCCATGGCCTGGGCCGTTTCCAGGTCCTGTGCGACCGCCCGGATCGCGAACCCCATGCGTGTCCTCTGCAGAAAAAGCCAAAGCGCCGCAAACACCAGCGCCGTGCCGATCCATATATAAAGATCGACACCCGAGGCCTGCGCGCCTTCCCAGCCGTACCGGGTCTGCAGCGCGGGCACGTCAAAAGGAAGTTGGTGCGGGCCGGCCAAAATGCGAAATAGGTCTGACATGCACACCAGCAGCCCGATCGAAGCGATCAGGATCACGATTCTCGGTTTCGCGAGCATCGGCCGGTAGACAAACCGTTCAATGGCTCCACCCAGAATGCCGGCGACCACCATCGCGCCGATCAGCGCAAGCACGAAGTTACCGGCCAGCCCGTAAAAATAAAGACCAAGATAGGCACCCGCCGCGTAAATCACGGCGTGCGCGATATGCAGGATGCGTAACACACCATAGATCATGGCCAAACCGACCGCGATCATGGCGTAAACCGCGCCCAGCGACAGGGCGTTAACAAGCTGCTGCGCGAGGATTCCCGTGCTCATCGGAGATTGGGCCAAGCGCGACGGACGAAGGCACGGCGGGCTCTCCCGCCGTGCCGCGTCCTCACTTGTAGTACCTGTACCACGGGCGCGGATCGATCAGTTGTGGATCATCGACGACACGCACGAGCCGAATGTCCTTAACCTTGGAGTCCCAGCGCCCAAGAGCAATCGGCAGCATCGGTTCCCGCAGCTCCGTGTAGGACACGTTGATGCCGGAGACATTCATGAAGGATTTCGTGGCGGCGAGCGCCTTGCGGACGCCCTCCCGAGTTTCACCACCGCGTTTGATCGCATCGAACGTCAACCGGGCCGCGTCGTACGTGAGCCCGGCTTCGTGGGTCACGATGGGCGTCTTGTAGGTATCCTGCCAGCGCTTATGAAACGCCTTGGTGAACGGATGATCCGTCGGCACGAGGAATTCCAGGGTACCGATGGTCCCGTCGCCAAACTGCCCGATGCCCGTATACCAATCGATCTCGTTCATATCACAACCGAGATAGAGCTGCGCCTTGGGGAAAACGCCGAGCTCCCAGCCCTGGCGGCCAATCGCCGTCAATACGGGACCGAATCCGCTTGCGAAAACGGCGTCAACGTTAAGGTTCTTCACTTCGGTAAGGAAAGCGCGGAATTCCCGTTCCGAAGGAGCAACCGCCTTCTTGTAAAGAACTTTGCCGCCCAGCTTCTCCAGCGCCTTCTCCGCCCCGTTGATGATCCCGCGACCATACTCCTCATCCTGCATGAACAGAGCGAACGTCTTTTTCCCCGCCTTCACGGCCTCATGGCCCATTACCCAGCCCTGCACGTCCGCGACGCTCGCCCAGCGGAACACCCATTCGTGGCCTTTCACGACGCCGACCGCGTTCGAATAAGCGACCACCATCGGCGTCTTGGCCGCGTTGACCACGGGAGCCGCGGCAATGCTGGTGAGAGACAACGATCCGTTTACGATCGCGATTACCCTGTCCTGCTCGATCAGCTTGCGTACGACCGTGACCGCCTCCGCGCGGTTGCCTCGATCATCGTAAGAGACCAACTCGACTTTCTTGCCGTTAATGCCCCCCGCCCCGTTGATCTCACTGACTGCGAGATCGGCGCCTTTCTTGGCATCGATTCCGAGTCCCGCGAATGGGCCGGTAAGAGGCGCGAAAAAGCCGATCTTCATCGTGTCGGCCGCCTGCGCTGGAACACAAATCAGCAGGGCGAATGCGAAAGCGACGAGCGAGCCCGCCCAAAAGGCTGTTGATGTGTGGTGCTTCACGTTGCCCTCCTTTACAGTTTGGTTGGAAATCGGTCAAGTGCTGCCTGGATCCCTGGACCTGCTGTGCGCCCTGCTTCGACCCGCGGTGTCGTACTCCTATCGATTTCATCGGCAAACGGAGTAGCCCTGGTACTCGGCACATGGCCTGCTTCAGGGAGCACCCCCAACATTTCTTCTCGGCGCGTAAATTTCTCCCGGGGTTTGCCGCATGCGCGCCGCGGGCGACCTCCGCCCGGTCGATCGCAAGCCAATCCGCATAACTCACAATCCGCACGCCGCGCATGTCAAGCAGGTGCCGCAGACCCGTCGCGCCAGGTTTAGGCATTTGTTCCAACCGATCGATGTCACCCATGAGCGATTGCACGGTCGCCACGCTGTCGGCACGATTGGTGCCGATAACCCCGCTCGGGCCCCTCTTGATCCAACCCGTTGCGTAGAGCCCGACTTCGATGGTTTCATGCCCGATGATCCGCCCGTCGCGGTTGGGAAAGATGCCACGCCGCTCGTCGTACGGTACACCCGGAATCGAAATACCTTTGTAGCCCACACTCCGGAAAAACAGCCCGCAGTCGAGCGCACTGCGCACGCCAGTATCGATCGCAGTCTGCTTAAAGGGCGCACCCTCGAGCCGGTTTTGCGCGAGCACGACCCGCTCGACACGGCTCCGTCCCTCCAGCGCCGCTGGGCTTCGTAAAAAATGAAAGAAGATGCGCTTGGGTTGCGTTGCCCGGCGCGCCGCGAAACTACGGAAGAGCTCAAGGTTCTTCGGGCCTTCCCGGTTCATCTTGTCGGCAAGTTCTCGCTCGCTCGCAGGATTCAGTTCGAGATCGGCGGGATTGCCAAGCGCGTCGCATCCCGGGATCTCCCCGAGTTCTTTGAGCTCCTTGGCGGTGAACTTGGCCTGTGCGGGCCCGCGCCGGCCGATGATGTGAACCGTCCGGATCCGACTTTGCATCAACGCTTCCAGCGCGTGCTCCGCAATATCGGTGTGGGCCAAGTCCTCGACCCGTTTTGCGAGGATACGGCAGACATCGGCGGTCACGTTGCCTTGGCCGATAATTACGGCAACCTCCTGCGAGAGATCAAAGCCGCGATCCCGGTAATCCGGATGGCCATTGTACCAACCGACGAACTCGGTCGCGGTATGGCTACCGCGGAGATCTTCACCGGGAATATCAAGTCGGCGATCGCTTTCCGCACCATAGGCAAAGATCACAGCGTGATAAAGCTCCCGTAATTCTTTCACGCTCACAATATGCCCGATCTCGACATTTCCGAAAAACGCGAATCCAGGCAGTCGCGCGATCTTGTCATAAACGAGGATTGGCTCCTTCAGCTTTGGATGATCCGGAGCAACGCCGTTGCGGACGAGGCCGAAGGGCACAGGAAGCCGCTCAATCATATCGACGCGGACCGCGCGGTTGCTTTTGAGAAGCGCCTCCGCTGCATAGAAACCCGACGGGCCGGAGCCCACGACCGCGATCTGCAGTGGATTGCCGGCGGTTCCGAAGTCAGTCACGGTTTCGCCTTCGCAGCAAGCCAAGCTATTGCGCGCAACCCAAACACGCGACGGAGTGCAGGCGCTATGGCAACGAATATTCCCAGGGCGAGCAGCACGGCGCTAATCGGCCGCTCAACGAAGATAGTGAAACTTCCTTGTGAGAGGATCAACGATTGCCGCAGCGAGGTTTCCATGAGCGGGCCCAGCACGAAAGCCAGCACGAGCGGCGCCAGACTGTAGCCGAATTTGTCAGCGAGATAACCGAAGATCCCGAACCCCAGCATGACGAAAATGTCGACTGGGTTGTTGTTGACACCGTATGCCCCGACAATGCAGGCGAGCGTGATCACCGGGATCAGATAACTAGTCGGCATGCGCGCCACCTTTACGAACAGTCCGATGAGCGGCAGGTTCAACACGAGAAGCATTAGGTTGCCGATGAACATGCTGGTGATTAGACCCCAAAACATTTCTGGCTTCTGAGCGAGGAGCATCGGCCCCGGTGTAATACCGTGGAGCATGAAAGCACCCAACATGAGCGCCATGACCACATTCGCGGGCAGCCCCAGTGTAAGAAGTGGAATAAAACCGCTCGAGGTCGCCGAATTGTTGGCTGATTCAGGAGCCGCCACGCCTTCGATCGCGCCTTTACCGAAACGTTCGGGATGGGGCGAGCGGCGCTTTTCGACAGCGTATGCTACGAAGCTTGAAATCGTTGCCCCCGCACCCGGCAAGATACCGACCAGAAAACCGACCAGCGTCCCTCGCAGAATCGCCCCAATCGACAGGCGCCATTCATCACGATTTGGAAGCAACTCACGTAATCTTGTTGGCGTTTTCGCTATCTCGTCGATAGCAAGCCGCCGCTCAACCATGGCGAATACTTGCGACAGGCCGAAGAGCCCCATAACCATCGGGACCATCTCAATGCCGCCTTGCAGTGAGAGCGTGCCGAAGGTGAAGCGCGCTTGGCTTCGGACAGGATCAAGCCCTACGGTACCAAGGAGCAGGCCGAAAGCGGCCATTGCTAACGCTTTTGGCCAAGAGATACCCCCAAGAAAGCTGACCAGTGTAAGTCCGGTGAGCGTGAGCGCAAAGTATTCCGGCGGGCCGAAGTCCAGCGCGAACTCGGCTAAAGGCGGCGCGAGGAAAATCAGACCGACTAGCCCCAACGTGCCGGCAATGAATGACCCGAAGGCCGCTATGCCCAGCGCGGCCCCGGCGCGCCCGCGCTTTGCCATCTCAAAACCCTCGATGCAGGTCATGACCGCGGCTGATTCTCCCGGGACCCGCAACAATATCGACGTCGTTGAGCCGCCATACATCGAACCGTACCAGATTCCTGCCAGCATGATCAGGGCTGAGGTCGGTGGTATCCGATAGGTGATGGGGAGAAGCAACGCGATCGTGGCCGCTGACCCAAGACCGGGGAGCACGCCGACCAGCGTTCCGAGCAGCACGCCGATGAAACAATAAGCGAGGTTCGCGGGCTCAAGCGATACCGAGAATCCGAGGGCCAAGCTGCTCAAGATATCCACGGACGCGCCTCAGAATCCCAAGAGGCCGGACGGCAAAGGCATTCCGAGCCGAGTGAACAGTAGGTAACACGCGGCTGCGCCCCCAGTAGCTGAAATAATCGTTGGTGCCCAACCCACATTGCCCAGACGAAGCAGCACTACAAGCAACACGATGGTGCACAATATGAATCCCACCGTCGGCAGGAGCCAGGCATAGGCGGCAATCATCGCGGTCAAGATCGACACGCGTGCCACGCTGCCGGGTTCAGCCTGTGCCTTGTCTGCCTCGAGCGTCCTGCTGCTGAGGGCAAACGCGGCGAACAGTATAAGCGCCACGGCGATGACAACGGGGAAAAACCCCGCGCCAGGCTCACGCAAGTTGCCAAACGGAAGGCCAGTTCCTGCGTAAAGCGCGAAAAGCCCCGCGCCAATCAGCGCGGCACCGAAAACAGATTCGCCACGCGGTGCGCTTCGCATTAAATGCGATGCCGCGGATCAAGAGCTTCGTAATGACCCCAAACGTGGGCGAAAAACTCGTCGTACCGCGCACCGGTCATCACGCTGCGCACTTCGGCATCCGATACCGGCTCGACCTTGCCCAGCCGTGCCGCATACCAGTGCAGCCGTGCCGTTTCCTCGAGCGCGAACAAGGAAATGCACACGTTTTCGATAGTGTCTGATGTCACCACGACACCGTGATTTTTCAAAACAACCGCACAACCTTTGCCGATGGCTTGGGCAACCATTTTGCCGCGCTCCGGCGTGTCAAGCTGCTTGTCGAATTCGAGGATCGGTACCTTGGGCGCAAATATGGCGCCGCGATTGCCAACCGGCAGGATGTTTACACCCGCAATGCCGAACGCCGTCGCCATGGTAGGGTGCGCATGCACGACCGCGTTCACATCCGGGCGCACCTTATAAACCTCAGTGTGGGCGTAACGCTCGTCGACCGCCTCGATGCGCCCCTCAATGAAATTGCCGTCAATGTCCACCGTGACGATATCGTCGACATCCGTGTTAGCCAGGCTGCGCCCTTCGGCGTGGATGTGACCAAGAATAAGAACGTGGTTGGTCCCAGGCACGCGACAGCTGACGTGCCCCTTGGTTATCGGCCACAGGCCGCCGGCTGTGATGATGCGGTGTACCTTCGCAAGACGCTCCTTGAGAGTAAGGACCTGGGTTTCATATCCAACATGCGGCGGAGTGAGTTGGTTCATTGCGATCTCCTTGAGCGCGTTAGGGCTTGTCCAGGTCAGTCGACGCGGGCGCCGGACTGCTTGATGACCTTTGCCCATTTCACGATTTCCGTCCTGACGTGGGCGGCGAACTCCCCGCGGGTGCTGCCGACGGCGACGCTGCCGGCCTTGATGAGCTGCTGCTTCATGTCCGCGGCCTGCATGATCTTCACGATGCGCGAGTTGAGCAGATTGAGCATGTCGTCTGGTGTTCCCGCGGGCGCGAGCACCCCGTACCACTGGCTCGACTCGTAGCCCTTGAGTCCCGATTCCGCGATCGTCGGCAGCTCGGGCGCTGCCGGCAGGCGCGACGCGCTCGTCACCGCGAGCGCTCTCAGCCGACCCACCGTGACGTGAGGCACCGCGAAGATCGCGGCGGGGAACATGATGCCCACTTCCACGCTCAGGACACCGGTGAGGGCGGGGCCCGATACCTTGTACGGGACGTGCAGCAGGTTGACCTGCGCCATAATCTTGAAGAGCTCCGCGGCGAGGTGCGGCGTGCTTCCGCTTCCCGCCGAGCTGTAGTGCACTTCCCCCGGCCGCGTTTTTGCGAGCGCAACGAGTTGCGCGACGGACTTCGGCGGCAGCGACGGATGCACGACGAGGATGTTCGGCGCGAGGGCGATGAGGCTGATCGGATCGAAGTCCTTCACCGGATCGAACGGAACCTCACTGTAAAGGCTTGGGTTGGTGACGAGGCCCGCGCCCGTAAGAAGCAGGGTGTAGCCGTCGTTGGGCGCTTTCGCAGCGATCCCGGTGCCGATGTTGCCGTTGGCGCCGCCGCGATTTTCGATAATGATGGATTTGCCGATGCTGTCGGCGAGTTTCTGGCCGAGAATGCGGCCCATGGTGTCTACGCCGCCACCCGCGGGAAAGGGCACGATCATGCGGATCGGACCGGCGGGATAGCCTTGGGCGGAAGCATGCCCGCCCGCGGCAGCGAGCAGCGCGACGGCACTGACTACCTGCACAAACCGGCGATGCGAGCGTCTCATGGTTTCCTGCTCCTTATACGTGCAATGAACGCTGGTTCAGATACAAGACGTCCAGCTCGGCTCGCGCCATCTGATCAATACTACATTCACGGTCCTTTCCAGTGCACCGGCCAACGTGGAAAGGACCCCAGGAGATGTAGCTTTCGGCGCGAACACTGCATGAAACGAACCGATCACGGGATCCATGCCGTTCTCTTTGAGCGCTGGAATCCCGCTGTACAGTGCGGAACGCATGGGCTACCCCCTCAATTAATGCTTCGGAGCGCTTATCTTTACTTCTTGGTGCCCGCCCTCATGCCAAGTTCGTCGATGAGTCGGCGATAAAGCCCGTCCTGCTGGGTGAGAAATCGCGCAGTGTCCTTCTGGTTCATGTAGGCGACACCAAGGTTTGCCGAAGACATCCGCTGATTGAGTTCAGGCTCTTTCATTGTCTTTGCTATGGCGCCCTCCAGCTTCGCCTGTATCTCGGCGGAAGTTCCCTTTGGTGTGAATACAATATGGAACGAGCCGATCACGAGGTCCACGCCATTCTCGCGAAACGTCGGAATATCGTTGTAAAGCGGAGAGCGTCTGTCGGCGGCAACGCCGAGGATGCGCACTTTTTTCGCCTCGGCAAGGGACTTGTACGAAACCGGCACCGCCACATGCGCCTCAATGTGGCCGCCCGCCAGCGCGGCGACCCCGTCAGAGTCCCCTTTGAATGGAACATGAACAGCCTTCACATTGGCCGCCTTTGCGAAGCCCCCTGCGAAGATCTGCGCCGAGGCTCCGGGGATCATGCCTAAGCGTAACTTGTCAGGGTTTTGCCGGCCATGCGAAACGAGGTCTGCAAGGGTCTTCCATGGCGCATCATATTTGACCGCCAGCGCCATCGGATCGATGTTGACCACCGAAATCGCAATGTAGTCGTTGAGATTCGTCGGCGTCGGAACCGTATACTGAGCGGTGACGACCGCGGTCGAGAAGAAACCGAGCATATAACCGTCGGGCGTTGCCGCTGCGACTTCTTTCGCGCCCAGCACCCCCCCAGCACCTGGTTTATTCACAACCACTACGGGCTGACCCAGATGCTTCGGCAGATACTGCGCTACGACTCGCGCAGTCAAGTCAGTACGACCACCGGGCGGGAAAGGCACGACCATGCTGACTGCTTTTGTTGGATAAGCTTGGCCGAAACCATCGCCCGCGAGCAATGTAAGCAATGCGAACGTGCCTAGCGCCATCAAGCGTGCAATCGATTTCATAACCCTCCTCCTTTCATTCCTCTGACTTCACGTTAGCGCGACAGCGGCGGCAGTCCGTATTTCGCCCAATCGCGTATCACCCGGTCGAGCAGGTCCTTCGATGGCGCCGACCGCTCGGGGTACACATGCTTGCGGGTCGCATCGATGCCCAGCTTGCTCCCGTAGTTACAGGTATCGCGCGGCATCGAAGGATCAAGGCTTATCCCTGTCGCATCGCGCCATACGACGAGGTCCCGTTGCGGTTGGACGCGCGTAGCGAGGTGCCATTGCACGTCGTCATCGTCGTAGATATCGCAATCGTCCTCGACGACAACCACAAGTTTTGAACGATTCGGGTACGCCGTCCACACGCCGCTCATCACGGTGCGCGCATGTCCCGGAAACTGGGGCCTAATACGAACCACAACGTGCATCTGGCACGACATGGGATGGACATAAACATCAAGCACCCCGGGAATGCCCATACCTCTGAGCGCTCCAAGCAGCAGCGACTCCATGGCGATATCTTTGATGCAGCTTCCCTCCGAGGGCGGCATCTGCTCCTGAAAACCTTGATGGATCGTGCCATCACGGTAGGTGAGCGCAGTGATTTCGATTACCGGCGATCGAATCTGCGGGCCCATATGCCCGAAGAACTCGCCAAAAGGTCCCTCAGGCTCGCGCGTACCAGGTTGCACGATCCCTTCGATGACCATCTCGGCATGGGCCGGCACCATCAGGTCGATCGTCTCGCATTTCACGACTTCGACCGGTTCTCCAGCGAGACCTCCCGATACCGTAATCTCGTCGACGCCATACGGCACCCGGCCGACAGCGGTCATGGCAACATACGGTGGCGGGCTGATCACCACCGCAATGTCCATCGGACGGTTTTCGGACTCGTATTTTTGATGAATGATCGAGGAATCCTTGGCTGCCTGGATCAGCACCCCGACCCGGTTCGGTCCCTGAATCATTCCCCGATAGACTCCGCAATTCTGTATGCCGGTTTCAGGATCTTTTTGAATTACACAACCGGCCGACAGATACGGCGCAGCGTCTTTTCCCGGCGTCCAGGTGGGGATGGGAAAAGCGGTCAGATCCACCTTTTCTCCTTTCCGGATATTCTCTTTGCAGGGCGCGGATTCGGCTTCCACCTCCTTTACCGGCACCGGGTTCGCGAGCGCATGCACCCAATTCGCATGAATGGCCGCCTTGTCGATCATTCCGTTCACAATCGGAATGCCAAGCGCCATCGCATACATTTCGCGCGTGGCCCCGATTGAGTTCGTCACGACGGGGGTCGAGAATCCCTTTACGTCGTCGAACTGGAGCGCGTAACGGCGCTCTGGCGACTCACGCATGACCTGGCGCGTAATGCACGCGAGCTCCCAGTCCTTGTCTATGGGCACGCTCACGTGTTTGAGCAGCCCATTTGCCTCCAGATGGGCAAGCCAGGCACGAAGATCCTTGAACTGGGTTGCGGCACGGTGCATTTTCTTCCTTAGGTGCGAAACGGGATGCCCTTGGGCGCTAATCGCAGCGGGGCTCACGATCAATCCTGGGTGACGCTGGTCTCTGCATAGCCGAGTTCTGCCCGCCGTTCTTCGGCTCCCGGCAGCGGTTCCTGCTTCGTATCGATTACCGGGAACGTGGCTGCACGTTCCGCGTTCATAGCTATCCAGTGTTTCCTGTCCTCGGGCAGCTCATCGGCCGAAAAAATCGCCTGCACGGGACACACGGGAATGCACGCCATGCAATCGATGCACACGCCCGGATCGATGTAAACCATCTCGTCGTCGGCATGGAAACAAGCCACCGGGCAAACCGAGACACATTCCGTGAAGCGACAGCCGCGGCAGTTATCGGTAACAACTATGGCCATTTTTGCGCTCTCCTTACGCGCTTGCGCGCTCCTTAGCTGGTACAAGATTCCTGCGCCGTCCCGCCGCATCCTCGCCAAGCTTCTTCACCCACCTGCGGTACTCGACCTGGAACTTATCCGACCGGATGTGGAGCTCTTCTTTGAGATCCAACGGGAGGCGATAGGGGCGTTGCGCCTCAACCTGACGCCGGTCCTGCGCGAACACCTGATCCTGACGGTAATCGATCCGCTCTTGCGTAAGCTCTTGCCCGAAGTTGATTGCAACAATGAGCCATACGATGCATTCGTCTTCTTCGATTGGTGTAGTCGTGAGGAAGGTGCAGAAGCGTTCGGTCTCTCCAGTGCGCTTCGAAAAATACGCCGTCCCGGGGCGCGAACAATGGAAAGTGTATCCCGCGTTCACGGGAATGCCCCGATGATCGCCGTATGGCTGAAAAACCATGATTTCGCTCGTGTGAAGGCCGTCGGGCTTCACATGAACCTCGTAGTCCTCGATCTCGTCGGGATCCTGCGGATTACCGTTCAAGTTCGCGTGTACCCATGGGAAATGCGTGACATCGAGGAAGTTTTCGACCGCCCGCAGTGCATTCGCCCTGAACGGATAGGGGCCGGCGTAGAACTTGCGGAACTCATTGTCTTCCCACTCCCGGAAAGGCGGCACGTCTTGCAGCGGATCGCCTATCGAGACCCATATAAAGCCGTAGCGCTCTGCGGCACGATGCGGAAACGCCCGAGCTTTGAGAGGCGGGACCTGTTTCGGATGCGCGGGAATCCTGGTGCATTTGGCCTCGCAGTCATACTCCCAGCCATGGTACGGGCAAACGAGCTTGCCGTCGCGCACGGAGCCCTCCGAGAGCCGAGCACCGCGGTGACGACAGTAATCCTTCCATGCCATTACCTGCCCGCTCGAACGCCAAAGCACAAGCTCAACGCCGAGTAATTTCACCTTCATGATGTGACCTTCGGCGAGGTCTTTCGAACGCGCGACAACGTGCCAGTCGTCAACCAGCGCAAGGTAATCGGCCGATTGCGTATCCCACTTAATACTGTCGATCTGCAGCATATAACCTCCGCTACGATGCGAGTTTCAGCAGGCGCCAAGCGTTACGTAATTGTTTCTGCTTTTGCAGATTGTCCCGGTCGCGCGAATGGATTGCGCGGCTTCTCGGGGGCCGGCGCTGTCACGACCCGGCAGAGCATCCCTTTCAGTGCGCTCGATCCGAGCGCAATGTCACAAGTAGTTGGGTCGTCATCAACCAACACGTTGGAACACACCTCAAACACACCGCGGTCTGGCCCCGGCCACTCCGGCAGCCACCAACCGTGGGGTATCGATACCACTTTCGGGTGGATTTGGTCGCTGGGGATGCATTTCATGCGCAGTCGCCCGCGCGCGGTCTCGATCCACACATAAGCACCACTCTTAATGCCGAGCGCCTGCGCCGTATCGACGTGCATCTCAGCGATCGGCTCGGGTGAGAGCATACGCAGTGACTTGATCTGGCGACCTTGCGAATGCCAATACATGGGCTGTTTTGCGCCGGTGTTGAGAATTAACGGGTACTGCCGATAGCGCTCGGGCGTGGAGACCGGGCTTTCCGGGGGCTCGACGTGATTTGGCAGGGGATCGTAGCCCCACTCCTCCATCTGCGTGCAGTAGATCTCGAACTTCCCGGTCCTGGTGCCGAATCCCATCTTTTCATACTTGCGATATTCGACCGGAATTTCGACGCCATGCGGGCGTTTCTTGAGCTCATCCCACGTGATCCCCGAAGGCCTGAGCGCTTGGTTCGCGAATCTGTCGAGCGCCGGAAAATACTCCTCGAAGCCGAGCTTGCGGCCGAGCTCGATCGCAACCTCCCAATCCGACTTACGCTCACCGATGTCTACAAGCCTCTGCGACACAGTGTCGAGGTAGGTTGCGCCCGGCCCCTTGGTATGCAGATGTAGACGCGGTTCGTCGCGCTCCAGATTCCCGGCTGCCGGCAGCACGATGTCCGCAAGTTCCGCGGTCGGGGTCATGAATATGTCAAGCACGACGAGTAAATCGAGCTTCTTCAATGCACGGATGATGCGCCCCGTGTTCGGGAAGCAAGTCACCGTATTGTTGCCGAAAATCACCCAGGCCCGAACCTGGTAAGGTTTGCCAGTATCAATCGCCTGAATCAACGATGGTGGATGAGCATACGCATAAGGCGTGAGATTGATCGCCTTGTAGCGGTCGCCACCGATACGCTTTGCTGCCTGCCCGGGCGAGAGCTTGTCCCATAATTCCGGGTAATCCAGTTTCGGTGCCGGGAAAAACACATTTCCGCCCGGAACGTCGAGGTTGCCCGTAAGGCCCATCAAGACCAGCAGCGAGCGCGTTGCTTGGAAAGTGTTGTTACCCAGTTGGTCGGTGCCGTTACCCCAGACGATGCACCCTGGACGCGTGGTTGCGTAGGTCCGAGCCGCCCTGGCTATCGTCTCAGGGTCACACCACGTAATCTCGGCAACGCGGCTAAGGGGGTATTCCTTAGCCCGCTCGACGAGCTGCTCAAACCCATAACAATACTTCTCGACGAATTCCTTATCGTATAACCCTTCGTTGATGATGACATTCATCCATCCGAGGGCCATCGCGGCGTCGGTTCCAGGCCGCAGCGGTAACCAGATATCGGCGGGACCAGCGGCCTTGGGCTTGCGCGGATCAACAACGATATTGACAGGGTGTTGGTTAAGCGCATCGGTCAGCGGCGTATGGCCGATCAGCCCGTGATCGTTACTGGTCCGCTTTTGCGAACCCCATTGCACGATGCATTTGGGGGCACTCCAGAAGTCCGGCACCGGCGTGGTATCCCACAACTTACCCGCATACTTACCGCTCGCAGTTACTTTGGAAACGGCAACTCTGGGCCCATAGCAGAAATAGGCAATTGCCGTCACGTTCGGGGTACCGAACAGATTTGCCAGCCGCGAAACAACGTGCGTATTATTGACCCCCGTGCCACGCCCAAAGGCCACGGCCTCGGCTCCATATTCGGTCTTGATCTCGTTGAGCTTCTGCGCAATGTGCGTCATCGCTTCGTCCCACGTGACGCGCTTCCATTTCCCTTCGCCGCGCTCACCCACCCGCATCAAGGGATAGTTCACCCGTTCCGGGTGATAGAGCTGCTCGACAGATGCAACGCCGGCTTTTGAACACAGCGCCCCCCTATTGATCGGGTTTGATTTATCTCCCAAAACCTTTTTTATCACCCCGTCTACCATTTCTACGACCGTGCCGCAGCCACCGTGACACATCCGGCACACGGCCTTGAACTGCTGCACCAGCCCGCCCAGCGGGGTCCGGGTTTCACTGAGCGGCTGTAGCCCTGGCGTCGTCACGCTTCGTTCATGGGCCTTCGATGCTGGTTCAGTCATTGAGGATTCTCCTCATAAATGATCCCACTGGTCGGAAATCCCTCTGTCTGGCTCAGTTAGTTGGGCGGATGAGTAAATCGGCAAATTTCATTTTTCGAAATCCCGCTTACGCAACAACCGTACCACCGAGCTTCGGGAAAAAGCTGGCATGTAACTTCTGAATATTCAAAGAGCTAACCGAAGGCCGGATAAGCAGGCCAGGATCGTTGCGCACCATTACGGTGCCTCCTCCATGTGAAAAATTGCACGTTGATCGTGCTTAACCCAATCTAAAATTGTAATGAGACTAAATATAAACTGTATTGAAGGTGTATAGGCTGTGTCAAGCGCTATGCGAGCGCCAAACGATCTGTCGCAACAAGGGCGGCTTCGTACGCTGGAGGCGCGGTTCGCGATAACAGCATGAGCAGCCCGCTGTGTCAGCAGGTAACTCATGCAAATCAAAGGAGTATTCATGAAGCGCGGCACGCCGGTCGCTCCGGTGCTCGTTGGGCCGGCTGTGCCTTTTCGCAGCGAATGCGAATCGGCGCGGCGTCCACGCGATGCCCATTTCCAAGCTGAAAGCTGTGGAAGTCGGCATACCCGCGTCCGAGAGCGTGGTAAATTTGTTAAGCTTGAGCCCGCTCCAGGTCAATTCACCTTGTGTCACTCGATTTCGATTACGGCTCTTGATGGCAAACGCCCCCATGCGCCTTCTCACACTCAACCCGTCGGACACCTTGCCATTGACCGATCAGATCGTCGATGGCTTGCGTAAACGAATTACACAACGTGCTCTGCGCGCAGGTATGCGCCTGCCGTCCATCCGGCACTTTGCGAAGACTCATCAGGTAAGCGCCGCTACCGTGGTGCAAGCGTACGATCGCTTGGTCGAGGACGGCTATCTAGTGCCGCGCCGTGGGTCAGGGTTTTATGTCGCCCGAAACTCAAGAGGCAGAAAACTGCGCAGCCGCATTGACTTGGCACCCGCAGAGGACACGTTGTGGATTCTTCGGAGCGCGCTGCAGCAACAGCATCCGGTCATCAGAGCTGGTGCCGGATGGCTGCCACCTTCCTGGCTCGATGGCAAGCTTATCGTTCAAGGCGTATCAAGGGCTGTGGGCAAAGATGGTTCGCATCTTTTGGAATACGGGGAGCCGCAAGGCTTCTCGCCGCTTCGCAAACAGCTTGTTCACAAGCTCGCGAAAAGCGGAATTAAGACCGATATCGATCAAATCATAACCACGCATGGCGTAAGTCAAGCCATCGACTTGGTCTGCCGTTATTTTATACACCCGGGAGATGTGGTTCTCGTGGATGACCCGGGCTATTACGTAACATTCGGTTACCTCAAGACGCTCGGGGCGACAATCGTTGGCGTGCCGCGAACGCCCGACGGTCCAGACCTCTCCGCGCTGGAGTCGTTGGTCACGACTCATCAGCCTAAACTATTCTTTACGATGTCCGTTCTGCATAATCCGACGGGCACCGACATGAACCAGGCAACAGCGCATCGGGTGCTGCAGCTCGCCGAAAAGAGAAATTTCATCATCGTTGAAGATGACGCTTATGGTGACCTTCATCCTGGCGTGGCGACTCGCCTTTCTACATTGGATCAATTACAGCGGGTGGTGTATGTCAGCGGCTTTTCGAAGACTGTGTCTCCCGATCTGCGTTCGGGTTTCCTTGCCGCCCGACACGATCTTGTGCAAGACCTTTTAGACTTGAAGTTGTTATCGA